>Ga0209726_10006126_pt1 | contig 14155 bp, 10 predicted proteins | sample Subgrocontami54m_FD_187453 | JGI IMG/M metagenome (GOLD analysis project Ga0209726, IMG submission 187453) | Subsurface groundwater microbial communities from S. Glens Falls, New York, USA - GMW46 contaminated, 5.4 m (SPAdes) (version 3) | ecosystem: Environmental > Aquatic > Deep subsurface >... | reverse complement strand
GCTGTTCAGCATGATGCTGTTCCACAGCCTGAACCGGTGCGGGAGCGGTTTGCACGAACTGGACAATCGGTTCAGCTCGCCACTCGGCAACAGGGAATTGCTGTTGTTCAGTATGGCGCTGTTCCACAGCCTGGATGGCAGGTTGCTCCGCCGCTTCACTGTGGCGCGCAGTTTCCGACTCACCCGTCGCTTCAATCGCAAGCTGTTCACTCGCCGCTTGTCCGGCTTGTTGCTCACGATGCTCGCGTTCGCGGCGTCCACCACGCCGGCCGCGCTTGCGCCCTCCCTCGCGGCTGCCGCTGCCTTCCGCTTGTTCCGGTGCGGCAGCTGGCGGCGCGCTTTCCAGGGCGGGAACTTTTTCAATCTCTGCGCGGGGCGGACGGGGCGGGCGCGGCGGACGCTCTGCGCGCGGTTCCTGCGCTCGGGGAGATGCTTGCGCCGGTCTTTCCGCGCGTGGCGCGGCTTCTTCGCGGCGCGGCTTGTTGCCTCCCTCCGGGCGCTCGCGCCGGCTGCCGTCCCTGCCTCCACCCGGGCGGTTGCCATCGCGGTCGCGGCGTGGCTGGCCATGGCGGGACGGTCTGGCGGCGGCAGGTTTTGCGGCGGATTGCTCCGCGCCCGACGGTTTGAGCCAGCCAAACAGCCTGCTGAAGAAGGAGGGTTGTGCGGCTGCCTCAACTGCCCGCATCGGAGCTGGTTGCGCCGGCGTAATGCCCTGCACCACAGCCTGCGGGCGTTGCGCCTTGGCTTCCTGAGCGGCATCAGCAGCGGCCTTGCCTTCTTCAGGTTTTTCCACCAGCTTGTAGCTGGCCTGCAGGTTTTCGCTGGTCATGTCATCCTGGCGCAGACGGGCTACAGTGTAGTGCGGGGTTTCCAGATGCATGTTGGGAATCAGCGTGACGCTCACTTTCAGGCGCGATTCGATGTTGTGGATATCCGTGCGCTTTTCGTTGAGCAGGAAGGTGGCGACATCTATCGGCACTTGCACATGGATGGCGGCGCTGTGTTCCTTCATCGCTTCTTCCTGGATGATGCGCAGAATGTGCAATGCGGAGGATTCTGTGCCGCGGATGTGGCCGATGCCGTTGCAGCGCGGGCAAGGGCTGTAGCTGGTTTCACCCAGGCTGGGTTGCAGGCGCTGGCGTGACAGCTCCAGCAAACCGAAGCGCGAAATCTTGCCGGTTTGCACGCGCGCACGGTCATAGTGCAAGGCATCACGCAGGCGGTTTTCCACCTCGCGCTGGTTGCGGTTGCTTTCCATGTCGATGAAATCGATCACGATCAGCCCGCCCAGATCGCGCAGGCGCATCTGGCGCGCGATTTCGTCGGCGGCTTCCAGGTTGGTGTTGAGCGCGGTGGTTTCGATGTCCGCGCCGCGCGTGGCGCGCGCCGAGTTGATATCTATGGCGGTGAGCGCCTCGGTGTGGTCGATCACGATTGCGCCGCCCGAGGGCAGGTTGACCTGACGGGCGTGCGCCGACTCGATCTGGTGCTCGATCTGGAAACGCGAGAACAGCGGCACATCGTCGCGGTAGCGCTTGATGCGGTTGACATTGTTCGGCATCACCGTGCCCATGAAGGCCTGCGCCTGCTGAAAGATGTCGTCGGTATCAATCAGGATTTCGCCGATTTCCGGGTGGAAGTAGTCGCGGATGGCGCGCACCACCAGGCTGCTTTCCAGGTAGATCAGCGACGGCGCTTTTTCGGATTTTGCCGCATTTTCGATCGCATCCCACAACTGCTTGAGGTAGTTGAGGTCCCATTGCAGCTCTTCCAGGTTGCGGCCGATACCGGCGGTGCGCGCGATGATGCTCATGCCCTGCGGCACTTCCAGTTGCGTCAGGACATCGCGCAGCTCGTTGCGGTCTTCGCCCTCGATGCGGCGCGATACGCCGCCGCCGCTGGGGTTGTTCGGCATCAGTACGATGTAGCGGCCGGCCAGGCTGATGTAAGTGGTGAGCGCCGCGCCCTTGGTGCCGCGCTCGTCTTTTTCCACTTGCACCAGCAGTTCCTGGCCTTCGCGCAACGCTTCCTTGATCGAGGGGCGGTTGCCGCTGCCGGCCAGGTAAAATTGCGGGGCTACTTCCTTGAACGGCAGGAAGCCGTGGCGGGCGCCGCCGTATTCGACAAACGCCGCTTCCAGGCTGGGTTCGATGCGGGTGATGACGGCCTTGTAGATGTTGCTCTTGCGCTGCTCTTTGCCGGCGGATTCAATGTCTAGGTCTATCAGTTTCTGACCGTCAACAATGGCGACACGGAGTTCTTCCGGCTGTGTCGCATTGAATAACATGCGTTTCATTATATTTTTCTCCCGCGCTCAGACACGGGCAGGACAAAGCTACGCGCGGCTAACCGCGCGCGAGAATACGGGCCGTGCAAACAGTGTTGAAATCGGGATGCAGACGGTTGTCCAAGGTATTATGTTCTCGTTTCCAGCTTGTCATTAATTAACAGGTGCCGCCAATTTTGCTGCAGGGGCGACACGATAAAAATCTACAGGTGCTTTGAGCGCGCAATTCAATTACCATCACTGCTTGATTTCCGGTGAGTGAGGTTAACCGGGCGGGCTGCTGCTTCGTAGGCGGCCTGACTGCCTGCCATGCATTCGACGGGGAAAAATGTACATCCCGTTTACGAAGGTGCACTCACGCTGAACAGATTATATTCAAAATGAACGATTTACGCAAAGAGTCTGTAACCCGGACTGAAATCGACGAGGGCAGTTGCGACCAGCGCATCGACAATTTCCTGTCCAAGCACCTCAAGGGCGTGCCCAAGAGCCATATCTACCGCATCCTGCGCAGCGGCGAAGTGCGCGTCAACAAGAAGCGCGTGGACCAGACCTATCGCCTGCAGCTGGGCGACCAGGTGCGCATCCCCCCGGTGCGCGTGGCAGAGCAGGCGCAGCGCGATTATGTCCCGGCGCTGGAATTCCCGGTCTTGTACGAGGACGACGCGCTGCTGGCGATCAACAAGCCGGCAGGCGTGGCGGTGCATGGCGGCAGCGGGGTGAGCTTCGGCGTCATCGAACAGTTGCGCAAGGCGCGCCCGCAGGCCAGGTTTCTGGAGCTGGTGCACCGCCTCGACCGCGAAACTTCCGGCGTGCTGCTGCTGGCGAAGAAGCGCTCCGCGCTGACCGCGCTGCACGAAATCATGCGCGAGGGCAACAGCGACAAGCGCTACCTGACTCTGGTGCTGGGGCAGTGGAAAAATGCCAAACAGCACGTCCGGCTGCCGCTGCACAAATTTACCCGGCCGGATGGCGAGAAGCGCGTGATGGTGCGCGAGGACGGGCAGGAATCGCATACCGTGTTTGCCCTGCAAAAAGCCTGGGCGGGCTATTCGCTGCTGGAAGCCCAGCTCAAGACCGGCCGCACCCACCAGATTCGCGTGCATCTGTCGCATCTCGGCTTTCCCATCGCAGGCGACGACAAATACGGCGATTTCGCGCGCAACAGGGAATTGATGAAGCAGGGCTTGAAGCGCATGTTTCTGCACGCGCACAGCATCGCCTTCGCCCACCCGCTCACCGGCGAGCCGTTGCGGCTGAGCGCGCCGTTGCCGAAAGAACTGGAAAGTTTTCTCGCGCGGCTGGATTCGGGTTCGTGAAGGGGTGATCTACAATTCTGCTCCTTGACGATTGTGCAAAATGTTTTGAATAGGGAGGTAAGCAATGACAGGCAAGCAACCGGATGTTTCCGGGGAACGCAACGAATCGCAGATATTTCTTGTCCGCGGGCAGAAGGTCATGCTCAGCACGCACCTGGCAGAAATGTATGAAGTCGAGCCTGGTGCCCTGGTTCGAACCATCGAACGCAACATCGCATGTTTTCCGGAAGGCTCGGTGTTCCAGTTGAAACCCGAAGAAATTGCCGGCCTGCAACCACCGCATGCGGTTTCAGGCCGGGCAGCGCCTTACGCCCTCACCGGGCAGGGTGTGGCCATGCTCTCCGGCATTCTGTTTGATGAACGAGCGACTCACGGCAATCAGGAGGCATGCGCACCCACGTGCAGTTGCCGCAAATGATCGGCTTCAGTGCGGGGCTTAATCAGAGGCTCCCTAAAGAAATCGGGGCCGAACTTATTGCAAACCGGAGGGTCAAGGGTACAGGTAAATTTATGTTTTAAGCAGTGGAGTATAATGTTGCAGTTCGAGCCGGGGGAGGACTGCCCCCGTTTATTATGAAGAGAATGAGATATTGAATACCACCAGTTTCGCAGATTTAAATCTGGCGCCTGAAATCCTCAAGGCGCTGGCCGAGTCAGGCTATATCACCCCCACACCTGTTCAGGCGCAAGCCATCCCGATAGTGCTAGAAGGGCGCGATTTGATGGCAGGCGCGCAGACGGGCACCGGTAAGACGGCGGCCTTTGCGCTGCCCATCCTGCAAAAATTGCTGCCGCTTGCCAGCACCAGCACTTCGCCTGCGCGCCATCCGGTGCGGGCGCTGGTATTGGTGCCCACGCGCGAGCTGGCGATCCAGGTGGAAGAAAGCGTGAAGGCCTATGCAAAACACACCCGTTTGCGCTCGCTGGTGGTGTTTGGCGGGGTGGATATCAAGACGCAGACGCCGCACCTGAAAACGGGCGTGGAGATTCTGGTCGCCACCCCGGGCCGGCTGCTGGATCACGTCGAGCAGAAAACGGTGCAGTTGAACCAGGTGCAGATACTGGTGCTGGATGAAGCGGACCGCATGCTGGACATGGGCTTCATGCCTGATTTGAAGCGTATCCTGGCCTTGCTGCCCAAACAGCGGCAGAGCCTGATGTTCTCGGCCACGTTCTCGAATGAGATCAAGAAATTATCGGCAGATTTTCTGATCCACCCCGAGCTCATTGAAGTCGCGCGCAGCAACGCCACCGCTGAAAACGTCACGCAAAAAGTTTATATGGTCGCCCAGGCGGACAAACACGCCCTGCTTGCGCAACTGTTGCGCGGGAGCGATGCAACGCAAGTCCTGGTGTTCACCAAAACCAAGATTACCGCCAGCCGCCTTGCCAGGCAGTTGCAGCGCGAGGGCGTTTCCGCCGATGCCATCCATGGCGACAAGAGCCAGCTGGAGCGCATCCAGGCGCTGGATGCTTTCAAGCAGGGCAGAGTTGCCGTGCTGATCGGGACTGATGTGGCCGCCCGCGGCCTGGATATCGACCAGCTGCCCATGGTCATCAACTACGAGATACCCAGCGCCCCGGAAGATTACGTCCACCGCATCGGCCGCACGGGCCGCGCCGGCGCTTCCGGCACGGCTATTTCGCTGGTATCGCCGGAAGAAGAAAAATACCTGAAGGAAATCGAGAAGCTGATCAAGCACGAGATTCAAAAGGAAAATGCGATTGTGCCCCATCAGACTGCGCGGACAGAGAGAGCGCCGCGCGCTGAACACCATGAACGCAGCCATGCAGCGCATCATGCCGCGCCGAGAAAGTCTAGCCATGATCCGTGGTTCGATAAACCCTACGAACCCACTGTCAGCGCCACCACTGAAAATAAACAACCAGAGCGTCCTGCCAGCAAGCCAAAAAAAGAAGTTGCGGCGATACTGGTGCGCCGGCAAAGCTAGGGAAACGCTGAATAAGTGTGTCATCGCGAGGAGCGAAGCGACGTGGCGATCCATAACTATGTGATCTTTGATGCTCTCTGGATTGCTTCCCGCCACGCTGTGCTCGCGGCTGAAGGCCGCTCGCAGTGACGATTCTTGACTTGTTCAGCGCTTCCCTGGAAAAGTCCTGGAGCCCTTGTTTTATTTCGAGCACGGGCTGACTGATGCCACTTGAAATCCTGGCGCCTGTCCCAAATATTCCTTTGCACGGGGATGTCCCGGATCATAAGGAGGATGTGAAATGGCTAACATTTTGCGCTACAACCCGGCTGATGATGCGTTTGACGATTTGTTTCGCGGTTTTTTCATGCACCCGGTGCGTTTTGAGGGGAAGCAGGAAGTACAGATCAAGGTGGACGTGAGTGAAGACGAAAAGGCTTATACCGTTCATGCCGAGATTCCCGGTGTGAAAAAGGAAGATATCCATGCCACCATTGAAGGCAATCAGGTTGCCATCAGTGCGGAAATAAAGAAAGAAAAAGAAGTGAAGGAAGGCGAAAAAGTGCTGCGCAGTGAGCGCTATTACGGCAAGGTGTCGCGTGCTTTTGCGCTGGCACAAGACGTTGACGAGGCTACCGCGCAGGCGAAGTACAACAATGGTGTACTGGAGTTGCGCTTGCCCAAGCGGGTTACCTCCAAAACAAAAAACCTCACTATTCAATAGGGCTGACTTCGTCTCGGCATTACCTGATTCATCAATCCCCAAGCGCTGCCGGGGAATTGATGAGATGCAGTCATCCAGGAAGATGGATATGGTTACGCGGCCGTGTGTCCGGTAAAAAGGTTTAGTTTTTTGTGCGAGTGATGAATACCGTCACTTCCTCACGATCGTGATAAAGCTGTTTCGCCCGCATCCGGTAATTGATTCCTTCATGGTCCAAACGGGTGCAGATGCCGTTCAGCGCGCTGTCCAGCGCGGTGACGCGCTGCTTCATCGGCAGTTTCAAATTGAAGATTGCGTGTCTGACCAGTCCCGCCGCGAACCATTCTTCGATTAATTTGGCGACTCTGGAAGGCTGCTCCACCATGTCGCACACCAGCCAGTCCACCGCGCGAGGCGGCACGTATTTGAAGCCGTCCTGTTTGAGATGCTGCACCAGCGGATGCTTTGCCAGCACGCCCTTCATCGGGCCGTTGTCCACAGCCGTCACGCGGATGCCGCGCCTTACCAGTTGCCAGGTCCAGCCGCCGGGAGCCGCGCCAAGATCGACGGCAGTCATGCCTTGCCGCAACAGGCGCGTCTGCTCGCTGCGATCCATGAACACCTCAATCGCCTCGGCCAGCTTCAGCGTGGAGCGGCTCGGCGCTTCGGCGGGCATGTTCTGGCGCACGATGCCCATGATGGCTGCCGCGCTGTTGTGCGGGTCGCTCGTGCCGATCAGCGCGGATGATTTATCGGGGAAAAAAATGTGCAGGCGAGGCAACTTGATGCCGTCCTGCAACTTGCCTTGCTCGAGCAAGGCTGCCTCCAGCAGCGGCTGGAAGCGGCGCGTGAAAGCGGACAGCGTCTTGCCTTCGTTGGTGTCCGGCACTTCCAGCCATAGCGCGCCAAACGCGCCGGGCAGGGTGGCGATGGCGGCGAGGATTGGCGTCAGACGGTCGCGCTCCGGCAATGCTTCGATGGTTTGATGCAGGCGGATCAACTGGCGTGCGAAGATGAGCTCACAGTAGGACAAAGTTTGCTCGTTCAGCGCGACCGCGGCATAGCCGCTGTTGGCGAGGATGGGCGGCTGCGTGGCGATGACGAGGCTCTGTTGCCGCGCCTGGCGCAGCGCTTCCTGCGCGCAATCCTGCTCGAAACCGGGGCGGCAATACAGCAGCCAGTAAGTTGATTTGCGGGTTTGCATGGCGCGCATTGTGGCACAGGTAATGATAATATCCGCGCCTCATTTTTTGGTTGGTTTTCATGGCAAAACGATATGATTTGATTGTGTTCGACTGGGACGGCACGGTGATGGATTCCACGGCGGTGATTGCGGGTTCGATACAGGCGGCTTGCCGCGACCTCGATTTGCCCGTGCCGAGCGATGATGCTGCGCGCCATGTGATCGGGATGGGGCTGGAGCAGGCATTGCGCTATGCCGTGCCGGATGCGCCGGAGTCCATGTACGGGCCGCTGGTGGAGCGCTACCGCCATCACTTCCTGGCGCAGGACAAAGCCATCCCGCTGTTTGCCGGGGCGCGGGAAACGATAGCCGAATTGCATGATGCGGGATACCGGCTGGCTGTGGCGACGGGGAAGAGCCGCAACGGGCTGGATCGTGTCCTGCAATCAAGCGGGCTGCAGCTTTACTTTCACGCCACACGCACGGCGGATCAGACATTTTCCAAACCACATCCGGCGATGCTGCTGGAGCTCATGGATGAGCTAGGTGCGGTGCAGGAGCGCGTGCTGATGGTGGGCGATACCACGCATGATTTGCAGATGGCGATCAACGCCGGGGTGGATGCGGTGGGCATGACGCATGGGGCGCATCCGGCGGAGCAGTTGCGCGAGCTGCAACCGCTGGCGTTGCTGGATGATTTTGCGGGGTTGCGGGAGTGGTTCAGGGAGTACGCCTGATATACTGCAAATCTGGCATGAATATGTTTGAAGTTTGCCGTTCGGGCTGAGGTATCGAAGCCCATTCACCCTTCGATACCTCAGGGCGAATGGATTTCAAACTTCACTTGGCTGGATCAATAGCCGTGCCTTTGTTTTGTCATTCCCGCGAAGGCGGGAATCCAGCCGATTTTGATTAGACTGGATTCCGGCCTTCGCCGGAATGACGGTGGAATTTGAGGGAGGTTTCATGTCCGAACAAGACAACAACTGGGAACGCGGCGTGCTGGAAAAGCTCGCCATGTCGGCCATTCAGGAACAGCGCCGGGGGCGCCACTGGAGCATCTTTTTCAAGACGCTGACGTTTGCCTACCTGTTCATCGTGATGTTCCTGGCCATGGGCTGGATAGGCGGCAAGGCGGAAACGGCGCTGGGCGGCAGGCACACCGCGCTGGTGGAAATGAATGGCGTGATCGCATCGGACAGCCCCGCCAGCGCCGACAACATTATTCCCAGCCTGCAGGATGCGTTCAAGGACAAGAAAACGCAGGGGGTCATCCTGCGCATCAACAGCCCCGGCGGCAGCCCGGTGCAGGCCGGGTACATCAATGATGAAATCCGTCGCCTGCGCGCCAAGTATCCGAAGATTCCGCTGTATGCGGTGGTGGAGGATATGTGCGCCTCCGGCGGCTATTACGTGGCGGCGGCGGCGGACAGGATATTCGTGAACAAGGCCAGCATGGTGGGCTCCATCGGCGTGCTGATGGATGGTTTCGGTTTTACCGGCACCATGGAAAAACTCGGCGTGGAGCGCCGCCTGCTGACGGCGGGAGAAAACAAGGGTTTCATGGATCCGTTCTCGCCGATGAATCCGCACCATAAGGAACTGGTCAAGCAGATGCTGGACGAAATTCACCAGCAGTTCATAGCCGTGGTGAAGCAGGGGCGCGGCAAGCGCCTGAAGGAAACGCCGGACACGTTCAGCGGGTTGTTCTGGACTGGGCAGAAGAGCATCGAGCTGGGCCTGGCGGACGAGATGGGCAGCTTGGAGAGCGTGGCGCGCGACGTGATCAAGGCCGAGGACATTGTGGACTTCACCACCCGCGAGGGCCTCGCCGACCGGCTGGCCAGGCGCTTCGGCGCTGGGGTGGCGAGCGCGCTGCCCGGCTTCTCCTCGCAATCGAACGGGGTGAGTTTGCGCTGATGGGCACCTCTAAAACCCCAGATTTCATCCCAACTGATGGAACTACTAGCCATTCCACTAAGCTGCCAAAAGACGGCAGCCAAGTGGCTGGTTATGCTGCGTTGCGGCAGCGGGGTAAGCAGGCAATCCGCGTAGCGGATGCTCGCAAAAAATTTCTTGCTTACATATCGCACATATGCGGCGCAGCGAAATTTTTTCCACGCCTTGCATTTGGGCGAACTCTGAATTTTTAGAGGTACCCATTATGAGCGTGCGCCTCACCGAACTTTCGCACGGCGGCGGCTGCGGCTGCAAGATTGATCCCGCCGTGCTGCACAAGATGCTGGCCGCCTTGCCGCAAGCTGGAATTCCGCTGGCACAACCCTTTCCCGACCTGCTGGTGGGCATCGAAAGCGGCGACGATGCGGCGGTGTACCGGCTGAACGATGAGCAGGCCATCGTGGCTACCACCGATTTCTTCATGCCCATCGTGGACGATGCGTTTGATTTCGGGCGCATCGCGGCCACCAACGCGCTGTCCGATGTGTATGCCATGGGCGGCAAACCCATTCTGGCTCTCGCCGTTGTCGGCATGCCGATCAACATTCTGCCACTGGAAACCATACAGCAGATTCTGGCAGGCGGCGCGGCGGTGTGCGCGCAGGCGGGCATCCCCGTGGCGGGCGGACATTCCATAGATGCGCCGGAGCCGATCTACGGGCTGGTTGCGCTGGGCGTGGTGCATCCGCAGCAGGTCAAACGAAACAACCAGGCGCGCGACGGCGATGTACTGATCCTCGCCAAGGGATTGGGCGTGGGCATTCTGAGCGCTGCGCTGAAAAAACAGAAGCTGGATGCGGAAGGTTATGCCGAGATGCTGCACAGCACCACGCAACTGAATACCCCGGGAAGCTGGCTGGCGAAAATGGGTTCGGTCCATGCCATGACCGATGTGACCGGCTTCGGCTTGCTCGGCCATCTGCTGGGAATATGTCGCGGTTCGCAACTTGCGGCAGAAATCGAATTCGGTAAGCTGCCGTTGTTGCACAGCGCGCGGCAACTGGCGCAACAGGGCTTCGTCACCGGCGCATCCAGACAAAACTGGCAAAGCTATGGCGACGAAGTGGAGCTGGCGCCGAACCTGGCCGAGTGGCAACTCAATCTGCTGACTGATCCGCAAACCAGCGGCGGCCTGCTGATCGCATGTGGCAGTGATGCGGCGCAGGGCATCGTGCAGCGCCTGCACCGCGAAGGGTTTGCCCATGCCGCGATAATCGGCCGGTTGCGCGCGGGCGCGGCGCGGGTGCTGGTGCGCTGAAAAATAAAATGCAGCAGTCGCGAGTTGATGCCTGAATCAACTTCCTGTTTCGGTTAGTTGTTGATCCTTGCTTAATTCACGACGAAGGCAGGTATGGCAGCCGTCATTCCGGCGCAGGCCGGCCAGTTTGTCATATAGCCCCGCGTAGCGGACAAAGCCGTGTTTTGGGTGTTGCCTCACTTCGTGGGGGCTTGATAATTGTCTGGATTCCGGCCTGCGCCGGAATGACGGGCTTTTTGGTTTTGCACGCCGCCTTCATTTATGTAAAGCTCAATAGTAGAGATAAGTCACGAGTGGCCGCTTTCGCGGCAGGCAGAATCGCATTACGGAGTCCCGCAGCCAATAGAAGTCGATCAAGAAGATTGCTATGAACGGCCAGCTACTCGGCCAAACCGGCCGCTCGCAGGCGATTCTGTATGCATGGCAATCCGTTCCGCTGGCATCTCTCCCCGCAAAAAATCCAAGAGGGTAACGCATCCGGATTAACAAGTTATCCCCAAATAACACAATGCGCGCTATCATGCAAAACGCGTCGGACTTTATGCCTATGCTCATCCATGGTGAGCGCCAGATACCAAGTGCGGCGCCCTCGACCATCGACAACATTCATTCCACGACACCATAGCGATGCATTCCGTGACCAGCCGAATGATTGCCCTCGCGATCACCGCCCTACCTCTGGCTGCGTGCGAGGCGATCGCGGTTAGCGCCATCGGGGGCGGCACATCGGCCGGGATATCCCACACACTGGGTGGTACAGTTTCTCGCACCTTCACCGCATCCCTGCCCAAGGTTCGCGCGGCCGCCCTGGCAGCACTCCAGCGCATGCATATCGACGTGCGCCCCACCGCCAAGATCGAGGTTCGGGAGAAGATTAATGCGAAATCCATAAATCGCTCTATTGACATCGAGTTGGAGGAGATCAGCCCCAACGTCACCCGCATGTCGGTAACCGCCAAATCCGGAGTTTTCCAGTCCGACAGCGCAACTGGTGCCGAGATACTCCTGCAGACCGCCCGGGAGATGGCCGTAGGCCGCTGACTTTGGAGAGGTGCGGCCGTCTCTTATGTGTCGAAAGCACCAGTTCGATATTCTGGAAGCAGACAGCCTAAATTAGATCGCCGGCAAGCGACCGCTTTGGCCGAGGAGGCGGCGGTCGGAGCACACAGACTGAACTTCTGCTTCGTGTCGAAACCGCCCCGGCACCAATGTCTGCCACCAAGCAGCACAACTCAAGGCTACCGGAGAGGGCGCGCATAAAAGCATGTGAGCTGAACGGGCAGTTTGTGTCGGATGTAGTGAGTCTTTCTCCCTCCTGAACCAGAATTATCTTTGCAATTTATGGAATGAAGCTCCAGAATTGCAAAGATGAGTAACCGCCTCACGCCCAATCCGCCAATGCCATTGCCTGTTCACCTCGTTTATCAGAGGGAATCCAGTCCAATTCTGTAAGATGCCGTTCATGTCCGTGAAGTCGTCATTCAAATTCGTCTTGCTGGCCACGCTGGCAATCAAGTTCGTCCTCGCCTGGATCATCCCCATGTCGGGCGACGAAGCCTATTTCGTCATCTGGGCGAAGCATCCGGATTTCGGTTATTACGACCATCCGCCCATGGCTGGCTGGCTGCTCCACTTGATGCTGCAACTGGGCAGTTCGGAAGTCATCCTGCGCCTTCCCGCCATCCTGCTTGCCACGCTGATCGGGATCGGCATTTATCAACTGCTCAAGCCGCACGACGAAACCAGGGCAGCGCTGGTCGCAATCCTGTTCCTGATTTCGCCGCTCAATATTCTGAATGTGCTGGTCACCACGGACACCATGCTCATCCTGTTCGTGTTTCTATCCGCAGCGTCCCTGTTCAAGGCGCTGCAAAAAAACAGCCTGGTCTGGTATGGCCTGTCCGGCGCCCTTTTGGGCATGGCGTTCCTGTCGAAATATTTTGCCGTGCTGCTGGGGTTGGGCTATCTGGCCTATTTGATTTTTTCCGCCGGGAGCAGGCAAAAGACGCAGGGTTTCATCCTGCTGTTTCTGGCCGCCGTGCCGTTCGCGCTGCTCAATCTCTACTGGAATTACACCCATTGCTGGGACAATGTCCTGTTCAATCTTTACAACCGGAACGAAGGTGAGCAGTTCTCCCTGGGCAAGTTCGCCATTTTTCTCGGCACGCAGATTTATTTGATGACCCCGCCGGTCATCTATTATCTGTTCAAGCACCGCGCGGGGTTCAGGCAAAAAATCAGGCGCGATCACTTTCTGTTGTTCGCATACCTGTTTCTGTTGCCGATGGCTGTCTTCGCGCTGCTGTCGCTGAAAAAAGTCATCGGCCTGCACTGGGTGCTGGCGTTTTATCCTTTTCTTTATTTGTTGCTGTATCTGTTTCTATCGCGCGAGGAGTTGCTCAAGACGCTCAGGTTCATGGCGTGGTTCAGCGCCGCACACCTTGCGGCAATCGCTGTCATCGCCATCCTGCCGATGGAAACCTGGAAGCAGAACAAGCTGTACGACGGCATCGTGTTCATGTTCGAGAACGATGCGATCGTCGAAAAAATCCGGCCCTATGAACAGCAGAATTTCCTGCTTGCCGCGGACGGCTACACGCCGGCCGCCATTATTTCCTACCACTACGGCAAGGATTTTTTCGTGTTCGGCGAAGGTTCGCATTATGCGCGGCAGGATGACATCATCACCGACTTCCGCCCGTTCAACGGACGCAATATCCTGATCCTGAAAAAATCAGCACCTGACCTGACGCAATATGCGCCTTATTTCCACAGGGTGGACAGCCAACAGTTTACGTTGCGCGGCGTTACTTTTTATTTCGTGCTGGGTTATGGGTTCGATTACGCCAGTTACAAGGAGCATGTGCTGAAGCCGATCAAGGAAAAGTACTACAAGATACCGGACTATCTCCCGCATGCGCCCTGTTATTTTTGCGAAAAATATTTTCCGGAGGAAGCACATTAAATGGCTATGCTGGTTACGCCGCTCTCCAGCTGGGGACGTTACCCGGTGCAATCCTGCGAACTGGAGCGCCCGGAGCGCTACGCCGATCTTCGCCCCGGCGCGGCCAGCGTGATTGCGCGCGGGCAGGGGCGCAGTTATGGCGATGCGGCGCTGAATGAGAACCGGCGCGTGCTGCTGACCGAGCGCGTCAACCGCCTGCTGGATTTCGATGCGGAGAAGGGCATGCTGCGCGCTGAGGCTGGGGCGACGCTGGCGGAAATCCTGGAGGTGATCGTGCCGCAGGGCTGGTTTCTGCCGGTCACCCCCGGCACGAAATTCGTTTCCCTGGGCGGCTGCGTGGCGGCGGATGTGCACGGCAAGAATCACCACCATGACGGCTCGTTCGGCGATCACGTTGTTGCCATTGAGCTGATCCTGGCCGATGGCAGCCGCGTGGCGTGTTCTCCGGCTGAGAATGCGGAGCTGTTCTGGGCCACCGTGGGCGGCATGGGGCTGACCGGCATCATCGGCGAAGTGACGCTCAAACTCATCCCGATAGCCAGTTCGCACA
>Ga0209726_10006125_pt1 | contig 14156 bp, 11 predicted proteins | sample Subgrocontami54m_FD_187453 | JGI IMG/M metagenome (GOLD analysis project Ga0209726, IMG submission 187453) | Subsurface groundwater microbial communities from S. Glens Falls, New York, USA - GMW46 contaminated, 5.4 m (SPAdes) (version 3) | ecosystem: Environmental > Aquatic > Deep subsurface >... | reverse complement strand
TCCTCGATGTGGCTGCTCGACCCGCGCCCCAACCTGCCGACGATCGTGCGAATGGTGGAGAAGGCCTTCGAGCTGTCCGAAGCCTCGAACAGCCCGGTGGTCATGGAGCTGCGCATCCGCGCCTGCCACCTTCGGGGCAGTTTCGTCGCCCGGGACAACCGCGCACCCGCGGTGTCGACCCGCCGCCGGCTCGAAGGCCCGCCCGCGTTCGACTATGCGCGCCTGTCGCATCCGCCGGAGACGTTCCGGCAGGAAAAGCTGAAGGCGGACGTGCGCCTGCCGGCCGCGCGCCGGTTCGTGCACGAGCACGGGCTGAACGAGGTATTCGAAGGCACCGAATCGGGCGTGGGCCTCATCTGCCAGGGCGGCCTGTACAACAACCTGATGCGGGCGCTGCAGATGCTGGGCCTCGCGGACAACTTCGGCAACTCGCGCCTGCCGATCCTCGCGCTGAATGCCGTCTATCCGCTGGTTCCGGGGGAGATCACCGGCTTCTGCGCCGGAAAGCGCGCGGTGCTGCTGCTCGAGGAAGGTATGCCCGAATTCATCGAGCAGGACATCGCGACGACGCTGCGCCGGGCCGACGTTCAGACGCGGCTGCACGGCAAGGACATGCTGCTGCTGGCGGGCGAGTACACCTCCGAGGTCATCGTGCGCGGCCTGGCACGCTTCCTCGGGGAGCACGCGGCGCACCTGGACACCTCGTCGGGCGCGCGCTGGCTCGAGGCGGTGGACGGCTCGCGCACCCGCGCGGGCGAACTGCTCGGCGCCCCCTTGCCGCCGCGGCCGCCGACGTTCTGCGTCGGCTGCCCGGAGCGCCCGGTGTTCGCCGCGATGAAGCTCGTCAAACGCGAAATCGGCGAGCCGCATGTGTCGGCCGACATCGGCTGCCACGCATTCGCGACCTTCGCGCCGTTTTCCCAGGGCAACTCGATCCTCGGATACGGCATGAGCCTCGCGAGCGCGGCGGGAGTGGGGCCGATGATGTCCGGGAGGACGATGTCGATCATGGGCGACGGCGGCTTCTGGCACAACGGCTTCCTCTCCGGGGTGGCCTCGAACCTGCTCAACCGCGGCGACGGGGTGCTGGTGATCATGAAGAACGGCTACGCCTCCGCCACCGGCACGCAGGAGCTCGTCTCCTCGCCCGACGAAGGCGAGAAGGCGCTCGCACGCGGGAACAGCGCCGTGCACACGGACCGGACCATCGAGAACACGCTGCGCGGCGCCGGCGTGAAATGGCTGCGCAACGTCTACACCTACCGCGTCGGCGAGATGGCCAGGACGCTGCGCGAGGCCTTCACCACGGACGAGCCCGGCCTGAAAGTCATCGTCGCCGAGGCCGAGTGCCAGCTCGAACGCCAGCGCCGCATCCGGCCCATTCTCGCCAGGCTGCTCAATTCGGGCCGGCGCGTGGTGCGCACCCGGTTCGGCGTGGACGAGGACACCTGCACCGGGGATCACTCCTGCGTGCGGCTTTCGGGCTGCCCCTCGCTGACGATCAAACCGGCTTCCGACCCGCTCAAGGTGGATCCGGTAGCCCACGTCGACAATACCTGCGTGGGGTGCGGCCTGTGCGGCGAGGTGGCCCATGCTGCCATCCTCTGCCCCTCGTTTTTCCGGGCCGAGATCGTGCAGAATCCGGGAGTGTGGGACCGCTTTCTCGCACGTGCCCGCGGAACGCTGATAGGCTGGCTGCAGCCGGTTTGACCCAAGCCGGCACAGCCGGAACCCGCCAGATTGCCGTGGATTGCCATCCCAAATCTCTCCATCTTGTGCAGTTGCGAAGTTGCAACTGCACAAGATGGAGAGACCCAAGTAAACCCAAAATCCTCGCCAATTCTGTCAACACGTGAGTGATAAGAGACCAGCGCATTTCCGCAGCCGGCGGCGCCTGAAGTATGCTCTGCCCCATCCTGACTGATCGAGGGGCATTGCGATGGCACAGACGTTCAGCGCCGAAGTACCGATCCGGTTCTCCAACTGCGACCCGGCCGGAATCGTCTACTTCCCCGAGTTCTTCGACCTGATCAACTCGCTGGTCGAGGACTGGTTCACGGTCGGCATGGGCACCTCCTACGCCGACCTGATGATGCGCCAGCACATCGGCACGCCGACCATCGACATCCAGTGCGAATTCATCAAGCCCTGCCGCTACGGCGAGCACCTCACGCTGGAGCTCGCCGTCACGCACCTGGGCCGCTCCTCGTTCAAGCTCAGCGAGACCGGCACCGTCGCGGGCGAGTTGCGCTGGCGCACCCGCCACGCGCTGTGTTTCATGTCCACCGAGACCTACCGTCCCGTGCCGATTCCCGAGGGGCTGCGGGACAAGATGCAGTTGTTCGTCGCGTGATCCGGACGCCGGAACGCCCGAACCCGTTCTGCAGCATAATCAATATCAGGGGTACCAAACGGAGGAGACAACATGAAAAAGCATGTCATTGCAGTCGCCGCTGCGGCCCTGGCCGCTTTCACCCTGCCGGCGTTGGGGCAGGACAAGACGTTCGACCTGAGATTCTCGTCCTGGGTGCCGCCCTCGCACGGTATGCACCCCGCCATCAAGGAATGGGGCGATTCGATCACCAAGGCCACCAAGGGCACGGTCAAGGTCACGCTCTACCCGGCGCAGCAGCTCGGCAAGGCGGACGACCATTACGACATGGCGCGCGACGGCATCGCGGAGCTCACCTACATCGCGCTGGGCTATCAGGCCGGGCGCCTGCCGATGGGCGAGGGCTTGAACCTGCCGTTCCTCATGACCAATGCCGACGGCGGCTCGCGCGCCACCGACGAGTGGTACCGCAAGTATCACGTCAAGGAAATGACCGACGTGAAGATGTGCCTCGCGTTCGTTCACGACCCGGGTGCGCTGCACGCGAAGAAGAAGATCACGCTGCCCACGGAAATCAGGGGCATGAAGATCCGCTCGGCGCACAGCACCATGGCGGACTTCATCACCTCGCTCGGGGGAACGAACGTGCGCGTCTCCGCGCCCGAAGCGCGTCAGGCCCTCGAATCCGGCGTCGCAGACGCGATCACCTTCCCGTGGAAATCGATCATCCTGTTCGGCATCGACAAGGTCGTGAGCTACCACATGGACCTGCCGTTCTACGTCTCCAGCTTCGCCTGGCTCATGAACAAGCCGACCTACGAGCGCATGTCGGCGTCGCAGAAGAAGGCGATCGACGCGCACTGCTCCACCGAATGGGCGGGCAAGGTCGGCAAGACCTGGGGCGACTATGAGGCGGCGGGCCGCGCTGAGCTTCGCGCGCTGGCCGGCCACACCGTGTACACGCTGACCCCCGCCGAGATCGCCGCCTGGCGCAAGGCCGCGGAGCCCATCTACAAGCAATGGGCCAGCGCCGCGGCCAAGACCGGGTTCAATCCCGATCAGGCGCTCAACGAACTGCACGGCCTGCTCAAGAAATACAAGTCCGACTTCCGCTAGAGCCGCGCTCGGCTCTGGCGGACCGGGACCTCGGGGAGGAGGCCAGGTGGAGAGGTTGGTGCTCTGGGTGGAGCGCGTGGCAGGGGCTTCGCTTGCCGCGGTCGCGCTCCTCGTTTTTGGCTCGGTCGTGTTGCGCGACCTGTTCTCGGTGGACCTGCCGGACAGCTTCGATTTTTCGCGCTATCTGCAGGGCATCGCCATCTTCTGGGGGCTTGCGGTGACCACCTACCGCAACGCCCATATCGTCGTCGATCTGCTCTGGGAGCTCTCAGGCAGCAAAGGGCGCAAGGCGATCGACCTGTTCGCCTGCACCGTGAGCGTCTCATTCATGGCGCTGTTTGCCTGGATGATCGTTACGCGCTTCCCCGCGGTAGTGCGCGCGCACCAGCTGACCAGCGACCTGAGGCTTCCGGTATGGCCGTTCTACGCGGTCGCCATTGCCGGGATTGTCGCAGCGACGGTCGTCGGATGCATCCGCCTGGTCGAACTGCTCCGCGTCAAAGCCAATCAGGGGACCTGATACGCAATGGACAAGGATATCGTCGCCGCCGGCGGCTTCGTGGTGCTGTTCGTTCTGATGCTGTTGCGCGTGCCGGTAGGCATCGCGATGGGCATCGTCGGCGTGGGCGGGTTCGCGCTGGTCGCGAACCTCAACTCGGCGCTGGGGCTGCTCGCCGGTTCGCCCTTCTCCACCGTCACCGACTTCAATTTCAGCATCATCCCGATGTTCATCCTGATGGGGGCTTTCGCGTCGGCCGCCGGTTTGAGCACGGACCTGTTCCGCGCCTCGCAGTCCTGGCTCGGCCACTACCGCGGCGGGTTGGCGATGTCGGCCATCGCCGCCTGCGGCGGGTTCGCCGCGATCAACGGCTCCTCGGTCGCGACGGCGGCGACCATGACCAACGTCGCGCTCCCGGAACTGCGCAAGGCCGGTTACGACGCGGGGCTCTCGGCCGGAGTGATCGCCGCCGGCGGAACGCTCGGAATCATGATTCCGCCGTCGGTGATCTTCGTGCTCTACGGCATCATGACCCAGACCGACATCGGCAAGCTGTTCATCGCCGGAATCGTTCCCGGCACGCTCGGTGTCGCGATGTACATCGTCACGATCCGGCTGCTGGCCTGGCACGATCCCGGCAAGATGCCGCCCGGCAGGCGGCACAGCTGGGCCGAGCGCCTGGGCTCGCTCAAGGACATCTGGGAGACGCTGCTGCTGTTCCTGTTCGTGATCGGGGGCATGTACGCGGGCTGGTTCACCGTCACCGAAGCCGCAAGCATGGGCGCGATGGGCGCGCTCGTGATCGGCCTGTTGCAACGGCGCCTGACGGGAAAACTCATCATGCGCTCCCTGGTGGAGTCGCTTCGCACCACCGCGGCGATCTTCATGATCGTGATCGGCGCCTACCTGTTCGGCTATTTCCTGGCCATCACCCAGACGACGCAGAAGGCGATCGCGCTCCTGGTCGGGCTGCCGATCGGCGCCTACGGCGTGCTCGCCATCGTCCTGATCGTCTACTTCATCCTGGGCGCGATCATGGACGAGCTGGCGATGATCCTGCTCACGGTGCCGATCGTGTTTCCGGTGATGATGACGCTCGGCTTCGACCCGGTGTGGTTCGGGGTCATCATCGTCATGACCTGCACGCTCGGCCTCATTTGCCCGCCGGTCGGAATGAACGTGTTCGTCATCAACTCGATCGCGCGCGACATCAGTCTCGGCAGGATCTACCGCGGCGTATCGCCGTTTATCGTCACCGACATCATCCGCCTGACGATCCTGTCCGTCTTCCCGGCGCTGTCGCTGTTCCTGCCGCGCACCATGGGCTGACCCCGCGCAAGCGCGGGGTTGTCATACCGTCGCGGCGCCGCAGCGCCGGAGGATCGGCGATCAGGGCAGCAGCTTCCAGCCGCCGTTCTGCACGGTCAGCATCACGCGCGCATTGCCGTCGAGCCCGAAATGGTCCTGCGCGGTGTAGCGGAACACGCCCTGGGACACGACGATGCTGCCGGAATTCTCCAGCGCGTCCTTGAGCGCGGCGCGAAACTCCGCGGTGCCGGGCTTGCCCTTCTTCAGCGCGACCGGGACGACGCGCTGCAGAATGATCAGCGCGTCGTTGATGTGAGCGGCGAACTGGTTGCGGCTGCCCGCGCCGTACATCTTCTCGTACTGCTGGACGAAGGCGAGCGCGACCTTCTTGGACGGGTGGCTGTCGGGCAGTTGCTCCGGTACCACCGCAGGCCCCGAGATCACGAAGCCTCCCTCGACCAGCTTGCCGCCGACGCGCATCAAGTCGTTGGAGGCGGCGCTGTGGGTCTGGAAGATCTTGCCCTTGTAGCCACGCTCTACGAGCGTGGTATGCGGCATGGCCGCGCCGCTGCCGGAGGCGACGACCAGCACCGCGTCCGGGGTGGTGGCGATCACCTTAATCGCCTGGGCGGTGACGCTGGTGTCGGCGCGCGCGAAGCGCTCGGCCGTGGTGAGCTTGATTCCGGCCTCCTGCGCCTGCTTGGAGATGTCGTTCAGCCAGCTCTGGCCGTAGGGGTCGGAGTAGCCCAGGAAGCCGAAGCTCTTCACCCCCATCTTCTTCATCTGCTCGACGATACCCGCGGCCATCACGGCGGTGGATTGCGGCAGCCTGAATGTCCAGGCGCCGCGCCCCGGGGGCAGGTCGATGGGCGCCGCCGCGAGCTGGACGGTGTGCGTTTCCTCGGCGATCGCGGAGATGGCGATTGCGAGCGGCACCGACGCGGAGCCGATGATCACGTCGACCTTGTCCTCGCTGACGAAGCGGCGGCCGTTCTTGTTCGCCGCGGTGGAATCGGAGGCGTCATCCAGGATGATGACCTTCAGGGTCTGGCCGGCGATCGCCTTGGGCCACAGCTCGAACGCGGTCTTGCAGGGGATCCCCAGTCCGGCGGCGGGGCCGGTGAGAGGCAGGCTGACGCCGATGACGAGGTCGGCGCGCGCCCCGGCGGAGGCCAGGACCATCAGCGCCGAAGCGGCCAGAACACGTGCGATCTTCATAATCCCTCCTATGACGGTTGACATCGCTGCGATGGACTCCAGAACGTCCGCCCGTGAACGCCGGGAAATTAGTTATAGGAGTGAATTATTGCATATCCGCCGGACCCGGCAACTGCCGCCTCCTTCTCCTTCAGTTGGCGCCCCAGACCTCCCGCGCCGTCTCGACCACCAGTTTGAGCTTCGCCGCCTGGGACTCGAGCGCGATCACGTTGCCGTGCACCGTGCTGGAAAAGCCGCACTGGGGCGAGAGGGCGAGCTGTTCGAGCGGCACGGATGGTCTCCCCTCAATTGGCCTGGTGATCGGCTTTGTCTGGCTCACCGAGCCGCATCCGCCCGGCGGCGGCATTATCGATCCACTGCGCCGATTGCGTAAAGCCTCCAAAGGAAAACAGGTGCAGGCCGGCCACCTTCAGCTCGGCGGCCCGCGGCGCAATCCGACGAACGACTGCCTCCGGCCCATGCTGCCCGATCAGGCGCGTCAGCGAAATGGCCTGCGACCCCAGCGCGCGGATCGAATTGCCGATGCCGCAGCGCATGCCGTAGTTGATCAGCGTGCGGATGCTCGCCGGGCCGGCCACGCCCACGCGGACGGGAAGGACTGCGCCGCGTGCCCGCAGCCGGGCGAGCCAGTCGAGGATGGCCTGCCCCTCGAAACAGAACTGCGTCACCATGAAAAGTTCGAGGCCGTGCGCTGCGGCGTAATCGATCTTCCTGTCCAGCGCCGCCATGAGGGCCGCTTCCGGAATTTTGCGGTGTCCCTCCGGGTAGCCTGCAACGCCGATGCTGCGTATTCCATGGGCCTGCAGCAACCCTGATTCGAGCAAGGCGGCGCTGGAATCGTAGGCGCCAACCGGCGCGTCGCTGTCCCCGGCGATAAGCAGCGCACGCCTGACATCGGCCTCGTCGCGCAGGCCGGCGAGGTATGCCATCGCCACTGTACGGTCAGCGAGCTGCCGCGCCGCGATGTGCGGAACCGGATTCATACCCGCCCGCCGCAGGCGTTTCGCGACGCTCACGATATGGTGATACGGGGACCCTGGCAAACAGGCCACGTAGACGTCGGTGCCTTGCGGCAGCAGCGACGGGTAGGCATCGATTTCGACGAGATTCCTGGTCGAGGTCTCGATCGATGCGCGCCGCGCGAGATCCTTGACAGATTCGAGCATTTGCATGTGCGCCGGCGTCGCAGCCGGTTCAGGCTGCCGAGCGATATTCATTCTGCGGGTCTCCGTTCATGACGAGTGCGAAGCACTTTCCCTCCTGCTTCTCTCATTCAGGCGCTGCCCGGTCGTTCTTCGGCGGCTGCTCAATCGCGGTGCCGCGAAATGACGAAAGACTCGTCCCAAAACCAGAGCCCGCCATGCTTGTGCAACACCTCTGCCGTCACGTCCAGGTAGCGCCGATCGCCGATGACGGTCTCCAGGCGCGCGTCCTCGATCTGGCCCACGTAAACGGCGGCGTTCCAGGCGGCAAACAGCGTCGAGGTGCCGATGGTCGCGGAGACTTCCGACGGCAGGGCGTTCATGTCGTAGCGAAAAAGCGACCTGGCGTCCGAATAGGCATTGAAGTTGAGGTGGCGTGCGGCGCTGCCCAGCTTTTCCTTCACCGCCTTGAGCATATGGTGCCGGTCGTGCCGGAATGGGTTCTCGCCGGGCCACATGCCCTGCACGATCTCGTGGCCCGGGTCATTCCCGTGGGAGTGAATGGCCAGAAGCCGTCCGCCCTGGCCGAGGCTTTTCGCGAGCGGCGCGATCACCTTCGAAGCCTTGAATTCCAGCGGCGCGACCGCCCGGTAGGGCTGCGATGCAATCACCAGATCGTAATTGGCGTCCGCGCCGCCGCGGCGCGGGATAATGGGGTCGAGCAGGAAGCGATGATCTTCGCGGTAGATGACGAGCACCGCCGGCCGCTCATAGACGGGATTACCGCTGCTCGGGTTCACGTGCGCACGCCAATTCTCGGCAAGAAACGGGGCAAGCCCGGTGATCTGATCCTCGAATTCATGCGCGGTGGACCCGGTGAGCGCCAGCTCGTGCCAGACCAGGCTGGTCGCCGCGGTCACCGTATTGGGCACCAGCCACGGCGCCTCGCGGTAGTAGAGATTGGTCATCACCAGCACGCTCGCGGGATGCTCGAAGAACCGGTCGGGCGTCTTATCCAGCGCCAGCCGCACGTCCTCGAGGCTGATCTCCTTGCCGACGATGTAGAACGGCATCGTCGGGAACCGGTGGTGCATCGCGCGCATCACCCGGGTGAGCACGGTCCCGTCGCCGACCCCCGCGTCGAACAGGCGAACCGCAGGCGGGCGCGGCCGAATGTTTCCGAGCTCCATCGCCACGCGCTGCGCCACCACGCTTTTCTCGGAACAGGTGTTGACGAACAACAGGTATTTCTGGCGATTGTCGAAGAAACGGAAACTGCGGTCGTCCGGGATCGCCTGCGCCGATGCCCGTACCGACGGCGAGAATGCGCTTGCGGACTGGAACTCTGGCGCGCCTTCCCGCGCGCCGCCCACGAGGAGCGATCGCTTGCCGGGATCTTCAGCGATGAACGAGCGCACTCGTTCCAACGTAGTCGTCGTGATGCGTCCGCCGTCGCGCAGGCGATTGACGAACTTGCCATCGTTGACGGCCAGCCGCCCGAACGTCGATTCCGCTACGCCACGTCTTCTGCAGTACTCGGTGATGTCGCGCAGCAATGCTTCTGCATGCATGGATTGCCCTTCTCCTCGAGTGCCGATTTCAGGCCAATTCGGGCAAGCTGTCAATATTTCTCGTCCCATGCACGTAGTGGGATATTTAGTAGGGGTTGTCCCATTTTCATTGATTTATATGGGCGTTTCCTAGGACACTGTTCTCCGAAACGACCAGGCTAAGACAAAATCACCGTCGCGAGTGGGACGTGCACCATGCGCCCGGATCAACGGCGTTCCAGGTTGCCGATTCCGCGCAGAACAGACTTTCGAATCTTTCCGTCCGGTGTTCGTGACACCTGGAGAACAAATTTCGAACCGCTGCGCACGGAACTGCTTCGCGACGCCTTGCCACCTGAAGACGTCCTCGCTCGTCGCAGTATTGCTTATCCAATTTTGCATTGACGATGCACCTCGCTTAGTTGCGTAGCCATTTATCCCACTGCGTATCCCACTTCACCACTGAACCTGGAACGCTCACAGTCGCACAGCGACCCGGGTGAAGTTTCCTGCCTCCTCCCAGCAGTACCGTGCTAGGCTAATCAGTGCGGTATTTCGTGATCATTTGTCACTCGGAGGAGGACGGTAACAGCCATGACTTACAAGAATCTCGAGGAGGCGCTCAAGGCCTCCGGGAACACAGTCGCGATGTTGCGCAATTCCCAGATAGGCGCATACGTCTATCCGGTCGTCGCGCCCGAATTCACCAACTGGCGGGACGAGCAGCGCGGCTGGCGCGAGACCTGCGTCCTGTACGACCAATCCCACCACATGGTGGACATATTCATCGAGGGCCCGGATGCCATCAAACTGGCCTCTCATCTCACGATCAACAGCTTCGCGAATTTCCCGGTCAACAGGGCCAAGCAATTTGTTCCGTGCAGCCATGACGGATACGTGATCGGCGACGGGATTCTCTTTCATCTGGACAAGGACAGTCTGGTCTTCGTCGGGCGCGCGCCGACCGCCAACTGGATCCAATTCCACGGCGAGACGGGCGGATACAACGTCAGGATCACTAAAGACGACAGATCGCCTTCGCGACCGATGGGCAAGCCCGTCGTTCGCAAGCATTACCGTTACCAGATCCAGGGGCCGAACGCCGAGCAGGTCATCAGGAAGCTCAACGGCGGGCCGGTCCCGGACATCAAGTTTTTCCAGATGGATGTCATCAACGTCGCGGGTAGGAAGGTACGCGCCCTGCGCCACGGCATGGCCGGCGCTCCGGGATTGGAGATCTGGGGTCCGTACGCGGAAGGAGACGAGATCCGCAACGCCATCATCGAAGCGGGCAAGGACTTCGGGCTGGTCCAGGTCGGCGCGCGCGCCTACGCGACCAACACGCTCGAATCCGGCTGGATACCGTCGCCGGTTCCGGCGGTCTATACCGGCGACAGGATGAAGGCTTACCGGGAGTGGCTGCCCGCGAACGGCTACGAGGCCACGGCCGCGCTCGCCGGCAGCTTCGTCTCGGACAATATCGAAGACTACTATACCTCGCCCCACGAGCTGGGCTACGGCACGTTCATCAAGTTCGACCACGATTTCATCGGCAAGGAAGCGCTGCAGAAGATGGAGGGCAAGCCGCACCGCAAGAAGGTGACGTTCGCCTGGAACAGCCAGGACGTCACCAAGGTATTCCAGTCGATGTTCGAGCCGGGCCAGGACCCCTACAAGGTCATCGATCTACCGCTGTCGAACTACGGTTCGAGCTCGTTCGACAAGGTGATGAGCGGCGGCAAAGTGGTCGGCGCCTCGATGTTCGCCGGTTACACCTACAACGAGCGCGCGATGCTCTCGCTCGGCATCGTCGATGAGCAGTATGCCAAGCCGGGCACTCAGCTCACGCTGGTCTGGGGCGAGGAAATCGGCGGCACGCGGAAGACGACGGTCGAGCGCCACAGACAGATGGAGATGCGCGTGACGGTCGGGCCGACGCCGTACGCCCAGCCTGCGCGCGAGGGCTATCATCAAGGCTGGCGCACGGGCAGCGCCCAGCGGTAAGCTGTCCTTCGATTCGACCGTGCCGCGCGAGAAACCGCGCCTTCATCGTCGCGGCGAGATCAGCGGGGCTGCTGGACCGTCAAGGCCTTGGCGATCTCCCGCAGCACGAATTTCTGGATCTTTCCGGTCGGCGTGCGCGGCATCTGGTCGATGATCTCCAGCCGCTCCGGCCAGAACTGCTTGGCGACGCCCTCCTCCGTGAGGAAGGTCTTCACCTCCTTGAGGGTCAGACGCTCCCCGGGGCGCAAGGCGACGAAGACGCAGGCGCGCTCCCCGAGCCGCGTGTCGGGCATCGCCACGATGGCGACCTCCGAGACCTGCGACATCTTGTACAGCGCGCTTTCGACCTGCACGACGGGGATGTTCTCCCCGCCGCGGATGATGATGTCCTTCTTGCGGCCGCAGATGCGGATGTAGCCCTCGAGGTCCATGCGGGCGATGTCTCCGGTATCGAACCAGCCCTCCGCGTCGACGTCGTACAGGTGCGGGCGCTTCAGATAACCGACGAACAGCGCCGAGCCGCGGACCTTCAGGATCCCCTCCTGCTCGCGCAGCGTCTCCTCGCCCTTCTCGTCGACGATGCGGACCTCCTCGCCGGGCAGGGGACAGCCGTCGGACTCGTGCACCTTGTGCCCGGAAAGATTGGTGGTGGTCAGGATGCCGCACTCGGTCATTCCCCAGCCTGCGACGATGCTCGCCCGCAGCTTTTCCTGCGCCGCCCGCACCAGCACCGGGGGAATCGGCGCGCCCGAGGTGACGAACAGCCGGAATTCCCCGAGCGCGCGGGTCTCGATGCCCGGGAAACTCGCCAGGTCGGCGAGGAAGGGCGTAGCCGCGAACATGTACGTGGCCCGGTGCTGTTCCATCATGCCGACCGCGCGCGCCGGGTTCCAGACGTCCATCAGCACCAGCGGCGCACCGACCAGAACCGAGACGAGCAACCCGTACTCGAATCCGATCTGGTGCGCCAGTGGCGAGGGCATGAACACCACGTCGTCGGCACCCAGGCGCATGCGCTCGGCGAATGTCAAAGTGGAGCCGATCAGGGTATTCGAGGTGTGCATCGCGCCCTTGGGTTCGCCTGTCGTTCCCGACGTGTAGAGGAGCTGCACGATGTCGTTGGGCGCGAGCGCCGCGCCGGGCTGAACCGGCGTGTCCCGTATTCCCGCGAGCAGCGCCTTCTCGAAGGAATGCTCGCCCTCCCCGCCGACGAGGAAGACGTGCTCGAGCACGGGCAGCTGGCGCTTCAGGCCAAGCGCGAGCGCGCCGTGGTCGAAGCCGCGGAAGCGCGTCGGCGCGATCAGGACCTTCGACTCCGCGTGCTCGACCATGAACGAGAGCTCGCGGTGCCTGAAGATCGGCATCAGGGGATTGCTGACCGCGCCGATGCGCACGCACGCCAGGTGGATGGCGGCGAATTCCCACCAGTTGGGCAACTGGAACGAGACGACGTCGCCTTTTGCGACGCCGCGCGCGAGGAGCCCGCGGGCGATCGCGGCGGCTGCCTGGTCGAGTTCGCGCCAGGTGAGCCGCGTCACGGCCCCGTCGTCGCGGGATGCGACGACCGCGATTGCCTCGGGCTTCTCGGCGACCCAGCGGTCCAGGTAGTCGGTGAGGACGCGATCGGGCCAGATGCCGCGCGTCTTCTCGAGTGCGAGCCGATGCGCGTCCAGGAATACCCCTTGCATTCGCACCTCCGAATTCCGCCGCCCGGACATCGACTGCCTCCGCGCTACTTCTCCGCGATCGCAAGCGACATCATTTCTACACTCCCGGCTTCGCCGGGCGGGCAGCGCTGCGAGCGAGTCCTGCTTCGCGCGTGAAATCCCCCGTCCGGCGCCGCATGGCCGCGAGCGCCGTGCGGCCCTTCGCGGTGAGAAACGGCTCTATGAGCAGCCTCACGCCTTCGGCGACGTACTTGCCCAGGCCGTACTTGTCGCGCAGCGCCCAGTGCTTCAATGCCCAGGCGTGCGCGAACATGACGTACTGGTAGGCTAGCAGGTGCTCGTTCACCTTGCGCATGTGGCCGCCGGCGACGCAGGCCCGCAGGCACGCTTCGATCAGGCGGTTGGTCCTGGTCTCGTCCGCCATGACGAGGGTCCTGCGGTCCTCGCGCAGGGACTTGGTCGATCGGTATGCGAGCAGGGTCGCCTGTCGCAGCCCGTCGACGATCGAGCAGTAGGCCCAAAGCGCCATGCAGAGCCGCTCGACCGGGTGCTCGATACCCTCCAGGCGCGGCGGGATCTCGTGCTCGTAGGTCTCCAGAACCAGCTTGAGCGACAGGAACAGGATGTCGTCCTTGTCCCGGAAATACTGGTAGATCAGGCCGGTGCTGACTCCGGCTTCCCTGGCGATCTGCTGGATGGTCGTCGTGTAATAGCCTTCTTCCGAGAACAGCTTCACCGCGGCGCGGACGATCTGGCCCCGCCGCTCCTCGACGAGCTTCGGGTCGGTGACCACGCTTTCGACATGTCCCGGCGAACTCACTCGAACCTCCTCCCCTGCCGCGCCGGCATGCGTCAGCGCGGCGGCAGGCGAACCCGCCGCCGCGCCGGCGTCGGCCGACTTCTCCCTGAAGAGCGCGTCAGTCCTTGCGTCTTACCTCAGTCGCCTTCGAACTTGGGCTTCTGCTTGGAGACGAACGCGTTGTAGGCGCGCGTGAAGTCCTGGGTCTGCATACAGATCGCCTGCGCCTCGGCCTCGGTCTCGAGCGCCTGCTCGATGGTCTGGGCCCATTCCTGATGCATGCATTTCTTGGTCATCGAATGGGCGAACATCGGGCCGTTGGCAATTTCCCTCGCCATCGAATAAGCCTTGTCCAGCAGCTTGTCCTTCGGCACCAGCTCGTTGAAGTAGCCCCAGTCGAACCCCTCCTGCGCAGTCATGATCCGGCCGGTGTAGAACAGCTCGGCCGCGCGTCCCTGCCCGATGATACGGGGAAGCATCGCGCAGGCGCCCATGTCGCAGCCGGCGAGGCCGACCCGGAC
>Ga0209726_10006124_pt1 | contig 14157 bp, 10 predicted proteins | sample Subgrocontami54m_FD_187453 | JGI IMG/M metagenome (GOLD analysis project Ga0209726, IMG submission 187453) | Subsurface groundwater microbial communities from S. Glens Falls, New York, USA - GMW46 contaminated, 5.4 m (SPAdes) (version 3) | ecosystem: Environmental > Aquatic > Deep subsurface >... | reverse complement strand
TTCAACAACACTCCAACTAACCGAAGGATGTTCAAAAAAATCCTGCGGTCTATATATATTATAACACTCCCAATCATAAACCTTCAGCAGCTTCTTCTCCGATAACTCATCAAACATAGATGTCCCGGGAAACGGCACACAAATGCTGATCTTTAATATATCTGATTGAAGTTTTCTGCCAAATTCAATTGTATCTCTCATAGTCTCTTCGGTATCGTTTAAAAGTCCTATCATAAAATATCCGAAAACATCAATTCCGGCCCTGCGCGCCATCTTCACTGTCTTAAAGGCCGTCTCTACAGTAGCCTTTCCTCCTTTACCAAACTCCTTTAACACCTCGTCATTTCCCGATTCGAATCCGAAAGCAACCTTGTAACACCCGGCCCTTTTCATCAGATTAAACATCTCCTGGTCACCAGCGTCCACACGGATACCATTTTGGCATTGCCACGGAATATTAAGATTTTCCCTGATTATTCTTCTGCATATTTCCTTCGTCCTTTCCACATCTGTTGTAAATATATCATCGACCAGAAAAAACTCTTTAAAACCAAATGATTTCATATATTTTATTTCTTCTATCACCCTGTCGACTGACTTCTTGCGCAATATACTGCCTTTAGTTAATTTACTGGCGCAGTAATCACACTTAAATACGCACCCCCTTGTAGTCTCAAAAAAAGATACTGGCGGCTTTTTAGCTAAGAGATGAGATGCATAGGGCAGATACTCTTTTATGTTGAACAGTTCCCATGCCGGCATCGGAAGGTCATCTAAATTCTTAATCCACTCTCTTTGAGGATTTCTTTGAATAGTCCCGTCAGTCTTCCTATAAACCAAACCGGATATATCCTTAAGAGGGACTCCATCAGCAATCTGCGCTAAAGTGAAATCACCCTCTCCAACACACACAGCATTCAGATTTGCCTCTTCTATAGATTTCTCCGGCATGGCTGAACAATGAGGACCCCCTCCTAAAGTAAATATGTTTGGGCTTATTTTTTTAATACTGTTTGAAAACTGAATAACCTGCGGAAACAATGGTGTGGTGCCGGTAAAGCCAACAATATCATAAGAATTTTCTTTAACACGATTTAAAACAACTTCCGGATTGTACTCTCCGAATGACATGTCCAGAATATCTATCTTGTGTCCGTTCTTCTTAGCTTGAGCAGCTATCGTTGCCAAACTCAGCACAGGAAAAAACGGAATTCCAAATGAGCTTAGCACGTTTCTATAAGTTGGCCGCCATGATGGGTTTACAAGCAATATTTTAGCCATAATTTACCTGTCAAAATTATTTCACTTCTATATCTTATTCTGCAAATATGCTGAAATATAAGAAGACATATACGTTCGAATAATTCTGCTATTTATAACAAGGTAACCGATCAAAGTCAATTTGTTTTTCTGGTATTTTCAATGGATTTTTGCCAAAATCATAGCCAATTACTACCCTTTCTTATATTGAGTCAACAGCTTACCTTGAAATTTCCATTTTAATAACCACATTAATCTAACGACATTTATCTTAATAACCTTAAGAACAGATTTAATGTAATTAATATTTAGCCACCACTTTGGTGGAAGAACCAGCCATTTAGTCCCTTTCCTGTCAAAAGAGTTCTTAAAAAGAGCCCATAAACGACCCGGCTGCAAAAAATACAGCATATTAGCCTGTATGACATCCATAATTATTTCCTCTTTTGTGGACCCTTTAGGGTAATATGGTAAAGGAAATTTGAAAGGATTTTCGGCTGTCAAAATACCGGTCGGATGAAAGTTTTCCCAGTCGCCAACCTTGGTTAAACTATTTTCTTCTTCAGCAATCTTATACAACCTGGTGCCGGGATAAGGTGTAGCACAATTAAATCTTGCCTTTGAAACTTGCAGTGATCGCGCAAGCTTAAATGCAGCCACCCGATCCGCCCTGGTTTCGCCGGGAAGACCATAAATAAAAACAATATCAACACCAAAACCGTATTTTTTAGCCAGGTTTATTCCGTTTACAATATCCTGAACTGTTTCCTTTTTATCAATCATCTTCATCAGCTCTTCGCTTGCGGTCTCTACTCCAAAAGCCAGCCCTGTAAAATTGGCTTCCTTAAGTCTCTGAAGCAAATCATCGTCAACGCAGTCACCGCGAGTCACCATGGTAAATTCAGTCTTCTTATTTAAACCATTATCAATAATACCATGGCAAAGCTCATAAACCCTTTTCTTATGGATAGTAAAAATATCATCAAAAAATACGATGTTAGACGGAGCATAATTGTTAACTAACTTTGTTAATTCTTTAATCACTTTATCTGTACTTCTATACCTATATTTATTACCGTTGATTGCACGTTGGCTGCAAAACACACAATTATACGGGCAGCCTCGCGAGGAAATAATAAATCCCATATCATATATCTTTGAATCAAACAGATGATATGGGATTTCCGGTAAAAGATTAATATCAATCAACGGCGCCATTGGTTTATGGACTATTTTACCGTTCTCTTTATACGAACATGATAAAATATCTTTGAATCCCAAACCTTTTTTATGATTGGTAATTATCTGTTCAATTACAAGTTCAGCTTCTCCCCTGACCACAAGGTCAATAGACGGTTTTCCAAGAACCTCATCCGGCTCTACAGTCGGATGAATACCTCCAAATATAATCGTAGATTTAGGATGTATCGATTTAATCAGACCGGCAAGTTCATAGCCGCGCCCAACATTAGGCGTCATACAGCTAATGCCAAACAGTTGATTATCTTTGTCAGTAATAAGTTTAATCTTTTCCGGCGTCAGCATTCCAACTTCTTCATCAACTATCTTAACGGTATAATTTCTTTCCATTAAATACGCAGCCAGATAACCAAGACCTAAAGGGACGCTCTTTGCTACCAGAAAGTCGAATGACCCAAGCACGCTCTTTTCCTTTGGATTTATAAATATTATATCCGACATCAGTCTCCTCTTTTTCTGAAAGCTTAACTTACAAACACATACAATAAGACATTTCTATCAGTTCCGTAAAACAAGTTTCAACCCATTATCTAAACTTACAGGTTTAAAGTTAAAGTCTTTTTTTATCTCATCAATATCACATGTCTTATCTTGATTAAGCAGAATTAGCGACTCATAATTTATCTGCGAATTTTTAATAACAATACCATATAACTTAAGAGGCAGCCACAATAACCATAGAGGGATGTGTATCTTAATAACTTTCTTTGAGAATTTTCCGGCTATCTCATCAATTAAGCCGTTCAAAGTTATTTTTTGCTCTCCAGCAATATAATATGTTTTATTTCTTATATCACTCTTTATAAGCTTTATTATGATATTGCATATATCATCTATGTAAACCGGCTGCAGCTTACCTTCTCCGCTGCCCACTACCGGCATAAAAGGATACTTCTTAATAAATTTTGCCAGCATACCAATATCTTTTGAACTCTTGCCATATATTAAAGCCGGTCTCAGTATTATATAATCCAGACCTGAATTTCTAACAGCATCTTCACCCATTGCCTTCGTTTTGCCATAAGTATTAGTTTTGCTTAAAGATGCATCCAGAGAACTGACATATATTATCCTTCTAACTCCACTTTTTATGCATGCCTCAATTAAATTCCTGGTGCCTTCAACATTTACTTTCATAAATTCATCGGCGCTTGAAGACTTGATTACTGCGGCAAGATGTATCGCGGTATCAACATTCTGTGTTGCTTTGTATAATATTACCTTATCAGAGATATCGCCTTGTATAATCTCTATTTTATTACTTTCACTAATTTTGCTCTTATCTCTGACTAAACATCTGACCTTTATTTTTTCATTAACCAACTTTTCTATCAAATTTTGCCCAACAAAACCTGTAGCTCCAGTTACAAGCAGCATCTTATCTTCCTAACAAAGTGTTTTAAAATAAAAGCAGGTCTTATATAATAAGAGACTATTGCATCTTCTTGGAATTTATACAATTCATCCGCGGTAAGGTGTTTGTGTTTAAAGACCGGATGGAAGTTATCAAAGTTTTCCCAGTTTGTTTCATATATCCTATCTTTTATCTGCTCATAATACTCAGTCCCTGGAATAGGCGTGCAGAGTGTAAAATTAGCAAAATCTGTGTTCAACTTCTTGGCATATTTTATGGTTCCCATTATAGACTCTCTTGTATCTTCCTCAAGTCCGATTATATAAAATGCTATAACTCTAATACCTCTTTTATCACAATACCTTATTATCTTTTCTTGATGTTCTTTTCCAATTGACTTTCTCTTTTGCTGCTTTAGAATATCAGAATCTATAGACTCTATGCCTACCTTGATAGCCCTCAACCCGCCTTTATACAATATCTCCAACAATTCTATGTCAAGATTATCAAGTCTGGTCTCACAGCCCCACTCAACATCTATTCCTCTTTTTATTATCTCATCAGCAATTCCAGCCGCCCGCTTTTTATTGAAAGAAAAACACGGGTCTCTAAACATAAGGCTTTTAATATCGTATTCACTTACAAGATATTCAATCTCATCAACAACATTTTGTATGCCCCTTTCCCTATATAGGCCAAATACCTTATAAGGACAATAATTACATGTATAAATGCAACCCCTGCTGCTTTGGATGAATGTAAATGGCCTTCTGGAGAGTGTTGGTTTATATGAAAATTTTTCAACCGGAAAGACACTCCAATCCGGAAACGGTAAACTATCAAGGTCAGTTATCGGATTACTTTTAACTATTCCACGTGGAATATAATTATCATTTATCTGAAGCGCAATCTCCTCTGGCTCACCCTGTATAATAAAATCCGCATACTTTATAAAAATATCCGGCTTCACTGATGCAAAAGGACCTATTATCCCTATTTTAGCGTTGGTTTGTGTTTTGATTTTCTTGATAAAATCAATTTCAAGGTTATGCCTCACTAAAGAACATTGAATTACAACCAGGTCGGAATCAACCGGTATCTTATTCGTCAATACTTCAACAGTGTGGCCATTCTTCCTGAAAATGCCTGCCAAATATCCGTAAGATAGTAAAGGGAAACACTCTCCACCAGCCCGCATTCCTTCAAGCAACTTTGCCAAAAAAGATTTGCCTACCTGAAATGTAGTACCAAACCCACCATTATAATCTTTATTATCGCCTTTTTTTTGAATGTTAAGTAATGTTATATTCATTTGAATCAATCTTTATACGTCAACTGCCTTATTCAAATACAATCCTTAAATTAAAATATCTGCCAATAGACTCTATTATAGGTTTTATGTTATCTTCTTCCCTTCCTTCTAACTTAGAAAAATCAATCTTGATCTTATCTATCTTCATTTCAGAACATTCATAAAAATTTATTATCATATCTGTTAAAAAGGCATGCATTGCCTTTGGATTAGCCTTTTCATATACACCCCTCATATCAATTATTGCTTTATCGCCTTCAATTATCAATATACCCTTGAATTTCTCTACATAAATAAGAGAATTTATAAAATCCCTGAATGGCTTAATCCATATGTATGATGCAACCAGTATACAAAGAACAATCCCTACAATCCGAAAGGTTTTATTAGTAGCTCCAAAAATAAAGAGTACTCCTGGGGATAATGCTATAGAAAGTTTGGTTAAAAAGGTTTCATAATCTCTGTGGTATTTACGGGCTATCTTTTCAACCAATTTGATAATCACAAGAGATAAAATTAAACCTACCAGAAATCCTAAAATAAGCCTCATCTCAATCCCATCAAACCTATTATACCTTTTTACCCATCTAATCTGGGTGGCAAGTATGATGGATATAAAAAAGATATAGATACCTGTCTGTTCAACAAATTGTTTTATTCGCTCACCTGTTTGCTCAATGAGTTGTTTTATTCTTTCAATGGATTGTCCAATGAATTGTTTTGTCATCTCGTTAAATTGAAGCATGTCCATAGACACCCCTCCTGTTATTTTTCATAACTACAAGGTGAATTTCATGATGTATTCCTGTCCCTTTAACCATTATTTGCATTAGCCATTTAAAAAACTTAGCGGCAGAATCTTTCTATATCCCTTAATATTGTTCCTTTTATTTCATTAGATAAAATCAACATGCGCCAATAGTTAAGTATACTTATAAGTAAAACTTTTTAATTTTAAATGAGTTTCTTGATAGAGTCAATAACATATTTTACTTCATAATCATTCAAGAGAGGATAAAACGGAAGCGATATGGTGCGTCTCCCGATAAGGTCTGCCGTTGGAAAATCATCGGGTTTAAAACCAAAATTTTCACGGAAATATGTAAGCGTATGTATTGCCATGTAATTAACTGCAGCGCCAATGCCTTCATCCTGAATCTTATGTAAGATTTCATCCCGCCTCTCTGGATCAACCCAAATAGTATAAAGATGCATTGCACTTTTGCCTTTTATTTTAGGTATCTCAATACCATGTATATCAGATAGCTCTTCTGTATATCTTCCCCAGATTTCCCTTCTTCTCTGCCAATATTTATTCAATCTGTCTATCTGTTCCACCAGCAGCGCAGCAGATATATCGGACATATTATATTTCCAGCCAAGTAAAAGCATATCCCAGTGCTGATACTTATCACTGTAGCGATTTGCGGCATCTTTAGACATACCATGCAGTCTTAAAATCTTGAGTCTTGCAGCCAGTTCCGAATTATTAGTTGCAACTGCCCCGCCCTCACCGCAGGTTAAATTTTTTGTTGCATAAAAACTATAACATGCCGAATCGCTTAACTGGCCCGGCTTAATACCATCCCTCTCACCTTCAATGCAGTGGGCGCAATCTTCAATAACCTTAAGATTATATCTGTCCGCAATGTCTCTAATCGCAGTCATATCCACCATAGACCCATATAAATGAACAGGCATAATCGCCTTTGTGCGAGATGTAATTGTCTTCTCTATCTTATTAACATCAATCAATCCTGTATCTTCTTCAACATCCACAAAAACCGGTTTTGCGCCTGCATGCAAAATAGAAGTTGCAGTTGCAATAAAGGTCATAGGGGTTGTTATCACTTCATCGCCATTACCTATCCCCAATGCCAATAAAGAAAGGTGCAGGGCGGCAGTACAGGAATTTACCCCCACCACCTCTTTTAATCCTGTATATCCTGCAAATTTTTTCTCAAATTCAGCAGTAACAGGACCTGTTGTCAGAAATATGGATTTCAAAACATTTTTTACCCTCTCAACATCCACTTCCTCTATATTATGCCTATAGAATTCAACTTTCATATAATCACCTTATATATTTTTGTGTCTAACGGACTCTCATTCCAGACGACATCCCATCCGAAACCATCTCTAAAACAGAGTATAGATAAACGGGGCGACAGCAGAACCCTCGGTCAAGAAAAGCAATGCCCCGATTAAGAGTAATACTAAAATAATTGGAAGCAGCCAGAACTTCTTTCTAATCTTAATATAATCCCAAAATTCTTTTAAAAAATTCACCGAATCCTCCATATAGCAGATTATTAAAGTTGCGGAAGACTAAAACGTCCTTTTCATTTCTTCTTTAGGATTACCAGGAGCCCTCTTTATCCAGTAGGAACCTTTGGCAGTTTTATACGCAAACTTTTCCGAATCCTTGCTAAATATTCTTCTGATAAGTGTAATGGGAGTAACCACACAATAAAATATTATAGATAGTATTAAAAATGAGTTTATCCTGCCTATAATTGCACCTAATCTCATCCATGCTTTGTAAATTGGCACCAAAAGACCGGGCGCTATCAAAGCCAATAAAAATAAAATTGAAGCTGGAATTATCAAAGACAGGTTTATGCCTTTATCTTTGAAGGCCGAAAGTAATCCCATAATTATAAAAATAGAACCCACTATGAATCCAAATTTTCTTGCTTCAACCTTTTCAATCAAGTTCAAACTCTTTCCTCCAATCTTTATCAGTTTCTAACTGCCTCTGGTCTTTTTTATCCAAAATAAAATCCTCCAGCACCAGATAGTCAATTTCCGTACGCATAAAACACCTATATGCATCCTCTGGCGAACAAACAATTGGTTCCCCTCTGACATTAAATGAGGTATTGACTATCACTGCGCAGCCAGTCTTTTCTTCAAATTTTTTTATCAATTTATAATATCTTGGATTAGAATCTTTATGCACCGTCTGAATCCTTGCAGAACAATCAATATGGGTTACAGCAGGTATATCAGAACGGGGCACATTAAGAAGTTCTATACCCCAAAGGTCTTTTTTCTCTTTAGATATATCAATACATCTATCTTTTTTAACAGGTGCTACAAGTAACATATAAGGACTATCGTAATCCAGTTCAAAATAATCTGCCATTTTTTCTCTTAATACAGAAGGGGCAAATGGCCTAAATGATTCACGATATTTTATCTTAAGATTCATGATAGATTGCATTGTCTTATTACGGGCATCCCCAATGATACTCCTTGCCCCTAATGCCCTTGGTCCAAATTCCATTCTCCCATGAAACCATCCAATAACCTTTCCTTCCGAAAGCAGGTCAGCAACCCTTTCCGTGATTTCTTCTTCATCTAATTTCACAAAAGGGATAGCATTACTGCATAAAAAATTTTCTATATATTGATTAGAATACGATGGTCCCAGATATGCACCTTTCATTGAATCCTCATTCCCATCCGTGTCTCTTGCATTGCCAAGATACTGATGCCATACAGAAAGGGCTGCCCCTATTGATCCCCCTGCGTCACCTGCACAAGGCTGAATCCATATATTTTTGAAGATACCTTTTTTAAATATTTTTCCATTAGCAACACAATTAAGGGCAACCCCACCTGCAAGACACAGATTTTCTTCATTAGTCTCTTTTTTTAAAAACTTAACCATTCTGATAACTACTTCTTCAGTTACATCCTGTATAGACCTTGCCAAATCCATATCCTTCTGGGTAAGTTTTGTTTCAGGTTTTCGTGGAGGACCTCCAAAAAGTCTATTAAACTTACCATTTGTCATTGTAAGTCCAGTGCAGTAATCAAAATACTCCATGTTTAAGGTAAATGAACCGTCTTCCTTTAAGTCTATAAGATTTCCGTATATTAGTTTGGTATATTTAGGCTCCCCATAAGGCGCTAATCCCATAACCTTATATTCTCCGGAATTAACCTTGAAGCCTAAATAGTAAGTAAATGCAGAATATAAAAGACCCAATGAATGTGGAAAGTGGATTTCATAAAGGATATCTATGTTATTGTTTTTTCCAATACCTGCAGATGTTGTAGCCCATTCACCAACTCCGTCTATAGTTAATATTGCAGCACTTTTAAAAGGGGATGGGAAAAAGGCAGATGATGCATGGGATTGATGATGCTCTGGGTACAGAATCTTCTGTACCCAATCAATTTTATTCTTTCCGGTCAACTCAAATAATTCATTGAGCTCTTTCTTTATAATTTTGGGGAGAAAGAGTTTTTCTTTAATCCATAAAGGCATAGACATTGAAAAAGACCTAACCCCTTTAGGTGCATAATTCAGATATGTTTCAAGAATTCTCTCAAATTTTAGTAAGGGCTTGTCATAAAAGGCTATATAATCTATCTCTTTAGGATTATGAATCTTGCCTTCATTCAGACAATATTTAACCGCATTTACAGGCAATCGTGGGTCGTGTTTTTTTCTGGTAAATCTTTCCTCCTGAGCAGCGGCAATAATTTTACCCTCACGGATTAAACAAGCCGCACTGTCATGGTAGTATGCTGATATGCCTAGAATATTCATTGTGAAGTCGGGTCTAGATCCCACACATTATAAATTTACAGTTTTTATAAAACATTAATCTCTGGAGACGGTATTCGAAAAACCAAGCGAATAGCTCGCAGTTCTAAACGTTTATGATTATTTCGACCTTCAAAGATATGACGTACGTATAGGGACATCAAGATTTTCTATGGCCAATGATCACATATAATCCGCTTGGGTTTTGAGACAATCGTTAACCATAAATTATTCTCATAACAGATACCGGTTAAACAAGCACAGTTGCAGCGGTACATTTGTCTACTTGTGAGAGGCTACAGGCACCCTTAAAAGGTTTTCCTTTTCAATAAGTGTTTGTAACTCCTGAGCTATTAGTGCATGGCCCAATTTGCCAGGATGGGCATAATCACCTGGAATGGTTAACGACGGGCTATCTTCTTTTTTGTAATATTCAGTAAGCTTTGGCGACATATCCATAAACAATATATCATCGTTTAAAGAAGTCAATAATTCCTCGGGAGGAGGTTCAATATATCCTTTACCAAAAAGTGGAAGATAAACAATTATGAGCTTTGCACCAATGCGGTTTACGGTTGCCGACATTTCATTTATTAAGTAAGCAAAACTAGCCTTGCGTGTTAGAGGGTCGTTGGGATATTGGATATTTCTCCAATCTTTCAAACGATACAAATCGGTTCTGAGCCTCCATAGAACATCATTCAATCCAAAACCCTCCTTGCTGTACAAAATTTCCTCTTCAAATTTGTTGAATAGTTTCGGATCTAAAAGTTCGAATCTTGGCGGATGAATGAACGGTTCTTTATTTTCATTGAAGTCAATGAATGGTACAACACGGCTAAAGGGTGCATTGTTTAATGCAACGGGAGAAAGGTTGCGTCTAATATGGTCTGTTATGAAAGCGTATATTACAACCTTAGGTCGTAAATCAATATTTCGTTTCAGCATTTGAAGCGATTGCACGGTACCATAACCGGGCAGAGCAAAATTGGCTACAGAAACATTAAATTCTCTGCCAAGCTTTTCTGTGAAGGTATACTCATTTTCAACTCTATATCCATATGCAAATGAGCATCCAAGATTTATAATATCCACACTGATAGGAGTCTGATAGTCCTTTGAGCTAACCCTTGCTCTCCTTTTGTCAGAATATATATGATAATTCCCCCTTTCAGATACCTCAATGATTGAAGCGTTTTTTACGGATACATACCCTATCTCGTCATCTCCTTCAAATGGCAAGCCTCCCAAATAGTGTATATTAAGTTTTGCAAAAGGGTTTTTGTAGGCACGGTATGTAAAATACCCAAAAAACATAACAAAAAAAGCTAACAGTAATAACATGAACATCATTACAAAAAATATTTTATTACGTAACTCAAAACCTTTTTCGAACATAAAAAGACCTCTTGTGAGATTCAGGTTGTCTTCCGTTAGTGCCTCTGGCTAAAATTAATTTTCTAACTTCTTCAACTGTAGTTCTTTCTGGAAATGGAATCCTCGGTACGAATCTCTTTACTTCTAAAAAACAAACCCTTAAGCCCCTCTACGTAATGAGTTATTTTGTCAAATTTAAAATTCATCAGCTCATCAATAATAAAACTGGGCCTCAAGTAGAACCTTCTCATCGCCCATGACTGTAATTCCATCAGTTTTTCTTTAGAAAGACCGTCAGGTACATATACAGGAATACCTCCGGAATAAGTGGGATAAGATGTAAAGTCACTCCACCTTTTAAAGGAAATCTTATTTTGACTCATTAGCACATCCCAGAGCTCGCAACCTGGGTAGGGAACAAAAATATTAAAGATTGCATATCTTATATTTAATTCTACAGCGAGATTGATGGTCTCCTTTATAGTCTCCTCTGTTTCAGCAGGCAATCCAATCATAAACATTCCATCCACCTGAAGGCCTATCCTCTGCGCAGTCTTTACAGCATCTCGAACATCTTCTACTGTAAATTTTTTCTTAAGCAATTTGAGAATTTCATTATTCCCTGATTCAATACCAAAACATAACCTCACGCAACCAGCCCCTTTCATGAACTTCAGCAATTCTTCGTCAAGTGGTTTTACCCTGCACTCAGTAACCCACTTAATTTTTTCATTAAGCCCGCGGTTGATAATCTCGTTACAGAGCTCCATTGCATGTGTCCTGACAAGAGGAAATGCCAAATCCGTAAAAGAAAAGACCTCGCTGCCATATCTTTCATGCAGATAGACCATTTCATCTACTACCAATTTCGGATTTCTCATACGATATTTCATCCCCAGGCTTCTTTCTGTCCTTGACGAACAAAATGTACACTGAAATGGGCATCCTCTCGTTGCGAGTATTTGCATTTCGACGGCGCCCCTTTTAACCTCTGTTCGCGGGTCTGTAGAATATTTATCCATCGGCAATAAATCCCATGCGGGAAATGGAAGGGCATCGAGGTTCTCTATATACGGTCTTGAGGGGGTATGTATAATGACACCATTTTTTTTGAAGGATATGCCCCTAACATCTTCCAGAGATTTATCATTTTTTAACGCATCGCAGACCTCCAGCATAGTTATTTCCCCTTCACGGTGAACAACAAAGTCGGCATAACCTTTGGTTAAAACCTCGTCCGAAAACAGAGAGGCATGCATGTTGCCCATTACTATTTTTATATGCGGAAAGATAGTTCGGATATTTCTTGAAATTTCATAGACAATATCAGCGGATGGAGTCAGAACGCTCATCCCTACAACAGCCGGCGCATATTTCTCAACCATATCCATAATTTCTTCTAAGGTATGATTATTAACATAAGCATCCACCACTTTTACATCGTGTCCATTTTTTCTCAATACTGCCGCAATATATGCAATGCCTATTGAAGGTTGAGGATTTGAAAACCTTTTCAGTTTGCCGTAAGACTTACTTAAATCGGTCGGTGGAATCAAAAGTAATATCTTCATCTTCCTCGCTCCGCTTCGTAAAGATTCAATCTACATATTCTGCCCTTCTTAATATATCCTCGTCTGCCCAGCACCACCCATTTAAGCCACAATTTAAAAATATCCATAACAGAAGTTATTATAGCTTTTAACCTTGTGCCTTTTGCCACTCCTCTGCTTCTCGCAATAAAATTTATAGGAACTTCCTTTATTGACATCCCATTCCAGTATGATTTAATAAGCCCCTCTGGATTAGCAAAGGAACTTTTTGCCTCGTACTTAACCGACTGTATCCACTTTGTTGGATAAAAGGTTATGTTCTGAAAATCAGAAAGGGGAACTCTAAAGAGGAGTCTTATCAACATATAATTAATCACAGAAATTATAGCCTTTGTAACAGTATCAGAACGTTTAGTCAGATGTTTTATCCCAAATAATTTCATAATTAGCGCAAATGGTTTCAAAAATCTTATTTTTATTTCGATCGGTTTTCTCCTGACTCCCTGAACAATATCGTACGTCTTCAGATACTCAAGAAACTGTCTTAAGTTTGATATATCATAACTCCAATCTATTGTCTGCCAGAACAGATATTCTTTTGAAGCTCTTTGTATAGCCCTTTGGCTTGAGATACCAACGTTAAGGTTGCATTCATTTTTAAATACTTTTAACTTTGGGTTTTTCCTTTGGAATGCCACTGCTATATCATAAGTTTTATCAGTGCTTCCGTCATCTATAAGGATAATTTCATAATCCTCTACTGCCAAGATCATTAGTTGTGTTGCCCTTTCAAGGTATTCCATGATAGAATCCTCTTCATTATATGCCCAACAAAGCAGTGAAACGCTTCTATCAAATTTATTAGTCAAATTACCTCACGTCGTTATGTCTTATCATATCTTTTCAGAAGAGATTAAACATCAATAAGCTTAAATACCAGCGGCTTAAGTAATAAACTTCTCACTCTCTTCTCTTCTTTTTTTCTCAACATAAGAATTAAACCCTTTGATTTTACTCTGATATGAAATAAATATTGGGATTTTATCTACAATTGGATATTTAATATCACAGTATTTACACAAAAAACTGTCTACCCTTTTATCTAATACTTTCTTGCATTCTGGACAAACATATGGAATAAATGTGTCCCTATTCTCCATACTCCGACATCTTTCGTCTATCTTTTCTATCTCATAAAATTGAAATGCATATCCTTCGCTGCTGACAAGATCCTCATCTCTACTTTGACAATATCTAATTATATCTTCCATGTACTTGTCCATCTTATTTTTAAGGCCAAATAAATTAATCCATTCTATCATTTCCCGTCTCGTCGGCTGCCCAAGTTTCAAGTTTAAGAACTCGAACATACTGCCAATTGACATTGACGTTTTTGAAACAAAATTAACTTTCTTGATTATTTTAAATTTCATTTCATTGCTCTTTTTCTCATAGAAATTATCGTCTTTCAGCAGCCGTTGTG
>Ga0209726_10006123_pt1 | contig 14157 bp, 13 predicted proteins | sample Subgrocontami54m_FD_187453 | JGI IMG/M metagenome (GOLD analysis project Ga0209726, IMG submission 187453) | Subsurface groundwater microbial communities from S. Glens Falls, New York, USA - GMW46 contaminated, 5.4 m (SPAdes) (version 3) | ecosystem: Environmental > Aquatic > Deep subsurface >... | reverse complement strand
AGGGGGTCAACCATTCGCTGCGTCGCACGCCTTGCATCCCATCCCGCAAAACCAAGTGCGCGGCCATGTGGGACTTAATCAGAGGTTCCCTAAACGATTCGAAGAAGAGTTTACACCTCCTTGGCGCGGAGAGCTTCATTGGTATGTATTATTGTGCAAAAGGAGCCATTCAATCTTCACCAGAATTTGCCGCGATCCATTAAAAACCCCGTGATAGTGTGGCATAATCGCGCGTTCTAAAAATGGCAACAACATGAACGCACAAACCCTTTACGACAAACTCTGGAATGCACACGTGGTGCGGCAGGAAACCGACGGCACTGCGCTGGTTTATATTGACCGCCATCTGGTGCATGAAGTGACCAGCCCGCAGGCATTTGAAGGATTGAAACTGGCCGGGCGCAAGCCGTGGCGCACCGCTTCGATCCTGGCGGTGGCCGATCACAACGTGCCGACCACCAATCGGGCGGCGGGCATCGCCGATCCGGTTTCGCGCCTGCAGGTGGAGACGCTGGACAGCAATTGCGCGGAGTATGGCGTGACCGAATTCAAAATGAACGACGTGCGCCAGGGCATCGTGCATGTGATCGGGCCGGAGCAGGGCGCGACTTTGCCGGGCATGACGGTAGTGTGCGGCGATTCGCATACCAGCACGCACGGTGCGTTCGCCGCGCTGGCGTTTGGCATCGGCACTTCCGAGGTCGAGCATGTGATGGCGACCCAGTGCCTGCTGATGAAAAAATCCAGGGCCATGCAGGTGGTGGTGGAGGGCGCGCTCGGCAAGGGCGTGACCGCCAAGGACATCGCGCTGGCAGTGATCGGCAAGATCGGCACTGCGGGAGGCACCGGCCATGCCATCGAGTTTGCCGGCAGCACGATACGAGGCCTGTCCATGGAAGGGCGCATGACGTTGTGCAACATGGCGATCGAAGCGGGCGCGCGCGCGGGCATGATCGCGGCGGACGAGACCACGATCAATTACCTCAAGGGACGTCCGTTTGCGCCGCAAGGCGAATTGTGGGACAAGGCGGCGGCTTACTGGCGCACGTTGCACAGCGATGCGGGCGCACAGTTCGATAAAGTGATTAAGCTGGATGCCGCGCAAATCAAGCCGCAAGTGACCTGGGGCACTTCCCCGGAAATGGTGGTGGCGGTGGATGGGCGCGTGCCTGATCCGGCAGCCATGACCGATCCGGTAAAACGCCACGATGCCGAGCGTGCGTTGCACTATATGGGGCTGGCGGCGAATACGCCAATCAGCGAAATCAACATCGACAAGGTGTTCATCGGCTCCTGCACCAATGCCCGTATCGAGGATTTGCGCGCTGCTGCGGCGATTGCGCGCGGCAAGCACATCGCGGCGAATGTGAAGCTGGCGATGGTGGTGCCGGGTTCCGGGCTGGTCAAGCAGCAGGCCGAGAGCGAGGGATTGGACAAGATATTTGCCGCGGCCGGTTTTGAGTGGCGCGATCCCGGCTGCTCGATGTGCCTCGCGATGAACGACGATAGGCTGGAATCCGGCGAGCGTTGCGCTTCGACTTCCAACCGCAACTTTGAGGGGCGGCAGGGGCCGGGCGGGCGTACCCATCTGGTGAGCCCGGAAATGGCGGCAGCCGCCGCGATTGCCGGTCATTTTGTTGATGTGAGTGTTTTTTAATTTATAAAAGGAGACAGTGATGAAAGTAGTTTCTTTGTTGTTGGCTGTGCTGGTCTTGGTGGGTTGCAATACCGTTGAAGGTATTGGCAAAGACCTGAAACAAGGCGGCGAGAAACTGGAAAAATCGGCGAAGTAATGCAGAAATTTTCTGTGCTGGATGGGGTGGTCATGCCATTGGATCGCGCCAATGTGGATACCGATGCGATTATCCCGAAGCAGTTCCTGAAGTCCATCAAGCGTTCCGGCTTCGGCCCCAATCTGTTCGATGAGTGGCGTTATCTGGATCACGGCGAGCCGGGCATGGATAACAGCAGGCGTCCGCTGAATCCGGATTTTGTGCTGAACCAGCCGCGCTACAAGGGCGCGCAGATCCTGTTGGCGCGCGAAAATTTCGGCTGCGGCAGTTCGCGCGAACATGCGCCATGGGCGCTGGAGGACTACGGCTTCCGCGCCATCATCGCGCCGAGTTTCGCCGACATATTTTTCAACAACTGCTTCAAGAATGGCTTGTTGCCGATCCGCCTGGATGCAGAAAGAGTGGAGGCGCTGTTCAAGGCGGTGGAGGCGAATACCGGCTACAAGCTGAAGATTGATCTGGAGCAGCAGACCATCAGCGCGCCGGACGGCACGGTGTACAGGTTCGAGGTGGAGGCCTTCCGCAAGCATTGCCTGCTGAACGGCCTGGATGACATCGGCCTGACCCTGCAGCATGTGGGCGAGATCAAGGCCTACGAGGTGAAGCATCGCGCGGCGCAGCCTTGGCTTTTTTGAGTGACAGGTGAGCAGTGATTAGTGATTGGTTTTGTCACTCGTCACCTATCACCATCCACGAATTTGAATTTTGAATTTGAAGAAGGTTTGAGTCATGAAGATTGCAGTATTACCCGGTGACGGGATAGGGCCGGAAATCGTAGCCCAAGCCGCCAAGGTGCTGGAAGCCTTGCGCCGCGAGGGGCTGCCGGTGGAGCTTGAATACGCGCACCTCGGCGGCGCGGGTTATGACGCGGCGGGCGATCCGTTTCCACCCGCAACCGAGAAACTGGCGCTTGCCGCCGACGCGGTGCTGCTCGGCGCGGTGGGCGGTTATCAATACGATACGCTGCCGAGGCCTATGCGTCCGGAGCAAGGCCTGTTGCGCATACGCAAGGGTCTGGGCCTGTTTGCCAACCTGCGCCCGGCGATGGTGTATCCCGAGCTGGTCAATGCTTCCAGCCTGAAGCCTGAACTGGTGTCGGGTTTGGATATCATGATTTTGCGCGAACTGACCGGCGACATTTATTTCGGCCAACCGCGCGGCATCCGCCAGCTTCCGAATGGCGAGCGGCAAGGGTTCGACACCATGCTGTACAGCGAATCGGAAATTCGCCGCGTGGCGCATGTCGGTTTCCAGATCGCGTTGAAGCGAAATAAAAAGATGTGCTCGGTGGACAAGGCCAACGTGCTGGACACCAGCATGTTCTGGCGCGAAATCGTCACCGAGGTGGCGAAGGAATATCCCGCGGTGGCTTTGTCGCACATGTATGTGGACAATGCCGCAATGCAACTGGTGCGCGCACCCAAGCAGTTCGATGTGATTCTGACTGGAAACATTTTCGGCGACATCCTTTCGGACGAGGCTTCGATGCTGACCGGCTCCATCGGCATGCTGCCGTCCGCTTCGCTGGATGCGAACAACAAGGGCTTGTATGAGCCGTGCCATGGCTCCGCCCCGGACATCGCGGGCAAGGATATCGCCAATCCGCTGGCGACGATTTTGTCGCTGGCGATGATGATGCGCCACACCTTTGCGCGTGAAGACATCGCGCGACGCATTGAGACCGCCGTGCGCAAGACGCTGCAACGGGGGCTGCGCACGGCGGATATCGCCGAGGCGGGCATGCAGAAAATCGGCACGGCTGCGATGGGCGACGCGGTGGTCGCGGCGTTATAAAGTTTGTGAAACGTGAAATGGGAAACGTGTGGTTACGTTTTGCTTTTCACAATTTTTTGAGGTAACAAGATGAGAGTAGGGCTGGTAGGCTGGCGCGGGATGGTGGGTTCGGTGCTCATGCAGCGCATGCGCGCGGAGCGGGATTTCGACTTGATCGAGCCGGTGTTTTTCACCACTTCACAGGTCGGCGGCAAATCTCCGGATATCGGCCGTGATGCACCGCCGCTGAAGGACGCAAAAGATATTGCCGGGCTGAAGACGATGGATGCCATCATCTCCTGCCAGGGCGGCGATTACACCACCGAGGTGTTCCCAAGGTTGCGCGCGGCGGGCTGGCAGGGCTACTGGATTGATGCGGCATCCACGCTGCGCATGGACAAGAACGCGGTGATCATTCTGGATCCCGTTAACATGGATGTCATCAAAAATGCGCTGGCGCGAGGAAAAAAGGATTTCATCGGCGGCAATTGCACGGTGAGCCTGATGCTGATGGCGCTGGGCGGCCTGTTCAAGGCCAACCTGGTGGAGTGGCTCACCTCGATGACTTATCAGGCGGCTTCCGGCGCGGGAGCGCAGAACATGCGCGAACTGTTGACGCAGATGGGCGAGGCGCACCGCGTCGCCAAGGTATTACTGGATGATCCCGCCTCCGCGATCCTGGACATAGACCGCGAAGTGGCGGGCATCCTGCGCGACGAGAAATTCCCCACCGCCAATTTTGGCGTGCCGCTGGCGGGCAGCCTGATCCCGTGGATAGACAAGGACCTCGGCAACGGGCAGAGCCGCGAAGAGTGGAAGGGCAAGGCGGAGACCAACAAGATACTCGGGCGCGAAGCCAGCCCGATCCCGGTGGACGGCCTGTGCGTGCGCATCGGCGCGATGCGCTGCCACAGCCAGGCATTGACCATCAAGTTGAAGAAAGACGTGCCGTTAAATGAGATCGAGGCCATGCTGGCTTCAGCCAACGATTGGGTAAAGGTGGTGCCCAACCAGCGCGAGGTAACCATGCGCGAACTGACGCCAGCCACAGTCACCGGCAAGCTTGCCGTTCCGGTTGGGCGGTTGCGCAAGATGGATATGGGCGGTGAATACTTGTCCGCGTTTACTGTCGGAGATCAGTTGTTATGGGGCGCGGCGGAACCGTTGCGCCGCATGTTGCGCATTCTGGTTGAGCGATAATTCGTTTGGAATTATGCCGGTTAGCGCATGATGTCAGGCAGGAATTGAGCTTGCATCACTAACTTCATGATGTTAACCTGTTTATAACTCAAAAAATTATAAGGTGGCAGCGTGCTGAAATTGATCGTCAAAGCGTTGGGGGTTATTGCCGGTTTAGCCTTATCAGGTGTTGCCTGCGCCATGGGGATGGGCGGCATAAATGTGACTACTGCCTTGGGGGAGCCCCTGAGGGCGGAAATCGAACTGGTGGCAGTCGGCAAGGCCGAAAAAAACAGCCTGACCGCGCACTTGGCCTCGCCAGCTGTATTCAAGGGCGCAGGCATGGATTATCCCAGCGGTCTGCCCGCGTTGAAATTCCAGATCGAGACGCGTGCCAACGGGGAATCCTACCTCAAGGTGACTTCCATACAGCCGGTGAACGAGCCATTTGTCAGCCTGCTGGTGGAATTAAGCTGGTCTTCCGGCAGACTGTTGCGCGAATACACTTTCCTGCTGGATCCCCCGGGCTATAAGGCGGAACAACCTGCGGCTGCGGAAGTGAAACCGGTCGTGCCGAGCGTCGAGGCTGCACCGGGCATTGTGACCGCGCCGATGCAAGCTGCCGCTCCGGCGGGTGAAGAAGTATTTGCAGAAGCGCCCACCCCTGCTCCTGACAGGAAACCTCCCGCAAGCAGTAACGTTGCTTCCGGCACCATCAAGGTGAAGCGCGGCGACACGTTGAGCGAGATCGCATTTCAGGCCAAGCCTTCTGGCGTCAGCCTGGAGCGCATGCTGGTTGCTCTGTACCGCTCCAACGCCGGTGCATTCGACGGCAACAACATGAATCGCCTGAAGACCGGGAAAATTCTGCATATGCCCGCGAGCCAGGATTTGGACAAACTGGCACAGACGGAAGCGGTAAAGGAAATTCGCGTGCAGGTTGCCGATTGGCATGCCTATCGCCAAAAGCTCGCGGCTGCCAGTGGGTCTGTGACAGAACATGCGCCCCAGCAGGAGGCGACAGGCAAGATCAGCACCACGGTTGCCGACAAGGCGCCCCCCGCCAAAGAATCCGCCAAGGAAGTGGTGAAGCTGTCCAAGGGTGAGGCGCCTGGCGACAAGGCTGTTGCAGCCGGAGACACAAAAGCTTTGCAGAACAAGGTTCATGCGCTGGAGGAAGAAGCCATCGCCAAGGGCAAGGCGCTCAAGGAAAGCAATGAGCGTGTTGCCATGCTGGAAAAGAATATCAAGGAAATGCAGCACCTCATCGAATTGAAGGGGCAGCCTGCAGCATCGGCGAAGCCTGCCCTGAGCAAAGTCGAAGGGACTGCTCCTGGCAAAGCCGAAGAGCCGGCCAAAACTAAGCCGGCGCCCAAACCGGAGCCAGCCAAGGTTGAGGCCAAACCGCCAACACCAGCTCCCGCAGCTGCGCCTGTCGCCGCTCCCCAATCTTCTGCCGCATCTGCCGCAACGGCGACGAGTGCCGTTGCGCCTGCCAGCGCGGTGAAACCTGCCAAACCTGCCGCTAAGCCGGTAGCGGCACCCAAGGAAGTGCCTCCACCGCCATCCATATTGGACATGTTGGGCGAGCCGCTCTACCTCGCGGGCGGAGCGGCTGCCCTGCTTGCTCTGGGCGGCTTCGGTTTTATGCTGGTGCGGCGCGGCAAAGGTGGCAAGGCCGAGAAAAAAATATCGAGTAGCAGCGAAGAAGATGTAAAGGATATTGGTTCTACCAGCGGCCGCATGTCCGCGCCGGTTGCACCTTCCCCGGAAACGGGTGATTTCACGCATGCCACAGCATCTGCCCCAACTAGCCCGGCACAGGCTGAAGATGTCGATCCGATCAATGAAGCAGACCTGTTCATGAGCTTTGGCCGTGATGCGCAGGCGGAAGAAATCCTGAAAGATGCGTTGGGGAAGAACCCGGCAAGCAATCAGATTCGGCTCAAGCTGCTGTCCATCTACGCGAATCGCAAGGACACCAAGTCGTTTTCCGATATCGCGCGCCAGGTTCAGGATTCCGGTGATGCTGCTGCGTGGGCGCAAGCTGCCGAGATGGGCCGCAATCTGGAGCCGAACAACCCGATGTATGGCGGCAAGGGTGACAAAGGTGGCAAACCGGTAATTGCTGCACCGGCGGAGCAAGGCAAGAGTGAACCACAGCATGCCGCGGGGTTGGATTTCGATCTGGGTTTGGGTGCGCCAGCAGCCGCTGCAACTGAAAGTGAAAGCAGCATGGTGTTCAATGCGCCACAGGGTGAAAATACCATGGCCATACCGCCGGCGGGCTTGCATACCACGGAAACACCGATGGACTTTGACATCACCTCCACCCATCCTTCCCTTGCCGCGATTACGGAAGAAAAGCCGCCAGCAGATATTTCGGCGAGCAGCCATGATGCCTTGGCGTTCACGCTGGATTTCCCCCTCGGCGATAAGCCTGCTGCTCCTGCGCAAACCGCGGTCAAGGAAGCGGTTGACATTGATCTGAGTGGTATCAACCTGGATCTGGGTGTGCCAACGGCGCCGACTGCTGGAGCGGAAGCCAAAGATGCGCATTGGCACGACGTCGCCACCAAGCTCGACCTCGCCAAGGCCTATCAGGAAATGGGTGATAATGCGGGCGCGCGCGAAATTCTGGAAGAGGTGCTGGCTGAGGGCGACGAGCAGCAGCGCACGGCTGCCGAGGATATCATGCGACACCTGCTCGCCTAGCGCGATTGCCCATCCGACGGCAGCCTTGGAAGTTACAGGCTGCCGTTTTCATTTGAGCCGACCGCCTTCCTGAATGACTACGATGCCGCATCCCGCAGTGCCTATCCTCCTCTGGGTTTACCTCACCATTGCCATGCAGTCGTTGCAAGCGGCCGGGTTGCTGCTTGCCGGTGTGCCGCTGCTGGTTGTTGCCTGCGCGCTATCCTCCGCGCATTTTTTTACACTGCTGCGCCGCACGCGCTGGATCATGCTGTCGTTGCTGTTCATCTATGCCTATGCCACGCCGGGCGAGGCGGTTTGGGCATCGCTTGCCCAATTCAGCCCGACCCGCGAAGGGCTGCTCGACGGCCTGCTGCAATTGTGCCGCCTGTCTTTCGCACTGGCCGGCTTGACCATCCTGTTGAGCCTGCTGCCGCAACAGCAACTTATCAGCGGCCTCTACACCCTGGCTTATCCGTTGCGCTATGTTGGCCTGTCGCGTGAGCGTGTGGCGGTGCGCCTGGCACTGACGCTGCACTATGCCGAATCTGCCATGCTGGATACCGCCGCCGATTGGCGCGGCAGCATCGAACGCTTGCTGACCCCGGCGGAGATCAAACAAAACAGCATCGAGCTGCATACCACCCCATTCACTTTGCGTGATGGCCTGCTGCTGGTCATGGGATGCGCCTCGCTCGCGCTGGTGCTGTTGTGAGAATAGCATTGGGCGTGGAATATGACGGCAGCCCGTTTTCCGGCTGGCAGAGCCAACCCGATGTGCCCAACGTGCAAGACACCTTGCAAGCCGCGTTGAGCAGTATCGCATGCGAACCCATTGCCATCATCGCTGCGGGGCGCACCGATACCGGCGTGCACGCGTTGGAACAGGTGGTGCATTTCGACACCTATGCAGAGCGCCCGCTCTCTGCATGGGTGCGCGGCGCCAATGCCCTGCTGCCGGAAAGCATCTCCGTGCTGTGGGCGCACGCCGTGCCGGATGAATTTCATGCGCGTTTTTCCGCCCAGGCGCGCAGTTACCAGTACGTGCTTATCAATCGTCCGTCGCGGAGCGCCGTGCATCACGGCAAAGTGGGCTGGTTTCATGCGCCGCTGGATGTGGAAGCAATGCGCGAGGCAGCGCAATATTTATTGGGTGAACATGATTTCAGCGCCTTCCGATCCTCTGAATGCCAGGCCAAGATACCGGTCAAAAATCTCGCGCAACTCGACATTCAAAAAAGCGGCGACACCATAATTTTCGACCTCAATGCAGATGCTTTTTTACATCACATGGTACGCAATATCGTCGGCAGTCTGGTGTATGTCGGCAAGGGCAAGCACCCGCCGCAGTGGATGAAAGAGGTGCTGGAAAGCCGCAACCGCAACTTGGCTGCCCCGACCTTCGCGCCGGATGGCTTATACTTACGCCGCATTCAATACGAAGCAAAATGGGGATTGCCGCAGAATCAGGACTGAGGATCGAGGACTAAGGACTGAGTAAGATCGCTGCATTGTTTGTAGCTTAGCCCTCAGTCCTTGTTTAGGAGTTGTTATGACCCGAATCAAAATTTGCGGCATCACGCGCGTGGAAGACGCGCTGGCCGCCGCGCGCAGCGGCGCAGATGCGCTCGGGCTGGTGTTCTATGAAAAAAGCCCGCGTCATGTGACCGTGCAGCAGGCGGCGCAACTGGCGCCTGTTGTTCCGCCGTTCGTGACGGTGGTGGGGTTGTTCGTGAATCCTTCCGAGGATGAGGTGCGCAAGGTGTTGCGCGAGGTGCCGCTGGATGTGTTGCAATTCCACGGCGAGGAGCCCCCGGAATTCTGTGCGCAGTTCGGACGCCCTTATTTGAAGGCGGTGCGGGTAAAACCGGGGGTGGATTTGCTACAATGCGCGGCTCGTTATGCCGGTGCGCAGGGTTTGCTGCTGGATGCCTACATTGAGGGTACGCACGGCGGCACGGGAGCATCATTCGACTGGACGCTGATCCCGCACAACCTGCCTCTGCCGGTGGTGCTTTCCGGCGGTCTGCATGCGGGCAATGTGGCGCAGGCAATCCGGCAGGTGAGGCCGTGGGCAGTGGATGTCTCCAGCGGTGTGGAGGCGGCAAAAGGAATCAAGGATGCGGCAAAGATCGCTGCATTCATCAACGAGGTTAAGCGAGCAGATGTACAGCTATCCTGATAACAGCGGACACTTCGGCCCATACGGCGGCATCTATGTCGCCGAAACTTTGATGGGGGCGCTGGATGAGCTGAATCGGGCTTATGAAAAATATCGTCACGATCCTGAATTCATCGCCGAACTAAATTACGACCTCAAGCACTACGTCGGCCGCCCCAGCCCGATCTATCACGCCAAGCGCTGGTCGCAGCAGCTCGGCGGGGCGCAGATATACCTGAAGCGCGAAGACCTGAACCATACCGGCGCGCACAAGGTGAACAACACCGTGGGGCAGGCGCTGCTCGCCAGGCGTATGGGCAAGCCGCGCGTGATCGCCGAAACCGGTGCGGGCCAGCACGGCGTGGCGACGGCCACCGTGGCGGCGCGCTACGGCATGGAATGCGTGGTGTACATGGGCTCGGAAGACGTGCAGCGCCAGGCGCAGAATGTGTATCGGATGAAGCTGCTCGGCGCGACCGTGGTACCGGTGGAAAGCGGCTCCAAAACGCTCAAGGACGCGCTCAACGAGGCGATGCGCGACTGGGTGACCAACATCGAAAATACTTTCTACATCATCGGCACGGTGGCGGGGCCGCATCCCTATCCGATGATGGTGCGCGATTTCAACTCTGTCGTCGGCAGGGAATGCGTGGTGCAGATGCCGGAGCTGGCGGGTCGCCAGCCGGATGCGGTGGTCGCCTGTGTCGGCGGCGGCTCCAATGCGATGGGCGTGTTCTATTCCTACATCGACATGCCCGGCGTGAAACTGATCGGAGTGGAGGCGGGCGGGCACGGCATCGGCAGCGGACAGCACGCCGCGCCGCTGACCACCAACAGCGCGGTGGGCGTGCTGCACGGCAACCGCACCTATTTGATGCAGGATGAGAACGGCCAGATCATCGAGACGCATTCCATCTCGGCGGGGCTGGATTATCCCGGCGTCGGACCGGAGCATAGCTGGCTGAAGGACAGCGGGCGCGCCGAATATGTGGCGATCAACGACGACGAAGCCTTGCGCGCGTTCCATGATCTGTGCCACTTGGAAGGCATCATCCCCGCGCTGGAGTCCAGCCATGCGCTGGCCCATGCCGCAAAAATCGCGCCGGGCATGGGCAAGGACAAGGTGCTGCTGGTGAACCTGTCCGGGCGCGGCGACAAGGACATGGCGACAGTGGCGCGCGCGTCTGGCATTCAGTTCTAGGAATCATCATGTCGCGCATACAAACCACTTTCGACAAGCTTAAACAACACAACCGCAAGGCGCTGATCCCGTTTTTTACGGCGGGCGACCCCGCACCGGCGATCACGGTACCGCTGCTGCACGCGCTGGTGGAGGCGGGGGCGGACATAATCGAACTCGGCGTGCCATTCTCCGACCCGATGGCGGACGGGCCGACTATCCAACGCTCTTCCGAGCGCGCGCTCAAGCATGGTGTCGGGCTGCATCATGTGCTCGACATGGTGGCTGAGTTCCGCCGCAGCAATATCGGCACGCCCATCGTGCTGATGGGCTATGGCAACCCGATCGAAGCGATGGGCTGGGAAACCTTTGCGCAGCGTTGTGCCGAAGCGGGTGTGGACGGCGTGCTGACGGTGGATTTCCCGCCGGAGGAAAGCCATGAGGCATTCGGCCACTTGCAGCGCCACGGCATAGACCCGATATTCCTGCTTGCGCCGACCACCAGCGACGAGCGCATCGCCAAGGTGGCAAAGCAGGCGCGCGGCTATGTGTATTACGTCTCGCTTAAGGGCGTGACCGGCGCAGGGCATCTGGATTTGGGCGAGATCGAGCGCAAAATTCCGCAACTGAGGAAACACATCACGCTGCCCATCGGCGTGGGCTTCGGCATTCGCGATGCGGCGACTGCACTGGCTGTGGCGAAGCTGTGCGATGGCGTGGTGGTGGGCAGCCGCATCGTGCAGGAAATCGAGAACTCGACTGAACAGAATGTGATTGCCAACGTGAGCAAGTTGGTCAAGGAATTAAGGCGGGCGGTGGATCAGGCCTGAAAAACAATGTAGGTTGGGTTAGCGGCTTCATCGCGTAACCCAACATTGCAAACGTTGGGTAGCTTTGCATAGCCATCTGACTAGGCTGTCAAAAAACGACAGCCTAGTCATTGGTTAACGCTACGCTAACCCAACCTACGACAGACCGTAGATTAAATCTGTGAGGAGGAAACAATGAGCTGGTTTCAGAAATTATTACCTCCCAAAATCAAGCGCCGCGAACTGGGCGCGGAGGGCAAGAAGAATGTACCCGAGGGCTTGTGGCACAAGTGCCCGTCCTGCCAGGCGGTGCTGTACCACTCCGACCTGGAAAAGAATTTGAGCGTCTGCCCGAAGTGCAGCCACCATCACCGCATTACCGCGCGCACCCGTCTGGATTGGCTGCTGGACGGCGAAGGGCGTTTCGAGATCGGCGCCGAGGTGCAGCCGCTGGATACGTTGAAATTCAAGGACAGCAGGAAATACAGCGAGCGCCTGACCTTGGCGCAGCAGGATACCAACGAGACCGATGCGCTGGTGGTGATGCAGGGCAGCGTGCACGCCCTGCCGCTGGTGGCGGCGGTATTCGAATTCAGCTTCATGGGCGGTTCCATGGGTTCGGTGGTGGGCGAGCGCTTCGTGCGCGGCGTGCAACTCGCCACCGAGCAGAAGATCCCCTTTGTGTGTTTTGCCGCGAGCGGCGGTGCGCGCATGCAGGAAGGTTTGTTGTCATTGATGCAGATGGCCAAGACCTGCGCCGCGCTGACCCAGTTGAGCCAGGCCAGGTTGCCGTTCATCTCGGTGCTGACCGACCCGACCATGGGCGGCGTATCCGCCAGCTTCGCCTTCATGGGCGACGTGGTGATTGCCGAGCCCGGCGCGCTGATTGGCTTCGCCGGTGCGCGCGTGATCCAGCAGACGGTGCGCGAAACCCTGCCGGAAGGCTTTCAGCGTGCGGAGTTTTTGCTGGAGCACGGCGCGATAGACATGATCGTGGACAGGCGCGAGATGCGCAAGCAACTGGCGACGCTGATTACCTTGTTAACCAAGCAGTCGGCAGTGGCGGAGATTGAGGCGGCTTGATCCACGTTAACCGTAGCTAAGCGGGCATCGCACTCTATCGACACCCAGCAAACCTCATCATGAATGACGTGCCACATAAAAATGAGCTTCCTTCGATACTTCAATGGAACGAGCGGCTGTATTACCGTGACCGACTTAGATCTGCGCGCTATGCGGCACTGGCAGATGCTGAAGGGTTTGGCGAGATTTGTTTTGCGGTTGAAGCTCTCGGTCTGCATCTGCTCGGTAAGGAAGCCGACATGGGAAAATACGCGGCGTGTATTCGCCACCTATCTGCCGATTCAATTGTACTTTCCGATTTGTCGACGCAGTTTTCATGCTACTTCAAGCGATTTGATGCGCTTTACGAAACTGTTCGACTTGCACGAAATGATGCCATGCATACGGGCGTATACGCACGTCATGCCACCTCTGCCGCAATTGAACTTTGTATTGGCCTCGAGGAGGCGCTCATGAATAAACAAAACTTACTCAGAGAAACTGTCGCCGACTTTATGGTCAAAGCTCCGGTTGCGCTTGAATCTTGGCAACCGGTAGCGCATGCTCGACAACTTATGCTCATGCATTCGTTTTCATTTCTCCCCGTCCTGATGGAAAAAGAATGGAAACTTGTCTCAGAGGTATCAATGGCAAAATACCTCAATAGTGACCTTAGTAAGAAGAAGCTGCTTGCCACCACAATTGCGGCAGCCTCTACACAAGGGCTAATATTAAATGATGCACAAGTTATCCAGTCTTCTGCGGCTGTTTCTGAGATTCTTGCAAATGTAAATGTCGGAGTTAGTCCAACACTCTGGCTCGTTGTCGATGATCACAACAATCTTGCTGGGGTACTGTCGCCATTTGAACTGATGTAGCAAGCGTAGGGTGCAATAACCAACGGGCATTGCGCCGTATGTATCGTTCATTCGGCGCAATGCGCTTCGCTTATTGACGCCCTACAAGACAACATGCCTACTACACTAGCCGATTGGCTATCCTATTTAGAATCTCTGCACCCCAAGACCATCGCACTCGGCCTGGAGCGCGTGGCGCAAGTCAAGCAACGGCTGAATCTCCGGCCTGATTTCCCCATCATCGTGGTCGGCGGCACCAACGGCAAAGGCTCGGTGTGCGCGATGCTGGAAAGCATGCTGCACGCCGCAGGATACCGCGTCGGCTGCTACACCTCGCCGCATCTGCTGGACTACAACGAGCGCGTGCGCATCGCAAAAAAGCAGGCAAGTGATGCTGAGTTGTGCGCGGCATTTGAGAAAATAGAACAGGCACGCAAATCACAACAACTGGATTCCCGCCTTCGCGGGAATGACGGACTCTCTGAAATCCCATTGACCTATTTTGAGTTCGGCACCTTGGCCGCCATGCAGTGCTTCATCGAGCACAAGGTGGATGTGGCAATACTGGAAGTGGGGCTGGGTGGCAGGCTGGATGCGGTGAACGTGTTCGACAATGATTGCGCGGTGGTCACCAATGTGGATATAGACC
>Ga0209726_10006113_pt1 | contig 14177 bp, 15 predicted proteins | sample Subgrocontami54m_FD_187453 | JGI IMG/M metagenome (GOLD analysis project Ga0209726, IMG submission 187453) | Subsurface groundwater microbial communities from S. Glens Falls, New York, USA - GMW46 contaminated, 5.4 m (SPAdes) (version 3) | ecosystem: Environmental > Aquatic > Deep subsurface >... | reverse complement strand
CGAGATCAGCGAAGGCGCGGCACGGAAGATTAAGTCGCTGATGGCCAAGCAGGGCATCAGCGATGGGGGTCTTCGTGTGGGCGTGAAGGGTGGCGGCTGTTCGGGCCTGAGCTACACCTTTTCGTGGGAACGCGAGCCTCGTCTGGGCGACGAGGTGTTCGAGGGACCGGACGGCGCGAGAATTTTCGTCGACAAGAAAAGCCTGCTCTTCCTCAAGGGGACGACTCTCGACTACGACACCGCGCTGCTGACCCAGGGCTTCGTCTTCAGCAACCCGAACGCGAAGTCGACCTGCGGCTGCGGAAGCTCCTTCGGCGCATGACAGCCCGTAGCTGGCAGCCGGCAGCCGGCGGTCGAACGTAGCGCGCTGCAGGCTGTCTGCGGCGCTGCCAGCTTCACTATGACTCCCGAACCGATTCCAGTCCGTTCGCCTTCCATGCTCGAGTGCCGCAGCTGCGGCGCGGGCGCTCCCGTCGACGAGCATTTCTGCCCGCAGTGCAGCCGCATCCTGGCGCTGGGGCGCCATGGTGACTACTTCGCGTTCCTTGGCCTGCCCCGGCGCCTGACGATCGATGCGCAGGACCTCGAGAAGCGATTCCGCGATCTGAGCCGCCAGTTCCATCCGGACTATTACTACAACGCCACGCCGGCGGAGCGGCTGGCAAGCCTCGAACGGTCGTCGTATCTCAACGATGCACATCGCGCGCTGAAGAATCCGGCCTCGCGCGTCGAGCACCTGCTCGCGATCGAAGGATTGCCTCCCGCGAAATCTGAAGACGGCGCCGCGAAAGTGCCGCCGTCGCTTCTCGAGGAGGTGTTCGCATTGAATGAGGAGCTTGACGAGATTCGCGAGCTGCGTGAGTCGGGGACGGACCCCGCACGGCTTCGCGCCAGGCTCGAATCTGCGCGAAGGCCAATCGATGAGAAGCGGGAAGAGCACGAGCGGCAGCTGCGGGAGCTGAGCGCCCGCTGGGACAGCCAGGAGCAGTCGCCGGCGGCCGAGAAGCGGATGACGCTCGACGCGCTGCGCGAGCGTCTCCTCGAGCGCAACTATATCAACAACCTGCTCGCGACGATCGAACGTGAGGTCGCGAACCTTTCAGCCGGCAGCGGGCAGCCGGCAGCCGGCAGTAAGTAGACGTGGGCAAAGTCGTCGGCATCGATCTCGGGACCACCAACAGCCTTGTCGCCTACGTCGACAACGGCGTGCCGGTCGTCATCCGCGACGACGGCGGCGATGCCCTTGTGCCGTCGATTGCCTCCGTGGGCGAAGACGGGACGATCTTCGTCGGCCGCGAGGCACAGCGCCGCCTGCTGACGGCGCCGACGCGCACCGTCTACTCGGTGAAGCGCTTCATGGGGCGTGGCATCGAGGACGTACGCGGCGAAGCGAATCTGTTGCCCTTCCGGATCAGCGGCGAAACCGGCGGCGTTGTTCGCATCGGTGTTGCGGATCGCGAGTTCACGCCGCCGGAAATCTCCGCCTTCGTGCTTCGCGAGCTGAAGCGTCGCGCCGAAGAACATTTCCGCAAGCGCGGTGAGTTCGATTTCGAGGTGGACCGCGCGGTCATCACGGTGCCCGCATACTTCAACGATGCGCAGCGGACCGCGACGCGTGACGCGGGGCGTCTCGCGGGTCTCGAAGTACTCCGCATCATCAACGAACCGACAGCGGCATCGCTGGCCTACGGGCTCGACACGGGCAATCGCGGGACGATCGCGGTCTACGATCTTGGTGGCGGAACGTTCGACATTTCGATTCTCAAGGTCGAGGACGGCGTGTTCCAGGTGCTGGCGACCAATGGCGACACGCACCTCGGCGGCGACGACATCGATCGGCTGCTGGTCGAGCAGGTGATTGCGGAGATATTGTCTCGCGGACTCAACCAGCCTTCGCGCCCCGCGCTTCAGCGGTCCGCCGGGTCGGACCGCGAAAGCGATCCGCCCAGCCAGCACTGGCCGGTCGGGTCGCAACGCGACCCGACCTTGGCGAAGGCGGAAGGGTCCGCGCCGCAACCGTCGCCCGAGGCGATCCAGGAGATCCGGAAGGCGGTCATCCAGGCCAAGTGGGATCTGTCTGACGTCGAGGAAACCGAGATCAGGGTTGAGCCGTCTCCTGGCGTACCCGCCGGCTATCGGAAGCGAATCACCCGCGCCGACTTCGAGCGACTGATTCGGCCGCTGATCGATCGGACGCTCGACCCATGCCGCCAGGCATTATCGGACGCGGGTCTCGAAGCACGGGACATTGACGAAGCGGTCCTCGTCGGCGGCTCGACGCGCATTCCGCTGGTTCGCCGTGTAGTCCAGGAGCTCTTCGCCCGGGAGCCACACAGCGAGCTCAATCCTGACGAAGTGGTCGCACTTGGTGCCGCTGTCCAAGCCGACATTCTCCTGAGCGGGCGCCGCGAAATGCTCCTCCTCGACGTCACGCCCCTCTCGCTCGGCATCGAGACGATGGGCGGCGTCGTGTCGAAGATCATCCTGCGCAACTCGACGATCCCGGCCAGCGGCCGCGAGATGTTCACATCCGGCGTCGACAACCAGACCGGCGTCGACATCCACGTGCTGCAGGGTGAGCGGGAGCTCGCGGCCGACTGCCGGTCGCTGGCGCACCTCCATCTGAAGGGCATTCCGCCGATGCCAGCAGGGCTGCCGCGCATCGAGGTGGGGTTCCAGATCGACGCCAACGGCATCCTGAGCGTCGCCGCCCGCGAACTGCGGACCGGCATCGAACAGGCGATCGAAGTGAAGCCGTCGTACGGGCTGACCGACGAGGAAGTGGAGCGAATGCTGATCGAGTCGTTCGAGCATGCGGAAGCCGACTTCGAGGCGCGGCTGCTGATCGACTCGCGCAACGAAGCCGAAAGCGTGATTCATGCGACGGACAAGGTGCTGCGGCAGCCCGATTTCGCGACCATCGCGGCCGAGCAGCTGGAACCCGGCGAGCGCGAGCGCATTGATGCGGCACTGGCGGCGCTGAAAGCCTCGATGGGCGACACCGACCGCGCCGTCATTCAGGAAAAGACGCACGCGCTCAACCATGCGACTCAGCACCTCGCCGAGGTGACGATGAACCGCTCGGTGCGCGAGGCGCTCGCCGGCAGGAATGTGAAGGACGTGTGATGCCCAAGGTAACTTTCATCATCGACGGCAAGGAGAAGGTCGTGGAATTCGAGCACGGCAAACTCGAATTCAAGGAACACGGGCTGCCAGAGTCGTTCCTTGATCTCGCGATGAATTTCGGGGTTCATCTGGAGCATGCGTGCGGCGGGAGTTGCGCCTGCACCACGTGCCACCTCATCATCCGCAAGGGGATGGAGAACCTGAGCGAGATGGAGGACAAGGAAGCCGATCGTCTCGACACCGCCTGGGATCTCACCACCTCGTCACGCCTCGGATGCCAGGCCGTCATCAAGGGCGACGTTGTTGCCGAGTTCCCGATGTATACGCGCAATTACGTGCAAGAAGGCGGCGCGATTCAGCTCGGCAAATCGGATCGACGAGATGAGGTCGGGAGTCATTTGTCGGCTGAGTCCACGGCTCTTGCCGCGGAACAGAAATGACTCCCGACCCCTTTGTCAGCGGAGGTGCGCCCGTGAAATGGACCGATACCGAAGATATCGGCATCGCCTTACAGGAAAAATTCCCCGATATCGACCCTCTCACCGTAAGATTCACCGACTTGCGCGAGCGGGTGCTTCAGCTCGACGGGTTCGACGACGACCCCAAGACCTCGAACGAACCGAAGCTCGAGGCGATCCAGATGGCTTGGTACGAAGAATGGAAGGACAACCAGTAGGCTTTCACTGACGTCTCAACGACCATGCACCTCAAGCGGGCCTCACTCATCGGGCTGCTCATCATCGGCGTCGCGCATGCGGCCGCCGCGCAGCAGGCCTCGGCCGATGTGAGCCGCCTGACGGTCTCGGTCGACGTAAGTCGCCTGCCAATAGACCTTGCCAAGATCACGCGCCAGCTTCGACAGACCGCAGCCACCGAGTCGCACAACGGCCTGCACATCCGCTACACGATCGACGTCTACGGAGCTGCGCCGCGGATCGAGTTCTTCACCAAGCAAGACAACCTCCAGACCGGACCGGTGCCGTACGGGGCGCCCACGCATCGCCAGATGATCAACCAGGTCACGCCCATCGAGTTCCGCGCGCCCATCATGGACTTCAGCGCGCTCCTTCGCTGGCTCGCCGATCGCGACAACAAGAAATAGAATCTCGACCTGGATGCGCATCCTGGTCGTCGCGGCTACCAGCGCCGAAATCGTTCCGTTCGTCGCGGGACTCCGGTTCGAGTCGGAGCGTGACTCGCGCGTGAGCAGGTACACATGCGGCGCGCACCGCGTCGACTTGCTGACCACCGGTGTCGGCATGGTCGCGACCGCGGCGTGGTGCTCGCGCGTCCTGGCTACGGAGGGCTACGACATGGCGCTCAACCTTGGCGTGTGCGGGAGCTTTGATCGCACGCTTGTGCCAGGAAGCGTTGTGCATGTCGTCTCGGAGTGCCTTCCCGAGCTCGGGGCCGAGGACAATGGAGCGTTCCTGACCATCCAAGAATTGAAGCTGCTGGGCGACGACGAGTTTCCGTTTCAAGGCGGGCGGATGATGAACGCCGCCCCGCCTCAGAACGCCGTGCTGCGCCGCCTGCCGCCAGTGGACGGCATCACGGTGAACACCGTTCACGGCAACGAGCAATCGATCGCAGCAGTCGTGGAGCGCTTCAGGCCGCACGTGGAAAGCATGGAAGGCGCCGCGTTCATGTATGCCTGCCTGATCCACCGCCTCCCGTGCGCCGAGGTGCGCGCGGTCTCGAACGTAGTAGAGAAACGGAATCGCAGCGCATGGAAGATTGCGGAAGCGATTCGCGGCCTGGGTGAGACGGCCCTCGATATTCTCGACCACGCATGACACTGTCCCTTGGCTTTTCTCCGTGCCCGAACGATTGCTTCATGTTCGACGCGATCGTCAACCGGCGGATCGATCTCGAAGGCCTGGAGTTCACGATCCGCATGGCGGACGTCGAAGCACTGAACACCGCGTCGTTTGCCGGCCAGGCGGACGTCACGAAGCTGAGTTATCACGCGTATGCGTACTGCACGCGCGACTACGTCCTGCTGGATGCCGGCAGCGCGCTTGGACGCAACTGCGGACCGCTCGTGATCTCGAAGCGGCCGATCCCGGTGGACGCAGTCGCGGCCGGGACGCTCGCGATCGCGATTCCGGGTAGATACACCACGGCGAACCTCCTTCTCGGTCTGGCGTTTCCGGCGGCGCTGAACACGACGGAGCTGCTGTTTTCGGATATCGAGGCTGCCGTACTCGACGGGCGGTTCGACGCGGGGCTCATCATTCATGAAAACCGCTTCACCTACGCCGCGAAGGGCTTGAACAAGATCATCGACCTTGGCGAATTCTGGGAAAGCGAAACAGGCGTGCCGATTCCGCTCGGCGGGATCGTCGTCAATCGTTCTCTTCCGGACGAGGTGCAGCGCGCCGTGAACCGCGTGGTGCGTCGCAGCGTCGAATATGCGTTTGCCCACCGAGCCGCGAGCCTGCCGTTCGTGCGCGAGCACGCTCAGGAGATGAGCGAGGACGTGATGTACAGGCATATCGACCTGTACGTGAACGATTATTCGGTCGACCTCGGCGTCGAAGGAAAGCGTGCCGTGGAGCTGCTGTTCGAGCGCGCTGCAAGCACCGGCATCATTCCAGACGTGAAGCAGTCGTTGTTCATCGCCGCCTGATCCCAGATCGCACGCCGTGAGTCGGGTCGTACTCGAGTCTGACTCGCGTACAGGGCATCACCCGAGTCTGACCCCCACAATGATCAAATCGGGACTGAGCGCCTCGATCTTGTCGAAGCGCGCGTTGATGAACGCTGAAACACGCGGCTTGCTGCGCGCCTCCGGTGGCCGGACGGTATAGCCGGAGACGCCCACGACCCGATCGCCTTCGCCCAGCAGACACAGAGTCTCGGTCGTTTCCTCGGTCAGGCAGACGATGCGCGACGGATAGCGCGGCGTTTCTAGGGGCGGATTTTGACGTCCCCTTCTGCGAAGGCGTCGGGATGCAGAACGCGGGCGAGCGTTTCCGCTGCGCTCGCCAGACGCGGACCTGGCGACATGAGGTAGCCGCCGTACAGCAGGTGGACTCGTCCGTTCCGTACGGCTGGAACAGAGGAGAGCAGAGACCAGACCGCACGCTCCTTCTGGAGGACGTCCCGCGCCGGTTCGTCGCCCGCGTGCAGCTCGATGATGACCTGCGGCGCGCGGACAATCATCGTCTCGTTCGACGGCTGGATACTCTCGCGCTTCACATCGGCGAACACGTCCTCCGCGCCGGCCACGTCCAGAAGCTCATGCAGGAAGCCGACGCCGGCGCTCGCGTAGATCCCGCGCAGCGCCATCGCATCGCGGCCCAGGACGAGCATCGTGCGTGGCCTCGGTCGGCCGCGGACGCGCGCGCGAACTGCATCGAGCCGTGCCTGCAGTTGGGCGGTGACGCGATCGCCCTCTGCCTTGCGTCCGCTCAGCGCGCCAAGCTCGCGAATCGTCTGCAGCACGTTGCCGACGCCGTTGCCGACACCGCCGTGGCGATAGCTGTAGACGCGGATGCCGGCGCGTGCGAACTGCCCCACGAGGTCGGTCTGCGAGCCATACGCGAGAACGAGGTCCGGCTTCAGCGAGAGAATCCGTTCGACGTCTGGATCGAGGAGCGCCCCGACGCGAGGACGCGACTGCACCTCAGGTGGAAAGTCGTCGTAGCTGCTGACGCCGACGACCTGTGATCCCGCCCCGACAACGAAGAGCATCTCGGTAAGGGCGGGGACGAGCGACACGATCCGCGTCGCGACGCGCTCCTGCGCCACGAGAGCCACAAAGACGTTTTGGCCACAAAGGACACCAAGAAACGTAAGGAACACCAAGAACGTCCTTAGTGTTCTTCGTGGCTGGTTCGTCTTGGTGGCCATCGTGGCTAACTCCGTCGCACGAGCAGCCATAGGAAGAACGGCCCTCCCAGCATCGCAGTGACGACACCGACCGGCACTTCGACGGGCGCCAGCACCGTACGCGCAACCAGATCGCAGCCGACGAGAAAGGCTGCGCCAAAGAGCGCGGATGCCGGCAGCACAATCCTGTGATCAACGCCAACCATCAATCTCACGAGGTGGGGTACGACGATGCCGACGAAGCCGATAGGGCCGGCGAGCGAGACTGCCGCACTCGTGGCAAGCGATGAGCTCAGAAACGCCAGTCGCTGCGTCCGGCCGACGTCGACGCCTCGCGTCGAGGCGGCGTCGGTTCCAACGCTGAGCAGGTTGAGTGATCGCGGCAATACCGCGAACATCGCGAACGCGACCAGCACGAGCGGCAGCGACGCGACAATCGGACCAAAGCTTCCGACGTCGAGGTCGCCCATCAACCAGCGCACAGTCCGATACGTCTGCGTGAAGTCGGCCATGTACTGGACGAACAGGATGAGCGCGGAGAAAAACGAATTGAGCGTGACACCGGCGAGCAGCAGGACCATCGTCGACATTGTGCGCCCTGGCCGGGTCGCGAGACCGTAGACAATTGCCGACGCGAGGAGCGCTCCGCCCAAGCTGGCGAGTGGCACCGGCGACAGCGCGCCCAGGCTCACGGCGGTGCTGAAGGTGATCACCAGGATCGCGCCAAGCGCGGCGCCGGCCGACACGCCGAGCGTGAACGGGGTCGCCAGTGGATTCCGCAGGAGCGCCTGCATGACAACACCGGCCGACGCCAGCGTCGCGCCCACCACCGCGCCAGACAGCACACGCGGCATTCGCGCGACGAAAAAGATCTGGGCGTCGACGTTGTCGGCAAATGGGGTCGAGCGGTCGAATACCCGCGCCAGGCTGATCTGCGTGCTCCCGACCAGCGGCGCCAGCACACACGTGGCGACGGCGAGTGCGCCGTAGACGGCGATCGTCACGGCAAGCCGCGTACGAATCGAAGGGGCCTCGGCCGGTACCGCGGAGGCATCATTCGCGGGCTTCGGCGGGCCAGGGAAAGGTTCGCGCCGCAAGGTCCATGCTTTCATCGGGTCCGGCTCACGGGAATGACAGTAAGGTGGCCGGCGCGCGGATGAAACTGCACGTCAGCATCCACGTCGTACAACTGCCGCACCATGGCCCCGGTGAGCACGTCGCTGGTAGGACCCTGAGCCAGTACTCGCCCGCCGCGCAGGAGCAGCAACCGATCGCACAGCGACGCGGCGAGGTTCAAATCATGCGTCGCGAGGACCATCGTCACCTGCCGCTCGCGACTGAGGCGCCCAAGCAATGAGGCGACCTCGAGCTGGTAGCCGAGATCGAGCGACGCCGTCGGCTCGTCGAGCAGAAGCAGCTCAGTGGCCTGGGCCAGCGCGCTCGCGATGATCACGCGCTGCTTTTCGCCGCCACTGAGTGTCATGTAGTTGCGATCGGCCAGGTGGGCAGTGCCGGTCACGATGAGCGTTTCGCGCGCGATCGCGAAGTCCGGGGGCCCCTCGAGCTGAAACGCGCCGAGATGTGGATGGCGCCCCATGAGCACCATCTCCATCACCGAGTAATCGAAGGCCGGGTGCGTTTCCTGCGGAACGACTGCTATGTGGCGCGCCAACTCCCGTCGTGTGAATGACGAAAGCGGCCGACCGTCGAGCGTGACAACGCCGCCATGCGGTCGCAGCACTCCGCAGAGCAACTTGAGGAGGGTTGTCTTGCCGCAGCCGTTGGGGCCCAACAGCCCTGTCAGCGATCCCGGCGTAATCTCGATGCTGACGTCAGCGAGCGAAAACGCGGTGCGCTCACCTGCATAGCCGAACGAGACGGCCTCAGCGCGCAGCATGCCTGCCGCTGAAAGAGCCATTGCGTCTCCTTCCGGCGTCTCACGCGCCGGCGAAAGGGACAAGAGCCGCGGGGCAGGTTTCCTGACTCGCGAAGCAACCAAGGAACGTCGTTAAGGCGTTCCAGTGGACGGCGGCTGCGCTTACAGTGGCGGGACCGCGTGGGCTTTTCACCCACTTCCCCTGCATTTCGTAGAGGCAGACCTTCAGGTCCGCCAACAAAAGAATTCCCGGGCCGAGTCGGTTGTGGCCGGCGAGTATAGCACGTACAATTTTTCGAACAGGACATCGAGTAACGCCGCTAAGGCGTTGCGGGAGACAGAGTGCAGTCACGTATTGAGGCGGCCGGATTGGCCGGGATCGACGAGAAGCTCCGCGCCGCGGAGCGACTCACGCTTGACGACGGCGTCACGCTTTTCCACTCGCCAGATCTGCTGGCGGTGGGAGCGCTGGCGAATCGCGAGCGCGAGAAGCGCCACGCTGCGCGCACGTATTTCAATTACAACCTGCGACTCGAGCCGACCAATGTCTGCGTCGCGAGCTGTCTGTTCTGCTCGTTTGCGCGGCTGCAGCCGTCCGACTCCGCGGCCTACACGATGTCGCTCGAGCAGGCGTGGGACAAACTGCGTCGCCGCGCACATCAGCCGCTCACCGAGCTGCACATCGTCAACGGTCTCAATCCGCACCTTCCCTTCAGCTATTACACGGAGCTGCTGCGCGGATTCAAACAGATCCGGCCGGCCATTCATCTGAAATGCTTCACTGCCGTGGAGATCGCCTTCTTCGCGGATCTCTACAAGATGTCGGACGAGCACGTGCTGCGCGAGCTCATTGACGCCGGCCTGGATTCCCTTCCCGGCGGCGGTGCGGAGATATTCGCGGAACGCGTTCGCAGGAAGATCTGCCACGACAAGTGCGGCGCCGATCGGTACCTCGACATCCATCGCATCGCCCATCGTCTCGGGCTGCGCACGAACGTGACGATGCTGTACGGTCACATCGAGACGATGGAGGAGCGCGTCGACCACATGATGCGGTCGCGCGCGCTGCAGGACGAGACGGGTGGTTTCCAGGCGTTCATCCCGCTCGCGTTTCACCCCGACAACAACCAGATGCGCAAGCTGCCCGCGCCGAGCGCGGCGGACACCCTCCGCGTGCATGCGGTCGCGCGGCTGATGTGCGACAACATCCCGCACATCAAGGCGTTCTGGATTGCGACGGGTGTGGACGTGGCGCAGACGGCGCTGTGGTTCGGGGTCGACGACCTCGATGGCACCGTGCAGGAAGAGAAGATCTACCACATGGCCGGATCGCCTACGCCGGAGGGGATGACGACGGCCCAGTTGACGGGTCTTGTCCGGGCCGCCGGGCGCGACCCGCTCGAGCGCGACACGCTCTACAACATCGTCAACGTTCCGGCCTCGGCCTGCTGATCGCCATGTATCATTCCCGAGATCATCTGGTGTACGGCGGACGATTGATAGGGGCTACTGGGTAGCTCCGTTCTTCGTGTCTGCCGCGGTAATGTTTGCCGGCGCTCTCATTGTGGACGTTTCCGATCGATCCGGAGAATTCGGTTGTCGTTTCCACGTAGTCGCTGCATTGGCCACGCGCGGTCCTGAAGCGACATCCAACCAACGGGAGAATTCATGCAAATCAAGCATCAGGCCCTGGCGGTTGTCCGCACGACCGTGCTCGTCGTGGCCGGTGTGGCGGCACTCGTCGGCTACCAGATGAGCACACCCGCCAGCGCCGCCGCCCAGACCAACACGGCCGCACCGAAGCGGATGGTGACTCAAGGACCCGCTAAAGTTGTGGTCGAGAACATGTATCAATGCCCGGTCACCGTCGAGAACTATCGTCCGTCAGGCGTGGGGCAGATCACGGCGACCGATGGGACGGTCATCACGATGCCGGTCGTGACGGCCTATCAAAAGGGGCTGGGACCAAAGAGTGCCGATCTCTACAACGAATGCACGCAGGTCACGCCGCAGAAGTCGGCCGACGTCTCGACCGCCAAGGTGCCGGTTATCGAGGTCGATCGAGACGGTGAAGAGATCACCGGGTTCATCGTCGCGGACAACTACTACGAACTCCGCGTGAACGGCACGCTCGTGTCGGTCGATAACACGCCGTACACGCCGTTCAACTCCACCATCGTCAAGTTCAGGGTGAAGCGGCCGTATACCCTCGCATTTCTGGTCGTGGACTGGGACGCGCACCTTGGCCAGGGGATGGAGGTGTTTCCCAACACGCCTGCCGGCAAGGATTGGTACCCTGGCGACGCCGGCCTCATCGCGCGCTTCAGCGATGGCACCGTGACCGACAGCAACTGGAAGGCGCAGTCCTTCTACATCGCGCCGCTCAATTCTCCGGACGAGGTCGTGGAGCGCGGGAACGTGCACGACACGACCGCACTCGGGCGCGTTCACCCGGTCGCCAGGAAACCGGAATGCCAGGAGAAGTGCTACGCCGTGCACTACCCGATCCCCTCCGGCTGGGAGTCCCCGACATTCAACGACTCGACCTGGCCGCGCGCGTACGAGTACACGGACACCGATATCGGTACGACGGCCTTGCCGGCCTACTCTCGCTATCCTGAGCTATTCTCTGGCGCGCGCTGGATCTGGTCGGTCAACCTTGTGTTCGACAATGTGGTGATTGCGCGCAGAACCGTGCGCTGACAGACGGATGACTCGTACGCTTCCATAGGACTCCATCTGGAGTGTGCGGCTCCGTTCGTCTCCTGGCCGCCTCCTGTTGACCTATCGCCGACCGTTCTGGGCGTATATAATTTTTCCTAGGTTAATGGCATCGATGATTCCGTTGCTCACGGAGTTCGAGAAAGAGCACATCGCCGAGCGGCAGGCCCTGCCCGAGAAGTACCTGGGCCTTTCCGACACCGAGATGGACGCGCGCATTGCCGCGGCACGCGCGAAGCTCGGCAATGGGCTCGTCATTCTTGGGCATCATTACCAGCGCGACGAAGTGATCCGGTTTGCCGATTACACGGGCGACTCCTATCGGCTCGCGAACCAGATCGCGTCGCGTCCCGAAGCCGAGTTCATCGTGTTCTGCGGCGTGCACTTCATGGCGGAGAGCGCCGACGTCCTGTGCGCTCCGAATCAGCAGGTGATCCTCCCCGACCTCGCCGCGGGGTGCTCGATGGCGGACATGGCCGCTCCGGACCAACTGGAGACGTGCTGGGAAGAACTCACGCAGATGGGCGTCACTCTTCGACGAGGCTCGGGGCAGCCTGGCGTGATCCCGGTGACGTACATCAACTCCGCGGCATCGATCAAAGCATTCGTCGGCGAGCGCGGCGGAACTGTCTGTACCTCGTCAAACGCGGCGGCGACGCTGAAGTGGGCCTTCGAGCGCGGCGAGAAGATTCTCTTTCTTCCGGATCAGCATCTCGGGCGCAACACGGCCTACAAGATGGGCGTTCCGCTCGACGAGATGGTCGTCTGGGATCCGAACGAGATCTTCGGTGGCCTCGACCCCGATGACGTGAAGCGCGCGCGGATGATCCTGTGGAAGGGGCACTGCTCGGTCCACGTTCGATTTACCGCGGCGCAGATCCACGCGCTCCGCCGGCAGAATCCGGGCATCCGCGTCATCGTTCACCCGGAAGTGCCGTGGGACGTCGTCCAGGCAGCGGACGACAGCGGCAGCACTGAATACATCATCAAGACGGTGACGGAGAGCGCGGTGGGCTCCGTCTGGGCCGTCGGCACGGAAGTACATCTCGTCAACCGTCTCGCGCAGCAGGTCGCGCCGCAGCGCACGGTCGTGTCGCTCGATCAGTTCGGTTGCCTGTGCTCGACCATGTTCCGCGTCTCGCCGAACCACCTGCTCTGGATTCTCGAAGAGCTGGTCGAGGGGCGCGTGCACAACCGCATCGTCGTACCCGATGACGAGAAGCGCTGGAACCGTGTCGCCCTCGATCGAATGTTGTCGATTCGATAGCTCTCAGCTCGCAGCCGGCAGCCCGCAGTAGTCTCCACGCCTTTTATCGCGACGCTTGCTGCCGAGGCTCGCGGCGTGCTGCCCGCTGCCGGCGTTCGAATTGATGTACGATTCGTTCTTTCGACCGACCGACGAGGAGGACGCATGGCGCATGAACTTCCCAAGCTCCCGTATGACTTCGCAGCGCTCGAGCCGCACATCGACGCGCGAACGATGGAAATCCATCACGGGAAGCACCACCAGGCATATGTCACGAACCTGAACGCCGCGCTCGAGAAGCACCCTGAGCTGCAGTCGAAGAGCATCGAGGACCTGTGCCGGGGCATCAACAGCGTTCCCGAAGACATTCGCACCGCGGTGCGCAACAACGGCGGCGGCCACTGGAATCACAGCCAGTTCTGGAAATGGATGGCGCCGAACGCGGGCGGCGCGCCAACCGGAAAGCTCGGCGATGCCATCAACTCTGCCTTCGGCGGCTTCGACGCGTTCAAGGAACAGTGGGGGAAAGCGGGCGTTGGGCGTTTCGGCAGCGGTTGGGTGTGGCTGCTCAACGACGGCGGCAAGCTCTCCATCGTCAGCACTCCGAACCAGGACAACCCGCTGATGGAAGGGAAGAAGGCGATCCTCGGTTGCGACGTGTGGGAACACGCCTACTACCTGAAGTATCAGAACCGCCGGCCCGACTACATCGCCGCGTGGTGGAACGTGGTCAATTGGGCTGAGGTGAGTAAGAACCTGTAGGGGGAAGGGGTCAGGGGGAAGGGGTCGGGGCGTGCGTCGTGATCGCATACTCGGTCACGACGCGGCCGCCGATCAGATGCTCCTGGATGATTCGCTCGAGGACGGGCGGATCGCATTCGCCGTACCACGCGCCTTCGGGATAGACGACCGCAATCGGACCGCCTTCGCAAATGCGGAGGCAGTTCGCCTTCGTCCGCAGGATTCCGCCCTGCTCTGACAGCTTCAATTCCCTGAGGCGCTGCTTCAGGAAGTCCCAAGCGGCAAGACCGCGATCCTTTTCGCAGCATTTCGGGTTCGTTTGATCGCAGCAGAGGAAGATGTGGCGCCGCGCCACCGGAATGCCGATGGTCGACGCGACGTCGCGCTGGGACTCGATGCTCAAAACAGCGTGACCTCCACGAGCTCTCCCTTTTCGACGACATCCGCCTGGAGGGGAATCTCGATGTATCCGTCGGCCTGCGACATGCTCGTGATGTCTCCCGATGCCTTGAACGCCGGCACCGCCACGCCATCCACCACGCGGACCGTGTAGAACTGGTGCCGGCCGGTGGAGGAGACGACGCGCTGGGCGAGCGGGACGGTGACCGTCTTGACCGCGTGCGGCGCCAG
>Ga0209726_10006107_pt1 | contig 14193 bp, 18 predicted proteins | sample Subgrocontami54m_FD_187453 | JGI IMG/M metagenome (GOLD analysis project Ga0209726, IMG submission 187453) | Subsurface groundwater microbial communities from S. Glens Falls, New York, USA - GMW46 contaminated, 5.4 m (SPAdes) (version 3) | ecosystem: Environmental > Aquatic > Deep subsurface >... | reverse complement strand
GTAATCGACCGCGGCACGCTGTCCTGCGCACTCGACCGGCTGTCGCTGTTGATGGCGGCGAGCGATCCAAAAGTCTCGGAGCTGTTCGCGCGCGCCGAGCTCAAGCGCCAGTTCTGCCGCCATAAGTCCTGGCCGGCCGCCGGCAATGTCAAGCGCAAGGACTGGATCGACTCCGGAAAGCAGCCGAAGCTGCGCGGCCGCCTGGTAGCGCGCTAAAGCAGGATCCCGAAAAGTGGGCACCGGTTTTCGGAAAAGATCATGCTTACGCAAGAAGCTGGCTGGAACGCTTCCCCCCCGCGGCACGTTCCCTTGTGGCAAGACGGCAAAGCCGGCTAGAGTGCCGGTCGAAGCGGATTCACACGAGGATATCATGGGTTGCAAGACATTGAGCGCCGCGGCTTTGGCCGTCCTGATCGCCGCGGCCTTCGCGCTCGCGGTCCCGGCCGAGGCCGCCGCACAGAAGAAAAAGCAGCGGGTCGCCGCCCCCAAGCAGACGCGGCAAGTGGCGGTAAACCGCCCGCGCACGCGCATCGTGGTGCAGCGGCGCTCGTTCCTCGACGCTGGCACCGAAGTGCTGCCGGGCGAGCGCAAATTCAACGACTACGCGATGCCGCCGGGCTATCAGCCGATGGGCGTGATCGCTAACACGTCGTTCAACCGCTCGAGCTGGTCGCTGCCGGGCCCGTTTGAGCTGCCGCGCTTCGGCTATTGAGCCGCCGCAATCGTAATGATTCGTCATGGCCGGGCTTGTCCCGGCCATCCACGTCTTTGCTTCGACTCGTTATTTACGGCGTGGATGCCCGCGACAGACGCGGGCATAACGTGGAAAGTATTGTCACGGGCGTCGTCGCAACGGCGCCCGCTATTGCGCGCTGATTTTGGCGGCGCGCGCGATCGCGGTCCAATTGCGGATTTCCGTTGCAATGGTTTTTTGAAAGTCCTCCGGCGTGCCCCCAGCCGGCGCAATCCCTTGCAGCGCCAGTTTTTTGATCAGCTCGGGATCTCCGAGCGCGCGATTGACCTCGGCATTGAGGCGATCGACGATTTGTTTCGGCGTGCCGGCGGTGGTCAGGAGCCCGACCCATTGGATTGCCTCGAAATCCGGGTAACCCGATTCCGCGACTGTCGGCAGGTCGGGTAATTGCGGATCGCGCTGGAGGCTGCCGGCCGCCAGCGCGCGCAAGGCGCCGGCTTCGATCTGCGGCATGGAGGCGAGTGGTGAGATCACCGTGAACTGGGTGTCGCCCGCGACCATGGCGGTGATTGCGGGCGCGCCGCCGCGATAGGGTACGTGCTGCATGACAATGCCGGCGCGCCGGCTGAACAATTCGGTGACCAGGTGCGACTGGCTGGCGGCGCCCGGCGTCGCATAATTGAGCTTGCCGGGCGCGGTTTTGGCGAGCGCCACGAATTCCGGCAGCGTCTTGGCGCCGACCTTGGCATTGATCACGAACAGCAGCGGATTGCGCCCGACCATGGCCACGGGCGCGAAATCGCGCTCGGCGTCATAGGGGAGCTTGGGATTGGTGGCGGGCACCACGGTGTGCGACGACGCCACCATCAGCAGCGTGTGGCCGTCGGGAGCCGCCTTGGCGACCGCATCGGTGCCGACCACGCCGCTTGCCGCCGGGCGGTTGTCGATGATCACGATCTGGCCGAGGGATTTTTCGAGCGCCGGCTGCAGCAAGCGCGCCGCGGTATCGTTCAGCCCACCGGGCGGAAACGGCACGATCAGCCGGATGGTGCGATTGGGAAAAGTCTGCGCGCTCGCGGGCAAGGCAAAGCCCGCGATCAGTGCGGCAGCGACGGCAAAAAAACCTCGGCGTCGCGTGTTCACGCTCGTCCCTCCGATGTTTCGGAGCCTAGCATAGCCGCAATTCTATATTTCCGTCATCCGGCCGAGCGGACGTTCGGCCTCATCCTTCGAGACGCGGACCTTTGGTCCGCTCCTCAGGATGAGGGTTTTGGTGCCAACTATGCCTGAAATGATCCTCATGGTGAGGAGCGCAGCGAAGCTGCGCGTCTCGAACCATGAGGCCTCATGTCTGGTGCGCCTCAGGCCGCAAGCTTCTCCAGCTCGCCGATGATGGCGTCGCCCATTTCCTTGGTGCTCACGACCTTCGTGCCCTCCGACTTGATGTCGGCGGTGCGCAGGCCCTTGGCGAGCGCGCCTGCGATCGCCTGGTCGATCAGGTCGGCTTCCTTGTCCATGTTGAAGGAATAGCGCAGCGCCATGCCGAAGGAGGCGATCATGGCGATCGGGTTGGCGGCGCCCTTGCCGGCAATGTCGGGAGCAGAGCCGTGCACCGGCTCGTACATCGCCTTGCGCCGCTTGGTCTTGGCATCGGTTTCGCCCAGCGAAGCCGACGGCAGCATGCCGAGCGAGCCGGTCAGCATCGCCGCCACGTCCGACAGCATGTCGCCGAACAGGTTGTCGGTGACGATGACGTCGAACTGCTTGGGCCAGCGCACCAGCTGCATGCCGCCGGCATCGGCCAGCTGGTGCTCGAGCTGCACGTCCTTGAACTCGCGCTGGTGCAGCGCCGTGACCACTTCGTGCCAGAGCACGCCGGTCTTCATCACGTTGCGCTTCTCCATCGAGGTGACCTTGTTGCGGCGCTTGCGCGCCAGCTCGAAGGCGACCCGGGAAATGCGTTCGATCTCGTAGGTGTCGTAGACTTGCGTGTCGACCGCGCGCTTTTGTCCATTGCCGAGATCGGTGATGGTCTTGGGCTCGCCGAAATAGACTCCGCCGGTGAGTTCTCGCAAAATAACAATATCGAGCCCGTCCACCACCTCGCGCTTGAGGCTGGATGATTCTGCCAGCGCCGGATAGCAGATCGCCGGCCGGATATTGGCGAACAGGCCGAGATCCTTGCGCAAGCGCAGAAGCCCGGCCTCCGGCCGCACGTCGTAGGGCACCGCGTCCCATTGCGGCCCGCCGACCGCGCCGAAGATCACCGCATCGGCGGCATGCGCCTTCTGCATTGTGTCGTCGGTGATGGCGACGCCGTGGGCGTCATAACAACTGCCGCCCACCAGGCCCTCTTCGGTCTCGAAGTGGCCCAGCCCTTTCTTGTTCATCCAGGCGATCAGCTTCTTCACCTCGGCCATGACTTCGGGGCCGATGCCGTCGCCGGCGAGCAGCAGGAGCTTGTAGGTGGCCATAGGGGGAATGCCTCGTTGATAGGAATCCTAAACCGATCATTCCGGAAGCCGAGCGAAGCAAGGCTATCCGGGATCCATAGCCCCGGTGCAGGCGGTGGACCGCTGGGACTATGGATTCCGGGTTCGCGCACGCAGGCGGCGTAAACGTGCCTGCGAGCGCGCCCCGGAATGACAACGGTGAGGATTGCTAAGGGGCGCGGCGTCTCCTGGCAACCCGAGGGCCGAATGGCACTCTTGCAGGAGTCCTCAGATCAGACTATAACTAGTCATCAGACTAGTTAAGTAGGACGCCATGAAAGCCTGGCCGGTGCAGGATGCCAAGGCGAAGTTCAGCGAATTGCTGGACACCTGTCTGAAGGACGGCCCGCAGCTGGTCACGCGGCGCGGCGCCGACGCGGCCGTCCTGGTGCCGGCCGAGCAATGGCAGCGGCTGGCCCAGCGGGCGCGGCTCACGCTCAAGGAGTTGCTGCTGACCGATGCCGGGCGGACCGATTTGGCAATTCCGCCGCGCGGCGGACGGCGCCGGCGGCTCGCCCCGCCCGGTTGAGCCGATGTATCTGCTCGATACCAACGTCGTATCCGAACTCAGGCGGCCGCGGCCGCACGGCGCGGTGTTGGCCTGGCTGCGTAGCGTCGAGGATCGCGATTTGCGCCTGAGCGCCGTCACGCTCGGAGAAATTCAAGCGGGCATCGAAATCACCCGCGACGACGACCCCGCCAAGGCGAGCGAGATCGAGGCCTGGGCCGACCAGATCGCCGAGACATGGAACGTGCTGCCGATGGACGGCGGTAGCTTTCGCCTCTGGGCCAAATTGATGCATGGCCGGTCCGATACGCTGATCGAGGACGCCATGATCGCGGCGACGGCGCTGCTGCACGGACTCACGATCGTCACCCGGAACGTGAAAGACTTCAGGGGATTCGGGGTCGCATTGCTGAATCCCTACGAGACGCCGCGAACCCCGGCTTGACCGCACCTGCGGCATCGGCCATCGCTTGCACCGGCCCACCATGCCCAAAGCCAGCACCGGCAATTTCTTCGAGGATTTTTCGGTAGGGAAATTGCTCCGCCACGCCACCCCGCGTACCGTCACCGCGGGCGACGTCGCGGTCTACAACGCCGTGTTCGGGCCGCGTTTCGCCGTGCAGTCGTCGGATCCCTTTGCGCAGGCGATCGGCTATCCGTGTGCGCCGGTCGACGATCTCCTGGTCTTTCACATCGTGTTCGGCAAGACCGTGCCGGATATCTCGCTCAATGCGGTGGCCAATCTCGGCTATGCCAATTGCCGCTTTCTGGCGCCGGTCTATCCCGGCGACACGCTCAATGCGGTGTCCGAGGTGATCGGGCTGAAGGAGAATGCCAGCCGCAAGACCGGCATCGTCTATGTGCGCTCCATGGGCTTTACGCAAAACGGCGCGGTGGTGCTCGACTATGTGCGCTGGGTAATGGTGAAAAAGCGCGACGAAGCGTCGCCGGCACCCTTCGCGCAGGTTCCGACTCTGCCCAAGGCGGTGGAGCCCGGCGCGCTCGGCGTCGCCGTCCCGCGCATCGATCCCGATGCCTACGACGTGCTGTTGTCCGGCAGCCCCTATCGCTGGGGCGACTATTCGGTCGGCGAACAGATCGATCATGTCGACGGCGTGACTGTGGAAGAGGGCGAGCACCAGATCGCCACGCGCCTCTACCAGAACAATGCCCGCATCCATTTCAACCAGTTCGCCGCGGCGCAGGATCGCTTCGGCCGCCGCCTGGTCTATGGCGGACATGTGATGTCGCTTGCCCGCGCGCTCAGCTTTAACGGGCTCGCCAACGCCTTCCATGTTGCCGCCATCAATGGCGGGCGGCATGCCGCGCCGCTGTTCGCCGGCGCGACCGTGTTCGCCGCATCGCAGGTGCTGGCCAAGGCCGAGCTGCCGGGGCGCAGCGATGTCGGCGCGCTACGGCTGCGCACCGTCGCCACCCGCGACAGGCCTTGCGCGGATTTGCCGTTCGCGGCCACAGGCGAGGAGGCCGATGCCGCCATCCTGCTCGACCTGGATTATTGGGTGCTGATGCCGCGGTGACATTCTACGTGTCCCGGATGCGACGCAGCGCGAGCAGCTTATGCGAGCGGTGCGCCGCTAATCCGGGACCCCTGTTGCTTATTCAGTGAAGAAACCGGGGTCCCGGGTCTGCAGCGCACCATTCGCCATAGCGAGCTCATGCTGCGCTGCGCCCGGGACACGACTAAGCGCTGCGCCGCATCCGGGACACGAGCACTACTGAATCACCCCGCAGGCGATGCGGCCGCCGGCGTCGCCGGTCGGATCCGACTTGTAGTCGTCCTTGCCGGCATGGATGACGATGGCGGTGCCGCCCGGCTGGTAGAGCGAATTGGGCTTGCCCTTCTCCAGCGTGACCGCGGCATTCACCACCTGGATGGTCAGTTCGCCGCTCGCGGGCACGTGCATATTGGGCATGTCGCCGGCGTGATGGCCTTCGCTCGCCAGCACGCCGTGCTTGCGCCCGGCCGGATTGAAGTGCCCGCCGGCCGAGGTGAACGGCGGCTCGCACTGCCCGACGCCATGGATATGGACGGCGCGTTCGCCCGCCGGCAGTCCCTTGATCTCGAGCTTGATCAGCACGCCGAACGGGGTTTGCGTTAGCTCGGCTGTGCCGACATCCTTGCCGTCGGCGTTCTTGAGCATTGCCTTGGCGGCTTGCGCCGTAGCGGCCGAGGGCGTCAGCGACAGCAGCAAAGCGGCGATGCAGCCGAGCCAAATCGATTTGAGAACAGTCATGACCGACCTCCAGAAAAATTCCCGCTGTCGCCGATCGCGCGCGGGTCGGTATTTTTTATCCCGGCGATGGTACCACGTTTCGGCGCGGCGGCGGGAGGGGCGATTACGCGCCGGCGCGCAAATGCTCCACCAACTGGCGGGCATAGGGCGGCAATTCGTTCAGGCTGCGGATGCAGATGGTCAATTCGCGCACCGCCCAGGGATCGGTGAGCGGCACCACCGCGATCGCCATGGTGCGGGCCACCCGCCGCGCCGTCGTCTCCGGCACGAGGCCAATGCCGACCTTGCATTCCACCAGGCGGCAGATCGCGTCGAAGCTGCGCAATTGCACGCGCAGCCGCAGCGACTGTCCGGCGCGCGCGGCCTTGTCGGCCAGAAAGCGCTGGATCGCGCTCGCCCGGTCGAGCCCGATAAAGTCGTGGTCCAGCACTTCGGCGAACGCGGTCTTGGTCCGCTTGGCGAGCGGATGATCGCGTGCCACCACCAGCACGAAACGGTCCTTGCGGAACGGAAACGTCTCGAGCGTGCTGGCGTCGACGGTGCCGGCGACAATGCCGAGGTCGGCGACGCCTTCCGCAACGAGGCCGACGATCTCGTCGGACAGCCGCTCCTCCAGATCGACGCTGACATTGGGATGGGCGGAGAGGAATGAGGAGAGCGCCTCGGGCAGAAATTCGGTCAGCGCATTGGTGTTGGAAAACACGCGGATTTGCCCGGCGAGCCCGCCGGCATAGTTGCCGAGATCCTCGCGCAGCCGGTCGGCCTGGCGCAGGATGGTGCGGGCGTGCTGCAGCAACGTGCGGCCGGCTTGTGTCGGCGTGACCCCCTGGCGGTTGCGCACCAACAGCGCGGCACCGAGCGCCTGCTCCATGTTGCGGATGCGGGTGGAGGCCGCGGCGAGCGCGAGATGGGCGCGTTCGGCGCCGTGGGTGATGCTGCCCGCCTCCACGACGTGGCGGAACAGGCTCAAATCGGCAAGGTCGAAGCGCATGCAGAAGCCTTCGTATTTTGCGAAGGTAGCTTACGCCAATAGCTCATTGCACGCTAGGTTAGCGCGATCATATCTTCGCTTACTACGAAGTGCTAGGCCCCGCCCGGGGCGGGTGAGCCGGGCCATCCGCTCCGCGAGCGCCAGGCTAGGCTCTTAAACGGACTTTCGGAGAAACCTCATGGCCGAAGGCAAGGCCCCCCAGCGGCCGCTGTCTCCGCACCTGTCGATCTACCGCTGGCCGCTGCCGATGGCGATGTCGATCGCCCACCGCGTTACCGGTGTTGGGCTCTATGCCGGCACGCTGCTGCTGGCCTGGTGGCTGATCGCCGCCGCCTCCGGTCCGAACGCCTATGCCACCATCGGCGGGTTCATGAACTCGTATATCGGGCGGTTCATTCTGTTCGGCTACACCTGGGCGATCCTGCATCACATGCTGGGCGGCATCCGTCATTTGATCTGGGATACCGGGCGTGGCTTCGAGCCGGCCGAGCGCGAATTCCTCTCGATCGCGACCATCGTGGGATCGGTCGGCCTCACCATCACCCTCTGGGTGGTCGGCTATTTCGTGGTGGGAGGCGCGCGATGAAAGGCGAAGGACTGCGCACGCCGCTCGGCCGTATCCGCGGCCTCGGCACCGCCAAGGCCGGCACCGAACATTTCTGGCGCCAGCGGGTCACCGCGGTCGCCAATATCCCGCTGACGCTCGCCTTCGTGGTGATCGTGGTCTCGCTGCTCGGTCGCAACCATGCCGGCGCCGCGCAAATTCTCGGCTCGCCGGTGGTCGCCATCGTCATGCTCTTGTTCATTCTCTCGGTGACCAATCACATGCGCATCGGCATGCAGGTGATCATCGAGGATTATGTGCATGGCGAGCTCATGAAGATGCTGCTGCTCATGCTCAACACCTTCTTCACCATCGCCGTCGGGCTGGCTTCCGCCTACGGCCTGTTCAAACTGTCTTTCGGAGTGTTCGGAGCGTGAGCAACGGTAACGGATCATCGAATGGCGGCGCGCCGGCGCTCGGCGGCCGCGCCTATCCGATCGAAGACCACAGCTTTGACGTGGTGGTGGTCGGCGCCGGCGGCTCCGGCCTGCGCGCCGTGGTCGGCTGCAGCGAAGCCGGGTTGAAGACCGCCTGCATCAGCAAGGTGTTTCCCACCCGCTCTCACACCGTCGCCGCGCAAGGCGGGATTTCGGCCGCGCTCGGCAATATGGGCGAGGACGACTGGCGCTGGCACATGTACGACACCGTCAAGGGCGCCGACTGGCTCGGCGACCAGGACGCCATCGAATATATGTGCCGCAACGCGCCGCGCGCGGTCTACGAGCTCGAGCACTGGGGCGTGCCGTTCTCGCGCACCGACGACGGCAAGATCTATCAGCGCCCGTTCGGCGGCATGACCACCCATTACGGCCGCGGCACCGCGCAGCGCACGGCGGCCGCCGCCGACCGCACCGGCCATGCCATGCTGCACACCATGTATGGCCAGTCGCTGCGGCACGCGGCCGAATTCTTCATCGAATTTTTCGTCATCGACCTGATCATGGACGACGACGGCCGCTGCCGCGGCGTGGTCGCCATCAAGCTCGACGATGGCTCGATCCACCGCTTCCGCGCCCACATGGTGATCCTCGCCACCGGCGGCTACGGACGCGCCTATTTCTCCTGCACCTCGGCGCATATCTGCACCGGCGACGGCAACGCCATGGTGCTGCGCGCCGGCCTGCCGCTGCAGGACATGGAATTCGTCCAGTTCCATCCGACCGGCATCTATGGCGCCGGCTGCCTGATCACTGAAGGCGCGCGCGGTGAGGGCGCCTATCTGGTCAATTCGGAAGGCGAGCGCTTCATGGAGCGCTATGCGCCCTCGGCCAAGGATCTCGCGTCGCGCGACGTGGTCTCGCGCTCGATGACCGTGGAAATCCGCGAAGGCCGCGGCGTCGGACGCAACAAGGACCACATGTATCTGCACCTCGATCATCTCGATCCGGCGGTGCTGCACGAGCGGCTGCCCGGCATTTCCGAATCCGCGCGCATCTTCGCCGGCGTCGACGTCACCCGCGAGCCGATCCCGGTGATCCCGACCGTGCACTACAATATGGGCGGCATCCCCACGAATTATCACGGCGAGGCGCTGACCAAGAAGAACGGTAATCCGGATACCGTGGTGCCCGGCCTGATGGCGTTGGGCGAGGCCGGCTGCGTTTCGGTGCACGGCGCCAACCGGCTTGGCTCCAATTCGCTGATCGACCTCGTGGTATTCGGGCGCGCGGCGGCCGAGCGCTGCGCTGCCTTGATCAAGCCCGGCGACGGCCATTCCGATCTGCCGAAGGATTCCGCCGAGCTTGCGCTCACCCGGCTAGACACGTTCCGCCACGCCTCCGGCAAGACCCCGACCGCGCAGCTGCGGATGTCCATGCAGAAAGTGATGCAGAACAATTGCGCGGTGTTCCGCACCGGCGAGGTGCTGGAGGAGGGCATGAAGCTCATCCGCACCGTGCTCGGCGGGGTGTCCGACCTGAAGGTCACTGACCGCTCGCTGATTTGGAACACCGACCTGATCGAGACGCTCGAATTCGACAACCTGATCGGCCAGGCCGTGGTCACCATGGATTCGGCGCAGAACCGCACCGAGAGCCGCGGGGCGCATGCGCGCGAGGACTTCCCCGAGCGCGACGACAAGAACTGGATGAAGCACACGCTCGTTTGGCTCGACGGCAAGGGCAAGGTCACCATCGATTACCGGCCGGTGCACACCTATACGCTGACCAACGAGGTGCCGTATTTCGAACCGAAGGCGCGGGTGTATTGATGGCGTCAGGACAACAACGGTGGCCGCCCCATCCTTCGAGACGCCGCCCTTCGGCCGGCTCCTCAGGATGAGGCGGGTCGAGTCCGTCCTAATAGAACAAGAGAATGAACGCGTAACCGCTCACGGAAAAACTCCATGGCCCAATTCAATCTTCCGAAGAATTCCAAGGTCACCGATGGCAAGATCTGGGCCTATCCCACCGGCGCGCGCGATGTGCGCGAATACCGCATCTACCGCTGGAATCCGGACGAGCAAAAAAATCCGCAGCTCGACACCTATTATGTCGACACCGGCGATTGCGGGCCGATGGTTCTCGACGCGCTGATCTGGATCAAGAACAATATCGACCCGACGCTGACCTTCCGCCGCTCCTGCCGCGAAGGCGTGTGCGGTTCCTGCTCGATGAATATCGACGGCTCCAACACGCTGGCCTGCACCAAGGCCATGGGCGAGATTTCAGGCCCGGTGAAGATCTATCCGCTGCCGCACATGCCGGTGGTGAAGGACCTGGTGCCCGACCTCACCGATTTCTATGCGCAATATGCCTCGATCGAGCCATGGCTGCAGACCGTGACGCCGGAGCCCGACAAGGAATGGCGGCAGAGCCGCGAGGATCGCGGCAAGCTCGACGGGCTCTATGAGTGCATCCTGTGCGCCTGCTGTTCCACCGCCTGCCCGAGCTATTGGTGGAATTCGGAACGCTTTCTCGGCCCGGCGGCGCTGCTGCAAGGCCAGCGCTGGATCAAGGATAGCCGCGACGAGGCCACCGGCAAGCGGCTCGACAATCTGGAAGACCCGTTCCGGCTCTACCGCTGCCACACCATCATGAACTGCGCCAAGGCCTGCCCGAAAGGCCTCAATCCGGCCAAGGCCATCGCCGAAATCAAGCGCAGCATGGTCGAACGGCAGGTGTGAGCCGCCGTTCGCGGCGCCAGCTTTTGCTAGCAAGGCTCGGATCGACGGGACCCGGCAGCGCAGTAGCGCGGGTGAGCGGAACCGCGCCGCCGGCTCGGCCGTTGTCTCGGCATGACAGAACAGGATCACATCGACCGGGTTTGGGACATCATCGAAAAGGTCGGCGTCGGCATGCTCACGACGCAGTTTCCCGGCGGCTTGCGCGCGCGCCCGGTGGAAGCGCGGCCCGATCGCAAGGCCGGCCTGATCTGGTTCATGACCGACATACGCGCCGCCAAGGACGACGAGATCGCGGACAAGCCTGAGGTTTGCCTCACCTTCATCGACCCAAAGGACAAAGCCTACCTGTCGGTCACGGCGCATGCCGAAGTGCTGTGCGACACCGACAAGGCGCGCGAATTCTGGAAATCCGCCGACAAGGTTTGGTGGCCGGGCGGGCCTGAAGATCCCAATCTGCGGGTGCTGCGGGTCGAGCCGCAGCGCGCCGAATTATGGGACGGGCCGGCGAACGCGGCGGTGGCGGCGTTTAAATTCGCGCAGGCCAGGCTCACCGGCCGGCCACCCAATCTCGGCCAGAACCGCAAGGTCACGGTGGAGATGTGAGTGTTCTCCGTCTCATCCTGAGGAGGGCGCGTGAGCGCCCGTCTCGAAGGATGCAGGCGGCCCCGATCTCGGGTTTTCCCGAGATCGGTATTACGTCGGCTTCTTCTTGTCGCGCATCCCCAGCGTGCGCAGGCGCAGCGCGTTGAGGCGGATGAAGCCTTCGGCGTCCTTCTGGTCGTAGGCGCCCTTGTCGTCCTCGAAGGTGACGAGTGTGGACGAATACAGCGACTTCTCGCTCTCGCGGCCGGCGACGATCACGTTGCCCTTGTAGAGTGTGAGCCGCACCTCGCCCTCGACGTGCTCCTGGCTCTTGTCGATCAAGGCCTGCAGCATCTCCCGCTCGGGCGCGAACCAGAAGCCGTTGTAGATCAGCTCGGCATAGCGCGGCATGATCTCGTCCTTGAGATGCGCAGCGCCGCGGTCGAGCGTGATGCTCTCGATGGCGCGATGCGCCGCCAGCAGGATGGTGCCGCCGGGCGTCTCGTAGACGCCGCGCGACTTCATGCCGACGAAGCGGTTCTCCACCAGGTCGAGCCGGCCGATGCCGTTGGCCTTGCCCAGCTCGTTCAATCGCGTCAGCAGCGCGGCCGGCGACAACGCCTTGCCGTCGATGCTCGCAGCATCGCCCTGCATGAACCCGATCCGCACCTCCGTGGCCTTGTCGGGCGCGTCCATGGGCGACACGGTGCGCTGATAGACGATGCTCGGCGGCGTAACGCCCGGGTCCTCCAGCACCTTGCCCTCGGACGACGAGTGCAACAGGTTGGCGTCGACCGAGAACGGCGCCTCGCCTTCCTTGTCCTTGGCAATCGGGATCTGGTGCTGGCGCGCGAACTCGATCAATTCGCCGCGCCCCTTGAACGCCCACTCCCGCCACGGCGCCACGATCTTGATCGTGGGGTCGAGCGCGTAATAGGCGAGCTCGAAGCGCACCTGGTCGTTGCCCTTGCCGGTGGCGCCGTGACACACCGCGTCGGCGCCGACCTTTTCGGCGATCTTGATCTGCTTCTTGGCGATCAGCGGGCGCGCGATCGAGGTGCCGAGCAGGTATTGCCCCTCGTACAGCGCGTTGGCGCGGAACATCGGAAACACGTAGTCGCGCACGAATTCCTCGCGCAGGTCCTCGACAAAGATGTTCTCCGGCTTGATGCCGAGCAGCCGCGCCTTGTCGCGCGCCGGGCCGAGCTCCTCGCCCTGGCCGAGGTCGGCAGTGAAGGTCACCACCTCGCAGCCATAGGTGGTCTGCAGCCACTTCAGGATGATCGAGGTGTCGAGCCCGCCGGAATAGGCGAGGACGACTTTTTTGACGTTGCGATTGGCCATGACTTGCCCAGCCCGTCATGGCCGGGCTTGTCCCGGCCATCCACGCCTTTCTGAAAATCCGAAATTGCGCGGACAGTAAGCACCGGAGTTGCAAGTTTGCAACTTGTCTTGCCAAGTTCGCGCTTGACTAATACGCGGTACGTATCACATACTATGGCATGATCCGGAGCTTCGCCGACCGGGCGACCGAACGGTTCTTCCGCGACGGCGTCTGTCCGGCGCGGTGGCGGGCGTTCGAGACAGTGGCGGCGCGCAAGCTCGACATGGTCGATGCTGCGATACGGCTCGACGACTTGCGCTCGCCGCCGGGCAACCAGCTCGAAGCGCTCAAGGGCGACCGTCGCGGCCAGCACAGCATTCGGATCAACCGGCAATGGCGGGTCTGTTTCCGCTGGATGCCGGACGGCCCCGAAGGCGTCGAGATCGTGGACTATCATTGAAGGAGCCGACCATGGCACGCGTACGCACCCATCCCGGCGAAGTGCTCCGTGAGGAGTATCTGGTCCCGCTCGGCCTTTCGGCGCGGGCGCTTGCGAAAGAATTGGGCGTGCCGGCGAACCGCGTCACGGAAATCATGCGCGGCGAGCGCGACGTGACTGCCGACACCGCGATCCGCCTCGGCCGCTACTTCCGCACCGACCCGCGCTTCTGGCTCAACCTACAGGCCGCCCACGATCTCTCAAAGGCGCAGGTGAAGACCGATTACTCGAAGGTCAGCCCGCGGACCGCGGCGTGATTGCGAGGCTCGTTATGGCAAAGCGCGCGGCTAAGAGCGGCAGGTCGGAACGGATCGTTCGCGGCACCGGCAACGTGTTCGCCGATCTCGGTTATCCCGATGCCGAGGAGCGGCAGACCAAGCTGCGGCTCGCGCTTGCGCTCAACATCATCCTCGGCGAGCGAAAGCTGAACCAGGCCGACGCCGCGGCCCGACTCGGCGTCAACCAGCCGAAGGTGTCGGCGCTGCGCAACTATAAGCTCGATGGATTTTCGGTGGAGCGCCTGATGACACTGACGGCGCTCGACCGCGATGTGGAGATCGTCATCCGAAAGAAGCCGCGCTCGCGGGGAACGGCAAGGATAAGCGTCGTTGCCGCGTAACGAGGCAAACAAGGGCGGGGGACCGTCGTAGAGCATGATCCCGAAAAGGTGCCTGCAATTCGGATAAGATTGTGCGACTGAATAAGGTCGCAATCAGCGCTGCTTCGGCGCCTCGTCGCGGCATGATTGCGCTTCACCAAGGAGCGTCCAGTCGCCGCATTTGTCGCAAGCGCCGAGCGCGCCGGCGAGTATCAGCACGCAGAACACCCGGCGCAGATGCGGGCCGAAAACGCCGGCGAGACGCTGAACCATGAGCAACTCCGTTACGCGACCAGGCACATTATAGCAGACGTCCGGTTACCGTGTCGTCGCCGGGTCGGGCGGCGGAACCATCGGTGGTCGCTGGCGAGCGAACACCGGCTGCCAGAACCCGGCGCTCCAGCCCGCTACCGCCCAATAGGCGAGGCCACCGGCGAGCCCGGCTGCCACCACTGGCAGCGGCTTATGCAGCGGCACCGGTGAATTGTCGATGGTGCCGAACAGATGCCAGCCGATCCAGGC
>Ga0209726_10006105_pt1 | contig 14199 bp, 10 predicted proteins | sample Subgrocontami54m_FD_187453 | JGI IMG/M metagenome (GOLD analysis project Ga0209726, IMG submission 187453) | Subsurface groundwater microbial communities from S. Glens Falls, New York, USA - GMW46 contaminated, 5.4 m (SPAdes) (version 3) | ecosystem: Environmental > Aquatic > Deep subsurface >... | reverse complement strand
ACCACCTGGAAAGTAAACCAGCAAGTTAACGCCAAAAGAAGCAGAGCCCCCGCACGCACATGCCGGTTGAACCCCATTTCGCGGAACACATGGGAATACAGCCCCATCAAGGCGAAGAACATGCAGATTGTGAGGAGGGCGTCGGAGTAAAAGTAAAAATAGCGGTACTCGTTGGAAGGGAACCCGTACTTCCAGAAAATGACAAAGCGGCCGACCGTCAGCAGCGCCGCGACCAGCATGTACAGGCTGAGCGGAAGGTACCGCAAGAAAACGCGCCCCTTGCAGGCACACACCACCGCCGTCGCCGGCAAGAAGGCACCTAGCATCCAATAAACGTAATCGACTGGACCAAGCACTCTCGAAACCTCTGTGCCCTGGTCCAGTATACCCTATTTCGGGTTACGGGCCCCAGGGCGGCGGGGGCGGCGGTCCGCCACCGTGGCTCCACGGCGGAGGCGGCGGCGGTCCGCCACCGTGCGCCATCACGACCGGCGCATCGCTCACGCTCGCAGACGTCGCGAGGTTGCGCACCCCGATCGCACTCATGAGCACTAGCAGAACTAGTGCTACCACCACTGTCCAACGGTTCATGTACTTCCTCCGGCTGGGTAAACTCCAGCGCGAAGGAAGTATGGAAGTGGCTCCGCCTATACTTAAGCGGAATGCGGCGGCGTGTGTCTAAACAGTACACACCCGCCTCCCCGGCTTCAAGCCAGGGGGCTTCTACCACGTGCGCAGAGTACCGCCCGGCCTTTCGGCCCGTCAACAGTACGACAGTACCAATTCATTTACGCTCTGCTCTCGCAAGTTGAAACCGGAGCTTCTCGTTCCCTTGACACTTCGCTGGCTCACTCCTTACCATGGATTGTAGCGACCCATGCCGGTGTAGCTCAGGGGTAGAGCGAGGGTCTCATAATCCCTAGGTCGTGGGTTCGAGTCCCACCGCCGGCACCATCAATTCAAAAGTCTTAGAGCAGAATTTATCCGCGGGAAACTGTGGGAATAGTGGTGACTTATGTCAGACGAGATAGATTCCCAACAGTGCAAAACGGCTTAGCGAGTTCGTGAGCTCGCTCAATCGGAATCTTGCCCTTGCGCGCAAGATAGGCCCGATTGGTTTGACCTTTTCGCTGAGGATTTTCGATTTTGTGGCCTTTCCTGTCCTCACAAGCCGACAAATCTGATCGCCAAGCCACAAAGAGCCACGGCCGCGCCGGCGAGGTCGTGCGCAAAGTGTTCAAGCCTCTCCACCCTCAGCCGTTCAAGGCCCGCTTGTAACACAAGGACGCAAGTAAGCATTGTCAGCAGTGTGGAAATGGCGAATGCAGAAGTAATCAGAACGACTCCTCCGGGAGAAAAAGCCAAAGCTGAAGCGAGTAAAAGAGGAATCATCGGCTCGCACGGGCCGAAGACAAAAATGGCGAAGAGCACCCACGGGGCAAGGTCCGCTGAAGGTCTATGCGCCACGCTGCTGCTGAAGTGTGGATGCAGATGCTCGCTATGGTGAGTATGCCGGTGCAAATGAACCACCCCGCCGGGATGAACGTGCACGTGTGCGTGGGCGCGGTTGCGAAAGGCGTGCCGGACGCCCCAGAGAAAATACAGCAATCCAAAGCCGATAAGCGCCCAAGCGGCAAGCTGGCCACGGAAAGACTCAATGAAATGCAAGCGCTTGGCAGCGACCCTGAACATGATCCCCACAGCCGCAAGAAGTACCGAAGAGACCACGTGAGCCAGGCCGCTCAAAAGCGTGATGACGACCGTGCGCGTGCGCGACCACTTTCCGGCTCGGGCCAGTGCCGCGAAAGGCACATAGTGGTCCGGTCCGAGCAGCGCGTGCATCACGCCGAGCCCCGCTGCAGTGAGAGCGACAGCTGTGATCGAACCGGACAGAATCGTCTCCTTCGCACCTTCGATGAAGCACGTTGATTTCCAGACACCTCGATAAAACAGGGAATGAGCCCGGTGGCTACACGACGCGGAGGCATTTCCCATAGTGGTACCGGCGCCCTGCTGCGCAAAGAGTGATTCCAAGGCGAAGAGTGAATCCAGTTCACCATTAAACGAGTTAAGTAACAAACCGCTTGAGTAATTGCACGCATGCTGCAGCGGAAATCCCCCCATCGCAAGAAGGGCTGTGACCGGAAGCCGATCCAGGGCAACGCTCAAAGCCTGACTTTCCGCGTGAAAACACAACAACGCATGTTAAAAGTTTCAACGCCGCAATATGCGGCGAATCCGACGCGAGTCGTGGAACATGGAAGTTCTCCGCAAAAATGGGGGAAGGCAGGCACACATCACCACTTTCGGCGCAAAAACAATCCTACTTGTTAAATGGCCCACCCCCTGCTGGCACATATGGCGACGGCTTTTGCGTCTCGAGCTCCGCAATCTTGAGCACACAATAAAGGAGTGGGGCCCAAGATCATGGTTGCTGACATCAATTCGCGGCAGCCGAACGATTTGCTCGGAAGCGTGCTTGCATTTGTATCTCTGGCGGGCGAGACCATCGAAAGCCGTCTGCTAAGTAAGCTGCCGGGGCGGCGCCTGACCGTTCCGCAGTTGCTCTTGCTTTACATTCTGGCGAAAAACGATGGAATGCACGTTAGGCAGGTGGCCGCGCTGCTTGGCGTCAGCGAGCCGGCCGCCAGCAAGGCCACAGACCGCCTAGTGCGACGCCGGCTGCTGCGTCGCCGGGAAGGTCATGACCGGCGCATCGTTGAATTATTCCTAACCGAGCGGGCGCGGCAGCTCCTGGCCGTGTACGAGGGGCTGAAGGAGCAGGAACTCGAGCAGCTGGGGCAAGCGTTCCGTCCGCGCGAACTGGACGACGTCATCGCGCTGCTCGACCGCAGCTCTGCCGCCCTCATGAATTCCATTCAAAACGGAAAACACGCTTGCTTGCGCTGTGGGCTTTTCGTGCGTGAGCAGTGCCCTCTTCAAGGACTGAGCAGGGTCCATTGTTTCTATCAGTCCGGCGGTCGACAGCCGAATCGTGAGGATCAAGTCCATGAATAACCTAGCCACCGAGCTTGAGCGCAGCACCTGCGAACTCACGCTGGAGAATTTGCTGCTCACTCCGGAAGGACAGCGCGTCTTGACCTGCATCCAATGCGGCACGTGCGCGGGTACGTGTCCTTACGGCGAGGTGATGGACTACCCGCCACGGCGGATCATCAACATGCTCCGCGCCGGCCTGCTCGAAGAGGTGTACCAGAGCGACAGCCTGCTGAATTGCGTGGCCTGCTATGCCTGTAAAGCCAAGTGCCCCCGGAAAATTGACTTGACCGGTGTGCTGCTACCGCTAGTCAAGGAGCAAGTGCTGCTGCGCCGGCCGGAAATACCTGCTGAGTTGCAGAAAGCGCTCGAGAACACGATGCGCTACGGCAACCCGATGGGCGAATCTCCCCGCAAGCGCGCGGCTTGGGTGAAGAGCGCCGGTGTGCCGGTTCGCATCTTCCAGGAAGACCCGCGACCCGCCGATGTGCTCTGGCAGGTGGAATGCTACAACTCGTACTACCCGCGCGGACGGGACGCCAGCCGGGCCACCGCCAAAATTTTCCACGCGCTCGGAATTGACTTCGCCATTCTAGGAAACGAGGAGAAGTGTGCCGGCGAATGCGGAAGGCTGTCGTGGGAAACCGGGCTGTCGAACACGCTGATGGAATACAACATGGAGGTGTTCGGTAAGTACAAGTTCAACCGGATCGTGACTTCGAGCCCGCATGCGTATGACGCGTTCCGCTACCGGTATCCGGTGATTGGCTTCAACTACGAGTTGGAGCACACCGTACCGTTTCTGGCGCGACACGTGGATCGCCTGAAGCCGCTGCTGAAACGCAAACTGAATTACACGGTGACTTATCACGACTCGTGCTGCCTGGGCCGCCACAACAGCGTTTACCAGGAGCCGCGAGCGCTGCTCGAAGCAATCCCCGGCATCAAGCTCGTGGAGATGACCCATAACCGCGTGAACTCGATCTGCTGCGGGGGCGGCGGCGGCGGGATGTGGCTGGACACCTACTACAAGGCGCAGGGGCGCGAACGGCTCTCCGAGCGGAGGGTGAAGGAAGCGGTGGCAACCGGCGCGGACGTGCTGGCCATCGCGTGCGATTACGAGGTGTCGCGGTTCGAGGACGCGCTGAAGGTGCTGGACCACGACAAGAAGATGGTCGTCCGCGACATCACGGAGTTGCTCGCCGAGGCCATGGAGGTTTGAACCATGCATACGGTCGTCCTGCTGAAAATGGTTCCCGACGTGGTAGAGGAGTTGGAGGTCGCAGCCGACGGACGCTCCCTCGACACCGAGTTTCTACGGCTGATCCTGAACGAGCGCGACAACCACGCTCTCGAACTGGCTCTGCTGCTGAAGGAACGCCATGGCGGCAAAGTCACGGCGGTGGCTTTCGATGCTCCGGAGGTGGACGAGGTGCTCTTCGCGGCCCTGGCTAAAGGAGCGGACCGGGCGGTGAAAGTGACCGGCGCTGAACCCGGCCTGAGCACGCGGACGGCGGCCTATTCCCTGGCACTCGTGCTTCCCACTGTGGACGGCCTGCTGCCGGCCGACTTCATTTTGGCGGGCTGCCAGGCAATTGACGACCTGGACGGCATGATGGCGCCGCTGCTCGCGCAAGAAATGAAGCTACCTTATCTGGGACTCGTGTCCAGCGTCACGCTGGATTCGGCGGACCGGAAAGCTACAGTGCAAAAGGAATACGCCGGCGGAGTGCACGGAGAATTCGAGGTACGCCTGCCCGCGGTGCTGGGAATCCAGGCCGCGGAAAAACCTCCGCGCTACGTGCCGGTGGCCAAAGTGCGCGCGGCGATGAAGTCGCAGACCATCGAAGTGGCGCCAGTGCCCACGCTAGCGAACGGCGGAGAGGCAGCGTTCCACGTGCTGTCCATGGCCAAGCTGGAGGCCGCAGGACATGCGGAGATATTGGAAGGCACACCGGAGGAAATCGCGTCGAAAATCGCCGAGGTTTTGGTCGCGCGAGGAGTGCTCTAAGGAGGCGTCGTCATGGCGGGCAATCTCTGGGTCGTGGCGGAAAACTGGCGAGGAAAAGTCTCCGACGTTACCTTCGAGCTCCTGGCGCTGGGGCGCGAATTGGCGGATGGGCTCGGAGTGTCACTGGAGGCAGTGCTGCTGTGTCATCAAGAAAAGGAATTCACGCGCGATCTGGGCGCGGCGGACACAGTGCTTTTTCTCGACCATCCCTCGCTCGCGGAACCCACTGCGGAGTCCTATGGCGCGGCGCTGGCACAGCTCATTCAAGAGCGAAAACCGCAGGGCGTGCTCGTGCCGCTCTCCAACGTTTCCTGGGACTGGGTGGGGGTGCTGCCTGCGATGCTCGGCGCGCCGTATCTGAATTTCTGCAAAGACGTTCGCGTCGTGGACGGAAAGATCGAGGCCTGCTGCCTGCTCTACGGCGGGAAAATGGAAGCCCGCGTTGCGTCAGCTTCGCCGGCGATCCTGGGGATCCTGCCGGGCGCGCGGCCCGCGGCCAACGGGCGCATACAGAAGCAGGCATCGGTTGAAGAAGTGAAGGTGGAATTCGAGAAAACGCCCGAGGTCACGTTCAAACAGTACATCGAACCTGAACAGGGCGGGGTGGACATCACGCAGCAGCCCGTGCTGGTTTCGGTGGGCCGCGGGATCGGCAGTCAGGACAACCTGGCGATCGCCGAAGCACTGGCGGCGGCGCTGAGCGGGGCTGTTTCGGGTTCGCGGCCGGTCATTGACCAGGGCTGGCTCCCGCTATCGCGCCAGGTAGGCAAATCAGGCGCAACGGTGAAGCCGAAGCTTTACCTGGCGGTGGGAATCAGCGGTGCGCCGGAGCACGTGGAGGGCATGAAGAACTCCGAGCTGATCATTGCCATCAACACGGACCCGCAGGCGCCCATCTTCCAAGTGGCGCACTACGGGATTGTCGGAGACGCCATGGACACGCTCTCGGCGCTGACAGAGGAGCTGCAGAAAGCCAGCGCGAGGAAGGGAGCTTGATGATTCCGACTGCGGAGAGCTTCGGCCCGGTACTCGCCTGGATAGTGTTGTGGGTGGTGTTCCTGGCGGCGGTGGGGCTGTTCGCGTGGCGCGTCAGCTTCCTGATCCGCCTGCTTCTCCTGGGCCGCGCGGATAACCGCTTCGATCACATCCCGGCCCGGCTGAAGCGCGTGGTGGTGTACGTCTTCGGCCAGTTGCGGCTGCTCGAAGAGCCGCTGATCGGAATCCCCCACCTGCTCATTTTCTATGGGTTCGTTGTGTTCCTTTTCGCGACGACGGGAATGCTGTTGCAGGGACTCTTGCCCGGCTTGCATATTCCGACGGTCGAAGAAAACCGTTACCTGGCGCCGGTCGTGGACCTGTTTGCCGTGGTGGTCCTCGCGGGACTTGCAGTGGCGTCCTTTCGGCGCTTCGTGATTCGGCCGGCGGGGTTGCAGCTGACGCGCGACGCCGCCACCGTCAACCTCCTCATCTCGTCGCTCATGATCACCTACCTGGCTGCTGAAGGCTTTCAGCGCATCGCGGAGCCTGCCGATGCTCAAGTGTGGCTGCCGGTGGGCGGCTGGCTGGCAAACGTATTTTCCTCTTCGGGATTTCTCCAAGTGCATGCGTCGGTGTTGTACCAAACGTTCTGGTGGCTGCACGTGCTGATTGTGCTGTCGTTCCTGGTCTTTCTACCCTACTCGAAGCACATGCACTTGCTGGCGGCGCCGTTCAGCGTGTTCTTCAGCCAGCTTGGGCCGCCCGGGATACTGACGACTCCGACGGAAAAGGAAGGCCGGCTGGGGGCCGAGCGGCTGGAAGAATTCACGTGGCGACAATTGCTTTCTGCGTTCGCCTGCGCGGAGTGCGGGCGTTGTGAGCGGGCTTGTCCGAGTTTTCAGTCTGGCGAGCCCTGTTCGCCGCGCAATTTGATTCACAATCTAAAGCAACAATTGCTTCTGTACGGTCCCGCCTTTCTGACCAAGGCGCGCGCGGCGGCGGACGGCGGCGAACCGACGCTCATTGGCGGACTCATTGCGCCGCAGGAGTTGTGGGCCTGCACCACCTGCCTGGCTTGCGCCGAGCGCTGCCCTGTTTTCAACGAGCACCTTCCCATCATGGTGGACCTGCGGCGGCGGTTGGTCGAGCGCGGAGAATTGGACCCACACCTGGAAGAGGCGCTGCGTAATCTCACGCGCTACGGCAACTCTTTTGGCCAATCCGAGCGCAAGCGCGCGATCTGGACGCAGTTGCTCGATTTCCGTCCGAAGGATGCGCGCAAGGAACCCGTTGAGTGGCTGTGGTACCTGGGCGAATACAACTGTTACCACCCATCCATCCAGCTCATCACGCGGTCGCTAGCCCGCGTGCTGAAGGCCACTGGCGTGGACTTCGGGATTCTCTACGAAGCGGAACGCAACTCCGGCAACGATGCGCGGCGCGTCGGCGAAGAAGGACTCTTCGAGGTTCTCCGCGAGAAGAACACCGCCACGCTGCAGCAGGCCAAGTTCGAGAAGTTGTTCTCCATGGACCCGCACGTGTACAACACCCTGAAGAATGAATATCCCGGGCTGAACCATGGCCGGCACCCGGTCCTGCATTACACGGAACTTCTTGCTCAACTTCTCGCTGAAGGCCGCCTGCCGTTGACGCGCCGCCTGTCCTGCACAGTCACCTATCACGATCCCTGCTACCTGGGCCGCTACAACCAGGTGTACGACGCGCCGCGAGCGGTGCTCCGCGGACTAGGCGCGCGGGTAAAGGAGATGCCGCGCTCACGCAGCCACAGCCTGTGTTGCGGAGGCGGCGGGGGCCGCATCTGGATGCAGGAAATCGGCGACGCCGAATCGCGGCCGAGCGAATCCCGTGTTCGCGAAGCGGCGGCCCTCGCCGGCGTGGAGGTGCTGGTGGTGGCCTGTCCGAAGGACTACGTGATGTTCACGGATGCCCTGAAGACCACAGGACTCGAAGGGCGTCTAGTCGTGAAAGATTTGACCGAGTTGGTGGAAGAGGCCATTGGCCCACTGGGATGGAGCGAACCCCATGACGCAGCCCAAGTCGAACGGTAGCGGTACGAAGAGAACCGGCGTGTACGTTTGCCACTGCGGCACTAACATCGCCGCCATCGTGGACGTGCACGCCCTGGCGGAGTACGCCGCGACGCTTCCCGGCGTCAAAGTGGCGCGCGAGTACAAGTACATATGCTCGGACCCCGGGCAAGAACTCATCAAGCAGGACATTCATGACCAAGGACTGGACCGCATTGTGGTGGCCGCTTGCTCGCCGCATCTGCACGAGAAGACTTTCCGCGGGGTCCTCGATTCTGCTGGTTTGAATCCCTATTTCTTCCAGATGGTCAACGTCCGCGAGCACGCCTCGTGGGTGCACACTGACAAGGAAGCCGCGCTCGAAAAGGCGAAAGATCTGATTCGCGCGGCTGTGCGCCGTGTCCGGCTTCACGAGCCGCTCGAGCGCAAACAGGTGCCCATCCATCCCGACGTGCTGGTGGTCGGCGCGGGCATCGCCGGCATTTATGCGGCACTCACCCTGGCCAACGCCGGCAAGCATGTTTATCTGGTGGAGCGTGACCCGACCATCGGCGGGCACATGGCGCAGTTTGACAAGACCTTTCCGACACTGGATTGCGCCGCGTGCATTCTCACACCAAAGATGACCGCGGTTCGCGCGCATCCCAACATCACCCTGTGGACGCTTTCCGAAGTCACAAAGATTGACGGTTACGTTGGAAACTACAAAGCGACCGTCCGGCGCAAGCCGCGCTACATCCTCGAAGACGTCTGTGTGGGGTGCATGGAGTGCATCGAGGCGTGCGTTTACAAGCAAGGCAAAGTGTCCGACGAATTCAACGTCGGCCTCAGCAAGCGCAAGCCCATCTACATCTCCTTCCCACAGGCCGTACCGCAAGTGGTGGTGATCGATCCGGAGACGTGTATCGAGTTCAAAAGCGGCAAGTGCAAGAAGACCTGTGTCGAGGTCTGCGGCGACCGCAACGCAATTGACTTCAAGCAGGAGGAGAAGATCGAGCAGATTGATGTCGGCACCGTCGTTCTCGCCACCGGCTTCAAGACCTTCGACCCCACGCGCGTGCCGTACTACGGCTACGGTGTTTATCCCAACGTGTACACGAGCCTGGAAGTGGAGCGCCTGGTAAACGCCGCCGGCCCCACCAGCGGGGAAATCGTGCTGCGCGATGGCCGCAAGCCCAAGGCCGTGGGAATCCTCCATTGCGTGGGCAGCCGCGACGAAAACACCAACCGCTATTGCTCGCGCGTCTGCTGCATGTACTCGCTCAAACTGGCTCATTTGATCAAGGAGAAAACCGGCGCCGAGGTCTACAATTTTTACATTGATATCCGCACTCCCGGGAAAGGCTTTGAGGAGTTCTACAACCGCGTGGCCGAAGAAGGGACGCACTTCATCCGCGGCCGCGTGGCGGACGTCTATCCCGAGGGCAACGGCAGTGGGCGGGTGATTCTCCAGGCCGAAGACACGCTGCTGGGCAAGATACGCAAGATCCCCGTGGACATGGTGGTCCTCTCAGTGGGATTGGAACCGCAGGCCGACGCGCAGGACGTGCGACGCATGTTCAACATCACCTGCTCGGGCGAGGGTTGGTTCCTCGAGCGCCACCCGAAACTTGCGCCGGTGAACACATTCACCGACGGGATTTTTTTGGCCGGTTGCTGCCAGGGACCCAAGGACATACCTGACACGGTAGCGCAGGCCGGCGCAGCCAGTGCCGAGGCGATGGCGCTGATCGACACGGGCTACATCGAGCTGGAACCGAACACGGCCTACGTGCTCGAAGAGGAGTGCTCCGGCTGCAAGAGTTGTCTGGCGCTGTGCCCGTACACAGCCATTACGTTTCAGGCGGAAAAGAAGAAGGCCGTGATCAACGAAGTGCTGTGCAAGGGATGCGGGGTGTGCGTGGCCTCGTGTCCATCGGGATCGATCATGCAGCATCTGTTTGAAGATGACGAGATTTTCGCCGAAATCGAGGGAGTGCTGGCCCATGCCTGAACAGACGCAAGCGCGGTTCGAACCGAAGATCGTGGCGTTTTTCTGCAATTGGTGCACGTACTTGGCGGCGGATTCCGCGGGCACCTCGCGAATGAAGTATCCGCCGAATGCGCGGATCATCCGTGTGATGTGCTCCGGGAGAGTGGATCCGCAATTCGTGCTGGAGGCGTTCGCGCGCGGCGCCGACGGCGTGCTGATCGGCGGTTGCCACCCCGGCGACTGTCACTACCAGGAAGGAAATCAAAAAGCACTCCGGCGCTACCACCTGCTCAAGCGCGTGCTGCGCGAGATGGGAATGCAGGACGAGCGGTTTCGGCTGGAGTGGATTTCCGCCTCGGAAGGAGAAAAGCTCCGCGCCGTGCTGACCGACATGGTGGAGAAGGTGCGCGCGCTGGGGCCGCTGCGATGGGAAGCGCCGGAAGAGAACTTTGCCGAAGAGTTAGAGGAGGTGACCGTCTAATGGCCGAGAAACCAAAAGTTGCATTTTACTGGTGCGCCTCCTGCGGCGGTTGTGAGGAAACCGTCGTGGACCTGGCCGAGGCCATTCTGGATGTCGTGGCCGCGGTGGACATCGTCTTCTGGCCGGTAGCGCTGGATTTCAAGCGCAAGCACGTGGAGGCCATGGCCGACGGCGCCATCCTCGCCACATTCCTGAACGGCGCGGTCCGCACCACCGAGCAGGAAGAAATGGTGCATCTGTTGCGGCGCAAGTCGCAGTTGCTGATTGCATTCGGAGCCTGCTCGCATCTCGGCGGGATTCCCGGGCTGGCCAATCTGAGCGACCGCGCGTCCATTTTCCATACCGTGTACATGGAGTCACCCAGCACCGTAAACCCGGATGGCGTTTTGCCGCAGCTCCGATACAAAGATAACGGTCACACGGTGACGCTGCCCGGCTTCTACAACACAGTCCGGACGCTCGATCAGGTGGCCGAGGTGGATTACTACATCCCTGGCTGCGCGCCGACACCGAAAATCTTCCTTGCGGCAGTACAGACATTGCTCAGCGGCGCGCTGCCACCCAAAGGAACGGTGCTGGCTCCCGACCGGGCACTGTGCGACGAGTGCCCACGCAAAGACAGCAAACCCGAAACGTTAGCCTTCACCGAGTTCAAACGCCCACACGAAGTGCTGCTGGATCCGGAGAAATGCGTGCTGGCGCAAGGCGTGCTCTGCATGGGCCCGGCGACCCGTGGTGGCTGCGAGGCGTTGTGCATTCAGGGCAACATGCCGTGCACCGGCTGCTTTGGGCCCACCAGCCGCGTGCGCGACCAAGGCGCCAAGTTCCTTTCCTCCATTGCCGCGCAGGTCAGCAGCAACGAAGAGAAGGAAATCGAGCAGATCCTCTCCCGGATTCCTGACCCGGTGGGCACGCTCTACCGCTACAGCTTGCCCGCTTCCTTGCTGCGCCGGAAAAAACTGGAAGCCGCGTGAGGAGCCGCTTGCGGGCGGCGGCGAACAAAAGAGAGCGGCAACGTGGTGCTATGCGATCCATTGCCACCAAACTGATTGCAGCGTTTCTGCTGGTGATCATCGGCATCAGCGCCGTGTTCAGCCTGGTGGGAGTGCAGTTTATCGGCAACCGGATCCTCGCTGAGGCACAGACCAAAGTGCGCACGGATCTCAACTCCGCGCGGGAAATGTACCTGGCCAACCTGGGCAAGGTGTACGACATCGTGCGCTTCACCGCAGATCGCTTCTCCTTGCGCAGCGCCATTCTTGCCGGCAACCTCACGCCCGTGGCGGATGAATTGAGCAGGCTCAGAACGCGCGAGAAACTCGACGTGCTGACCGTGGTTGACCGTTCCGGCAAGGTCCTGCTGCGCGCCGGGAACCCGTCGAGGGCCGGGGACGACCAGAGCCCGGACGAAATGGTCCAGGCCGTGTTCCTCAAGAAGGAACCGGTCGAGGCCACTTCCATTGTGCCGGCTGCGCAACTGGCCAGCGAATCCGCTGACCTTGCGGAGCGTGCTCGCTTCGCCTTTGTCGAAACGCCGCGCGCCCGGCCCCGCAAGGACACCCAAGAAACGTCCGGGATGATGCTGCGCGCCGCGGCGCCCATCTTTGACTACAACGGGCGTCTTATCGGTGTCATTCACGGCGGCGTTTTGTTGAATCGCAATACCGAAATTGTGGACCGCATCAAGCAGACCGTCTTCCAGGACGTGAAGTACAAAGACGTGGACATCGGCACGGCTACCATCTTCCAGGACGACGTCCGCATCTCCACAAACGTGCACAGCAAGGACGGCGCGCGCGCAGTCGGCACGCGCATCGCCGAGGACGTGTATGACCGGGTGGTGCGGGAAGGCGAATCCTGGATTGGCCGGGCCTACGTGGTCAACAACTGGTACATCACCGCCTATGAACCCATCCGGAATCTCCGCGGCGAAATCATCGGCATCCTGTACGTGGGTCTCCTCGAACAGAAGTATCTCGATTTGAAGTGGAGTAGCATCGAGCTCTTCTTGAGCGTCACACTTCTCGGCGCGCTGGGTTCGATGGCGCTCGCGTATGTGATCGCAAAGCGCATCTCGGTGCCCGTCCAGCAGCTTGCTGCCGCCTCGCGCCAACTGGCGCAAGGCAACCTGGACGCGAACGTTCAGGTGAGCACCTCCGATGAGTTGCACGACCTCGCCGATTCCTTCAACCACATGGCCGCGGCCCTCAAGAAGCGCGACGACCAGTTGAAGGAGTTCGCCACCAGAAAAATCATGGAATCCGAGCGGCTGGCGATCATCGGGCAACTGGCCGCCAACGTGGCACACGAGCTGAACAATCCGCTCCAGGGCATCGTCAGCTACTCGCACTTATTGCTCGAGCGGCTTCCGACGGAGAGTCCGACTCGCATGTCGGTGCAAAAAATTGCCACCCAGGCGAATCGGTGCAGCTTGATCATCCGCGGCCTGCTGGATTTCTCGCGACAGCGCAAGCCGCAGAAGCGCCCGGCCAACCTGAATTCTGTCGTCTCCGAATGCGTGGCCCTGGTGCAGGACCAGGCGTTGTTTCACAACATCAGCATTCAGAAAAACCTGCAGGCGGATCTGCCCTCCACGGTCATGGACCCCTCCGAAATGCAGCAGGTGATGATGAACATGTTCATCAACGCAGCGGAGGCCATGGACGGCCACGGCGAGTTGCGCGTCTCCACGCGTGTACCACCCAACCAGGACGTTGTGGAAGTGGCCGTATCCGACACGGGCCGCGGCGTCCCCGTAGAAGAGATCGAGCACATCTTTGACCCGTTCTTCACCACAAAAGAAGTCGGACACGGCACTGGGCTGGGCCTCGCCATCAGCTTCGGAATCGTGAAAGAGCACAGCGGCAGCATCTCAGTCGAAAGCGAAATCGGAAAGGGAACAACGTTTACCCTGCGTCTGCCGCTCGCTGCAGTTGAAGCAGAGGTGGCCAGTGACTGACAAGGCCAAGGTGTTGATCATTGACGACGAGGAAGTCGTCCTCGACTCCTGCACGGATATCCTCGCGGGCGAGAACATGCAGATCGCGACCGCGCTCAATGGCCGGCTCGGCATCGAGCGCGTCCGCGAGTTTGCGCCGGATCTCGTCTTCCTCGATTTGAAAATGCCCGGCCTCTCCGGCTTGGAAGTCCTGCAGCAAATTCTCGGGCACGATCCGGCGATTGTCGTCATTGTGATTACCGGCTACGCCACGGTGGATTCCGCCGTCGAGGCCATGAAGAAAGGTGCGTTTGATTTCCTGCCCAAGCCGTTCACCCCGGACGAGTTTCGCATAGTCGTCCGCCGTGGCCTCGAGAAAAGGAAGCTGGTGCTGGAGACGCTCGCCCTCCGGCGCGAAAAAGAGCTCTTGCGCGAAAACTTCGCCGCCATCGTGTCGCATGAGCTGAAAGCGCCGCTCGGCGCACTACAGCAGAACCTCTTTGTGCTCAGTCAGGAACTTGCCCGTACGCTCACCGAGGAGCAGAAACAGCGGCTCGAGCGCATGAAGGTTCGTCTCAACGGCCTGTTGAAGCTGATTCACGACTGGCTCCGCGTCCTCTCCGCGGACATCGGGAAAATCCGCGAACAGTTCCATCCGCTTTCCATGGCCGCCGTCATTACAAACGCCGTCGAGTGCGTCCAGCCGCAAGCCGATCGCGCGAATGTGCAGATGGAAGTTTCGCTTGCCGACCCGTCCGGGCAAGTCCTGGGCGA
>Ga0209726_10006104_pt1 | contig 14203 bp, 11 predicted proteins | sample Subgrocontami54m_FD_187453 | JGI IMG/M metagenome (GOLD analysis project Ga0209726, IMG submission 187453) | Subsurface groundwater microbial communities from S. Glens Falls, New York, USA - GMW46 contaminated, 5.4 m (SPAdes) (version 3) | ecosystem: Environmental > Aquatic > Deep subsurface >... | reverse complement strand
TTCAAGGTCGGTGAGTTTAATTTCTTCCACGGCATATATGTATTAGTTAATATGACCAATGGTACTACACAGAGGGGGTGTCATTTCCGCTTTGGAAGGGGTGTCATTCTTGCTTTGGTATTACAGTCCACCACTTATGCTTGACTTTTAGGCTTGAATCAAATACACTTATTTTACTGACGAAAAGGGGCTGAACAGAAAAAAGGACCGTCTAGAGATTCAGCAAAAATCCGCTATAATGGCGGATTTTTGTTTTTTACATAGGCTTGCTATTTTCTTCTACAACCCCTGCAATGGATCAATCATCGTCCTCTGAATATTATCCGCCTTAGCAATCACGCTATTACCATAACTAGCAATCAGTGAGGAAGCGCTACATGCCCTACCTGAATAATATTTGCATGCCGCATTACGTTCTGATGAATAGGTTCCATTTGAAGCACCTAGATCTCCTAAATAAATAGACGACGCCATGAATGCATGTGATGGATTCCATGGATCTGGTATGCCTGATATTCCGAGCGCGCTACTGATACGATCTTCAAATAATACCCATGTCGAAGCAATAAACTGCGCCGGACCCATAGCACCACCCCAGCCGACTGATTGTGAACATGAGACTACTTGTTTATACGGATCACCGCCAATATTTTTCACGATATTCATGAATGGTTCAACATCACGGCCTGGCTTCATAACATTTGAAACTAAAGCTCCAGTTTTTTTATTTATACCTGCACCAGTGTTCGCATCAGTCAAATAACAAGCTCCAACATTGGCGCCAAGTGCTGATTCTTGAGTAAGAATAGCTAGAACAAACGCTGGTCTCACCCCAGTCTTTGCCGCGGCCACTTGCGCGTATCTAAGCGCGTCACCAAACGGAATAGCGGCGGCATCACGCAACTGGAACAATGCCGCGCGTATTTTAGCAGCTTGAGCGCGCTTATCAGCCAACACCGCAGAGTATGATTTCTCATTACTCTTACTAACTCCAAGTAATCGCTGTTTTTCCGCTTCATCATTTTGAATATTCTTCTGCTCAATCTCAATAGCGTGCCTTGCGTCAGTTTCCGTATTTCTGCGTTTATCGAGTGCGTCTTTCTCGGCTTGAGTTTCCGACTTGTCTGAACGAATCTGCTCAAACGTTATTTTTAGACCAGACTGAACCGATTGAAACGAATCCAAATCTTTAAAAAATCCAGCTACACTTGTTTGTGACAGAATTACTTCAGGTAAGGTATATGATCCAATTTCATTGGTTTTACGCATGATTTGCGCCAAGGTATCTTGACCACGAACAATTCGTTCATCAAGAGTTGCGATATGACTAACCTTGGATTGTATATCATTACCCAAATTTGCAATCAGAAGGTTCTTGGCTTTAATATTGAGTTGTGCGAGCTTGATTTTTGCATCAAGAACTGTGATATCGCTTTTCAATGAAGAACTCTGGGATTGGGCAGAAGCGAGGTCATTTTCAGCTTGCTTCTGTTCAGCTTCCACTTGAGTTAGAGCGGCCTGACATTGGATTTTCTGGGCTGGAGTATCACACTGGATAGTTTGAGCGTGAGCAAAAAATGGCACGCCAGCCAACAGGAAAATTGCTGAAATGAGTAAATGTGGCTTGAATGTCATGTCTGCTTATTATAGCAGAATAAACAGCATCCCCACACAAGACAATCCCCTTTCACGCTGGCTTACAGCGCTGAAAGGGGATTGTCTTGTGTGGGGATGCTGACTATTTCTTCTCTGCTCTTTTGTCTCCTGATTTCTTGTCTCCTTCTTTTGCATCACCATCTGGTGCAGATCCAGCTTCGCCTTCCTTCTCCTCCTTGCCCTTCTTTTCTACTTCGATAGCGGACATATCAATTGTGGCTGGAGCCTCTTCAACCTCTTCCTTGGCTACAGCAATGGAAGCGATAACTTCTTCGGGATTGATCTTGAGCTCAACACCTTTTGGTAGTACAAGGTCTTTGGCTTTGATGACATCAGTAAGCTCAACAAGCTTGGAAATATCAACAATAATATCATGTGGCAAATCGCGTGGCGCGGCTTCAATCTCGATCTCACGCTGAACTTTGACTAGAATGCCTGCTTTATCCTTGACGGCTGGAGATACGCCAGAAAATGTAAGCTGAACTTTAACCTCAACTTTTTTACCCTTTTCAATCACATAAAAATCAGCATGGCGAGGTTCGCCAGATAGTGGATGAATGTCTACGTCATGAATGAGTGTCTCATGCTCTACTCCTGCGGCGTCTTTGAGAATAATGACTGAGGATTCACCTGCTTTTTTCCAGACCTTGCCGAATTCCTTCATATTGATGGAAATGGGAGTGCTAGCCTCCTTGGGACCGTAATATACGGCAGGCATATTGCCCCCAGCACGCACTTTTGCAGGCGTGAGCTTCATATCGCGCTTTTCGATGGTTAATGACAACATGGGGAGTAGCTTACACTATTTGAGAAAAAGACGCAAATTTTTTGAGAATAGAAGATACCACTTGTGTAGATGTGTAGGTACCACCTCCGCAATTCTACTGCTATTTCATCACTCCAACCGCATAATTTCTCGCCGCGAAATCATACTGCTCAATGAATATCTTTTTGAATGGTTGAATTGAATTCAATTCATAAAAAACAAGTACAGCCTCACGATATTCATTTTCATCAACACTTCTATATGAAAGTGGCGCGCATGAATGCGCTAAAAGAATAGCATTGGCAATAAGACGAGATGTCCTCTTATTACCATCTTCAAATGGCTGGATATAACTTATACCAAGAAGAGCGATCAGAGCTTTAGCGTAAGGAGACGTCAGTTGATTGACGATTGCAGAAAGAGTTGTTACAGCCTCTCGGATCTGATGAATATTATCGAGAGGTTTATACGCCGATCCTGTAACACCAACTTGCTTTTCTCTAAAGCCGTAATTGATATTCAAATCTTTGACTATGATTTTATGCATTTCTTCTATGTTGGCAGAAGTTAAGTTTTTGAACAAATCAATATGCTCTCTCGCAAACTTGAACGCTTGTTTATGGTTCAAGATCATGTGAGCCTCATTCTTATCATGTCCGTGAGCTTCAATGTTATTATTCAAAAGTTTTTCAGTATCTAAAAGTGTATAAGTATTACCCTCTATTTTTGATGATTTCCAAGAAAGTTCTATGATAAATCTTTCTAATTCTTTTTCTCGCAGTGCAGATGATTGAGATTTTATATTGGAATGATATATATCAGTAGCCGTATCGAAGATTTTAATTTCATCCTCAAAAAATATGCTTTCTGGAACGGACTTGAATAAGTCAAAATTATACCCCTTCAATCCATAACGCAAATCCGGATCGACCAAACCATACGCCTTCGCGTCAACTTGACTCAATAATCTTCCACGCGCGCTGATCGTATATTCGACGGATCTACCCGCACCGAAAATATCAAGTAAGCCCGCTGATTTTAGGTCGGACAATTCACGTTTGACGGTCACCAAAGATACATCATTTCCTCGCTTGGTCAATTCTTCGTGTACCATAGAAGAAGACACTGAACCTTTTTCCAGAAAAATACCTAAAATATTCTGTTGATTTTGACCTATTTTTTGCATAATCGTATCATTTAATACCCCTAATCGTATCATTTTGATACGATTGACGCAATTTGTGCGATTATTTCTGAAGACTCATTCCGAGAAATAAGAAAAGCAGTCAGAGAGCTATTCTGACTGCTTTTCTTCAAAATACTGGCAATTCTTATGAATTGCACGAGCCCGAAGGCCACAATAAGGTAATTGTAGCAAAAATAACATCCTTGTCAAATTTTTTGAGATTACGTAGGTCGCACCTCCATAATCGACACCTCGCTAAACTACTTAACTGCTACCGTATGAGTTGGCAGACCAGCGGCGTAGATTTGCTGGATGGCAGAAGCGGTGAGGGATTGGGTATAAATAGCGACGTCATCAATTTTGCCAGTAAACGGATAATCAGCAATATTAGCATAATAATTACCAATTCCGATACAACCAATAAATTTAGTACCGGGATTTCCATTTAACGTGGGCGTAATAGATTCAATAAATGTACCGTTAATATAAAAACTATATTTTGAACCATTCCATGTATACGCAATATTGGTCCATATAGAGGGTCCCGCAACCGCAAGAACAGAAGTTGTTGTAACGTCATTATTCCATATTTGTAATTTACCACCAGCACTAGCTAACCAAAACAAACTTATGGTTCTAGATTGAGACCAGCTACAATTAGGACCAGAAACTAAAATGAATCCATCACCCGACAAAACACTTGGTTTAATCCATGCAGACGCAGTAAATTTTATACTTGATACATCATCTGATATTGACACAGGATTTGTTATAGACATTCGAATAAAAGAAGTTGCATAATTACCACCAAAATTAGCGGAGTATCCATTCCCTGTAGGACTGTCAAAATTAGAATACGTAACACCTAATCCTACAGTAGGAGTTGTAAAATTATATTGCGACTGATTGACAGCGGTTCCCGTATTAAAATCCATTTGCAACACCGCATCCGCCCCGAACGCATGATAGTTATACGAAGAAAATGTCAAACCAGCCCCAACCCTGCCCTTATCCCTCGCCCCATTCAGAGCAACCAAAACACACTGGACAGCATCCCGATAATCGAAATAACCACGAGCAATTCAATGAGTGTAAAACCTTTTGTGTATTTTTGGGAGATTGGGGAGAGTTTCATGGTATTTAAAAAATTAAATTAATTATAGAAAATATTTAATAACAATAAACGTAGCCACTATATTTGAAATGACTGTAAATATGAAAACGATATATATAGAACGAGGAATCCCAGAATGATATAAATGATGTGTTTTTGTCTTCATAGAAAATATTTAATTACAATATAAGTAATAATAAGGTTAATGATAACCAAAGCAATGAGGACCACTTGAGCGGCGACTGGAGACTTGACAATACCCTTCTTCATAAGCCAACGAACCATCTTTGGCTCATTGTTAGCACCAAACGAGCCTGAATTAGCAGATCCTGAAGAAACTCTGGACCGCATAGGGTATGCGATTTTGTCTGTTTCAAATTCTACATTGCTGGACATGGAGTTATTATAGCAAACAATATGATAGCAAACAATATGACTTAATTACATACCAGCAATTATCCTTAATTTTTCTTCAACGGTCTTTTGCATGGCTAATTTGGCATATTTGAGGTATTTGTATGGGGCGATTTCGTCAGGATGTTCAGAAAATGCTCTTAGAAGACCCGAACGATAAGCGATGCGAAGCTCTGTATTCACATGGACAATAGCTACTCCAGCTTTGATCGTGGCGCGAATATCATCAGCTGAATTGCCCGAAGCACCATGAAGAACGAGTGGTATCTTGATTGCGTCGAAAATTTCTTTGACCCGCAGACTATTGAGAGCTGGGTCTCCACCACGAACAACGCCATGAATATTGCCGACCGCTGGTGCGAGCAGATCAACTCCAGTTTCTCGAACGAATTCCGCGGCAAGTTCTGGTTTGGTCATATTGGCAGAACCAACGATGGCTCCATCGGGTATGGCATCAAGAATCTTTGAAGAAGTGCCGATAAAACCAAGTTCACCCTCAACAATAATATCTCGGCCAGTCTGTTTGCTGACAGAATGGGCATATTCAACGCATTTTTTGGCAACTTTGATATTTTCTTCAATCGATAATTGGGCTCCATCAAAAATCACTGCGTCAAAACCAGCGTCAATAGCCTCTTTGACGCGTTCAAATGAATAAGTATGATCCGCGTTCAAAAATATCGGCTGTTTGCGATGCTCACGGATACTTTTAATAATAGCGGCTACTTCATTTGTACCAACATAGTCACGCTCACCTTCGGAAACTCCGACAATAACTGGCACATTCAACTCTTTGGCGGCATCAACAACAGCCCAGATACCATCGAGTGTAGAGATATTGAAATGGCCAATGGCAGTGTGATTATTGCTAGCTTGAGTTATATGTTCACGGAGAGTCATTGTGCACATAGTATAGCATCATTTATATGATAAAATAAAACCATGTTCCACAAGCCCCTTGACCTCATCGCTATTGGCGATATTGCCACAGACGCTTTTATTCGTCTAAAAGAAGCAGAAGTAAACTGCCGAATTGATAACAACGCTTGCGAAATTTGCATGCCCTTCGGTGACAAAATACCTTTTGAATACGCCAAGGTCATCAAAGGTGTCGGTAATGCCGCCAACGCAGCAGTTGCTGGTTCACGTCTGGGCTTACGTTCGGCACTCGTGGCAAATATTGGCAATGACCAAAATGGTCATGAGTGTATGAATGAGCTTCAACGCAATCATGTGGTAACGTCGTATGTAAAAAAGAATTCAGGCAAAGCAACTAACTATCATTTCGTACTCTGGTATGGCGCGGAACGAACTATTCTGGTAAACCATGTTGACTATGATTATCATTTACCCAAACTGCCAGAAGCGCGCTGGGTCTATCTTACTTCATTGGCTGGCAATACTTTTCCATATCATATTGCCGTTGCTGATTATCTCGAAGCGCATCCGAAGGTTCGCCTAGCCTTCCAACCAGGCACATTCCAAATGAAGTTGGGATTTGATGAATTAAAGCGCATATATTTGCGCACCGATGTCTTCGTAGTAAATGTCGAAGAAGCACAACGGATGCTCCAAACTGATTCTCGTGATGTAAAAATACTCATGAAAAAGATTCACGAAAAAGGTCCGAAACTAGTCCTTGTCACCGATGGTCCAAAAGGTGCGTACATGTTTGATGGTGATCATTCATACTTCATGCCGATTTATCCGGATCCAAAACCGCCTTTAGAACGTACAGGTTGCGGAGACGCTTTCGCTTCTACTTTTGTTTCTGCTCTGGCAATGGGAAAGTCGCCTTTGGAAGCTTTGACTTGGGCTCCAGTAAACCCGATGTCAGTGGCGCAGTTCGTTGGCGCTCAAGAAGGATTGTTAACACTTGATCAGATTGAGTGGTGGTTACAGCGAGCGCCTGGAGATTATCGAGTGAAGGAGATTTAAACGTGCTCGCTTTTAAACTCCTCCCAATTCCCCTCTACAATCGCTTTTCTGGCATTCTTCGCTAAATTAACCAAAAAATATAAATTGTGAATTGAAGTTAATGTTGCCGCCAACATTTCCTTTGCCCTGAAAAGATGCGCTACATAAGCTCTGGTATAATTTGTACAAGTATAACAGCCGCACCCAACATCAATCGGAGTAAAGTCAGAAGTGAACTGCGCGTTGAGTAAATTGATTCGTCCTCTGGTTGAATTTTTAATTAGTCCATTTATTCGTCCATTTTTCACATAAGCAGATCCGTTACGAGCTATGCGAGTCGGAGTGACACAGTCAAATGTGTCGATACCATTTTCAATACCAAGAATCAGGTCAATTGGTTCACCAATGCCAAGTAAGTGTCTTGGTTTATTTTCAGGCAATTCTTCGCAGACCCAGCCGACCGCAGTTCCAATATCTTTTTTATCAAAAGAACCGCCGATTCCAAAACCATCAAAATCCATAGCGCCAATCGTTCGCGCACTGTGGCGACGCAAATCCTCATGGCGACCGCCTTGAACGATGCCGAACAAGGCGGGTTTAGGAAGCAGATTTCTTTTGGACACGCCGTCGACCTCTGGTGAGGTCGCGGCTGGTTCTCCTTCGCCTTCGCTCAGTCCGAAGCGTCCAAAAAAATCTCTTCCTTCACCCACCTTGTTATGTCTAACTAAGCACCGCTCCGCCCACTGATGTGTCCGCTCGACTGCCGCTTTTTGCTTCTCGTATGATTCTTGTGGTGACAAACATTCGTCAAAAGCAAAGATAATGTCGGCGCCGATGTTGTGCTGAATTTCAATTGAACGTTCAGGGGTAAAACGATGCGTTGATCCGTCAATGACTGATTTGAATGTCACGCCATCGTCATCTATTTTTGCCGGTGCAACTATTGCTTCTTCGACTTCTCCAACATTAAAATTTTGTGGCGAATTATTACTTTGTGACAAATTATTTTCCTCATTTTCTTTATTTTTTTCTCTGACAAATTCGCCAGTCTCTTTTTCAACACCAACTTTTCCTAATCGTTTACCAAATGCTGGACCAAGTGAAAATGCCTGAAAACCACCAGAGTCAGTGAATGTCGGACCAGACCAATTCATAAATTTTCCCAAGCCACCAGCTTTTTTCAAAATTTCAGTTCCGGGCTGAAGATACAGATGATATGTATTTGCAAGAACAGCGTCAACGCCTAGTGAACGGACTTGTTCTGGTGTGAGTGATTTAATCGTCGCTTTTGTGCCTACAGGAATAAAAGCTGGAGTCTGAATAATTCCATGCGACGTTTCGATTGTCCCAGCACGACCTTTTGCACTAGGTATTCTTGCTTCGATGTTAAATTTGAGCATATGACCGTGAAGACTCACGATTGGCTTCCAATATAAGGAAGAGTGCTTCCTGAAGATTCTCTCGAGTTTCCTTTAGAGTTTTTCCTTGCGTATTAACACCTGGAATCTCTTCAATCCAAGCCACAAACCAATTTTTGGTCTTTTTGTATACAGCTGTAAATTGATTTTTTGTAGTCATGGTCGTATTATAACACATTATTAATTGTGGAACATGTTATACTTATTTCATGAACAAAAACGAACACAACTCACCAATATCGCGTCGCGACATTCACGCCGACACCACGAAGCGTCACCTTGAAGAGATCACCAAAGAATTCCGAGACGGTTTTGAATTTTTGAAAAAATACCCCAAGTCGGTCACTATATACGGTTCAGCTAGATCCAAGCACGACACAAAAGAATACAAATTCGCTGAAGAGCTGGGGTCTCGCATCGCCAAAGAACTCAACTATGCTGTAGTCACAGGTGGAGGTCCTGGGGTCATGGAAGCCGCGCACAAAGGAGCGCACGAAGCTGGTGGACAAGCTGTGGCGCTAGGTATCAGCCTGCCTCATGAGGACAATACGAATATTTATGCTACTGACCGTTTGCAATTCACTTACTTTTTTTCCCGCAAAACTATGCTGGCGTTTGCCGCCGAAGCGTATGTATTCTTCCCAGGAGGATTCGGCACCTTCGACGAACTTTTCGGCACACTCACGCTTATCCAAACCCGCAAGATTCCTTCTGTTCCCGTCATTCTGATCGGCTCATACTTCTGGAATGATTTGGCGAATTTCATAAATAAGAAAATGCTCGAGCAACAAGAGTCAATCGCCAGTTATGACCGTGATATTTTCAAGATTACCGATGATATTGATCAGGTTATTGACATGATTCGTCTGGCACCAGTATCAGATTGGTGGAGAAACATAAATTAGGCACACCACGAAGAAGCACATCCTCAATCCACAAAAAAACCCGCATCACTGCGGGCTTTTTCTTTAGAAATTAGAGTTATTTACAACCCGTAATTGCATGACTACGCTTTTGGGCGAGCCTCTGATACAACAATCTTGCGACCATCGAGTTCTGAACCATTCAGTTTCTCAATAGCGGTAGCTGCATCAGCATCACCTGCCATTTCCACGAAGCCGAAGCCCTTGGAACGACCGGACATTTTGTCCATAATAACGTTTGCTGATTCTACAGCACCTGCCTGTTCGAAGTGTGACTTCAGGGTCTGGTCAGTAGTACCCCAGGCAAGACTGCCTACGAAAAGTCTCTTTGACATGTTTCTTTGATCTCCCGTGTTTTAATTTAATTAAAAGCGTAAGAACGAGATACTTACACAAGAAATATCGTATCATGAGATAAAGTAAAAAGCAAACTCGCAATCTTGGGTCCTTTTACGGAGTTGATACTGGAGCTGGGATTGGTGCGGGAGTTGATACGGAAGTAGGAGCTGGTTCAGGTGCTGGGGCTGGTGTTGTCGTAGTTGGCGTTGGTGATACTGGTGCTGGAGCAGACGCAGGCGCGGCAGTAGTTGGTGGAGTTTCAACTACTGGAATTGGAGCAGGGGTCGATACTGGTGTTGGAATTTGAGTTGGTGTGGGTGTGGGTGTGGGTGCAACATCTACTGAAGGTACTAGAATAGCTGGCGATGTTATTATTGGCAACGTTGAAGTAGAAGCAGAAATAGGTGTAGTGGTGCCAGTTGAAACTGTTGGAGTAATTATAGGCGCAATAACTGGCGTGGTCGGAGATACTACTGCTGGCGAAATAATAACCGATGAAGTAGTTGTAGCAATTACAGGAGTAATTGTGGATATTGACGAAGTACCAGTAGCTGAAATTTTCGCATTGACGAGTAATGCTTTCAATTCATCTTCTGAAATACAAGTTTTTCCGATACACAAGGTCTGTGTTTCTAGGCGATCTGTATAAACAATATGTGCGGTAAGTTTATTAACAAACCATTCCCCTGTTGCTTGAATATATTCCTGAACCGCCACAGCCACTCGTGTGATGAATGATGGCGTCGAGCTTGCCAGAATATCAGCCGTACTTGAAGCCACAAGATTTGCTGTAGATGAAGCCACATTATTCAAGAATGTTGTAGAAGCTGTCAGTGCAGAAAGATTCGTATTGAGTGCTTGAATTGTAGTTGAAGAAAGAGTATCGATTCTTGTGCCAAGATTGAATAGGTTTTGATTCACATTACCTAGAGAAGCTGTTAGTTCAGATAATGAAGCGGTGGTGGTAGCTTGTGCAGAGAATAGTGAGTTAGATGTTGTTGAAGCTAGAGCATTCATATTACTCTCAAGTTCATTGATTGATTTACCGAAGCATTGTTTGCCTTTGTAACAGACATCTCCTACTAGAGACAGGTTACCATTCTCATCTATTGTGAGTGCGTCTTGTCCCCTTTGATTACGGAGTAATAATCCTTGAGTTGTACCATTCAGTGGTGCTTCTGCAAAACTGAAGTTGTTGGCAAAGAATAAGTCACCTACGTATGAGAGAGTAGAACGTAGGGTTCCATTGACGTAGAGATTACCATTGATGGTTGAGGTGGCGGCAGAAGAGTTGGTTGTACTTGCTGTGAAGACTCCAGTGTTTGAAATGTTAAAGAGAGTGTTGGCTGTGCCTCCAGCAGATGCAGTAGAAGATGCCACTGAAAATAGAGTGGTATTTGTGCTACCGTAATTGTTTTGAACTGATAAGTTAGCGTATGGAGATGTAGTACCGATGCCGACGTTGCCAGTTGCCCACTTTATCGTCATTCTTGTTGAGGCTGCGACTGTGTCAAGAACATTCGTACTATCTTGCACACCATTCAACAAAAACTTTAAGTCCCCTCTTCCATACTGTGAGACAGAATCAGAGGAACTATCAAAGAATATGCCACCTTTTTCGTATGAGGTATATCCATTTACAGTAGTTGTTTGAAAGATTAAACCAGTATATGGGAATGAGCCACCACCAAACGTAGTTCTGTTCTCGATTTTAAGCATGGCATTCTGGCTAGCGTTGCCGATAACTGTAAGTCCGAGATATGGTTCAGATGTATTTGCCATTCCAATACCATTTATCGTAACCCCACCACCGTTTGGATTAATAGATAATTCTCCACCAACACTCCCTGCCCATTGCTGAATGATTCCAGTACCAGAGTAGTGAACAGTTTGGTTATCTTGACCAAAATAAAGTCCATCTTTGATACTTGTATTTACTCCTGTAAGACCATTAATTCCTGATATTCTAAGTGCACCGCCGTTTACGGTGGTGTAAGGATTAACAAAAGTATTGTCAATAAGAGTAAGATCGTTTCCTCTAGTAGTGACTCCATATGAAGTAGATGTTCCTATTTGGATGGCATTGGTGAACGTACTCGTTGCTGTTGTAGAGAGAACTGAAATTACATTTGCAAACGTGTTTATCGCCGTCGTACTTGTCGCCACAATATAATTCACCGTCGGACTTGTAGAAGAAACGAATGCTCCAGAGTCATTGATGCCGAGCCATCCTTGTCCGAATGATGTTTGACCTGTACCGCCACCAGCTACAGCGAGAGTTCCAGATAAAGTATTGGCAAATGTCAGAGTTGTTCCTGAACCAGTGATAGTAGTTGAAGCTGTAAGACCATTGAAAGCTGTTGATGAAGTAGCTAGAGTTACGGCTGGACCTGTAGTTGTTTGTCCAGTTGGTCCAATTGAAGTAAGTGCTGATGTTAGGTATGTGTTGGTATCTATTGAAAGAGCACCTGTACCTCCACTTGTTTTGATAAAACCATTGCCAGTAAGATTAGAAAGTGTGGCAATGTTTTGAGAGGTGTTAACGGTGACATTTCCTGATGTATATGTCAATCCTGTTCCAAATGTAGTGGTTGCTGTCCAGCTTGGAATGCCGTTTAGATATGAAAGTATGTAACCAGCTGTACCAGCAGTAGTTGTTGCAATAGCACCTGCACCATTACCATATATTAGTGCACCACTTAGGATTGATGACCAACCAGTACCTCCGAATACTGTAGCGAGAGTCGAACTTGCTGATACCACTCCATTGATTGCTTGAAGAGGGCCATTTAGAGATCCAACTGTTAGCGTCGAATTAAATGTCGCCGCACCACCGAAGATGTTACTGCCATTAAATGTTTGCGCTCCTGTGAATGTATTAGCTGTGTATGTCTTTGGGATGGTTGTTGAGGCGTTGATGTAGGAGTTTACATTTGAGTCACCATAGGTACTGTTGGTGAGACATGTACCACTAACTGCAAAGCAACCTGCGGAGAGATCAATACCTCGAGCAAATGTAGAGGTGGCTGATGTTCCTGTCACATTCAAGTAAGTCGCTTGTATTCCAGCGGCAAATGTTGATGTGGCTGTCGTAGAAGTTGCCACAATATAATTCACCGTCGGAGAAGTAGAAGAAACAAAAGCTCCAGAATTATTGATTCCTAGCCAACCTTGTCCGAATGAAGTTTGACCTGTGCCTCCATTTGTCACAGCTAATGTCCCTGTAATCTGTGTTCCTAGATTGAGAGTACCTGAAATCGTAGAGAGCGTGCTAGTCGCTCCTTTGTAAACATTACCACTAGCATCCACTGCCAAACCTCCTGAAGTGAGAGAGCTAAAAGTCGGAGCATTGGTAAATGTTTGCGCTCCTGTGAATGTATTAGCTGTATATGTCTTTGGGATGGTTGACGAGGCGTGGATGTATGAGTTTACGCTAGTGTCACCATAGGTACTGTTAGTGAGACAAGTGTTGTTGACTGCGAAACAACCTGTGGAAATATTGAATCCAACATTTGAAGTAGAAGTAGCTGAACCAGAAATAGTAAGACCTGATAAAGTGGTTGTACCGAAACCTGTAGCAGATACAGAGAGAGCTGTTGATGAGGCTGATGTTACTGCTTCAAATATTTTACCTGTGGTACCACCCCAGACTGATAGAGGAGAATACGGGGTAGAAGTACCGATGCCGACGAAGCCGCCGCTCGTAATTCTCATTTTTTCTGTAGCTGTAGTTAAATTCGCCGCATCGGCACTAGAACCTTGGGTACTGAACGTAAGCGCGCCAAGAGAATTTGCATAGTTGCTATTTTCCTTAATTCCACGAATACCGCCAAAAATAATCCTGTTGCCAATACCGCTAGTAACTCCATCGCCAGAAAAACTAATCATTCCACCTTGTCCGGCAGCATAACCTAATGTGTTGTCACCGACTAGCAATACTCCTTGGGTTGCACTAAAAGTCCCCAGCATTGTCAAATTACCTGACGAAGTAATATTTCCAGTGAATGATGAAGCGCCCACTACTGTAAGACCATAGTTTGATGATGCGCCAGAGGCTTCGACATATAGACCTTTGTTGTAGCCGTTTGAGTTGCCCTGTGTACTCAAAACTTTAAGTGCGTATTCCTTTGTTATGTTGCTTTGGTCAGTATTTGTATTACTAATAATAGCAGTTGGCAAGGTTGCAGAATTACTATTAATTTCTAGTTTGGCCTGTGGCGCCACTGTCCCAACCCCCACATTCCCATTCCGTAACACTGTCAGCCCCGAACTTCCTGCCACACTTAATCCTCCAGCAAATGTGCTTGTGGCTGTTGTTGAGGTAGCTGTAATATAGTTAACGGTCGGACTCGTAGAAGAAACGAATGCTCCTGAGTCATTGATGCCGAGCCACCCTTGTCCGAATGATGTTTGACCTGTACCACCATTGAGAACCGCGAGAGTACCTGTGGTCTGTGTGCCAAGATTGAG
>Ga0209726_10006100_pt1 | contig 14208 bp, 12 predicted proteins | sample Subgrocontami54m_FD_187453 | JGI IMG/M metagenome (GOLD analysis project Ga0209726, IMG submission 187453) | Subsurface groundwater microbial communities from S. Glens Falls, New York, USA - GMW46 contaminated, 5.4 m (SPAdes) (version 3) | ecosystem: Environmental > Aquatic > Deep subsurface >... | reverse complement strand
GTGGCAGGCTGGCCGAGCTTCGAGTCCGAGAGGATGCCGTGGCAGCCATAGAGCCAGCCGTCCGGTCCCCAGCCGAGGCCGTTGACGATATTGTGTTTCGCTTCAAGGCTCCAACCGTCGAGCACGATTTCGGGTGGGCCGTCGGGCTGGTCGTCGCCGTCGCGATCGGGAACGAAAATCAGTTCCGGCGCGGAGCAGAGCCACACGCCGCCGAAGCCCCACTCAATGCCGGTGAGGTTGCGGCCCTTGTCGAGGAACACGCGCTTGGAGTCGGAGCGCCCGTCGCCGTCCTTGTCCTCGAAGATGACGACGCGATCCTGGCCGGGCAGGTTGTTCGTCTGCCAGGTGGGGTAGGTGAGCGACTCGATCACCCACAGCCGTCCACGATCGTCAATGGTCATCGCGATGGGCTGCACGAGGTCCGGCTCCGCGGCGAAGACGGAGACGTGGAAGCCCTCGGGCACGGTCATGCGCTTGAGGGCTTCGGCGGGAGTCAAGGGCGCGCCGGGGTCGGGTTCGGCGGAGAAGCCGACTAAAGTGGAGACGGCGAGGCTCAGACAAAGCAGGACGAGACGCAGGTGGGCGGTGGTGGACCAGTTCATCGCGGCGACTTTTTATACGCCGGCCCGGAGATTGGGAGCAAATTCTCAGCGCCGACGGAAAAACCCGTGCATCCCCAAGTTGTCGGTGCCGGCCCCGTCCCGCCCGTAAACAGGAACGCCGGATTCATCCGGCAGCGGGCTCGGTTGCCCACCGCCCTGCCGGATGAATCCGGCGTTCCACCCCCTGGTGACCGGCAACTTGGGGATGCACCGCGGAAAAACCGATCCGGCGATTTCACTGTTCGGACCTCCGCGAGGTGCAGCGGTCCCCAGGCGCGTCTGATCGCGTTACAATTGTAACAAGATCACGCACGCGGGAACGTCTGCTTGACTGACGACTTTAGTTCAAGTCCACGTGCGGGCTGCTCACACGCAGGCCGCGCTCGTCGGTGACGGAAAGGAAGCACACCAGAGGGCGCGCGGTCGGAAGCTCTGCTGAGATCGTGGGAGCGTGCAGTCGTGCGGGGACTGTCGTCCACTTGCGCTTTTGCCATTCGCCCGTGTCGGTCGTGTAATGAAACTCGGGTTTGCTCACCGCGACTTGGGAGGCGACGCGAGCGCTGACTGTCTCGCCTTTGACTTTGATCGGCTGGAATTTTGCCAACGGCGCGCCGCCACGGAGCACGCCATCGACAAACGCATCGACTTCGCCAAACGTCCAGATGTGGCCGTGCGGCAGGTTGATCTGGACCGACACGGTGCGCAGGGCGGAGCGGACGAGTTCGTACGAGCGGCGATAACTGTCGAGCGGGTAGGCGAAATCGTTCGAGCCGTTGAGAAAGAGAATCGGGCAGCGCACGCCGCCGAGGTATTGCGAGGGATCGAAGTGACGCAGCCAACGCGCGCGCGACTCCCCGCTCAGCGCCGCGAGTGATCCCGACTTCCAGACGCTGTTGTCGCCGAGAAAACCGCAGCCATAAACAGGCACGGCGACTTTCAGGCGGTCGTCGAGGCCCACGACGATGCACGTGAGGTAGCCGCCCCAACTGATGCCCGTGATACCGACGCGCCGCCGGTCCACTTCCGGCAGCGACGCCAGCAACGAGTGCCCGCGCACGACCGCTGCGACCGCGTGATAGGTCCACATGTCGCGCACGTCGGCGTCGGTGAACTCGCGGAACTTTGTCTTGTCGGATTGATCCGGGCCGCCGTCGGGCAAGCGCCCGTTCGGGCCGTTGCCGGAGAGGTCCATCGCCAGGGCGACATAGCCACGTTTGGCCCAGTGCTCGGCCCATTCGCGAAACGCTTTGCCGCCGCCGCCGTGCATTAGCACCATCGCCGGGAACGGGCCAGCGCCTTCTGCCGGGCGACCGACGTATCCGAAGACATGCGTGGCTTTTCCTTGGAATGGCTGGCCTTCGTAATGGACCTCTTGCACCAGTCCGGTGCGCGCGCCCCAATCGGCGGCGGGCGGTTGTTTCAGAACGGACAGGTCCCATGGGCCGGGAGCGGGAGCGCGCCTGCGAAGCTCGGCGCATCCGCCTGCGAGCAGCAGGAACGCGACAGCGAAGCAGGTTGGGATTGACCTCAGTTGCTTGGCTGGCATGACCGGAGAGCAGGCGGGCGTCGAATCGAGGTCGGAGCGCTCAGAACCCCAGCTTGGCGAGCTCCCCTTGCAGCGTTGTTTGGAACGACTGCACGTCGGCGGCCGACGGCTTGTAGCCCTGTTCCGCCGGCGCGAGGCCGAGGCGGCCGTGCTGATCGAGATACCAATCGGCGGCTTTGCCATCGCTGAACGTGACGCGGCCACTGACGACGGCGCCGGGCTTGGCGAGTTCGTCCACGGTTACAGACACACCGGTTTTGCCGGTGAGCGGGCTTTCGCGTCCGGAAAGTTTCTCGTCGGGCCGGCCGGCCGGACCTCTGGAGGCAGCCGGTGGGCCGCTGGTGGGTCCGGTTTGTTTGGTGGCGAGATCGGCCGGCTTTGACGGCTCGGGGTCTTTGGGCGTGAGCTTCAGATCATCGACCAACAGCCGCACTTCCATGTAGGTCAAGCGGACTCCGAGGTCAGTCCCGAGTCGGGATTGGATTTCGGAGAGTTTGAGACCCTCAGTGATCCAGGCGGACACCTGCTGCTTCTGTGCGTCGGTCAGATTCATAGCTCGCCGCTATTCCGGGGGATTGCGGCGGGGGATTCAACTGAATTCTTTGCGCCGGGTTCGGCGGTGGTCCGGCTTCAAGTGGTCGAGGCTTCGGGACCCGTGCTTTTGGCCACTACGATTCACCTTCCCGCTTTGATCTTAACGCAAAGTCGCAGAGCCGCAGAGGCGCGGAGGAATTCGCACCATGTTGTTTTCATACGCTGACGAGTGCCCGCTGCAGAAGGGCCTGCCGGATTCTTCTGCCTCTGCTCCGAGAATGAGGAGCGCCGGTCTCCGACCCGGCGGGTGGCAGGCACGGAACCGCGCCGGGTCGGAGACCGGCGCTCCGGCCGGATTTGCAGCCGAGGTGGAAAACGGAGTTCACGCTGACTGCGTTAAGCTCCGACTGAGGACTTACGCTTTGACCGTGCTCGGCCGCTCTGCCGCCTGAAGGCGGGACTACAAGCTAACGCGACCGGCCGGTGTGCTTCGCTTTCGCCCGCCGTTGCATGCGGGCGCGAAGGAAGTCGAACAGCGCCAACTCCAGCGGGCGGTTGCTCGCGAAGCGGTGGTAGCCGATGCCGAGGTTCTGGCAGACGGACTGGATGGCGGCGTTGTGGGCCGCCAGCTTTTCGAGGTACTGACGGCGCGCGTGACGCGGATCGATGTAGAGATCGCGGCCAGATTCCAAGTCGCGGAACATCGCCGCGTCGCGGAAGTTGAAGTCCAGTTCTGCGGGATCGAGCAATTGAAACAGCAGCACTTCGTGTCCGCACGCTGACAGGTCGGTGAGGCTTTTCTGCAAGCCTTGAATCGGCGCGAACAAATCGGAGATCAGGATCATCAGACCACGCCGCTTCACCACTTCGACGATGCGCTTGAGCGGCGCGGTCAGGTCGGTCACCTTGCCGCCGGCGGGTTTCTCGAGCGTGAGCATCAGGTGTCGCAAGTGGCCGGTGCGGTGACGCGCGGGCAGGTAGTCGCGGATCGACTCGTCGAACGTGAGCAGGCCGACGGCGTCGCCTTGCTGGTGGAGAAAGTAGCCCAGCGTCGCGGCGAGCGTGTTGGCGTATTGGGCCTTGGTGTAACCGACGGAGCCGTAGGTCATCGAGCGGCTGTTATCGACGAGCAGGTGGCAGCGAAGGTTCGTCTCGTCCTCGAACTTCTTGATGTAGTAACGGTCGCTGCGAGCGTAGAGTCGCCAGTCCAAGTAACGCGGGTCGTCGCCGGGGGTGTATTGGCGATACTCGGTGAACTCGACGGAGAAGCCGTGATACGGGCTGCGATGAATGCCCTTCCAAAATCCCTCGACGACAATGCGCGCGCGCAGCTCGAGGTTCTTGATCGCCATGAGCGCGGCGGGGTCGATGAGGGTGCCGGACTTGGCGGCCGGCAGGGAGGAAAGCGAGCGGTTCATCGCCAATCCTCGGTGGAAGTTGGGCGGCACACGAAATCGAGGCGCAGAAGCCGCCTGCCTACTTTGAAGCCGTACGTGTCGCCGTGACTGAAGGCTACTGTTGGCCCATCCCAGAAGCTGTGCACGAACCCGGAGTGGTCGTCGTAAAACTCGTCTGTGCGCGTGAGTGATCGCGTGCTCAAGCTGACCGTGGTGTAGAGCAGATCGTAGGTCGAAAGATCTTTTGCGAGAGCCAGCGCCGCGAGCGTGGGGAGAACCCCAAGCCCGAGAAGCAAGAGCGACCGGACCGACCATCGCTTCGGTGCTGCAGTTCGTTGGCCGTTTGAAATCGTTCCACTCATGCGGCAACGGCCAGTTCAAAGCCCGTTCGCACGGCTCACTTGCCTGCTGTGGCGCCAACGGGTGCAGCCGTCTCCAGCAGCCGCTTGACCACGCTCTCCACCGTCACGCCCTCGGCCTCCGCGCGGTAGTTGAGCAGGATGCGATGACGCAGCGTGGGATAGGCGAGCGTCTGGATGTCTTCGACCGTCACGTGCGCGCGGCCATGTAACAGAGCGCGGGCCTTGGCGCCGAGCACGAGAAATTGGCCGGCGCGCGTGCCGGCGCCCCAACTGATCCACTCGTTGACGAAATCGGGCGACCCGTTCTGGTGCGGACGCGATGCCGCGGCCAGGCGCACCGCGTAGCGCACGACGTCCTCGGCGATGGGCACTTTGCGCACGATGTCGTGAAAGCGCAACACGTCCTCGCCGTTGAAGAGCGCGTTGATCGGCGCTGGCTGGCGCGAGGTGGTCTGCGCGACGACGGCGACTTCCTGGTCTTCGGGCAAGTAGTCGATGACGACGTTGAACATGAAACGGTCGAGTTGGGCTTCGGGCAGCGGGTAGGTGCCTTCCATCTCGATCGGGTTTTGCGTCGCGAGCACAAAGAACGGCTCGGACAGCACGTGGCGCACGCCCGCGGCGGTGACCTGGTGTTCCTGCATCGCTTCGAGCAGCGCGGCTTGCGTCTTCGGCGGCGTGCGGTTGATCTCGTCGGCGAGGATCATGTTCGCGAAGACCGGCCCCGGCACGAAGGTCATCTTTCGCCCCTCGCCGGTCTCCTGGAGAATCTCCGTGCCGGTGATGTCGGCGGGCATGAGATCGGGCGTGAATTGAATGCGCTGGAACTTCAGGTGGAAAATCTGGGCGATGGATTTGACGAGGAGGGTCTTGGCCAGACCGGGCGCGCCGGTGATCAGGCAGTGGCCGCCGGAGAAGAGCGCGAGGAGGAGCTCTTCGATGACTTCGTTTTGACCGACGATGACCTTCGCGAGTTCGGCTTGGATGCGGGAGCGCCCGGCGAGGAGTTGCTCGACGACCTGCCGCTCGGTGGGTTGGGGAGAGACGGTTGCGGAAATGTTCACGCGCGGAGGTTAATGGGGCGCCGCGGCGCTGCCAAGTGAAAGGAGGATCAAAACCCCGCGAGACAAGGGAACCGCACACAGGCTCAATTTCCGTTTTCCTGCATGCGACTTCCTGTCCGACCGCGTTTGAGTTTGCGTGTGCACACTTTACAAAGTGTGCTCACGGCGGGAAACGGACTTGCCCGATTTGCCCTCCCGGAGAATGGGTTTGACCGAGGTCTGAGGTGAAAGAACCCAAGACGCCGCGGGGAGGCTCCAAGAACGAAAAATCCCCGCCCGGCCTTGCGGCCGGACGGGGAAAATCGGGGATGGGAGTTCGCCACGCTCTCTTTCCCGTACTGGCATTAGGCGCCGCATGGGCTGCCAGTTTCCCGACGCTATTCTCCACGGCAAGCGGAGTTATCGGCCTCGTAGCAGGGCCGTCCAGCGCCTTGCGGCCACTGGATTGTCGAGTGAGGCTTTTCAGCTCGCTTGGGCTGATGGTTGCGCCACCGGCTTGCGAACCAGATCAAGACACGACTGTGACTGCGACTCCGCGTCTTGACCGCTTAGCACTGGGTCGGCCACCGCTTCTGGCAGTGCGTTAGCCCAGCGCCACGGGTCTCGCCTCTTAACTCTCAGGTTGCCTTTTGCTCACAGGCCAGCGGTGCCGTTTGTAACATCGCCGGCGTTTCGGAAGGTTTTCACGGATCCTGCCGAGACCTCGTGTCCTTCCCAGTTCGAGCGCTCACTTTGTCTCGCCTTTCAGCGTCTTTCGTTTGGCGGATCTCTCGGAAGAGACCGCCAGAGTCGCCCGCCCCGTGTTGGTGCACAGTAGCAACCGGATACCCTCTGGGTAACTGCGATTCGCTCAAGCCCGAAACCGACTCGAGCTACTTGACCCGACTCGGAGCGGTTTCTCATCGCTCCTCGCCGCGCAGTCCCTACTTCGCGTGACTGACGACGCGCGAACATCGTCAGAGGGACTGGTGAATCCTGCCTCCGCTCCTCCGGCCTTGCGGCTTGGGTTGAGAGGGGTTGGGCCAACCAGCCTGGTCCAACCTTTCCCCAGTTGCCTGGGATTATCTCGAAGCTTCCAGCGACTTTCTTGCGTCTGCCGCTGGGTGCTTCTGTTCTTTCAAAGAACTGAAATCATCATACGCCGGGGCCGTGTTGGGTCAACGAAATCTTGTGCACCACTTGTTCACCGCGCTCGAGTTGTGAATAGCGTCTCAAGAGCAGACTCAACCTCTAACGGCTCAACAGCTTGGCGTTGCGAATCATTTTTTGCGCGGGGCGAACAAGTCTTGGACGACGACCGGCTGGGAATAACTTTCGACCGCCGCCGCAAAAAACTGAGCGGCCGGCACCCGAAACTTTGCAGAACGAGGAGTTACTTCGCCGACATGGAGAGCTGATACCGGCACGCCAAAATGCAGGAAAGCTCTTCGCGAATCCAGCGCACCCATCCGTGGCGGCCGCGCAACTGATGATACGCGGCGGCGAAGGCGGGTGTGGAGACGGTGTAAAGGACGTTGCGCCGGAAATCGAAGCGCGCCTGGCCGCGCAGCGAACGAAGGTAAGCGTCGAGTTGGAGGGAGCGGTCTTTCGAGAAGCAGATGACCTCGACCATGGCGCCGAGCATGGCGTGTCCTCCGGCGATCGTAAGCAGAAACCTTGTGGAGTTCTCATGAAGCCCCGATTCACCGCCAGCAATGGAAAAGCGGCGCGCGCCGCGCGTCGTGCTTTTTTCCTTTCGCGCTCGCGTCATGGTTCAGCCTTGATGCCAAGGAAGTATTCGGCCAGTCCCCGGTCGCGCTCGTGGATGTAACCGGCTTTTTCGGTGAGGGTCATGTAGAGGTGCAGTTCGGTGCCCAGGTCGTAAGGTGATGGTTCAGGCTCAGTGCCCGCAGTGAAGATGTCCCCGTCCTCGTCCTGCCGGCTGGGGGGGGCGAAATCCTCGGGTTTGGTGGGGACGCCGGATTCCTGCTGGAGGCGGAAGAGGTATTTGCGTTCGAGGAACTCGCGGCGTTCGCGTTCCTTTTGCTGCTCGTATTCCCACTCCTCCCGCTCCCGCTCGGCATCGAATTCCTCGCCTTCGGCTTCGTAGATTTCCTCCATGTCGCGTTCGTAGTATTTGAGGCTGTCAACGATCAGGCCGTAACACCAGGGGTGGCGGGTGGTGGCGAGGACTTCGCGGAGACATTGAACGACTTCAGGGACGCGGTCGAGGTCTTCGGGGCGACAGATGGTGACGTGTAGGTGGCCGGGAGGCCAGCGGAAATTTTCCTTTTCCGCGCCCCAGCCTTTGCCGAGGAGAGCGGTGAGGCGGCGGTTGACTTCGCGGACGAACCAGACGTGTTCGGAGTTGCCCATCTCCTGGTCCTCGCCCCAATCGCGGGGTTGGCCGCCGCTGTCGCTTTCGGTGCGGCGCTCACCGTCGCGCAGGCTGAGCTTGAAAGGCGCGAGCGGACGGGGCGGGTGGACAGCGAACTCATCGCTCCACGGCGGGAGCATGGCGTTGATGGGGCCGAGTTCGGGCGGGACGATGTGGGAGATTTCGAGTTTGATCTCGTGAAGGCGCGGCGCCTCGGCCAGAGGCGTGAAGTCCGGTGGCTCTTCGAGGCAGACGACGAGGCGGCGCAGTTGCGGCATTTTCGCCAGCGGGGCGAGGGTGGGATAGTCACCGCCGCTGAGCTTCAAGTGGGTGAGTTGCGGGAGTTGGGCAAGGGGCGCGAGGTCGGTGTAGTAGCCGAAGATTTCGAGGTTAAGAAGTTTGGCGTAGCGTTCGATGCCGTGCAGCTCGGCGGTGTTTTCGAGATAGAGGCGGCGCAGTTCGGGCAGGTCGGGGAGATCAGCGAGGGAGCGGAGGGGGACGTTGAAGCCGTAGCCGTAGCTGAGGTGCAGGTCGCGGACCTGCGGCAGGCTGGGAATGTCCCGGAGCGCGAGGACGTTGCCAAAAAAACGGAACTCGCGAAGCTCGACGAGGTTTTCCAATCCCGTCAAATCCGGCCACGGGGCGCCGAGCCAGAGTTTCAAGTCCTGGAGACGGGCAAGCTGACCGATGACGCGGAGGTCGCGCGCGACGCTGTCCCAAAGGTCGAGCTTGGTGAGTGTGGGGTGCGCGAGCAGCGGCGAGTAATCCCGGATTTCGGCGCGGCGAAGGTTCACGCTTTCCAGTCCCGAACAAAAGCGGAGGCAGGAGAGGTCGCGCAGCGGGCGGTCATCGTCATGGCCGTTGTCGAAGCCTTTGACTTCCGGGAGGATTTCCTCGACGTGCGCGGCGGCGTCCCGGGAATAACGAGGATTGTGGGCGGGGTTGAGGGAGCGCTCCTTCTTGCGCAACTGTTCGGCGGTGTAGTTGCTGTCCTCGACCTTGAGGCCGTGCTTCCTCTTCCAACGGTCGAGGTTTTGCTCGATGAGCAGTTCCGCGCCGAATCGTTCCTCAAGGGAACGGCGCGGGTCACAAGCCCAGGCAGCAAAGCCTTCGTTGGGTGTCGGCATGGCGGCACAGTTTGCGAGGGCGGGCGGCGCGCGTCAACGCGGGATGTATGCCACCACCGAGGAAGACGCGAAGAATGTGCGGACTGGCAAAGAAGCCGTCGCGCGACACGCCCTGCCAAAACCCGCACCCGCCTCGAACGTATTTACAATCAAGCCGCGCAAGGATACTGTAATCCAGCGTGGAATCGTTGAACCGGCCTACGGCCAGCCCGGTGGCGGCGTGGAAGTGATTTTCACCGATGGCACACAGGCCGGAACCGTGACCGGGCCGGAAAAAATTCCCGACGAGTGAACATAAGAGTCAAACTCGAACAACGCTGGATCAAGCGCCTGCTCCAACTGCCGGAGTCCGGCATGGGCTATCAACGCGTGGACTTGCGCTTGGCCGACGGGCGCGAACTCAAAAACGTGCTCGCCTTCAACGCCGAGGAAGTCGAACTCCCGGACGAATGTGCCAACGCCAAAATTGAGGACGTTCATCTGCGAACGGCTTGAATTCTTTGGACGGGCTGCAACTCGAAGGATGACGCGCTCTACCTCGTTTTCTTGATTTGCGGATCACTGTCCGGCAAATCCCGTCACGCGAATTTCCGGGAGACGGCGAACGATACTTCCTCTCCGTGGGGAGAGGGCCGGGGGGAGGACGAGCGTTTCGTCAAACTCTGCTCGTCGCGGGGAAGCGCCGGCCAGTCGGCGCACGCCAAAGAGAATGGCGGCGCGACAAGCGAGCCGCCGCGACGGATCTCAACAGGGAAACCAGCAAGGCCGGAGACCCGGAAAACTTTTCTCGTAGATTCCGGGTTTCCGAGTTGCCTGATTCAACCCCGCCGCACAAGGTGGCTGGGCGAATCAAAGCATCAACGTAAAGTCGCAAAAACGCCGAGGCGCGGTGAATTTCCTTTGGCGTCTCCGCGACGCCCTCTCGCGCGTTTGCGGTGTTGCGCCTGGGCATTAGAATTTGTCGCGTGTTTGACGTGAGGTCCACATGAATGTGTCAATACTATTGACTGACCCCCTCACGGGGATCGTGTAGAGGAGGCCGTTGCCTTTGACTAATCCACCGACTTTTCGTACCCGCTCTCAGTGGTTTTTCCCCTGACTTTTCGGAACTTCCACGGCCACTACATTTGCCGAGGAATTTCCTGAACTGTCGGTGCAGGTGACGGTAACCCAATAAACGCGGCCATTCCCGTGGTCTGATTTCTCGGCGCGCAATCGCACGTGATGTGAATCCAACACCACCCAGTCGAAAGCCTTGTCATCGTCATCTTTCTCTCTGCGCTCGCGGTCTTTTCCTTCTCCTCGCTCTCGCTTGCAACCTTTCACGGACTCGTTGCTGGTGACGCTGAGCGCGCAAGTGATTGCTGAAGCTGAGTCGCAGTTGTCAATCACATCGTAATTAATTGTGACATCAACCAGTTTGTTGTTCGGCGGCCAGAGGACGGACGGCGTCGCGGTAACAGAGCCGATGGTCGGTGGGACTGTGTCCCTGGGTGTCACCGTTGTGTTGCAAGTGCTGCTGAGACCGAAGGTGTTTTGAACCGTCAATGTCACGTTGCAGCTTTCAGGGACTTGGTTGGAGTCGAACGTAAGCGTCGGCGTTGGGCTTGTTGGATCATCAAAAGTGGCTGCCGGACAATCGCTGCTCCAAAGGTAAGTTAACTGACTTCCGTTCGGATCGCTGGAACCGTTTCCATCCACTACCACAGATGTCAATGCTCCTCCACACTCAGCACTGTAGGGACCGCCAGCATTACAGACGGGAGGACGGGTCACAGCAACCAGAGTCTCGCCCGAAGTTCCAGTTGAGAAATTGATTACGAAAAGCTGAGTTTCATTCGCGGTTATGTCGCCCTCGATCGTCGTTTCCGATGCTAATCCAGATTGGCCCGAGAAGATGAAATCCAATTCATAATGGCCATCTCCTGTGCCACAAAGGTAAAGGTTGTATGCGCCCTCAACAAAGCCCGATATCCAAAATCCTTTGAGTTGGTCCCCATCCTTGGCAGCCTCGACATTTGGAATTTCATCCTGGGTAGGTGGGCCGAAGCATGGCATGCCAAAGCTCCTGCCGACGGGGTCTGTGACATAAAGGGTCACGGGACTATGGGCGTTCACGCCCCAGGCCTTCTGGAACGGATGAGTAGCACCGGCATCGCACGTGACCTCACTCGACCCGTCAGCAGAATAGCCTAAAGATTTCATAACGCCGCGCACCGTGTCTCTCCAGCCAGGATCGAACTCTGGCTTTCCCGTGACTGGGTTTGTTTTATAGTGAGGATAGAAATTATTGTTGAGGCAGTCTTCAGATGGTGTCTCTCCGCAAGCGTAAATCAGGCCGATTTCCTCCAGCTTCGTCTTTCCGGTATAGGGTCCATTCTTCAGGCGCTCGGCCACGTCACGAACCGCCAGCTCGAAGCTGTCATATTTTTCGCAGCGCTCCCCGTGCTCCGGTTCACATCCCACACCCCAGAAATTGTGATTTTGGAGTGCTTCTGGAAACCCTGCCCTTCCGTAAGTCGTTTCCCGGCCGGCAATTGCAAGAATAAAGCGAGGATCCCAGCGGTTCTCCACACTTATATTGATCAAAGATCGAAGCTTTTCGACCTTTCGGAAGTCTTCGTCTTCTGGAGTATTCGGGGCTTGGTCATTGTGCCATTTCAGATATGGGCGTAGCTGCTCAGCGGTCACGGGTGAGTCACTGCAATCCAAGGAGGAGACGTTAATCTGAAACCCATTTGAATAGTCCCAATCATGCCACGGGCCAAAAAGGTTGTAGCGAGAACCGGTGGCAGTCGCGATGCCAGTGGGCGTGGGAGAACTTTCGTTCCCGCACCAGTGGACAGGAAATTCGGGGTCACCCAACAGCCAATATGTGGTCGATGGTTGGAGGACAAAGTTCGGAGGGGCGAAGTATGTGTAGGTCTCCGGGTCGTTGCTGATCTTCGGGGGAGGAATGAACACACCAATGACTCCACTTCCCGGATTTCCGGTTCCAGTGTCGTTGCGGATTTCGAAGGCAGGGGACGTCGTGGCGTAGTCATAATAAAACTTCAAGCGCACGATCAGGCTGTCCACCGTGTATGCGGTTCCGGGTGGCGTGGTAAATCTGATGCCGAGATGCCCCCAGCTAAAGCAACTCGAATCGTCTGACGGCAGGTTGCCGAGCAAAATCTCAGCGCGCGAGCTTGGAAGCGATAGTAATGATACAACCGCCCCAAGAGCGGCTGCAATGTGTCTAAGGCGGAATGGTTTCGCTTTCATAATGCGATTTTGCGATTTTGCTTTACTGATAGGAATATGCTTTTTAACGCTACGCGAGTTACGGAGAATTGCTTTTCCACCGTGTTCATTTTTCGCCACTTTATGCTTGTGCGGGCAGGTGGCAAGCGCTTTTTTCAGCTCTTTCGCTGTGTGTCCGTCCAGGCCGCACCCGTTTGCAGGCCAAACCGCTGCCTGGTGGATGGGGCCCAGGATGAAAAGGGCCGGCGGCGATCAGCACAGGGTAGATCCCACCGGCACGCCGACGGAAGCGTCGGCGAACCGGGGCGGGTTCGGGGGCTTGTCCTCAATCGGTGAGAATGTTTTCGTAATCGGGCATGGGGTCCACGTCGTCGCACGGTTCGCGGGTCCAAGGCCCGACATTGGCGTCCGCCGGGGCGCGGGCGGAGGCCAGTAAGGGCGTGCCGCTCCAGAGTCCGAGGTGGCGGAGGATCTTTTCCACGACTTCGCGCTGGTCAATCACGGCAATGACGCGCATGGGGTTCTGGCATTGGGGACAGATCAGCGTGCCGGTGCAGCCGGGCAATTCGGGCGGCGCGTTGGTGGACGAGCGCGGCAACGTGGTGGCGGCGCCGTTGCCGGGCAGGCTGGGGTCGAATGACATGTTTTCGGGGTTCCTTTCCGGTGGTTGGCCGTTAAAAACTCGTCGCAAACACATAACTCATTGATTTCGTGTAGCTTAGCCTACGGTTCTCGGCGGCCAGACCGTGGTCTCGCCGCGCCAGCCTGCGGGTTTTCATGCCAACCCCCAGTCTCGTCCGGACAGCCTGCGGATTCATGGGGCCTGCTGACGGGTTCAGGACGCCAGCCATTGGGTTCACCACTTGAGCCTGCGGGTTTCGGGCGCATGGCACGGGTTCGCCTGTTCAGCCCGCGGGTTCGGCCGGTGAGCCTGCGGGGTGGCGGATTCCAGCGTGGGCCGAATGGGATGGTTGTCAATCCAAGGAGGAAATTTGGCACCATCGCGCTTTCGGGCTTGGCAGCCGGGGCGGGTTCTGGCCTTCTGTTCCGCGTCACCCAAAACATAAGGGCGCACACGGGGCCAAAGCGCAGGTGCGACGGAATCATCAGGTATGATGAAGGCTGGCGATTCGATGACGGTCATCCTTTCGACCCGCCTCCCAACGTTCCGCCACTGGCGCCCCCGCCCCCGCCCAAAGAGAAAGGCCAACAGATGGACTACGTCCCGAACCAACGCAACGCGCGCTACCAGTGGTATAAAAACGTCAGCGACAACGTCGTGGCGGAAGCGGCGAAGTTTGGCGCGCCGGCCGCCGACGCCACCGCCGCCAAGGCGCTGGCCGACGGCATCATCGCCCAGATCGAAGCCACGAACGCCGCGGAAGCCGCCGTCAAAGGCGCCCGCCAGATCGAACGGACGACGGAAGCTGACAACCTGGCGCAACTGCGCGCGCAGGTGCGCAATTGGAAAACGCTGTCCGGCTTCCCGGCGTCGGGCAGCGAAGCGGTGCTGAAGTTGAAGGGCGCCGACGCCGCTTTCGACCCGACGACTTACAAGCCGGTCATCAAGGTGTCGATCGAGGCGGGCAAGATCAAAGTGGAGTTTGAAAAGAGGGGCGTGGACGGCCTGGCGGTCTATTCCCGCCGCCGCGGGGAAACGCAGTGGCGCCGCATCGGCACGGACACCGATTCGCCTTACTTCGACACCGGCGCGCTGGCGCAACCCAACGTGCCCGAGGTGCGCGAATACATGGCGCGCGGCCTGATCGGCGACGAGGAGGTCGGCCTGGACAGCGACAGCGTGAGCATCACGTTTGCAGGTTGACGGGCAGTGCAATCGTATCCAGGCCGTGCGCCGCAAGCTTTCCTGCTGACATGGAGAGCTACCCCTCGGGCTGCGGGATGGGCTACACTTCCGGCGCTAAGTGGTAGCGCAGATTTCCAATCTGCTGTATCACGGGGTTCCAACCTGCTGGG
>Ga0209726_10006099_pt1 | contig 14211 bp, 12 predicted proteins | sample Subgrocontami54m_FD_187453 | JGI IMG/M metagenome (GOLD analysis project Ga0209726, IMG submission 187453) | Subsurface groundwater microbial communities from S. Glens Falls, New York, USA - GMW46 contaminated, 5.4 m (SPAdes) (version 3) | ecosystem: Environmental > Aquatic > Deep subsurface >... | reverse complement strand
CCGGGCTCGATCGCGGAGATGAACTGAAGGAGCTGGACGGGTCGCCCGTGACGTCCGCCGAGGACGTCGCGGCTGTTGTGCGGCGTCATCGACCGGGCGACACCGTCGCGGTTGTGTTCGCCGGCCGGGGAGGCGCGGTCCGCCGAGCCACCGTGCGGCTCGTTGAGGACGCGCAGCTCGTGCTGTCGCCGGTTGAATCGACCGGAGGCACGCTCAGCGCGGCGCAGAAGACCTTCCGAGACCGCTGGCTTGGCCCCAGATAACGTGCACGCTGTCTCGGCCCCGGCACGCGTAGGCCCGACCTTCGGGTAGCGCTGATTCGCGACGTAGGCCCGACCTCCAGGTCGGGCGATGATGTTGACCCCAGGCGAGCGCCCGAGCTGAAGCTCGGGCCTACGGGTTCCTAGGGAAGAGCACGCCGGGGGCGAGCTTCCACTGCGGATCGATCGCCCGCTTGACGGCGCGCATCTCCTCGATGCCCTTGTCGCCATACAATTCGCGCAAGAGCAATTGTTTGATCGGGTTGCGGCCCACGCCGTGTTCCGCCAGCGGTGCGCCTCCCAGCCGAATCGCCTCCCGCCCGAACTTGAGGATCGCCTCGTACCCGGCTTCGACGTCCTCAAACGTTCGAGGAATCACGTTGGGGTGAACGTTCCCGTCAGACAGATGGCCCCAGACCGCGGCGTCGAGCCCACGGCGCCTGAACTCCGCATCATAGAAGTCGAGGAGCTCCTCGATGTGTTCGAAGGGGACAATCATGTCGCCTGCGGTCTTGTGAATCCGCCCGTCGCGACCCTTCGCCAGGCCGATGCGCGTGTTGACGGCTGCGGGTACGCCCTCTCGAATGGCCAGGAGCTGCCCGGCGCGTGCGCGATCGCCCGGCACGGCGATCTCCACATCGTCGAACAGATTGCCGTCGATCAGCATCCGGCAGAAGCGGACGAGCGGCGAATCGGGCGCCATCCGCGATTCGGCTCCGCCGATCTGGTGGTACGCCGCCTCTGGCGTGGTGTCGGGCGGCAGCTCCAGTGTCACGAGAAGCGCCATCACCGCACTGGGTGGGAGGCTCACGCCGTTCGCCCGGTCGAGCCCTTCCTCGCGAACGATTTCGAGTGAGCGTGTGTCGAGGTGTTCGATGGCCGACACGTCCACGCCGCGCGGGTTGCGCGTGTGCCAGGTGTCCTGAGCGGTCTGGCGAAGCTGGCGGACGAAGTCCAGCGCATGGCGCCTGTGTTGAAAGGGCACGAAGGCAAGACAAAAGGCCGGGCGGACCGGGAGCACGCGCAGTGTCGCCGCCGTCACCACGCCGAGCGTGCCCTCCGCGCCAATAAACAGATCGATGAGATCCATCTCCGGCTCCGCGAAGTACCCGGCGGAGAGCTTTGGCACATCGGGCATGAGATAGGTCGGCACGGGGACGCGAACCGTTCCCGTTGAGAGCAGCAGATCGAAGTACCCGTCCGAGTGAGAAACGGTCGCGCCGCGTTCGATGTCCAGCACATCGCCAGATGGCAGTACGACCGTCAGTGCCTGCACCCACTCCCGGGTAGTCCCGTACTTGAACGTCGCCGCCCCGGCGGCATTCGTCGCCACCGTGCCGCCAACGAACGCACCGCTGAATGTGGGCGCAGGAGGGTAGTAGCGGCCGTCCCTGGCCAGTGCCTCGTCAAGGGCCGCCATCGTGACCCCGGCCTGTACGCGGACGGCCGTCCTCCCGAGCGGGCCCGTGGACTCGATCCGGTTCAGGCGGGCTGTGCTCAACAGCGTCTCGCCCATTGGGGTTGCGCCGCCGGTGAGCGAGGTTTGCGCGCCAATCGGCAGTATGCGACGAGAAACGCGAATGGCATCTGCGACCTCCATCTCGGTCGAGGGGACGATGAGCTCTGTTGCGTGGCCTCCCGGGAAGTGTGCAGCGTCTTCGAGATGCGGCGCCAGGATGTCACGATCGCGGACGATTCGCGGAGGAGCGCCATCGCCCCAGGGTTGTCGCGCGCGAATCAGGAACCGTGACATTCTTGGACCGCGATCTATCCTCCGGCCAATGCTCGAATCAGCCGGTATTGAAATTCTAGACCCTCGAAGTACTGTTTTACCCCAACGCGCTCATCGCGGCCATGTTCGCGTACCTCGTCGATATCGCCAAAGGTGCCGTTGATGCCGAAGGTCGGGATGCCGGCATTCCTCAGGAACAGCCCGTCGGTCGCCCCGGTGCTCATCACCGGAACGACCACGACGCCAGGAAACATGGCGGCTGTAATTCGTTCGACCGCGTTCATCACTTCGGGAATCAAGGTTGCCGGTTTGCTCGTGTTGGCTTCGTCGATGGCAGTCACGGTGACGGCCGGGTCGGCGAGGACTTTGACGAGCTGCTCACGAATCGCAGCCGGGGAGTCGTCTGGAAGCAGCCGGCAGTTGACGATGGCAGCGGCCAGCTGAGGTAATGCGTTGTTCGCGTGTCCCCCCTCGAGCCGCGTGGCGACGCACGTCGTGCGCAGGATCGCGTTGAAGATGGGAGTCGCCGCCGCCAATCTGGCCGCCGCGCGGGTGTCGGCGGGCGCGTGAGCCGTGGCACGCATGTCGGCCGCGATACTCGGATCCGGCTCCACGCGTGCGGACCGCTCGAAGTAGGCCCGCACGACTTCGGTCAGCCGAATCGGGAAGTCGAAGGCCCCAAGGCGGGCGAGCCCCGCCGCCAGATGCGAGATCGCGTTGTCCTTCACGGGCAACGAGCTGTGCCCGCCAGCGCTCCTCACTTCGAGCCTGAAGTCCTGATAGACCTTCTCCGCGGCTTGGACTTCGTTGATGAGATACTTGCCGTTCTTCGAGAGGCCATTGCCTCCCTCGTTGATCGCGTACGCGGCATCGATAAAATCGCGATGATTCCTCACGAGCCAGTCGACGCCGTTCGAGTCACCCCCTTCCTCGTCCGCCGTCAGCGCAAGAATCACATCGCGATCCGGCATGAAGCCTTCCTCCCTCAGCCGAATCAGGTTGGCGACCAACTGCGACGCCATCCCCTTGTCGTCCGACGCGCCCCGTCCGTAGAAGAATCCGTCCTTCTCCGTGAACGTAAACGGATCGAGGGACCAGTCCTCTCGTCTGGCCTCGACGACGTCGAGGTGTGCGAGGAGGAGAAGCGGTCGACGGCCACCGGTGCCGCGAAAGCGCGCGACCAGATTGCGTTTGCGAGGAGTGGGGCCAAGCACCTGGACGTCCGCGGCCGGCCACCCGCCAGCCTTGAGACGCGCGGCCATGGCTTCCGCGGCGGCCGTCGTGCCGGCGGACTCCGTCGTGTTGATTTCAATGAGCTGTTTGAAGATGGTGCGCGCGCGCAGTTCGAAAGGTTGAGACTGTGACAGGGCCGTCTGGGAGCCGACGACGAGCATGCAGAGAAGAGCGGTGCGCATGCTGCGAGAGCCCATGAAAGGATTATAGAACCTTCGCTATACTCCCCTTGTGACGCGCATCTACGTGCAGGTCGTTCTTCTCGAGGCGGCCATCATTGTCGCCTTGTGGCTCATCGGCCAAGCCTTCTCATAGCCCGGGCGCGCTTCCCAAGCCAATCCCTCATCCCTATTCCCTAACCCCTCATCCCCGAAATGCATCCCCTGGACTGGGCCGTCGTCGTCATCTACATCCTCTGGATGGTCGTTGATGGATTGCGCCGTTCAAAGGGGACCGACAAGGTCGAGGGCTACTTTCTGGGTAATCGATCACTGCCGTGGTGGGCGGTTGGGCTGTCCGTCATGGCCACTCAGATGAGCGCCGTGACGATTGTGGGCACCACGGGCCAGGCGTACGCGACGGGCCTGCGCTTCGTCCAGTTCTACTTCGGTCTGCCGCTGGCGATGATCCTGCTATCGATGACGGTTGTGCCATTCTTTCACCGGGCGAAGGTGTACACCGCCTACGAGTATCTCGAGCGGCGCTTCGATGCTCGGACGCGATCGGCGGCGAGCGTCTTGTTCCTCCTCGGCCGCGCAGCATCACTTGGCGTCACGCTCGCGGCGCCAGCGGTGGTGATCTCCTCGATTCTTGGTTGGGATGTCCCCGCCACCGTGCTCGTGATCTGCGTGCCGATGATCTTCTTCACGACCGTCGGCGGCGTGCAGGCCGTCGCCTGGACCGACGTCAAGCAGATGTTTCTCGTTGTCGGCGGCATGGTGGCGGCGGTCGTCATTCTCGTGGCGGGCATCACGCGCGAGGTGAGCTTCGGCCAGGCCATGCACCTCGCGGGTGCGACCGGGCGGTTGAAAGCCGTCGACTTCCGGTTCGACGTGCGCGAAACCTACACGATCTGGTCCGGCATGATTGGCGGCCTGTTCCTGATGCTGGCGTACTTCGGCTGCGATCAGAGTCAGGTTCAGCGCTACCTTACGGCAAAATCCGAGGACGAAGGGCGCCACTCGCTCCTGATGAGCGGGTTCGTGAAGATCCCGCTGCAGCTCCTCGTGCTCGGCACCGGCGTGCTGGTGTTTGTCTTCTATCTCTTCCAGCCAGCGCCCATGCTGTTCAATCGGGCCCACGACGCGCAGATTGATCGCGGACCGCGGGCCGCGGAGTACGCGGGCCTCCGTCAGGAGTTCGATGCCGCCTCCGAGGAACGGCGCCGCGCCGCGCGAGAGGACAATCGCGCGGCGTTTCTCGAAGCCGACGCCAAGGTCCGGGAGGTACGGACGAGGGCGGCCGCGATTGTCAAGGACGTGAGCGGCGACGAGCGATATACCGATGTCAACTACGTATTCCCGACGTTCATTACAACGCGGATGCCCATTGGACTCGTTGGACTGATGGTCGCCGCGATTCTCGCAGCGGCGATGTCCGCGGCCGCCGGCGAGTTGAATGCGCTGGCGACTGCGACGATTTTCGACTTCTATCAGCGCTACTTCGTCCGGCAGGCCAGCGACGGACACTACCTGCGTGTGTCGAAGCTGGCGACGATGGCCTGGGGGCTGTTTGCGGCCGGCGTCGCGATGTACGCCGCGGACCAGGGGTCGCTTATTGAGGTTGTGAACCGCTACGGGTCGTTCTTCTATGGGTCGCTTCTTGGCGTGTTCATGCTGGCGATGCTGACGAAACGCGCAACCGCTGTTGGAGCGTTCTGGGGACTGCTGGCCGGCATGGCGGTCGTCCTCACGGTGGCGTTCACGACGCCCATCGCGTTCCTCTGGCACAACCTGATCGGCGCGTCTGTCGTCGTTGTCGTGGGAATGGCGATCAGCCTGTTGGGGAGGGGCCGCGAAACATGAAATCGCCGGTTCTGGCAGGCTGTCTTTCGTGGTCTCGTGTCGCCGCGGGAGGACTCGGAGTGTTCCGGACGTTCTCCGTGCGTTCCGTGATGCCGCTCATCTGGGAGCGGGGCCGAAGATCTCTTCGATCGTGAGCGACCTGACCGGTCCGAGGTTGAGCGCACGGATACCTGGCTCAATCACTTTCTGATCGCCCACCACGACAACGGCCAGGCGATCCGGCAGAATGTACTTCTGTGCGACACGCTGCGCGTCGGCGGCGGTGACGGACTGGATGTTCTGCACGTAGTTCGAGAAGTAGTCGTCGGGAAGGTGATACAGCAACAGGTTTTCCAGGTTGGCGGAGATGTCGCCGGTTGTCTCGAACCGCTCAGGAAATCGAAGGGCGACGTAATTCTTTGCGCGCGTGAGCTCCTCGGCCGGAATCGGCTGAAGAATTCCGTTCAGCTCTTTGAAGAACTCCTTCAAGGACTCGGCGGTCTTGTCGGTCTGCACGCCAGCTGCCGCGGAGAAAGGCCCTGCCGCCACGCGCATGTCGAACACCGACGAAACGCCGTAGGTGTAGCCCTTGTCCTCGCGGAGGTTCATGTTGAGCCGCGATGAGAAGGCGCCACCAAGCACCGTGTTCATGATCTGGATTGGGAAGAAGTCAGGGGTCGACCGCGGCACGCCCACGCAGCCGATACGGATCTGCGACTGCGGGGCGCCAGGCATGTCCACCAGGAACACTTCGCGCGGTCCCGCGGCCCGTGGCTCGGGAAAGGTGACATGCGGGGGCGCGGCGCCCAGTGGCTTCCACTTCGCGAAGTGGGTTTCGAGCAGCGGCAGTACTGTATTGGGGGCGATGTCGCCAACGACGATCAGCGTGGCGTTGGCGGGCCTGAATCTCGCCGTGTAGAATGCGCGCAGATCGTCGCCAGTCATGGCCCGAATGGTTCCCGCAGTGCCCATGATCGCGGTGCCGAAGCGATGGTCAGTTCCGTAAAGGACGCGCGAGAACGCGAGACCCGCGATCGAGCCGGGATCCTTCCGCGCCTGAATGATGCTCGTCAGCCGATCCTGACGCAGCCGTTCGAGCTCGTCTTTCGGAAAGGCCGGCCGAAGCGCGACGTCGGCCATGATCGGGAGCGCATCGGCGAGCCTCGCGACTGGCGTATGGAGCCTGACTGCCGTGACGTCGCTGCCGCCGGTCGTGTCGAGGCTGGCCCCGAGAAAATCGATCGCGTCCGCGATATCGAGCGAGGAGCGCGAACCCGCGCCGTTTTGCAGCATGGCCGCTGTCATGCTCGCGACGCCGTACTTGCCGGCCGGGTCGTCGGCGCTCCCGCTTGTCACGACGAGATTCACCTGAACGACGGGCACTTCGTGCAGCTCGACAATCCACACAGGCAGGCCATTGGTCAGGTGCCGCTTCTGGACCGCAGGCAGTTTCAGCGCTGGCGCCGGCCCCGGTACCGGCGGCTTGCTCCGGTCGGGCGCCTGCGCGCCAAGCGTCGCCGCACAGATGACACAAGCAATCAGCGAATGACGTATCGTCATAAGGCTTTCAGTCCTCAGCCGGGATCACGACGTTAGACGCAGAGACCGCAGGGACCGCGGAGACGATTCGTCGCTTCGCAACGCTCGTCGAACCGTTTTCGACTCTGCGTCCTCTGCGAGCTCTGCGTTGATCGTTGTGTCATGTCTTCGTGTTCTTCGTGCTTCGGTGGCTTACCGCTGCTGCTGACCGCCACCCGGCCCCTCGGGCACAACCGTCAGCTCAACGCGCCGATCCGGGGGCAAGAACCTTTCGACGGCGGCCCGGACATCCGACGGTGACAGCGATCGGTACCGCGCAAGGTCCTCGTTGAACCAGTCGGGATTGCCTGTCTTGAGGTAGTAGGCGTTCATCTGGTCGGCTTTGCCGCCGTGCTGGCCGCCGAGCCGCTCCAGGCCGTCGTAGAACGACGCCTCGTACTGATTGATGGCGCGCTGGACCTCGTGCGCCGACGGCGCCTCGTTTCGAAGCTTCGCCAGTTCCTCGTCGATGGCTTTCTGGAGTTCCTCCACGGTGTGGTCGGGTCTCGGCGTGGCTTCAATCAGGAAGTATGAGGAGAGAGTGCGCGAGACCTGAAAGGCGCCGACGTCCTGCGCGATCTGCATGTCGTACACGAGCCGTTTGAAGAGGCGCGAGTTCTTGCCGCCGCTCAGCACGCTGGCGGCCACGTCGAGCGCCGAATCACCGGGCTCGAGGTGGCGGGGCGTCAACCAGGCGAGGTGGAGGCGAGGCAGTTCTACCCGATCGGTGATCGTGCGCTTCTGGACGCCTGTCAATGCGACGCCAGGGATTGTCACTGGCTCAGGGGCCGGGCCGCTCTTCACGTCGCTGAACCACTTCTCGACGAGCCTCCGCGTGGCCGTGGGCTCAATGTCGCCGGCCACAACGAGGCTCGCGTTCGATGGGGCGTAGTATTTCCTGAAAAATGCGGTCACGTCGTCGTAGCCCGCGGCGCTGAGATCCTCCATGTACCCAATGACCGGCCAGTGATACGGGTGCCCCTTCGGGTAGAGCATCTCCTCCAGCGTGACGAATGCCGAGCCGTACGGCGTGTTCTCGATGCGTTCGCGCCGCTCGTTCTTCACGACGTCACGCTGCGCGTCGAGGATCTGCGGCGTCATCGAGTCGAGGAGATACCCCATCCGATCCGACTCGAGGAACAGCGCGAGGTCGAGCGCGGAAGAGGGCACCATGATCCAGTAGTTCGTGACATCGTTGCTGGTACTGGCGTTGTTCGTACCGCCAGCGGCCTCGAGCGATTGGTCGAAGACGCCGTACTTCGCGTGCCCAGAGCCCATGAACATGAGATGCTCGAAGAGGTGCGCAAACCCGGTGCGCCCGGGCACCTCGCGCGCCGATCCCACGTCGTACAGCACGTTCACATAGGCGAGCGGCACGGTGTGGTCCTCGTGGAGGATCACGTGCAGGCCGTTTGGCAGCGTGAACTGTGTGTACGGAATCTGCAGGGGCGGCGGCGGGGCCGGCGTCTGCGCGACCAAGGGTGCCGGCACGGCCAGGGTAAGCAGAAAGAGGGCAGCGGCTCTCATGGCCCGATTCTACTCTCCAGGGCAGGCAGGGCAGGCAGGGCGTGCGGGGCGGGTTGGCCGCACTCGCAGGCCCGAGCGCGTGTAATGCCCCCGAAGGCCCGAGCGCGTGTAATGCCCGTAGCGTGTAATGCCCCCGTAGGCCCGAGCTTCAGCTCGGGCGACTACAATGTGTCTCTATGGCAGAACCTCGCGCGCTCGTCGGGATCATCATGGGCAGCAAGTCGGACTGGGAAACGATGAAGCAGGCCGGTGAGATGCTGACCCGTTTCGACATCGCGCACGAATCGCGAGTCCTGTCGGCCCATCGATCGCCGGCCATGACGGCCGACTATGCGTCCACCGCCGTCGAGCGGGGGATTCAGGTGATTATCGCGGGCGCCGGCGGCGCAGCGCATCTGGCGGGGGTGGTCGCCGCTCACACCGTCATCCCCGTGATTGGCGTTCCGTTGTCGAGCGCCCTGAATGGTCTGGACTCGCTGCTGTCCACCGTGCAGATGCCCAAGGGGGTGCCGGTGGCCACCGTGGCCATCGGTCCGGCGGGTGCCGCGAACGCCGGGCTGCTCGCCGTTGCCATCCTCGCGACGTCGCGTCCGGACTTGCGCGGGAAGCTGCAGGCCTATCGAGCAGAACTGGCGCAACAGATCGCGCGCGACACGGCGCTTTGAGGAGCTTTTTCTGCCTCCCGCCACGCGTGAACGCCCGACCTGAAGGTCGGGCCTACGATCTCTCACTTGCCGTCTGATCTGTTGGCCAGGCGCGCCAGGAGCGCGGATACGCGTGTCTGCGCCTGCCCGACCGACGTCCGCAGGTCGTCGTAGACGAACTTGTGACCGGCCACAATCGCCACGGTCACCGGCACCTGGGCCTGACGGTACTCCGTCATCAGATCCTCACGCCGCTGCCGATCGTTGATGCGCTTGATGAGCGAGTTCGCCAGCTTGAGCTCCTCACGCACGACTTTCAAGCTTTCATAAAGCTCGCGTGCGTTCCTCGCGCGTTCAGCGCGCGGCGCCTGTTCGCGCGGGCCGTGACAGCTGTTGCACCGCGACTCGAGCGCCTTCGGCGACAGCAGCGTTCCATCGACGTCTCCGTGACACGTCACGCATGTCGGTCCCCGGCTGCTTCCTGATAGCAGCAGCTGATAATGCCGGCTCTCCTGAAACGCGACGAACTGTCCCACGTGGCAGGAACCGCACGTGGCGGGGATGTTGCGAGGATTGAGGGGACTCTTCACATGACCCGGCCGCACGATGTTGCGATGGGCGCGCGAGGCGTCGCTCGACGCCGGATCGCCTCCGTGGCATTTCGCGCAGCCGACATTGTTGCGGCCGTGCTCCGACCGGTCCCATATCTGGACGTGAACCGTCCCGGGCGCGTCGCGCCAGGTCAAATGACAGTCTGCGCATCGATTGACCTCCTGAGCGAACGCCGTCACCGACGTCGAGATCGCCGCAAGAACGAGAAAGCCTGACAGTCTCACGGAATTCTCCACTAGGTCTCCAGATAATGGCGCTCCCACTTGTCGATTTCTTCGAGTGACCGGCGAACCTCGTACACGGCGGCTGCCAGCTCTCGCTGAAACGACCCGACCTCGGCATCGGCGATCTGCTGTTCGATAGCGTCCACGACGCCTTCAGCGGCCGTACGCAGCGCAGCGAGCGTCTGTGGCGACCATTCAGACACGGCGGAGTCCGGGACATCGTCGAGCAGAGCCGTGAAGGCCCGAACCGCCTTGAGGAACGGTCGAGGGCGATTCGCCTTCAGCACGGCCTGCGCCAGCGCGCGGATGTGCGTCGATGGATCAGACATGTACGTGGCCGCCGTTGACGTTGTGTGTGCGGCCGTCGGGGGCGTCATCGGTCCGGGTTTCATACCGCGCGCGTATGGCCTGGCCGATGGCCTCCAGGACCTTTCGCGCGTCGTCGTCTTTCATCGCGCGCCTTTCGAGCACCCGGATGCGGGTGCCGAGCCCCCGGTCGCGAAACACATCTTCGATCCAGCGCGAGAAGTCGTGTCGATCGAGGTGACCGCGCAGATCGGCGGCTGGGAGTCCGTCCAGAACGGTGACGAACTCCTTAAGGGTTCTCGCTCGAACGGGCGAGCCCTCCCTGTCGCGGAACACGAACGCCTGCGCGTCCGTCACCGGCATGTCGAGATACTTCGCACGGTGGCGGACGTGCTCCGTCATTCGCGGAGCGAGCCTGAATCGGCGCATGCCCCCGTGCGACTCTTCAGGGCCGGGCAGCAGGACCGCTTCGGTTGGCTGCAGATCGGCCAGCACCGCCCCCGCAGCTGGCAGGTTGGGCGCAGGCCGGCACATGGCGACCAGCGCGCCGACTTCCATCTCATCAGTCTCCTGCGTGACGAGCACAACCGTGTCGGAGGGTCGTCGAATCGACGGATCGAGGGTTGAAATCCGGTATGTGACGATGACGTAGCCCGCGAGCTCAGGATCGATCAGAGCGGTGTGATCGATATCGGTCAGGAAGTAGTGCGCTTCATCGAGCACAATCTTGTGCGGCAGGCCGGTCCGTCGCCGCAGCGCGTTCAGCAACGGCAAGGCCCGTCTCACGTATTCGACCTTGTCGGCGTGCGTGAGCCGCGCCAGATTGATGATGATGCTCACGTCCGGGTGCTCGAGCGCGCGGGCAAGCTCGCGCGGGCTCGGGGGAGGATCGTCGCCGCCGAGCGTCATCATGCCGGGCAGGGTTCGCAGCGTCTCGTAGTCCCCCTCTGGATCGATCACGCAGATGCAGTATTCCTGCAGGATGAGCTGTTCGCAGAGCAGTCCCGCGAGCCAGGACTTTCCGGTGCCCGGTTCTCCGGCCACGAGAATCGTCCGGCCGCGTAAGGCCAGCTTGACGGGCGCGCCGTCGAGTTCGTACCCGAGCGAGAGATGGCGGCGTCCCATCTGCGCGCTCGACAGTCTCGGCTGATCGGCAATCCGGCGCATGAAGGCGGCGACCGCCGACGGCTCGGTACCCTCGACGACTTCGTCCGCGACGGCGCGCAGAGCCGAACTGCCCCATGCCACGGCCGCGCCAACTTCGCACGCGTCCAGCAGGTCGTGGTCGTTTTCCGCGTCTCCCACACCGACGGTGTTGTGCAAGGACAGACGCAGGGCGCGAAGCGCCTGCCGCAGTCCGGTCGATTTGGACACTGCCGGCGGCAGCACCATCAGGCGCGCGCGGTTGAAGGCCAGCATCAGCGGCAATTCGAGCTGCCGCACGGCGTCCAACACTGCCGGCGCGAATGCCGCGTGCGTCTCCACGACACACTCGCCGACCGCGAAGTCCACTTGTCGCTGCCGGAGCGTGTCGAACAGCAGCGGGTTCGGGGGGTGCGCCAGCACCACGTGCCGGCCGCCGCGGCCTGGGAACTCGAGGACGGCGCCGTTCTCGCCGACGATGGCGTCGAAACAGGTGAGGTCGCCGGCACCGCGATGCAGCTCGTCCAGTCGCCGTCCGGTGGCCAGCACCACCGCAATGCCTCGTCTGCGGACGTCGGCAATGGCCCGGCGCACGGCGGGGTGGAGCGTCCCATCGACGCTCGTGGTGCCGTCAAAATCAAGTGCAAAGGCCGACAGCTTCATCGATCTCGGGCAACGATACTCCAGCACTCCGACGGGCGCCACCCCGTCGACAGGTGTGCCGGGGTCAGTGGCGGACCGCGGGCGGATGTTCGGTGAGCGCGAGGACCGGCATGGCGGCGCGGGACAGCACGCGGTACGTCACCGAACCCTGCCGCGCCCCGAGCAGTCGGTCCGAAGGACGGAGCCGGACCACGATCAGGCCTGCCCGCGTGTCGGTTGCTGTGGACGCAATCTGATCCGCGGGATCGCCGACGAGCACGCGAACGGCGAGAGCCTTGCCGCCCGTCCGTGCGGCGAGAGCCCGCAACGTGGTCCGTGCGGCGACGACACGCGCTCGATCGCGGTCGCTGGCCCGAAGCCGCAGCCAGGACGGCGTCTGAGCGGGCGCGACGACTGTGACGAGCAGCATGTGCGATTTGAACCACTGCGCGACGCTGGTCGCGGCGCGGACGTCGGCGGCCGCGTGCGTCCCGAGCACGACCGCGGCCAGCAGACGCGTGGGCCATGAGCGAGCGGGTGCGCCCCTCCGGCCCGCGGCGCGCGGAACGACGAGCGTCGGCACCTTTGCGTGACGCAGGACACGCTCCGCGGTCGATCCAAAGAAGAGCTTCCCCGCACGTCCCAGGCCGCGAAAGCCCAGCACGACCAAATCACAGCGCAAGCGGTGCGCGGCCTTGTCAATCTCGCGAGCCGGATCCCCAAACGCCACGAGCGTCTTGACGGTCGTCGCGCGCGTCGGGCCAACGCCGCTTTCCACGAAGCGCCGCAATTCGCTCTCCGTTGTCTCGGCCAGCACCCGTTCATCGTAGGCGACGGCAGCAGCGGCGACCAGGAGCGGATCGTTGACGAACAAGACCGTGACGTGTCCTCCACCCCGCTGAGCCACGGCAGCCGCGAAGCGAAGCGCCGTGCGGGCATCGGTGGAAAAGTCCACGGGACACAGGATGTTGCGAAACCGGCGATGCCTGGTGGTGTTCATGGATCGATCCGTCCGTTCTGCCAAACGCAAGGCGAGTACCAACCCGATTCTAGAGGGAAGCGCACAAGCGATACCGGGGAAAATTTCGCAGACGTCGGTGGAATCTCTCGTTATGATGCATTAGCCCGTTACTCGAAGGCAGGGGTATCTGGTGCCGGTCTGGTATGGCGAGACCATTGCAACGAGCCGTGCCGGAGATACTCCATCAGGAGGCACCATGAGCATCATCCGTTCGAACCCGTTCCGGGAGTTGGAGGCAATCCAGGCGAGGTTGAATCGGATGTTCAACGGTCCCCCGCTTCGTGCGGAGGACGAGCCGTCATTCGGTGACTGGAATCCGCCCCTCGACATTGAGGAAACCGACAAGGAGTACGGCGTCACCGTCGATCTCCCGGATGTGAAAAAGGAACACATCAAGATCGAGCTCCACGACGGCGTCCTGACGATCGAGGGCGAACGCAAGCTCGAGAAAGACGAAAAAGGGAAGACGTACCACCGCATCGAGCGGCAGTACGGACAATTCGTGCGGCGATTCACGGTTCCAGGCGTTGTCGACCCGGCGGCGATTCAGGCGGAGTTCAAGAACGGCGTGCTGAAGATTCGGCTGCCGAAGACGGCTGCGACCAAGCCCCAGGCCATTGATATCAAGGTGGGTTGACCCGGCGGCCAACACAAGGTGTGACGATGATCAACAGATGGACTGTTACGAAGGCTCTTGGCGTGGTTTCGGTGGTGCTCCTCCTTTTTACATCGTCGGGATCGGCCGCCATGCAGACGGCCGCAACCGGTCGCGTGATGCGGGAGAAGTTGGCGCACGCGCAGCGACTGCTCGAAGCCATCACCACCAGTGACTATGCGATGCTCGAACGCGAGAGCCAGGCGCTTTCGCGCGCGACGAATGACCTCGCGTGGATGGTGTTCAAGACCCCGGAATACCGCCGGCAGAGCGACACCTTCCTTCGCGCGACAGAGGATCTGGTCGCCGCTGCCAAGCAGCACGACCTTGACCTTGCGGCCATGCACTACGTGTCGCTGACGATGGCCTGCTATCAGTGCCACCGCTACGTCAAGAACATGCGAATTGCCGGCAAGCCCTGACTACCAGATCCCTCCCGCCGGACGTTTCCGGTGGTGGGCGCGATACTGCACCCCCGATGGCGCTGCCGCGCGGGGCTGTCGATCGCCGCCTCTCCCGATCACGTCCAGAAGGTCCGACACCGTCACGATACCGACGGGGCGACGGCCTTTCAAAACGACCAGGCAGCCGATGAAGCGTCCGCGCATCGTGTTGGCCGCCTTGCGCAGCG
>Ga0209726_10006088_pt1 | contig 14224 bp, 13 predicted proteins | sample Subgrocontami54m_FD_187453 | JGI IMG/M metagenome (GOLD analysis project Ga0209726, IMG submission 187453) | Subsurface groundwater microbial communities from S. Glens Falls, New York, USA - GMW46 contaminated, 5.4 m (SPAdes) (version 3) | ecosystem: Environmental > Aquatic > Deep subsurface >... | reverse complement strand
CAGGTTCGAGTCCTGGCCGGGGAGCCATTTGGAAGTAACGAACTACCAGTGCAAGCGGGGGTCGTGGAGTTCGCGGCCCCCGCGCGCATTTCCGCCACCGACTTGCCTGACTGACCGCCCAACAGCCCACACGCTTCGAGCACGGTCGTATCTTCAATATTAATAGTCACTTCCACTTCATGCTTTGAGAATTTTATTCCTTTTATCGTTCGTTTGAAGATCAAGCACTTCTCGACCTGCGTCGCACCAGCGATCTTATTTTTGAAGTCCATCAGTACCTGTGAGACCCTTGCAGAGAGGTTTTTGGACCACATCTCCGTAGGTTCGAGTCCTGAACGACCACTCGATTCATGAGCGATTTTAAAAGCCAAATGCTCAATGTAATGCTTGTCTTGAGCGATCCTCGATAGATTTTCTATAAGGAATTTTTCCAGTTTTTCGGCGTTCACTTCTTTGATAGAACAAACGCTTTTTCCCTCTCGCATCACTTTGTAGCACTTGTAGTAGTAATAGCGCCTTTTAGGTTTATTGGAGAACGAGCTTGTCATTGAAGAACCGCAGTCGCAGCACTTTATCAGGCCCGTCAGCATAAATTCTTTGTAGAGCCGCTTTTTAATGACCTTCGTTTTAAAGATACTTTGGGCTTCATCAAATAATTCTTTTAAGATGATTGGTTCGTGAAGCCAATCGTAAATCTTTTGATTCCACCGTATTTTTCCGATGTAAGCAGGATTTTTTAAGATATGCGCCACTCCATTGATCGTGATCAGGCTTCCGGCACTGGAACTCTTTATTTCTTTTTCTTTGGCAAAATCCATTGTTTTCTTGAGGGAGCATGTTAATACAAACCTCTCAAAGATTTCGCGGACGAGCCTAGCACCTCCCTTATTAACTAAAAGTTTGCCGTTCTCACGTTTGTATCCAAGCGGAACATAGCCACCATTCCACATTCCTTTTTCCGCTCTTTGTAGCAGTTTGTCTTTTGTTCTCTCGGCGGTCATTTCGCGCTCAAATTGAGCAAAGGTAAGCATGATGTTCCGGAGTAGCCGTCCCGAGGCCGAGGATGTGTCAAAATGCTCACTCACGGAAACAAACGAAACGCCGTATTTTTCAAAAAACTCGATCAATGTATAAAAATCTTTAGAGGAACGAGTGAGACGGTCGATCTTGTACGTTAGAACCATATCGATTTTTCTCTGGCTAATGTCCTTAAGGAGTTCTTGCATCGCTGGTCTATCTACATCAGCACCAGTAAAACCAGGGTCTGAATACTCCTTATAAACTTCAAGGTCTTCCTGGCTTTTGACGTATGAGAGAATCTTGTCTCTTTGAGCCTCACAGGAGTTGTATTCTACCTCGGCTTGGTTGGCAGTTGAGACGCGGGTATAAATGGCGCAACGTTTCATAGATGGAAACTCCTTTCAAGTGTGGTTATACTGTCGGCTAGTTTTTGAAGAACAAATATCAATAATCGTAGCACTCCCTCAACTAGGACTAAGATGAATTTGGCAGTCGTAAAAGCTAAGCGCATGCCGATATTATACGCCATACTGCGGTATGGTGTCTATTCTAAATACCGTATTGTAATATGGTGATATGGCAAGCGCATCTATCCGATTAAAGTTTGGGCAGAGATTGAGGGCATGGCGAGCTAAGAGGAAGCTGACTCAACAAGAGCTCGCCGAGAGAGCCGACATTGAATATAAATACCTTCAAAGACTCGAAGGCAAGAAACCCCCCGCTATAAAGATTGACACTATTAATAAGTTAGCGGCAGCCTTGAAGATCAAGCCTTCTAGCTTGCTCGAGTGATGAGGGAACCCAATGCTTAAATTTAGAACCATTTCAGATTTGGTCAATGTCTATGTTTTACCTGAAGTTGAATCTAGGTGCCAAAAAGGCATCCTTGACGTTTCTAAGTTGCCAATAGAAGTTGGGCAATTTCTAATCATTCAGGGGAAATTGCCAGATGGTAAAGTCGAAAATATCATTAAGTTTAATGAAGAGGTAAATCTCCAGCACAAGGTAAAGTTAAAACGACCAGTTGAAAAAAAGGAAATAGGATCGATTATTTTATTAAGTGATATCTACCCAGATGAATGTTTTATAGTGCCACCGAAACATAACGGAAAAGACGCAGCTTATTTTCTTTGCCAATCAATGCTTTTCGATTTCTTCTTGTGCTTTGATTGTGAACCTAATGCTCCGGATTTTAATGAGGCCGAGGCAAGGAACTTAATCAAATATCCCGTACTCGATTTTATTAATTTAAAGAATTTTTTTCAGCAGGTTAAACCGATAGAGAAGTTAAAAAGTTTAGCTTCCAATAATTGGCCCCCAGCGCCTGGCTACCATCCACACACTTTTGTGTTTATGCACAAGAACCAAACCGTCGCTTTGAATGACAAGGAATTTTTTAAAATTGTTTCCCGTTCATATAGTCAGGAATATTGGAAAAACAAAATCGAATTTTGGGAGGAAACGAATTTCTTTCCGAACAGGATTCAATACATAAAGAAAGCTATTGATGCCCACTTTCAAAATGATTACATAAGCTCGATTTATGTGATAGTGCCACAGTTTGAAGGAATAATATCAAATTACATTAAGGAGTGCGGGGAACGGCCTGATTCGGATTTTGAAAAATCGGTGATTCAATTAAGAAAGATCTTATTATCAAGAAAAATACTTATGTTTAGAAAGGACTTATTGGATGTAATAATCGATTTTCTTGCTACTGGGAGTTTTTGGAAGCCGACGGGACGTATTTCTGATCCCACAAAAATAGTCAATCGACATGGAATAGCCCATGGAGTATTTACTGGATTTGAATCAGAAGAAGTCTCTCTAAAATATTTAATATTGTTCGATGCCTTATGGTTTCTTCTTCTTCACGATAAAATGCTTAGAAGGGCTCTAGTCTAATTTAGAAAATATGAATGTAGCGGTCAGTCGGCAAGTCGGTGGCGGAAATGCGCGCGGGGGCCGCGAACTCCACGACCCCCGCTTGCACTGGTAGTTCGTTACTTCCAAATGGCTCCGCAATAGCTCTCCCTACGGAACTGCCGTTGATTTTACCACACAATCTTTTAGATCGCTCTCGCTTTAGTAAGTAGGAACGATTCGTACCCCTCAGCGTCCTCTTACACTTGTTCCGCCAATTTCTCCACGCGCCACTGCGCTATCTAGAATTCCCGGGAAATTCTAATGCCAAATGCCGCCAAAGTTAGATCGGCCAAGTCACCAGATAGAAGCCCATCACCTCCACTGTCAGATCAAAATCCTAAAGTGTTCAGCCAATGAAACCCCGCCACGAAATCTCTGTCGCAACTTCCCCAATAATTTAAGCTTACGATGTCGGCCCTCCGGGCCTCTGGACCTCCAGTAGTGGAATGTGAATACACGCTCGCCTCGCCGTTGGCGTCTCGGCTCGCTCCTCCGGCGACTAGGCCGTCGCCTCCTTTGCGCCCCTAGGCCGGGGCGCCCTCGGGACTTGCCGTCCCTCGGATAGACTCTGCATGGGGGTGGGAGGATTTCAAGGGATAAACAATGGGCCCCGCGCGCAAGGACGGGAGTGATTTTTTGCCGACGGTTTTGGAGCTTAAGTTAGGGACAATTTTAGGGTAGAATGGGTTAGTTTATAAATCAACTTGTCCCTTTGGTAAACGGTACTGTTAAAAAAGATTATGAATCTCACTAAATCAAAACAGCGCATCGCTGACCATGGCGAGGTATTTACCCCTGCGTGGATGGTCGAAGCGATGCTCGACCTTGTCAAGGGTGAATCCGAGCGCATTGATTCTCGCTTTCTGGAACCTGCGTGCGGGAGCGGAAACTTTCTTGTTCAGGTCCTGCGTCGCAAGCTCGCGATTGTCGAACTGAAATTCGGGAAGTCCGATTTTGAGAAGCAGCACTACGCACTTCTCGCTCTGATGTGTATCTACGGCATCGAATTACTGACGGACAACATCGCCGAATGCCGCGCCAATGTACTGGAGATTCTGGCTGAATACTTGAGCGTGAATGAATCGGCCGACTCCTATCGCGCAGCTTCTTACATCCTGTCGCAAAACCTTGTGCACGGTGATGCGCTGAAAATGCGCACTCACGATGACCGGCCCATCACCTTTGCGGAGTGGGGCTACCTCGGCAAGGGCAAGTTCCAGCGGCGCGACTTCAGGCTCGACATTCTTACTCAATCGTCAGCCTTCAGCGCGCCGGATTCGCTCTTCGCCCACCTCGGCATGCATGAAATCTTCACGCCGGCGAAGACCTACCTGCCCATGACGATGAGAGAGCTAGCTACCGCCGCTCCGGAGTCAACCCGATGACTTCACAGGCTAGCTTTGTATTGCGCGCCCGCAACCCGGACGTACTAACGTGTATCGCGAACCTCTCCAACGACGAGGTATTCACTCCGCCGGATTTCGCAAACAGGATGCTGGACACGCTGGCTGAGGCGTGGGCTATCAACAACAAAGGCGCGAACATATGGGCCAATAAGACAGTAAGGTTTCTAGACCCGTGCACAAAATCCGGCGTGTTCCTGCGCGAAATCGCCAGCCGACTTACTAAGGGGTTGGATAAGGAGATTCCGGAATTGGAGAAGCGTGTGAAGCATATCATGACGAAGCAGGTGTTCGGCATCGGCATCACGCACCTCACGAGCCTTTTGGCGCGACGCAGTGTGTACTGCTCAAAGCACGCCACTGGCAAGCACTCTATCGTTAAATCATTCGCCAACGACAATGGCAATATCTGGTTCCAGCGCACGGAGCACATGTGGGATGATACCAAATGCGAGTTTTGTGGCGCGCCGAAAGAGATCTTGGATCGTGACGAAGAATTTGAGAACTACGCTTATGCGTTTATCCACACACACAACATAAAAACTCGGATAACCGAGTTGTTTGGAGGAAATATGCAATTCGACGTTATTATTGGCAACCCACCGTATCAGATGAAGGGAGGAGCAGGTGGTTCAAGCGATTCGTCCATTTACCATCTCTTCGTTGAGCAAGCAATGAGACTTGAGCCACGGTTCTTATCAATGGTCGTTCCATCCCGTTGGCTGGCGGGCGGCCGCGGGCTCGACGAGTTTCGCAAGGAGATGCTCACTAATGGCCATCTACGATATCTAACTGATTTTTCCGACTCCGGGGAAGCATTTCCGGGAGTCCAAATTAAAGGTGGTGTTTGCTACTTTCTTTGGGACGCCGCATATAGTGGCACCTGTAACGTCACACGGATTGCTGGCGGCGTGGAACATGCCCAGCCGAACCGTTCGATTGGCGAATTCGATGTTTTCGTGCGCGATGAGCGGGCGCTTGGAATCCTTCGAAAAGTTCTCGCCAAGAAAGAACCGTCAATTGTTGAACTTGTATCTGGTGATACACCGTTTGGCATCGCAACGAACTTTGAAGACTGGACCGAGAAAGGCGGCGTTGGAAAAATCCCACTTCACCTCATCAGCAAGAGCAAGCGTACCGTCGCCTTCGTGAAACGTAGTGATATTCGCAAGAATGCTGACGCGATTAATGTGTGGAAGGTGCTCGTTCCCGAAGCCTATGGGGCTGGTGAGTCATTCCCACATCAAATCCTTGGCAAGGAAATTGTGGCCACTCCGCCGTCTGCATGTACACAATCGTACCTCGTCGTATCGCCTTTCCAATCGGAGAGGTCGGCCCAGAGTTTTGCCAGTTACTACCGCACGCGCCTGTTTCGATTTCTTGTCTCGCTGCGTAAGATCACTCAACATGCTCTACGATCTACCTACACATGGGTGCCGCAACAGTCCTGGAATCAGACATGGACGGATGAGTCGCTTTACAAGAAATACGGCATCACAAAAAACGAGATCGCGTTTATAGACAGCATGATCCGTCCGATGGGCGAGGGCGATGAATAAGACAATCCAGGAAATCCTCGCGCCGAAGCCGGAAGCACGCCCACGCATCTACGCCTACTCGATTGATGACAAGGCGCACGCGGGTCTCCTCAAAGTCGGCCAGACCACGCGTGGCGTGAAGCAGCGTATAGCCGAGCAGTTGAAGACCGCCGCGATCAAGAACTATAAGATCGAACTCGACGAATCTGCCGAGCGTGACGACGGCACGATCTTCACCGATCATGACGTGCGTGTAGTGCTCGCCAAAAAAGGCCTCAAGAACATGGAATTGGAGTGGATGCGATGCACGCTCAAGGATATAAAAACCGTCCTCACTGAGTTGCGCACCGGGCAGAAGTTCACCGGCACGCACCACGAGAGGTTTGCGATGCGGCGGGAACAGGCCGAGGCTGTCGAAAAGACTTTCGACTACTTCAACTCAATCTGGGCGGAGAAAAGAAAAGTCATCCCTCGCTTCTTGTGGAACGCGAAAATGCGCTTTGGCAAGACCTTCACTGCATATCAGCTCGCCAAGAAGCTCGGCGCTAAGCGCGTGCTCGTAGTGACTTTCAAGCCCGCTGTAGAGGATGCCTGGCAGACGGATCTCGAAACCCACGTGGACTTCGACGGGTGGCAATACCTGTCTCGCAATTCCAACAGCGATCCGACTAAAGTCTCTGCAAAGAAGCCGCTTGTTTATTTCGGTTCGTTCCAGGACTTGCTGGGTCGCGACGACAGGGGGAACATCAAGCCGAAGAACAAATGGCTCCACAAGGTAAAGTGGGACTTGGTCGTCTTTGACGAATACCACTTCGGCGCATGGCGCGACACGGCCAAGGAACTTTTCGAGGGCGAGGACGAGGCGGTCGCCAAGAAGGAGGCCAAGCTCGAATATGCCTCCGACTTGGAAGGCGTGAACGAAGACCTCAGCGAACTCTCTGAGAAGGAGTCGGACTTCCTACCCATCACCACCAAGGCCTACCTCTACCTTTCCGGCACGCCGTTCAAGGCGCTGGCTACTGGCGAGTTCATCGAGGAGGCGATCTTCAACTGGACCTATACCGATGAGCAGCGCACGAAGGAAGAGTTCGCGAACAAGAACCCCGTCAAGCGGAACCCTTATGGCGCATTGCCGCAGATGCGGCTACTTACTTATCAAATGCCAGACGAGCTGGTAGCAGTAGCGAGTGCCGGGGAGTTTGACGAGTTCGACCTAAATTCCTTCTTTGAGGCTTCGGGCCGCACAGTCCAGAAAGCGCAATTTAAGCACAAGAGTGATGTACAAAAGTGGCTGGACATCATCCGGGGTTCATATGCGCCCAAGTCGGCAGAACACCTAAAGACCGGCACGCAACCGCCCTTTCCATATTCAGACGTTCGGCTGCTGCCATATCTCCAGCATTCGTTCTGGTTTTTGCCCAACGTCGCCGCCTGTCACGCGATGGCGAACCTGCTGGCCGAAAAACAAAACGTTTTTTGGCACGACTACAAAGTCGTCGTTGCCGCTGGTGCCACGGCGGGTATTGGTTTAAATGCGCTGCCGCCCGTGCGCAAAACTATCGGCAGCGGATTCGATACCAAGACCATTGCGCTCTCCTGCGGCAAGCTCACTACGGGCGTCACCGTGCCACAGTGGTCATCCATCTTAATGTTGCGGAACCTCAAGTCGCCGGAGACTTATTTCCAGGCCGCTTTTCGCGTACAATCGCCGTGGTCCATCAAGAACCCTAACGGAGACGACCCGAACGCGGAGGAAATCCTTAAGCCGGTCTGTTTTGTGTTCGACTTCGCGCCTACACGCGCGTTGAGGCAACTCTCCGAATATGGGATTGGTCTCTCGCCCAATGAGCCGAACCCGGAAAACGCCGTCAAGGACCTCGTATCATTTCTGCCCGTGCTGGCATACGACGGTGCCAATATGACGCAGATCGACGCTGGGGGGATTCTCGACATCGCGATGGCCGGAACCTCGGCCACGCTGCTCGCGCGCAAATGGGAGAGCGCGCTACTCGTGAACGTGGATAATGACACTTTGCGTCGCATTTTAGACAATCCTGAGGCAATGGCCGCCGTGGAGCGAATCGAGGGCTGGCGTTCCCTCGGAGACAACATCATTGAGACCATCATCAACAAGAGCGAAAAGGTTAAGGAACTCAAGAATAAGGCGAAGGTGCGCGACCTCACGGAAAAGCAGAAGAAGCAGTTGACCGACGAGGAAAAGGAGTATAAGTCGAAGCGTGCGCTTGTTCAGAAGAAGTTAATCAAGTTCGCGACGCGCATCCCTGCGTTCATGTACCTGACCGACTTCCGCGAGAATACGCTCCAAGATGTGATTACCAAGCTCGAGCCGGATTTGTTCTTAACCGTTACCGGGCTGACGCTGAAAGACTTTCACCTGCTCGTACGGCTGAAGGTGTTCAACACGGAGCAGATGAATCAGGCTGTCTTTGCCTTCCGCCGCTACGAGGATGCATCGTTGCGCTATACCGGGATCGAGAGCCACAAAGACCTCACCCACTATGGGCTCTATGACACCGTTGTGGCGAGGGATTAGTCAAAAAATTAATGAGATCAATAACCGAGAGCAATTCTATGAAAATATCTTTACCAAAAGCCTTAAAACCTTTTCCTGAAAAAAGCTATTCCGAAATCATCAACGAGGTTGGAAAGTACCGATATTCAATATTTGAAGAAGGAGAATCTGTTCCCGGAGGGATTTTCAAACAGAAACTGGACCTAGCAAATTATAACTGCGTGGTTGCAGGGACCGGCTCTACGATAAGTGCAATTAATCTAAACATCCCAACTCTATCCAGTTCTCTTGTCGTGCCTCTGGATACCCCTGTTGTTATAGTGCGCTTATTAAGATTCGACGATTCTCATGGTGAGCCTCATTACAATGCTGATGACCAACTTATATTTGCAACTCAAGATGGAACCGTCTGGCGTCTTCCAAGAAAAGACGCTCCTGATCATTTTATAGAAATTGCTAATAGCGCCAGTCTCTTAACAGTCGCAGAGGCATACCAGCTTCCCGATGTTAAGCAAGGGCCAGTTAGTGATTATTCTGCCAAAGGCGCCAAACTGCATATAGATTTGAAGCCGTTAGACAAATGAGCACTCACGAGAAAGAAAATCGTTACGTCGCTTATTTCGACATGCTGGGTTTTAAAACGGCGACACGCAGGAATCCAACGAAAGCTTGGCAAGCTTTGAAATCTTTAAGAGAGTCCATGGATAAAATTTTACGTCTTGGAGTTTATTTGACAGAACGTAAAATTTATATAAAAAACCCAGTCCAATTATTTATTTTGGCCGATAGCGTGTTAATGTTTACTTTCAAGGATACAGCGGACGATTTAACAGCAATACTTGGTCTGAGCTCTGAGCTGCATACTCAAGCTTTGCATCGTTGCGTTGCTATTAGAGGAGGTGTAGCTCACGGAGAATTTTTTTATAATCTCGAGCAACATCTTTTTGGTGGCGAACCTTTTGTTCGCGCATATGAGTTGGAAAAATGTGCGCAGTGGTCAGGCATCGTGGTCGATGAATCAGTGGCCACACATTATAAAAATTCTCCAACGTCTTTAAAGTGTCCAGATGAGTCCCCGGTTATCATACCTTGGAATGTTCGTTTGAAAAATGGTGGAACGCAAGAAATAAATGTCTTAAATTGGGTCGAACCTCATAGACAAAATTTTAATAAAAATCCGCCTATAAGCGTTCCCGATTTTTATCTTGGTTTTACTGGCTTATTCGGTTCATTCGACACTTTAGATCGGGACGCTCAATCTAAATATGAAAACACTGTGGAATTTATAAATTATTGTCTAACTCGCCGATAATGAATATCTTGGAGCATTTTTACAAATTAGCTCGCGGAATAGTGAGCATCATTTTCTTTTATTTGCCGGCCGCCATCATAACTATCGTAGTGATTCATTTTACAGTTGGTTCTTTAGCCGGACCCTTAAAAGTCATTTGGACAACGGAATATTATAAGATCACACTTTCCTTGATTGCATTAGCTGTGGCAATGGGCAATCTGTCCTTTGGCGCAGCAAGGAGTTCTGAAGATAAAAAATTAATCGAGTTTTATTTCTCCTGCGGTCGACAGCTATTTTATGCCGCACTTATGATAGCGATAGCCATAGGTTTGAAATACTCTTTGTCTATCGCCGAGGAGCCAGTACTTAGATATATGCTTCCTCCATATAAACTTGTCACTCAAATCCTATGTTATTTATTTTTTTATATAGGCGCATTATCCTTAGGCAAAGCTTTAACGTCCCTTCACAAAAAAATGTTTTTAGATTTTCGACAGGATATTCGATTCAAAAGGTAATGGACCCGCTAACGCAATGTCAGCTAATTTATAGAACGGTACCGTCTACCAAAGGGACAGGTTAGAACACACTAACGATGTGCGGCCGATTCATTCTCTCCAAGCCTAAAAAAATAAAAGCCAAAGACCTGAGAATAAAACAGGAAGAAGTAGATCTCTTGAAACCCCGTTACAACGTGGCCCCGTCTCAAAAAGTGGCGGCTCTTTTAAATGAAGACCCTCGTCATGTGGAAGCGATAAAGTGGGGCCTTATTCCGTCCTGGTCTAAAGATGAGGCCATCGGTCAGCGCATGATCAATGCCCGCGCCGAGACGCTGGCCGAGAAACCGAGTTTTAAGGGACTGCTTCACAAACACCGGTGCTTGATCCTGGCAGACGGATTTTATGAGTGGGCCGAGAGCGCGCGTGGTAAACAGCCTTATTTGATCCGTCTCAAATCAACAGAGCCGTTCACATTCGCGGGGCTTTGGTCTCATTGGACAAATCCAAAAGGAGAGGAGATCAAAACCTGCACCATCATCACCTGTGCTCCCAACGCTCTCATGGAGAAGATCCATAACCGTATGCCCGTAATACTGGACGGTGAGGCGCGTGACGTGTGGCTTGATCCTGAGAACAAAGAGGGGACTGCCCTCACCTCACTTCTTAAGCCATACCCCGATAACGAAATGGAAGCGTATCCGGTTTCCAAGATCGTCAACTCTCCTCAAAACGACGATGAAGCCTGCCTAAAACCTATTTCTTGACATACTAAACGTTCGTTCAGTATAGTCTATCTAAGAGGGACTATTTATGACGGACAGGATCAATTTTTCGGAAGCGTTAGCCAAGCTTCGCTCGTTTTGCCGTGAACATCACAGACCGCCCAGCTTCTATGAGATAACCCGCCTCTTCGGCTACAAGTCTAAAAATGCCGCTTTTGAACTCGTCGGGAAACTGATCAACAAAGGCCTTTTAAAGAAAGACCGGCAAGGAAAGATCCTTTTCGATTCTTTAATGGGTGTAAAGATCCTCGGAAGTATTCAAGCCGGATGGCCAAGCCCCGCCGAAGAAGAGCTCGTGGATACCATGAGTCTTGACGAGTATTTAATCAAACATCCTGAGCAAACTTTTCTTGTCAAAGTTACGGGTGATTCGATGATCGAAGCGGGGATCAAAGAAGGCGACCTTGTTTTGGTCGAACGCGGGCGTCAACCCAAGCATCGGGACATTGTGATCGCGCAGGTCGATAACGAATGGACGATGAAATATTATGAGAAAGCCGGAAAAGAAGTCCACCTTGTCGCGGCGAACAAGAAATATCCACCCATTAAACCCAAAGAAGAGCTAAAAGTCGGAGGAGTGATCATTGCAGTTATTCGGAAATACAAGTAGTGAACCCGTAACTCTTCAATCACTCCCCAAGGCCATTATTCATGTGGATTGCGACGCCTTTTTTGCGAGTGTCGAACAAGCCATGAATCCGGAGCTTAAAGGCAGGCCCGTGATCACCGGCAAAGAAAGAGGCATCGCCTCGGCGATGAGCTATGAAGCCAAAAGGCGGGGAGTCGTCCGTGGCATGAGACTCTTTGAAGTAAAAAAGATATGCCCCGATGCGGTGATACTCCCGAGCGACTATGAAACCTATTCCTTATTCTCAAAAAGATTCTATGGGATCTTGCGTCGCTTCACACCCGATGTGGAGGAGTATTCCATCGATGAAGCGTTTGCCGAACTCTCAGGGCTTCGCAGGGTATACCGCACATCTTACGAGGAGATAGCGCTTAAAATAAAAGAAACGGTAGAATCAGAACTTGGGATTACCGTCTCCATTGGCTTGAGTCTTACGAAGTCTCTAGCAAAGATATGCTCAAAAGAAAATAAGCCTTCCGGCTTTACCTGCGTCAAGGGCTATGATCTTCACCATTATCTTAAAAAGATCCCGACTGAACGCGTCTGCGGCTTTGGGCCGAACAGCGTCAATCTTTTAAAAAAGAATGGCATCAACACCGTGTATGAATTTATTTCAAGACCTGAGATTTTCGCGAAGAAACTCTTCGGGAAAATCGGAAAAGAGCTTTGGCATGAATTAAGAGGAGAGGCGGTTTACCCAATTAATACCCAACCCAAAGACGATCAGGCTTCACTTAGTAAAACAAAGACGTTTTCACCGCCCTCGAATGACAAAGAATTTGTGAGAGCCCAGCTTTTGAGAAACCTTGAGTCTGCATTTATCAGGCTAAGACGACATCACTTGAGGGCAAAGTCATTAACGATTTTTCTTGTGAATCACGAATTTCGGGGCAAAGGTCTTTGCGCAGAGCTATCACGCTCTACTGCCTCAACATTCGAAGCCGTTGAAATGGCATCCAAGCTGTATGAGAAACTTTTCAACCCCTCTTTAAAATACCGGAAAACAGGCATTATTCTAAACGACTTGGAAATCGAGAAGGAAACGCAGTACGATCTGTTTCAAGATACCTGCCATATCAAGGCCTTAAGAGAAATATCAAAAGTGATAGACGATGTGAATGCGATTTACGGCAAGCACACGTTGCACATAGGCGCGACGGATTGCCTGACGCAGTTTAACCAGCACCTCGGCGACCGCGGAGACTGGGCGCCGAGGAAGAAGAATCTCCTGAAAGGCGAGACTTTTAGGCAGCGACTTAAGATTCCTTTATGGAGCGTGAAGGTATAGAATAAGCCCGATGAGAATTATCAAATTTCAAGTTTTACTTTTTTTATTTCTTATTTCATCAACCTCTTTTGCTTATCAAGCAGAAGTCCAAGACATTCCCTCCAGTAAATACTATGATATTGCTTCAAACGAAATCAATAAACCGGACGACGTTCGCGGGGGAAAGTAAGAATTTACATGAAAATCATCTGCTCCTGGTGCAAAAAATTCATGGGCGAAAAAGTGCCCTTTGACGATCTCTCGATAACTCACGCCAAGTGCGCCGAGTGTTTGGAGAGACAAAAGAAAGAAGGTAGTAGTTCTTGAAACTCGGTGTCATTCTCATCCATGGTATTGGAAATGAAAGCCCAAACTGGGCTGATGAAAAAATCCAGAAGCTAAAAGAAAAAATCCTCGAAGAAACAAAAGCTCTTTCCCTCCAGCGCCCGCCCGCATCTATCGATGACATCGCTTGTATCGCAAGCGCTTTTTGGAAAGATGTTTTTAAAGATTCTCAGACCGAACTCCAAAATCTTCTGGACGAATACTATGAGTCAAAAATCAAGAATACATCGAATCTGGGCTTTTGGAGTAGGGTTTGGTTATTTGCAACAAGAGAATTTAGAAAGCTTCAGAATCGTGTTATCTCATGGTTTGTGGGGGATATCATCGGCTACATGAGTGGAGCCATGGCCAAGGAAAGAGTCTATGAGGACATTAAAAAATGTTTCGTTGAACTTAGACGGTGCTTAGAGTCGTCCAACGACAAGGCACAAGTCACATTTGTCACCCATAGCCTTGGGACCGTCATAGGGTCGGATTTTATTTACGATTATTTTATGAAGAATTCAAAAAAAGACGTGGATTTAAGTGATCATTTTTTAATATCAAATATTTTCACGATCGGGTCACCCATAGCGCTTTTTTCTTTGAAGTTTGGAGGTCCCGGCGCTTTTCGAAAACCCATCCATGTCCAGGCACAAAGGGGCAGGTGGCTTAATATCCTGGATCTGGATGATCCCGTGGCCATGCCTTTGGCGATATTGAATGAGGAGTATAAAAAAGCAGTATGGGCGGATATTCAAGTCGATGCGGGTAAATATGGCGTTGCCCATACGGAGTATTTTAACAAGTCCGATACCATGACAATCATTGCCAAAAAAATAGCCATTGATTGGGCTGTGCTTAATAAACATAAAGACGAGACCGCGGCCAATGCGCTCTACGAAAAATTCGATCATTGGGTCCAAGAAGAGGCTAAATGAAGATTTCTCGGCTAAATGATTTGATTGAAGAAGGCAAAACCACCAAAGGTAAATGGGAACTTACCCCA
>Ga0209726_10006087_pt1 | contig 14225 bp, 3 predicted proteins | sample Subgrocontami54m_FD_187453 | JGI IMG/M metagenome (GOLD analysis project Ga0209726, IMG submission 187453) | Subsurface groundwater microbial communities from S. Glens Falls, New York, USA - GMW46 contaminated, 5.4 m (SPAdes) (version 3) | ecosystem: Environmental > Aquatic > Deep subsurface >... | reverse complement strand
CGCAACTGTTCCTGGGTGAAGACCACCCGGTGGGTGATCCCTCCCGCCGGCACAATCAGGTTGGTGGCGTAGACCTCCCGGGTTGTTAAGGCGCCGGGCACGGTGAAGCCCAAGAAGACATACACCTTGCCAGCCGTGTCGCCCGTGTTGGAGAAGGGAAACTCCACCACCAGATCCTGGTCCGCCGGGACGGAGCGCGGAATCACCGGGTTGCCCGCCGAGCCGATCCGGGCCTGCCCGAAGGCGAAGGGGTTGCCGAAGAATCCTTGCCCCAACCGGGTCTCCTTCTGGAAGGCCGCGAACGTGATCGCGTAGCGCCCCGGGGTGATCCCGGACTGCAGCAGGCGCTCGCCGGAGATCCGGACCTCCGGGAAGGACTCCCCGGGGTTGACCGTGAAGGGGTGGTAGGTCTCCCGGGTGTCGGTGGTTCCCGGCGGGGTGAAGGCCACCAGCAGATTGACCTCCTTGGCCTCCGAGAAGGTGTTGGTCAGATGGAAGCGCGCGGAAAACTCGCCGCCGAGTCCGATCTGAGGGGTGTAATCGGGCCGCTCGGTGAAAGAAAGCCCTTCCGGGACACTGAGCTCTGAAAGGGCTTGGGACAGAGTCGCGCGTTGAGCGAGGTCCTGCTGCTCCTGCGTCTGTCCTTCCAGCATCTGATCGAGAGAAACGCCGCCGCCCTGAATCCGGGTCTCGCTATTCGAGGCCTCCGGCAGATCAGCCCGCGCCGCCGCGACCGGCATCAGAACCAGCGCCCATGCCAACGACAAAGTCACCGCCGTCTTTCCCTGATCAACTCGGATCATGCTCCCCTCCCCTAGTGTAAATATTTTCTACAAAATGCAAACCTATGAACAAAAAAATAGAAGCGCGCCTACAACAGATTTCCCGCCAAGCGGGAGGCGCGCAGCGTCGTCCATCCGGGAAAACAGCACCGAGGCACCGATTTTGGTACTCGCCTGGTGGAGGATGCTTTTCATTTGCGGTGAAAGAAACGAGTTAAGCTACGGCCTAATGCATAAACAAGTAGGCCGAGACCCACAAGGCCAACCAAACGAAAGAAATCGACGGCAAGCCACCCGGCACGCCAAGCTACACTTCCTTGTTGAAGACTGGATAACCACTGCTGAAGGAGAGTTCGAATCAGTCCACTCCCCAGGATGAGTATAAGGGCGAGACCAAAATGAGAAAATTTACGCTGGTTTGACATTTTGCGGGGGATGTTTCTCGAACCAATCGTTGTGGGTTACCCAGGGGACCTCTCGTTCTTCGAGCTCATCGGGACCCGGGTTTTTCATCTCAACATTGTCTGATCTACATTTTACGCAGAGTTCTTTAGATCCCCTTGGGAGACGGTAGGTACCTCCGCAAGAACACTTGTCGCACGACCCTTCAAACCATCCATAAAATATATCGATTTTCTCGGGCTTGTTAGTATCTGTCCCAAATTCTAGTTTGTGTTTTGTTTCGAGTAAATCCCACACGGGATCTGCATCTGCGTCTACAGCAGCTTGATTTCCGCACTGATCACAATATAAGTTGAGCATTCCGTATTCAAAATCTGAGAAATACCGATATTTCACGTAATTACTTTCGCACGCTTTACATCGGTACCTTAAAACAGAGGCTCTTCTGCGCTCGCTCATTGGAGGGGGAGCTTTGCTTCTAGGAGATCATCAAAGTTTGCGTTGTCCAAAACAGCATAGTTATTATGGCCAGGGCTTCGGATGCTTTCATACTTGATGACATTATAACCGTCCTTCTTGACCATCTCTGCCACAATCTGACTTCTTTCATAACTGTTTGCTTCAGCTACATAGCCGTATTTAGTTTTCATGGCCGGATCAGTCAAGTCTACAACTTTTGATTTTGAAAAATTCAGATTGTACTGGACTGCGATGTCCGGTCCCTTCGTGCCGTTTTTTATTGCGTGAAACCGGACTTCTGCGATGGCGGTATCTGCCTCTTCCGAAAGATAGAAGCCTTTACCAAACCGATTGTGAGGACTTAGTTTCTTCGGATTAATCCCATTGGCCAAACTTAACAACTTTTCTTTAGTTGCTGCATGAGCAAGACCTTTGAAATTTTCTTCGGCAAAGGCGTATTCGTACTTGAGTGCTTTGTTGGTGTCGGTCGCTATCTCTAGGACGTCATCCCCTACGGCGTAGATCTTGCTCTCAGTTCGGGCGAAGTTCATCAGGCCAGCATCGATTCGACTTATAGCACTACCGGCCTCACCTACAAGCTCGCCAGCTCTAGCAGTTTTCACTGCTCCCGAAAGTGTTTTTCCGGCAAGCCCAAGAATGGGGATGAGCTGGACTCCTCGAAGGACGTCTTCTGTAATATGCCAGAGTGCTGCGCCGTAACGTTTGTTCGGGAGGTCCTCTTTGAATGCTTGTCCAACTCCCTTCCCGATTCGAAGAGGATCGAGGCCTACATTTGTAAGATCTCCGAGGAAGTAGACCCCAAAGCCTCCCCAATAAGCCAAGGATCCTGGTTTTGCATTTGCACCGATTTGGATACCCTTTTGGTGGAGTTCATTGGCCCAGGTTGCTATGAGGTCTCCTACAGCACGGCGCTGAGAAGCGGTCAGTTCTACGGAGCTTGTTTGTTCGGAAAGACGTTGACGTTCTGCGGCTTGGGTTTCAGGGTTCTCGATAACGCGCTGGCCTGCTTGTTTAAAGGGCTCAATCAGTGCTTGAGCCGCATCGGTCCCTACGGTTTTCGCCAGCCTACCCTGCAGATCGTTTATAGAGATGTTGAAATCCTGGAGGTCTTTTTGCCGTTGTTCGGGAGGGGGTTCAAACAAGATAGGGCTCGACTTCTCAAGGATGTCCGCCACTGCGCCAAGCTGCTTTGAAGATAAGGCTGATACCGAGCTTGCTACGAGACCGGCTTTGAGAAGTTGTCCGCCATCAAATACAAAACTCAATCCTGAAGTTTCGTCGACAAGCTGGCCGGTGAAGATTTGGCCATCTGGGGAAAGTTGAAGATCCCCGGTCTCATTGCCGGTGAAGAGGAAGTTTTCTTCATTTCGAACCAACCGAGCCCTGAAAACTTGACCATCTCGAATCTCTAAGGTGAGCTTGCTGCCGTCCTCGTATCTCTGCGTGACGGTGCCGTTGCGCATGCCGGCTTGAAGCGTCTGGCGGTCGGCACGGATTTCTTGGTAACGGCGTTCAAGGTCATCCTCGGTGATCCCCAGGAGGGAGGTGTCGCCGAAGGGATCCTCCTTGTAGAGAAGGGCAAGGTCTTTGTCATCGGCCAAGGAGAGTTTTTTGGCCTGGGTTCCATCATCCAGGGTGACGTTCTGAATCTTGCCTTGCTGCATGCGCTGGGTGATGGCGTTTTTGATGGTCCCGAAGGATTGGACGAGAGATTCCACGCTGTCGCGGTGGAAGATGCCGGTGGCGTAGTTCTCCAGTGCTTGGGCGAAGCCGAATCGGCGGATCTCATCGGAGAAGTTGTTGGTTTTGGCGAGCGCTTCGGACATCCAGACGGGACGGGAGGTCTCGTACTGGATGATGGCCTGGTTGTAGGCGGCTTGGTTCCATACTTTGGTTCCATCCTGAAGGGTGGTAATGAAGCGGGGATCCTCGGGGTTTGGTGGAGGCGGGATGGTGCTGAAGTTCCCAACAGAGTCCCGGAAAGCGCTGTAGATGCCCTGGAAGATGTTGTGAGAGGGGCTGATGGCCCCGGAGATGGCCCCGCTTAAGGTGCGAGTGATCAGGGAGCCGGCGAAGGGATCCAGGTTCAGGGTCTGGGTAGCCATCTGAAGGCCGACGGAGGTTACCCCTGATTTCAGGCCCTCCCAGATGGCGTTGGTGATGCCCTCCGCGGTGCGGCCAGGGGTGACGGTCGCCTTGACGGCGGACGAGATTGGTATCCCGGCCAATTGGGAGATGCGCGGATCCAGGCCGATCGATTCACCGAGTTTCTGGATACCATAGTAGGCCAGTTCACCCGCCAAAGTGGGTGCCAGACTGGTTTTGAGGGTATAGCCGAGAGCGTCGAGTCCAAACTTGGGATCAAATAAGACGTTACCGGCAGCATCCTTCATCACGTTGCCGGCCGCGTCTAACCGAGCTACGTTGACGCCTGAGGTCAAACTGTTGGTGATGGTGCCGACGCCGATCCCCGCTATGGAGGCCAGGGCGGGGTCTAGGCCGGCTTTGACGAGGCCGATCTGGGTGCCGGCGACGGCGGTGGAGGTGAAGGCGCCGGCGGTGAAGTTGGTGAGGAACGAGGAGGTGGTGCCGACCGGGTTGAGGGCGCCGGAGATTCCGCCGGAGGTGAAGGCGCCGGCCAGGGAGGCGATGGTGGGGCTGACACCCAGCGTCTCCAGGCCACGCGAGACCCCCACGTTGACGGCGGTGGTGAGGGCGAACTGGCCCAGGCTGGCCCAGGAGAAGGAGGAGAGGCCGACGGCGGCGAGGACGCCCTTGCCGATCAAGGCGAGGCCGGTCAGGAGTTTGCCGGCGAAGAGGGCGCTGACCCCTTGGCCGATGAGGCCGGTGCCGGAGAAGAGGGAGCCGAAGCCCCCGAAGAAGCCGCCGATGGAGCTGAAGGCGGTTCCGAGGGCGGAGAAGACGGAGGCCAAGACGGAGCCGAGCGTGGCCAGCAGGGCGGCGACGGCGCCGACGATGGCGGTGACGGCGGTCCCGATCGCGGAGGCGACCGCGACGAAGATGGCGAAGAGGACGGGGAAGAAGGATCCGGTGATGGAGAGGGCTTCAGAGTCGGTCAGGCGCTGGTAGGCGTGCGGCGGCGCTCTCGGGGAGAGGATCACTCCCTGCCAGATCCGGCTGAACTCCTCGGCCGTCATGGCGACGATGGAGCCGTTGGGGCCTTTGTTGGGCTCCCGGACCAGGATCTTGCCGTCGGCGGTGACGGCCAGCACGTGGAGGTAGTGGTTGCCGTTGACGTGGGCCAGGATGGGGGCGGTGCGGCGGCGGAAGGATTGGCCGGAGCCGCCCTCCCCCTCTCGGACATCCTGGATCGGCTGATGGCTGGCGGCGTCCAGGCGCAACACGGTGCCGGTGTCATGCCGGGTGAAGTAGACCACGGTGCCGTCCGGGCTGAAGGCGACCTCGCCGGACGCGCCGCCGGTCGGGACCGTGGAGAGGAGCTCTCCGGTGGCGGCCGAGAAAACGTTCAGCTGTTTGGAAACGCCGTCAAACAGGTAGACCACCTGCCCGTCGGGCCGCAGCGCCATGCTCTCGATGGAGCCGGAGAGGCTTGCGCTGCGAACGGTCTGCAGGGTGGCGGCGTCCAGCCAAAGGAGATGCTGGGTTCCCTTGCCGGCCAGCAGGACTTGGCCGCCGGAGGAAACCTCCAATCCGGCGGGCTTGCCGAACGGGAGCGACACCCGATTGACGACCTGGCCGGAAGCCGCGTCAATCGCCAGGAGGACGCTCGAGCTGCTCTCCGGTGAGAGCGCGTCATGGAGATACAGTTTCATTCCGTCCGGGGAGACGGCCATCCGGGAGGGGCTCTTCAGGCCCGCGTCCACCTGCGTGACAACGCCGGTCTTCAAGTTGGCGGAGAGCAGCAAGGAGCCGGGATTGTCTTTGCCGGTGGCGAGCACCCAAAGGGTATTTCCGTTGGGGCTCAACAAGGTTTGCTGGGGGACAAATGCGGGTATCGGCGGGGGGGTCCAGAATCCGCGCAGTGGAACCAGGTTGCCGCCGGAGTCCAGATCGAACACCATCAAACCGGCGGCGGACATGAAAGGGGCGTCCTTTTTCATCCGGTCCAGGTCGGAGATTTTATAAGAGCCCCACGGCCGCGTGACCAGGATGTCCTTGATAAAGTTGGTGGCGTAAGCGCCCGACCAGGGATGATACTCCTTCTGCTTTTGCTGGAACATCTTGATGGCTTGAGCGTTCTTGAATACCAGCACGCGGGCGTGCCCCGGCCGGTAGGAGAGGGTCGGGAGGCGGGCGACCCCCTCCGCCGACAGGGTGAAATAGGATTTATCTGCATCCTGCGGTCTGACGTAGTAAACGCCGGCTTCTCCCCCTTGGTCGTTCTCTATCCAGACGGATACGATCGCTCCGGTCGGCAGCCCCTGTGTTTGAAGCAGCAAGGCTCCGTCCGGCTGCGTGAGCCAGGAGATCGCCGGCGCCGGCGGCTCTCTCAGGTGGAGGGTCCGCGTCACCTGGTCGGAAGAGAGGTCCACGATCTCCAAGTCGCCGGTTTCCTTCAGCTCGTAAGAGGTCCGCCCATCCGGGGAGATCAACTGGGAGAGGGTCAGTTCCTTGGGCAGCATGGTTTTCAAATCCTCCAACGATACCCGGGCGGGGGTCGTGGAGAGGCCGTACCGCTGAGAGACGCGCTGCATGGAGAAGAGGGAGAGCTCCAAGTCCCCGGTGGTTCGGGGCGAGATGACGCCGGTCAGGATGTCCAACCAGATCGCTTCGACGGCCAGGGTCACCGCGTCCACCTGGATCCCCCCTGCTTGCGCCAGCAACCCCTGCAGCGCCAGGAACGCGGAGTGCCCGAAGTGCAGGGAATTGGTGTTGAGCCAGCCGCGGATCTCAGCGATGGCTTCGGAGTTGAGCGGAACGGCCCGGCTTAAAGTCATGCCGTAAGGGGCCAGCTGAGCCGCTTTCTGCTCATTGGAAGCGGCTGCCCAGCTATCCAGCTTGGCGGAGACGAGCTGCCGGATCTGCGCCACCTGCTGCACCCGGGCCGGGTAATCCGACAGCGCCCGGATCTTCTGCTCTAAGGCGGTCAGGTCCAGCGCCGCGTCGGGGTTGGCCCCGAATTGCGCGTAGAGCTGCTCCACCGCTTCGGAGGTCTCCTTCTCGTCGGGGTCCCGGCCGATCACGTTGCGGTAGACGCGGATGAGGATCACGGTCACTTCCTGGAGGAGGATCTGGCGGGTGAACTCCTTCTCCTTGGCGGTGATCAAGGTAAACGCGGAGGCGCTCTGAGATTCCAACTGGTTCCGGACCGACTCCACCTGGGATTCCAGGCCGCCCAGCGCCTGGGAGTATTGGCTGTCCAGGGAGGAGAGGGCCTCCCGGACCTGGTTCATCCCGTGGCGGATCTGATCCATCGCCCGGCCCTTTTCTTTCTTGCCTTTCCGGCCGTGGACGTTCGTGTTTTCCAGGTCGCTCAGCTTCTGCGCCAGGTCGGCCAGCTGGGCCTGCAGCTGGGCCCGGCCTTGGGCGGTCTGGTCGGCGAGCTGCCCGATCGCCAGATGTTTGCGGAGGGCCAGCTCCTCAAGAGCGTCGGCCCGCTTGCGGATGACTTCGGCCCGCGCGGCGGCGGTATTGTCGGCCAGCTCCCGGCGCGCGGCGTGCAGCGTCAGCTTCACCAGCTGCCCGGCCTCGTTGTAGGTGAAACGAGTGGTGACGTTCCCATTCGTATCGAGCGTTTGCGTGGGCCGCCCGTCCTCATAGAGGGTGACCTGCCCGTTGGCCTGCGTCCGGGAGATGAGATGGCCAGCGGAGTCTCCGCCAGAGGCGGATCCGCCTCCGGCGGAGAACTCCTGCACCGTGATGGTCTCCGAAGAAGCTATGGGGCTGGTCAGCCGGTGCACGGAGATCTCCTCTCCGTCCGGGTTGGCCAGAATGGACAGCGCTTCGGCGCTGGAGGGGTCGAGTTCCGCCAGCCGGGCCGTCTGCTCGGCGGACAAATCCTTTGCCGCCGATACGGAGTAGGAAGGCCCTTCGATCTGCTCGATGGCGACCAGCCGGTTGGACTCGTCGTAGACGCGGGTTGTCCCTTCCTGGTCGGTAACGCGCGTCAGAGGGACTGTCCCCGCAGGGGACTGTCCCTCGTACCGATAGGTATAGGAAGCCCGCTCTCTGCCCTGGTAGCGGACGGTGGCGGCAGCGACCTTGGGAGCACCGGAACCGGACGCTGCGGTGGATACCCCTACCGCTTCCAGCCGGCCCTGCCTCTGCAGGCGGAACAGGGAAAGGCGGTCGGTGGGCAATTCCGCTTCGGGATTCGTTCCCTTCAGTTCCCAGGGGCTGGTTGGGCTGGCCCGGTGGTAGTAAGCAAAGGTTCCATCCGGCAGCATCTGCCGGGCCTCCAGGGCTGTCTCAAACGGGTCTTGGTATCCGCCCGGGTTCGCCGTGTACTCGTACGTGGTGACCGCCCCGTCCGGGTCGGTCTGAGAGATCAGCAGCCCATCACGGTACCGCTTGACCCGATTGGCCTGCAGATCCCGGAGGGTGGTGATCTCATTGCCGCCGGCGTCGAACTCGTAGGTGTAGTCATAGATCAGCGTCTCGCCCTTGAAAACTCTCCGGATCCGGTCGTAGGCGTACTCGGTGCGGATGAGACCAGCGGTATCGGCGGCCACGGTGTTGGCCAGCCGGCCAGCGGCGTCATAGGCGTAGGAGATCACCGTGCCGTTTTTCTGGGTGAGGGTGGAGAGGCGAGATTGCTTCGCCCCTTCGGGGCTCGCAATGACGGTGTAAGTGAGCCGGGCGCCGTCGGCGCGGGTGGCTTCTTTGAGGATCCAATCGGCGGAGTAGGTGAGGGAAGTGAGAATGTCATCCTCGCGAAAGCGAGGATCGGTACCAGGTACCGTTCCGGTACCTGGTACCTGGTTGGGGTTTTCCGGTTTAAGTGTTGCGACCCATTCCGCGCCCCGATCACCCTGAGCTTGTCGAAGGGTGAGGGTGTAGCCGGCGCCGTCCGGCAGCGTGAGGCCGCTGGGTTGGCCGGCGGTGTAGGCCACCTTGCTGCCGTCGGGCAGGGTGGCCTCCGCCGGCTGCCCGGCGGCGTATCGCACGACCCGGCCGTCGGGCAGGGTGACGACGCCGCTGACGAGCCGACTGTCGGCGTCGTACACTCCGTCGGCTACCTGAGTTCCGTCCGGCAGAATGACTCCGCTCGAATTTTTCCCGTTGAAGGTGATCTGGGTTTGGTCGGCCAGCGTGAGGGTGTTCAGTTGTCCCGCGGCGTTATAGGAGCGGGTGACGCCGTCTCGCTTGGTGGACAAGCCGGTGATCCTGCCCCGGGCATCCTCCAGCAGGGCTAAGATCGCCTGCGGTGAACTGGGCTCATCCGTTACCGGCCGGCCGTCGGCTCCGATGCGCTGAAGGATCCGGCCGTCGAGGTCGAGGAGGATGCTTTCCTGGGTTGCGGAAACCAGGATCGCCGTGATCTTTCCGGCGTCATTTAACCGGTAGGCATAGGTTGTGAGGGCGCCATCCAGGCCGCGCGAGGCCTCAAGCCACTGGCCGTCCGGCGAATACCAGTAGACTGCTCCCAGCGGCGTTTTGCTCCAGACGGCGGCGCCTCTATTAAGGAAGGTGGTGGTCCCCTCCGGCGTGATGAGCCAGCCGCCGGTGATCCGGCCGGTCTCATCCGGTGAGGGGTTCAGCAGCTTTGTGCCGTTGGGCGTGGTGACGGAAGCGAGGGTCCCCTGGATGAAAAGGGCGACCGACCTGTCCGCCAGTGTTTGAGTCACTTGAGCCCCTTGCGGCAACGGGGCCGGTTCGGTGGGCTCGGGAAAAGGATTTCCGGAGCGGGTGACCGTGTACCCGGCCCAGGATTCTTTGCCGGAAGGGTCTGTTGCCGAGGCGATGAGCCGGTTCCGGCCCATCCCAAGCCGCCACCGCTGCGCGGCCTGGTTTTGGCCGTTCACGCTAAAGATGAAATCGTAGAGCTCCGCGCTGCTTGTAGCAGGAGAGACAAGGGCCAGGGCCGATTGTTCGGCCGGCGGTGTGGCCGGCGGCGGGGTGGCCGGTGGTGGCGTGGCCGGTGGCGGAGTGGCCGGCGGCGGAGTAGCGGGCGGCGGGGTCGGCGCGGGCTTGGGTTGCGGGGCCGGCTGCCAAGAACCGGGCATCCGGTTGAGTGTTGAATCCGCGCCAAGCGTGTAAACGATCAGCCCGGCGGATTCCACGAAGGCCCGGTCGCCAAGGAGGTTGGTTAACTCGCTGAACCGCCCGTCGCCTTGCCGGAAATAGTAGTTCGGCAGCCGTGCCAGCAGTTGGCGTTGGGCCTGATCGTTCTTTGTGATGAGGAGAGAGGTATGCCCCGGCCGGAAGGATCGGGCACCCTCCCGTGGGTTGATGATCTCCGCGACGCCGTCCTGTCCGACAACGGCGGAGTAGTCGGCCCAGGGTTGGATGTACCAGGAATGGGGCTCGCCGCCGAGATCGTTCTCGATCCAGGAGGAGACCCTGCTTCCGGCCGGAGCGTCGGTGAATCGCGCAACGATCTTGTTGGGCCCGGCCGAGATCACCGCGGACGCGGCTGGAGGCGCCGGAGGAGCGGCAGCGGGGGGCTCATTGGCCGGCGGCGGTGTGACTGGCGCGGGGGCGGCCGGCGGCGGGGTAACCGGCGCAGGGGCGGCCGGCGGAGGAGTGGCTGGCGGCGGTGTAGTGGCCGGTGGAGGGGTCGGTATAGGCGCGGGTTTAGGTTGCGGTGCCGGCTGCCAGGAGCCGGGCATCCGGTTGAGGGTTGAATCCGCGCCGAGCGTGTAGACGATCAGCCCGGTGGATTCCACAAAGGCCCGGTCACCAAGGAGGTTGGTTAACTCGCTGAACCGCCCGCCCTGCCGGAAATAGTAGTTGGGCAGCCGTGCCAGCAGTTGGAGTTGGGCCTGATCGTTCTTTGCGAGGAGGAGGGTGGTATGCCCCGGCCGGAAGGATCGGGCACCCTCCCGTGGGTTGATGAGCTCCGCGACGCCGTCCTGTCCGACGACGGCGGAGTAGTCGCCCCGGGGCTGGATGTACCAGGTGTTGGGCTCGCCGCCGAGCTCGTTCTCGATCCAGGAGGAGACCCTGCTTCCGGCCGGAGCATCAGTGAACCGCGCGACGATCTTGTTGGGCCCGGCCGAGATCACCTCGGACGCGGCCGGAGGCGCCGGGGGAGCGTCAAGGGCTTGTTGAAGAGTATTCAAATGAGCCAGCAGTTGATCCTGCGCCTGCTGGCCGGCCACCGCCTGCTTGAGCGGCAGGGAATCCCCCCGGAACAGCTCATCGGAAGCGGAAGGGTTGATCGGTTCCTGCGCGAGGGCCGGCGGGACCGCCGTGAGGGTCTGGAAGCAGAAGAAAGCGAACGCCGTCACAGCGGCGGTGATTCGACGGATGCAGTTTGCGATGTCTCTTTTCATGGCTGGGGAGCCCCTTTCGTTTTTTATCAACTACGTTGCAAATATAACTCATAATCTGAAAATTGTCAATAGTGCAAAATAATTTATTTGAAATAGGAAGGGGACACCGGGTCATTTCGAGGCCGTAGGCCGAGAAATCTCGTCCTTAAAAGCGAGATCTCTCGCCGCTTCGCGGCTCGAGATGACGGTTTCGAAACGTGTTCTTATTCCTTGTGCTATACTCCGCGGTGTGAACACCGAAGCGCTGGAACTCGTCGAGGCCTCACGGGAAACCAAGTGGGAGCGGCCGAGCTTCGCGCTGGGGCTGTTCCACGGGCGGGTGGAGCGCTCCCGCATCCTTCCCTTTATGCTGCAGCCGGAGGAGGACCGCCGCGTCGGCGACGCCTACCTGGCGGAGCTGGAATCCTTCCTCAAGAAGAACATCGACCCCGACAAGGTGGACCGCGACAAGGAGATCCCCGCCGAGGCAATCCGGGGGCTGGCCCGGCTGGGCTGCTTCGGCATGAAGATCCCCAAGGAATACGGCGGGCTGGGCTTCTCGCAGATGAACTACAACCGGGCGATCCAGCTCATCGGCAGCTACTGCGGTTCTACAGCGGTCTGGCTGTCGGCCCACCAGTCCATCGGGGTGCCGCAGCCGCTCAAGATGTTCGGCACCGACGAGCAGAAAAAGAAATACCTGCCGATGTTCTCCAAGGGGGCGATCTCCGCCTTCGCGCTGACGGAGCCGGACGTCGGCTCCGACCCGGCGAAGATGGCCACCCTGGCCACGCCGGTGGAGGGCGGGGAGGCCTACCTCATCACCGGTGAGAAGCTCTGGTGCACCAACGGGCCGGTGGCCGACGTGCTGGTGGTGATGGCGCAGACGCCGGCCCGCGTGATCGGCGGCAAGCCGCGCAAGCAGATCACCGCCTTCATCGTGGAAAAGGGAGCGCCGGGGCTGGAGGTGGTGCACCGCTGCGATTTCATGGGGCTCAAAGGGATCCAGAACGGACTGCTCCGGTTCACCAACGTGCGGGTGCCGAAGGAGAACATCATTTGGGGGCTGGGGCGCGGCTTGAAGCTGGCCCTGATGACGCTGAATATCGGACGGCTCACTCTGCCGGCCGGATCGCTGGGGGGCAGCAAGCGCTGTTTGCGGATCGCGCGGAAATGGTCGGTGGAGCGCAAGCAGTGGGGCGCCTCCATCGGCGAGCACGAGGCGGTGGCGGCCAAGCTCGGCTGGATGGCGTCGCATGTTTTCGCGATGGAGGCGGTCACCTGGCTCTCCTCCGCGTGGGCCGACAAGGGAGACCTGGACATCCGGATCGAGGCGGCGATGGCCAAGCTCTTCTGCACCGAGGCGGCCTGGACGATCGCCGACGAGACGCTGCAGATCCGGGGCGGGCGGGGCTACGAGACGGCCGATTCCCTGAAGGGGCGGGGGGAGGAGCCGATCCCGGTGGAGCGGATGTTCCGGGACGCCCGGATCAACCGGATCATCGAGGGGACCACCGAGATCATGCACCTGTTCCTCGCGCGGGAGGCGATGGACCCGCACATCCAGCGGATCTTCGCCTGGCTGCTGCCGAGCAACCCGATGCCCAAGAGGGTGAAGGCCTTCTTTGGGTTCGGGCTGTACTATTTCGGCGGGTGGTACTGGAAGCAGTGGATCCCGAGGATCCCGCTGGGGATGCCCTCCGAACTCCCGCCGGAGCTGCGGGGCCATTGGTACTTTATCGAGCAACAGAGCAAGCGGCTGGCCCGGACGCTGTTCCACCAGATGCTGCGCTACCAGCAGGGGTTGGAGAAAAAGCAGATGATCCTGTTCCGGCTGGTGGACGCCGGCGTAGACCTCTTCACGATGGCCGCCGTGATCTCCCTCGCCGCGCAGGGACAAGCCGCGCAGGGACTGTCCCCCCGCCAAGAGGCCGGCGGGCAGGCGAAGGGGACTGTCCCTAAAAACGCCGTGGAGTTAGCCAAGCTCTTCTGCCTTTACGCCGAGGGCCGGGTAAATCGGTCGCTGGCCGGATTCAACGCGCCGGAGGACCGGCCCTGCTACCGGGCCGCGCAGGATCTGTTGAAAGGGAAATACGCTTGGTTGGAAGAAGGAATCCTCTAATCATTGCTATAATGTCGGCATGACGGTTTTCCGCGCGGCAGGGCAGGGATTCAAACTCACCTTCAAGCTCTTTCCGGTGCTCTTCCTCTATTTGGCGGTCTATTCCGCGGTGGGGGCGCTGGCCACCGTCCTGCTCCCTTATGAGATCGTGGACAACCAAACACGGGTTCCCCCGCCCACGAGCCCGGCCCAGGCCCTCTCCCTGCTGGTGATCTCGCTCGGGCTCTATCTGCCGACGATGGCCTTTTCGCTCTATCTCTTGGGAGGGACGCTGGCCGTTTCCCGTCCGCTGGCGGCCGGCGGGCCGGTCCCGATGCCGGAATTCCACCGGCAGGCCAAGCGGTGGTTCCTGCCGGTTACCCGGTGGGCGTTCGCGGCGGTGGGGGCCGCGCTGGCGGCCGGGCTGGCGGTGACCTTCGTGATGGCCTTCCTCTGGGCGGTCACCGGCCGGTCGGAGGGGATGAAGGGTTTGATCGGCGTCGGGTTCTGGGGCGCCGCGCTGGCGGCCGGGCTGGTGCTGCTCTATTCGCCGGTGGCCCTGGTCGAGCGGGGGCGGGGGATCCGGGACTCCTTCAAGGAATCCCGCCGGTTCTTCAACGCGCACCGGAGCGCGACGTTCGGGTTCATCCTTTGGCTCTCCTTCATCGGCGCGCTGGTCTGGCTGGTCTGGGCGATCGGGGTCGCCCCGGTGATCAAGCAGGTCCGGGTGATGGCGGGGCTTCCGCCGTTTCCCAAAGGGCTGCCCAATTTCCTCTTCAACCTGGTGCTGGGCATGCCGTCGGCGTTCCTCAGCGTTTACTTTCCGTTGGCGTTGGGCATCTTCTACAGGGGGCGAAATGGTGACACCGGAACAGGTGCGTGAAGCTCTGAAGGAATGTTTCGACCCGGAGATCCCGGTCAACATCGTGGACTTAGGGTTGATCTACGACATCAAAATCAGCCCCGAGGATGAAGTGCTGATCACCATGACCCTCACCACCCCCGGCTGCGGCATGGCGCAGCAGATCGCCTACCAGGCCAAGGACAAGGCGAAGTCGGTGC
>Ga0209726_10006084_pt1 | contig 14237 bp, 10 predicted proteins | sample Subgrocontami54m_FD_187453 | JGI IMG/M metagenome (GOLD analysis project Ga0209726, IMG submission 187453) | Subsurface groundwater microbial communities from S. Glens Falls, New York, USA - GMW46 contaminated, 5.4 m (SPAdes) (version 3) | ecosystem: Environmental > Aquatic > Deep subsurface >... | reverse complement strand
CTGCCGGGGAATCCACAAATCCCGACACGTACAGGTTTCCGAGGGAAAGAACCGGTTGCAGCTTGAAAGAGCCGCAAGAACGGCACGTTTTTCTCTTGGTGTAACGCGTTTTCTCTACAAACGGCATTGGGATTTCCTTCGAGGGAGTAAACGGGGCCGACGGGACGATTTTCGAACTGCCGGCGGCCTAGCTGAGCGTGATTTTAACAGGTTCTTGGAAGACTTTCGAGCATGGTGTGTTTCCGGAGAGGCGGCTCAAATTACTTTGGAATCCAGGCTACCCGGAATACTTTCTTCCAGTCATCTTGGATTGTAGGCGTCACCTTCATCAAGCCTACCGCCTCAAGTAACAAAACGTATTTTTTAAGCAGTTCCTCTAGAAGGTCCATACAATCGTCCAAATCTTTAAATGTCGGTAGGGTTTTCACCCCTTTCTTATCAAGATGCGCAATCCTACGGTCTACATATTTTCCCGTTGGTTGCCATAGTTTCTCCAGCCGTCGCAGGTCTTTTTCGACCAGGGTAGGGTCAATGTACGGTCGGCCTTTTCCGGCGAATTTATCAAAGTCCCGGTCTGCCCAGGCTTCGGCCACCGATCCTTTATAGAGAGAAACGAACCATTTTCGGGTCAGAACTTTCGGGTACTTCACGAGCTCCCGTAAGAGATTGGCTAGGCTTATTGCATGCGGGTGAGGATCAAGCTGTCGGCGGATACCAATAGCCATATCGGTTATGTACGTGTTCTTCAGCAGGCTATAGAAAAGACTTGGACTTTGAATTTTGGGATTAGCCTGAATAATCTTACTCACCTCCCAAAAGATATATCGGTGCATGGAAAGCCTGGTAATTTCTGCCCGAATAGTTTTTAACCAGCGGATCCATTTTTCTAGTTTCGGGTCATTCGGCATTGTTTATCAATGATACTAAGCCTGTACTAGGAGCCTCTCTCCGAATATTCTGTAGTCGTGGAATAACTTGAACTGCCCGAATTTATGTTCCCTGTTGTATCCAGTGATACGGCAGAGCCAGCAAAATACCATCGACTGCTTTGCTTCTGATTTCTCGATGATTTTTCGGTTGATAAGCAACATTTCTCCAGTTGCCGGAGAAAGATTGGCTAGGCTCGTTTCAGTTAATCCGCAGGACCAATCGCTCCATCGAGCGATCGGATTTTTCTCTCGAAGAAACCATACGGCGTCTTTTGTGCAGCGAACTTTCAAAAGGCCTTCGTTGAGTAAATCGATGGGCCCCCAAACTCCTCGAAACATCCGCCAATATTGCCATCGTGGAATTGTCCAAGTTCTCACTTGGGTCGCAAGAGGTATTAATTGCCAGTCGGAAAATCGTTGTCGTACGCGTCTAATGGAGGGGCCAATAATGGGGCCTTTAAGTTCAATGCCCCCATCCTGCATCAATATGTACGGTATTTCTTCGCTACTCCAATCTAGTATTTTTTCTAATTCCGGATTCTTGGGTCCGTGGCAGGACTGTAAAACTCCATATATTTCGAGGTCGTAATTGCTGTTTCCACTATGAACGCGACCGCTTGCTTGTGAAAGGACCCACTCTGTTTGGCCTCTCCGTTGTTCCTCCCACAATTGCTCTACCTGGCGCCAAATCTCAATCGGTATTGTGTCTATGGTTCCCGGTTCTTCTTGGATAGATGGCCAATGTTGCAGAGGTTTAGATGGCTGTACGCGCCAAATACCAACATCAACCGGGCATATTTTAGTGGCAAGAATCTCTGAATCGGAGGCTGACAGGGCTCCGATCATCGTTGCCCATGCGAGTGCTCGAAGGAACGCCGACCGATAGGTTTCGCTCAACTGTGTATCATAAACAGTGATATGTTGATCGTCGGATCGGCCCCAAAGGTCCGTTCCTCTCAAATATGGCTTGCGTCCACATCTCGTTAAAACGCAGTTCCATTCGTATTCCCATTGTTTAAAAAAATCGACGCCACTTTTCGAAATTGTCTCTGCCAGGCTTATGTAATTTTGAGGAAGGATGTGGATATGTTTCCGGAAATCAGGAGTTGTAGCATGGGCTTGAGGTGCCGTTCCGGAGTTTAGAGACTGCCAATTAGGGATTGGCTCGTCGGGGATAAGATGTTTTAGCAGGACCCAGGAAAGAGCGGAAGGAAAGCCAATGGCATCACGAACGTCCTCGATTTCGGCTTTTGTAAGCTTCACACCATTGATACTTTGTTTGTGTATCCACGCTAAGAGACCATTGCAGATTATGCTTTCGAGGCGCTGTTGTTTTAGCCATTTAAGCACCCCTTTTTTAGCCAGGGGATAGGTGTCGCGTCTTACCAGAGCATTGCTAATGCCAATACATGTTCGTTCTCGAACCATACCAGACGGCCATGCTAAGCGCTGCAGTAACAAATCTAAAGCTAGAGTTTTACTCATCAGTTCAGCTTTTGGACCCAAACAGGCGTTTCAATGTTAAGGGGAGATACAAGATCTAGAATGCCGGCAGTCAATTTATCAACAATCGTTTTTGCGAGGCGTTTTTGCTTCATGAAGATGCAATACTGCACAATTCGAGTTATTCGGCCTTCTACTGTAAAACCTTGCCAAGGCTCCTCATGTTCTCCGCGCAGAGTATCTTTTAAAAATTGATACCAACGTTCGGGATAATAACGCTGTATCATTTCCCAGCGCTCAATGGCCTCCTCTGTTTTATAAAAATATCGAGTCCAGCCTGAACGGTCGAGGGTCGCTTTTATAAGCGACCCATATGCTTCTTCTTTTCCGCGGCATTTCAATTTTGCCTCAAATAGGACGTCATGAACGTGCAAATACATGCCCCGTTCAATCTGTTTTTCAACCTGCGTAATAGCATCTTCGCCTCTCCCTCGAGCAACCCAGAACCGTACCCATTCGGTGCAATATTTATCGTGGTAAATTCTATTTCTAATTATCTCGGCATATCGTTTGAAATTTTCAGGCGGGAAGCTCGAAACATCGACTGGATCACCGTCAGAGCCGATTGATCCACCCGAGTTTTGCTTTTCCTCAGGTTGTTGCAGCGCTTCTTTGCCCATAAATCTACTGATTGCCGAAAGCCCGTCACGTGCAATCACGTCTCCATTACTTGCCCGCTTCAGCAGAATGCTGAAGCTTTTTTCATCGCATACGGTCGCGGCCAATTCTTTAGCTATAGGGGAGGATAAATCTACATTTTCCAGGTAGCTATGGAAGACGCTTTGGGCATCGTAGTACTCCTCATTCTCACAAAGCCAGGCATGATAGGTGCTTAAAGCACTCGGCATGATTTTTACCAATAATTCCCCAAGATCTCTCGGCAGAGCTCCAACCTCGTCTCCATCGGTGAAGTCTTCAATCCTGGAAACCGGAACAGCCAAGCGCTTTAGCCATTCCTTTTCGTTTCCTATGCCGGCCTCGTAACAAGCTTCAATAGAATCCAATGCAGAAAAAATCAGATAATCTTTGTGATATCGAAAAGTGAGAATATTTTCTGCAGTAGAACGGATCAGCTTGGAAGCTTCTTGAGTGCGTTTATGGAATATAGCCAATTGGGCGAGACCAGAAAAGCCATCAGCCCGTTCGGTAAATTCGCCGGTCGCGCGTAGGAGTGCAGTCCCCCGATCCAGCAAAGTTGTCACAGCCTCTGATGTAAGCCAGGGCCGATTATTATCGAGATACGCATCCAGCCACTCCCAAAGGCTCAAGTAATCAGATTTCATCAGTAGGTCGAGATCCTGAATTGCGATACTCCTATTTTGTTCGTCAACTGCAATCGGATACAGATCAAAGCTTATATCCATTACGGCCCTAGCTGCTTCCCGGCTACACTCGTAGTCGTCTCTTTGCTCTGGCAAGCTAGGTCTACGGAAGCCTCTCAGCAACTCATAAATCGATACAAAGCTTACGGGGGCTTCACTACGTAATTTGTTTGCTAGGTCTTTAGCTATAGTTGCAAGCCGCAAGACGAACTGTCTGCTCCAGGTGTAATCGTCTATTTGTTTGAGCCACGCGTTAATCTCCGGTTCTTTCCCAAGAAATTCCGCTAGGAGAAGATAAAAAAAGGCGCTGTAGAAGAAGGCCCGTAACTCTAAGCGCTTTGAGTAAAGTTCATGCGCTGGAATACGCAACGGCGCTAGATCTGGAGGCTGTACACCGTTCAGGGAGATTTTTTTATGTTGTTTTAGGGTTTGGTGGAGCTTTAAGAAGATATTCGGGGTGCGAGTCCTCCTAAAAACATTTGGCACTGCGATTCCCAAATCGAAGGCGAGCAAGACTACGTCATCTAAGATTGTGTTTCTTTGTTTGGGCCCGATGGAAAGGGAGAGGATGTTTTGCAGTAATTTGCGTCGTTTCGACCTGCGGAGTTGTGCTGTGTAGATTTTTGTTAGATCTAAAACTCGGCCCGAATTCTTCGCGGCAATATCTACAACGACTTCCTGCTTGGCCTTATCGTAAAAAGCGGCTACTCCTAACAGGGTGCCCACGATTTTTTTCCATTGCGCTTCATATTCTCCGGGAATACTGGAATCAATGTTATTCCACCTTCTATCAAGTTCCCGAACACAGGACCGAACTTCTTCCTGATTTCCTTGTTCTTCTTCATACTCGGCCAAAATCCGGAGCTCTTTCTCATTCAATGATTTAAGATTTGCGTGTAGCCATATTCTTAATTCAGATGCGTCGACTGTCCGTAATTGTGTATATAGCAGACGAGTGTAGGCTCCCTCTTTTTCTTCTATGCCTCCCAGATAGTAATCTCGGAGTAGACCGACCTCAATACTCCTAGGCAAGTCTCGTTCTTGCAACGCAGACCAGGCGCTTCGGGCGAGAATGGCCGCTGTATCATGAGCCTGCCTTCGACGTTCTATGGCATTGATGGTCCACTCTCGATTCGGTCCGCTAATCAACGGCGCGGATTTTCCAAGCTCAGCCTCGATCAACCATCCATGTGCCCACTTCCAATATGCCGGTGCGGTTTTATTTAGCCAAACACGCACAAACCCTAAGATCCGGTTTTTCCAAATCCGATATTCTGGACGAGCCTCAACAAATACCAGCAAGCTTCCATGAAACGCACGGAATCCCACAGTGTCGCTGATTAAAAGGTGCCGTACCTTGGCCAGAGCTTCAGCTATGCTGGCAATATTTTTTCCGGCGGGGAGACATTTGGATATTTCTGAGGCTGGCCAGGGGAATCGGCATACAGCCAGAAGGCACAAGATTGTTTGACTATCTTTCGGAAGACGAACCCAGAGTTTTTCGTAGTAAGTAGTGATGTCGCGATGCGAACAGGCTGGCAATTTGGCGATGTTGTCTTCCGTGATTAAAAGGCCTTGTTCTTGCAGAGCCAACAAGCTATATCGGAGATGAAGAGGGTGCCCCTGACTCTTTCTGGAAAGAGAGTTTGCTAATCGTGTTAATTGCGGAGACCAGGAGGATCTATTTTTCCCTAAGTCTAATTCCTTAGCATGATGAGTCAACCATCTTTTTACGGCCAATTCGTTTAAGGCTGGAAGTTTACGCCAGGCAGTCCTTGGAGCGCATTCGAGAAGTTTTGCGGGAAGCTGATTATTATCAACAGGCTGTGTACCAATCACAACTACTACTCCCTTTGGAGCGGGTAGTAAGTGCTCAAAAAGCTGATCTAAATCTTCTATCGAAGACTGCTCCCGCCAAACATGGTCTAAACCATCGACAATGATTACAAGACGCTGTCCCTTTTTCGAGAGCTCAAGACCAACAGCCTCTACCCATTGCCATAATTGATCAGCGTTGGGTCTAATTCCCTTTAAAGCGCCGATCACCGAAGGATATTTTTCCTTAAGATTCGCCATAAGAGATTCGGACACCTGGCGAAATGAATGCCTGCCAATAGAGCGGGCACCAGATAAGAAATAATGGTGTCTTATGACAGGCAGTCTTTTCTTCACCAATTCTTTGAATAAAACACTTAAATATGTGCTCTTGCCTAACCCGGGGCTTCCTTCTATGACAATGCATGGTTCTTGACCGGCCGAAATACTGCTAAGCATGTTCTGGTGAAACTGCGTAGAAGGGATTACATAATCCCCAGGGATCCCGTAATCTTGCGGCAAAGTCTGTAGCGCATACCACCGTGCAGCAGTCCGTATGGTTTCTAGGGTTATTCTCCCATCTGGGCCCGGCAAGGTTTTTTCCCGAACCCACGCGCGTAACTCATTCTGAAGATTAAGCCACCCCGTCAGGTCCCCGCCCAGAGAGTAGAACTTTTTCTCGAGTTGGAGCCCAAGAGTATTGAGATCAGGTTGCTGGAAACGAAATTCGAACTCTTTGAAAAATGCGTTAGCAGCTCGGATGCTTCCTAACTGTTCGACGATTCGTTGTTTAATAGAAGCGTCGGGAATACGGCCCCACTCGACGTGTCCAGTTTTAGATAGGGCCTTAGCGAATTCTTGGTTGGGGACCCGATTTGTAACAAGGCATGCCTCGAGAATTTTACCGCGCCTCTGCAAGATAGACATCGACGAGGCCCATTTTGCAAGCAGCGACTTGGCCGTAGGTTTCGGTTTGTCTAGAAGAGTTTGCCAGCTCCATTGCATTTCGGTTTCGCCGGCATGAACGGAATACTTTACTTGTTTTGCCAAGATGCGGTTTTTGGAATCCATCGCCACAATGTCATCCAAATATCCCGCCTTATCGGCCTCAACCTCTATCCACTGGTATTTAGAAGGATTAGCTAGAAGATCCACGATAGAACTCAAAGCAACTAGATCCTGGTAGTCTTCGCCGGAACGGAGGACTCCAACTCTGGTAACTCTTGGGGTAGAAATGGGAACGGTGGAAGTTCCAGAACGATTTCTAATTTCGGGAACTCCTCTGTGGATACGGGCAGGAACTATCGATGTTCAAGTGCAGTTTAATCCCCACTGGTTAGCGAGTTGTCTTTGAAAATTGTACGCCGTTGCTTGTCTCAGACTCCTATTATAGAGGCGCAAAAGGGTAATATAAGCCCGTCCAAGGATAGCTAGAATTTGCGATGAGGAGACGCCATGGCAGTAAAATCCTGGCTGAATCACGGCAGGGCATTATGGGCTGAGAGCGAAAAGGCTTGGAAGTGGCTTAGGGGGCTTCCCGAATATAAAGCGGACTACAAGGCCATGAAGGAAACGCCTCTAATAGTGGAGGATTCGGGTTCAGGTCGCCATACAATTCTTACGGCCCCCATCCCAGTGCATCCACTGGAAAAATCCCTGAGGAGACGGTGGGGTTTTTATCCGCTTCCCGATCCCTCCAAGCGCAAACTCCCCAATGAATTTTTTCACTATCTGGACAGGACGTTTTGTTTCGATAGCGACACCGCCGGAGTGAGGCATGATGAATTCAACATACTGAGATTCATGAAAACTGTAGGGAGACGAGGCAACTACACCCTGGTGTCGAAGAAAAAGCTCCCTCCGCTACCTAAAAGGATCGTTTTTCGGATCGATCCAAGACTTCCGGTTAAGCCGGCAATCAAGTATCTGGATGAATTCCTTAGAGAGGTCCAACGTGCTTATAAAATACAGTCTCGGAGGCCGCGTCCCGATTGGTTGCATCAAAAATACCAAGTGTATGTTCTGAGGGGTTTAAACAAGTCTCAGAAAGAGATCCTAGCCGCACTCAAGGTTTCTCTGGGAACAGCCTCGGTAGACCCCGCTTCCTTCCTTGATCCTTCGGACAGCAATCGCCAACGCCTATCGCGGATTATGAAAGAGGCAGCGAAGGTGTCCGCGTAAGTTTCCACTTATTCGTCCAAGACGAAATCCCGAAAGGCCTCTAGGATATTGCCCGCAAGCGCACTTCAGCTCTTGCGGGATTTTTATCTGAGGCCACATGCGGACATCAACGACCCTACCGAATAACGCACTTAGTCCACCCGAAGCAGAATCCGATCGCTTTATTACTCAAAACCTTTACCAGGGGGCTTTTTGTCTCTGCCGAGGACTAAAACTAGTCGGCAAGCGCTTTGACGGAAAGAAGGCTTCGGTTGTCTTTGAAGGTAAAGCCGCCCAAACCACTGCGATGGCCTTTTACAATGGCGCCGAAGTCCAAGCAAAAGCCTACAGCGATGCCTACCGCAGCTTAAAGGACTACATCTTTGAGCGCTAGCTCCCAACTTTCTCTTCAAGAAACTATCGAAGTCTGGCAGCCGCATTCTCCGGACCCGCTTACCCTGGTGGACGCCGACGAGATTTCAAAAAATGTACTTGGTTTTATGAATGTCCTAGCCCGCATTGACCAAAGAGTACGGAGAGAGAGCGAAACCCAAACAGGGCTTAGCGGTTGGGAAGTATGAAAAAAGAAAAGCCCCTCAGTTTTTTTGAAGTTTTCGGCTCCGCCCCGGGCGGTTCTTCTGCAAGCTCGGCGAAACCAAAAGTAGAACCAACCACCAAATCTAAGACCGAGCAGCCGATCATTGCAGCCGCCCAGGTAAACGTCCAGGTCAATGCGGACGATATGGGGATCCCGACCCAGTCTCAGTGTGCTTTGTGGGAGTCACTCAGCATTGCTCAGACTATGAACGGCCAGCCGATCTGTAACGCAGACAATGTCCTCCGAGTAATTGAGGGCTTGCCTGCCTGGCGCGATGCGATTTGGCACGATGATTTTCATTTGCGGATCTTTACGACTATGAGAGGTGGTTCGGCGAAAGAGTGGGCAGATTCAGACACGATACGCACAATGATGCTTTTACAGCGAGGGCTTGGTATGCGGCGAATTGGAAAAGATGCGGTTCACGATGCAGTAACAGACTACGCTCTTCGGCACACCCGGAATGAACTTTTGGATTGGTTGAACAGTTTGATTTGGGATGGGGTTGAGCGTCTTGAAGCGTTTTTACCAGATTGTATGGGAACGCCTGATGATGCCTATGCGCGGGCAGCTGGCCGAAATTTCTGGGTTCAAATGGTGGCGCGTGCCTATCAACCAGGTTGCCCGGCACATCACGTACTGTATTTGATTGGTGCCCAGGGTGTAGGGAAATCCTCAGCCCTGGCAACAATTGGTGGGCAATGGTATGCCGAAGCAGCTTCCTCCGTAATGGATCGAGACTTCTATTTAGCCCTACGCGGGAAACTGCTTATCGAGATTGCAGAGTTGGCAGCGTTTAAGCGCGTAGAGCAAGAGATGATCAAGGCGATTATTACCCGGAAAGTAGATACTTTCCGAGCACCCTATGGTCGGGATGCGCAGGATTATCCGCGTCGATGTGTATTTGCAGCGACTACGAACGACGATAGCCCATTTAACGATCCAACCGGTGCTCGTCGGTTCTGGCCGGTACAAGTTGGCGCCATTGATCTGAACGCCATTCGCTCCATGAGGGAGCAATATTTTGCGGAGGGGGTTGCTCGTTTCAAGCGCGGGGAGTCATGGCATGAGATGCCGGCGCGCTGTACACCGGAGGTTCAGGAACAATTCAGGCGGGAAGATGCGTGGGAACACGACATCCGGGATTGGTTGCAGAAGGCATTTAGGGAACAGGTTACAGTTCGCGAAATAGCAACCGAGTGCCTAACTATCGGAACTGACAAGCTCAGCCAGCTTGATCAAGCTCGAATTCTGGCCGCTCTGCGGGTCCTAGGCTGGAAGAAGAAGCACACAAGGACGGGAAATGTCTGGGTACCTAAAGATTGTGAATAGGGTGAACATCTCGTTACCCCCTATTCACAATAGGTAACTCGACTAATTACCGAGGGATACTTCGATGGTGAATAGACGTTCACTTATTGATTAAAAGTGCTGATACACAGGTTATACGCTACTTCGAGTGGATAGTAGCGTAGCGGTGCAGTTTAACCACGGAAAGCAACCTACGTAGAAAGGGCGTTCACAGGGGTCACAGAACCAGATGAATATCTGTCTACGTTGTGGACATGGGTGGACGAGCAGGAAGAAAGGCAAACCCAATTCCTGTGGGGGCTGTAAGTCTAAATCGTGGGACAAGCCTTTAGCCCCGCATGGGAAAAAAGAAAAGTACCCTCCTGGCCGGCCGCGTCTTTACCCGGTTAATCTCCTGGCGGTCGGTGAAAGTGAAACGCTGCCTTGGCATTTCAAACCCAACGGTCAACTGGACGAACGCAGGAACGCTTCAATAAACCGGGCGGTCCGGCAGGAGGAATATCGATATGGTAAACGGTTTGTTCGAGAAGGCCGGTCGGCTGGTCTTTTGGTGACGCGGACTTTATAGCGGGACTAGAAATCTAGGAGCTTCAGGCGATGGATTTTAAGTGCGCGGGCGAGTTTTTCGATGGTCTCAAGGCGCGGAGAGGGCGGCTTGCTGCTTTCCAAAGCTTGAAGATGTTTATACTCAACGCCGGCCAGCTCAGCCAACCGCTCTTGCGTGAGGCGCTGTTTTCGCCGAAGTTTGCGAAGGTGCCTAGAGAATTGAAGGTTAACGTCCTTAGCCATTCGCCAGGCATTCTTTCAAAGACCTCCATCGATAGACACCTGCTAAACCAGGTGTTAGAATCGGGCCGCGGAGGGCTCCCGAGATATGGTTACGAGAAGATTCGACCTACAGGGAGGAGTGGGATGGACCATTATTCTTCTGCTTCCTGCGCTGCCGGCCCTATATTTTCTCGAACACGCCTATGCTGTCTTTTGGTCCATAGTATTAGGTTCAGCGGTGACACACTTGGCCCACTACATTCTCAGCTGGCCTGAGCCAAAGTATTCCCTGGGGGAATCGACCTCCTCTCAACATGAAAGATTCTCTAAGCAACTTTGGCTACGAGTCGCCCTATCCTGGATTCTCATATTCGGGTCGGTGCTTTTGTGGGTATTTGCAATCCCGTTTGCTGCAGACAAAAATGAAATAATCCAGCTTTTAGTAGCCGGTGGGCTTTGCGTGGAGGCGGTTGTCGTTTTTCTCATCTTCTATATTCAGAAGCGCTCCGATGACGAGCTTATAAAGTCTAAAGATTGACACTCGTTATAAGACGTTATACGATCTATTTATGGCCACCGATCTGATCGATGGGCTGAACACCTACCGCCTAGAGCGTCGGCTCACGCAAGCCCAATTAGCTCTGAAATTGGGAGTTACCTTCCAAACCGTCAATCGTTGGCTCAACCGGCATATGAAACCCGGACCAATTCAAGAGCACCATATTCGAAAGCTCATTCAGAGACGAAAAAATACAGCCAGGGGAGGGGGAAATGAAGTCTTTCGATATTGAGCGTTACAAAACGACAGACAGATATACACTTAAAGAATTGGCCGAAGCCTATCGAGCTGGAACTGTAAACGAAAAATCGAATTTGATCGAGGAGCTTTCCAAAGAAGACTTAATTCCCGCCTCGCTTGCCAGAATAATTCTTCAAGATAAAAATCCCGAACCTCGCAGAACCCTGGCGCGACATTCGCCCTCGCTTACGTTAGAGGATAACGAAGGCGAAGTGAATTTGATCGAGATCATGCTAAAAGACGCTGATGAACTGACAAAGTGCTCTCTATACGAAAACCCCAATTTTAGTCCGCGCATGGAGTATTTCGCTAAAGCGACTCCGATAGAGCGTTTAGCAATGGTACGTAATCCTCGCGTGGATATGGAACTGATCTCCAAAATCTATGATCCAGAAGACAAAGAAATATCTTTGTCTGACGCTGATCGCACTGAACTGGTACGGGCATTTTGCTCCAATCGGGAAATAGTTACTGAGACAAACAAAGATATTTTTGATCACGAAGATTTTATGGATGCCGCGTTTAACGTTATGTCCTACGGCGATCTCTGGGAGAAGGCGCTTAAGTGGTTAGATCGGAATAACGAAATCGTCCGTTTAACGATCAAAACATTTGGAACACGGGATAGTAAAGCAGTAACAGCGTATGAGTCATTGAAAGACAAAAAACATGCTCCCTTGAGGAAAGCCATATTTGAAAACCCTGCCGTCCAGCAGACCGATTATCAAAAAGCCTATCAATACTTGGATCTCTTAAAGGCAGGCTTGACGGATGAAGATGAATGGATCCGATATATCTGTATTGCCACCCACCCAGCACTTTCTGTAGAAGAAGTTCAAAAGATAATCGAAAGTAAAAAGAAATGGGAATTTCGCGGACTTATGTTCAATAGGCACCTCAGCGTAGAGTCGATGGCATTAGTTTCCGACAAACTGAAAGAACACGACGATCTCTACCAAAGCGAGATACGGACATTCAGGGATAGGTACGAAGCGGCGCAAGCGACCCAAACCGGTGCAATAGCAAGAGCTGAAGAAATTGTTTTGGAAGCCGTTGAGTCTAAGGATCCAAATAAAATCCTAGCTGCCAAGACGGATCTGCTCGAAAAGAACTTGTCAGCTGCGCGCCAAGACCTTCAAAAAATAAAGAGTGAAATGCTTACGGGGCCAACCGTCTTCTGGTATGTCGTTGGCGGAGTTATCGTTCTTCAGCTCCTGAGAGGTTGTAGTTCCTAATGGATCGGAAAGAGGGATCTTCTATGGCAATTCGTATCGGCCTGGTCCTTGCTGGCCTTGCCGTCCTGATATTCGTCTGGATGTTTCGCTATGAGTTTATGTTGGTGAATCGTTTTCCAATAAGGTATGACCGTCTGACGGGTCGAATCGAAACATTTGCCGAAGAAGATAACAAGTGGGTTCCAATGCGGTATCCCAAGACCCTCCTCGAAGGAAAATAGCGTCTTATGGAAAAGAAGGCCGTACTTTACGCCCGCGTATCTAGTAAAGAGCAGGAGCAGGAAGGGTTTTCTATTCCTGCCCAGCTGAAGCTTCTCAAAGAGTTCGCCGCGAAGTCTGGATTCGAGATCGTGCGGGAGTTTGTAGACGTAGAGACGGCCAAGAAGGCTGGCCGAGCGGCTTTCGGTGAAATGGTGGGCTTCCTGAAAGAGAATCCTTCTGTGCGGACCCTCCTATGCGAGAAGACGGACCGCCTCTATCGAAACTTCAAAGACTACGTGACCATCGATGATCTTGGGGTAGAAATCCAATTGATCCGCGAAGGGGAGACTATCAGCAAGGACTCGAGATCCCACGTGAAGTTCATTCATGGGATCAAGGTGCTGATGGCAAAGAACTACATCGACAACCTGTCGGAAGAGGTAAGAAAGGGTCATGCGGAGAAGGCAGCCCAGGGGGAATACCCTTCCATCGCTCCGCTAGGATATCGGAATAACCTGCAGACCCATCTCCTTGAGATCGATGAGGAAGATGCCCCCAAGATTCGCCGGCTGTTTGAGCTGTATGCTGCCGGTCGGCATTCTCTTCGCCAGTTGCGGGAATTAGCCGGTGAAGCCGGCTTATCCGGCCGCCGGTCCAAGCGGCAGCTCTCGAAAAGCGAGGTAGAGAGGATTCTGAAGAATCCCATCTACTACGGCATCTTCCGTTGGAAGGGAAAGCTCTGGCCGGGGACTCACCCAACGATCATCTCGAAAGAGCTATTCGACCGAGTCCAAGAGGTTTTTCATAACCAAAACAGAAGCAAGAAGAGCCGCCATGTATTCGCTTATGGAAACCTCATGAACTGTTCCCGCTGTGGATGCCGGATTACCGCCGAGCGGCAGAAGGGAAAGTACGTCTATTACCGCTGCACAGGCTTCCGGGGGCGCTGTGGCCAGCCCTACGTGCCGGAGAGAGCCTTAGAACCCAAGATGAGGGAACTTGTTCAAGCCGTCTTGATCGGCGACGAGAAGCTGGAATGGCTGAAAGGACTCCTGCGGGAAAGTCACACGGACGAGAAAGCCTTCCACGACGGCCAGATTAAGGCCCTGGTGGGCCGCTACGAACAACTTCAGCAGCGTTTAGACCAAATCTACCTGGATAAGCTCGACGGCAAGATCCCGGCCGAATTCTGGGAGCAGAAGAACTCCGAATGGCGGCAGGAGCAAACAGAGGTACAGGCCAAGATAGAGCGTCACGGCAAGGCGAACCAGAACTACATGGAAGAGGGGATCAAGATTTTAGAACTGGCGCAACAGGCGGGGACTCTTTATGTTGCGGCATTACCCGAGGAGAAGCGCGAAATCCTCGGTTTCCTGCTTTTGAACTGTAACCTCGCAGACACAACTCCAATGCCTACCTACAGAAAGCCATTCAATTGGCTGGCCGAAATAGGCCAAATGAAAGAATGGCGGGGCCGACGGGATTCGAACCCGCGATCTTCAGATTGACAATCTGACGCGTTAGGCCGGCTACGCTACGACCCCGGATGCACTGAGCAAGTATACCAGCGGGCAAGCAGGCGGGACAACAGGCATT
>Ga0209726_10006082_pt1 | contig 14237 bp, 9 predicted proteins | sample Subgrocontami54m_FD_187453 | JGI IMG/M metagenome (GOLD analysis project Ga0209726, IMG submission 187453) | Subsurface groundwater microbial communities from S. Glens Falls, New York, USA - GMW46 contaminated, 5.4 m (SPAdes) (version 3) | ecosystem: Environmental > Aquatic > Deep subsurface >... | reverse complement strand
TCGTAGGGCGACTCGAAATATTTGCGGATGCCGAGCGATCCGTCGGGGTCGACCCGCCACGACAGCTCGATCCAAAACTCGTCTTCCTCCCACACCTGGCCGATGCCCGCGGCCTCATGCGCTTCATAGGTGTTGGTGAATTTCTTTCCCTGCTTTTCCAACGCGACTCGAAGGATCGGCTGGCGAAAGCCGATCCAGCGCGCCGCTTGAGTCTCCTGGCTCATGAGATCGTGGCGTTCCGAAGCATGCCCCATCGGCAGGACGTAATCGGCGAACCACGCGGTCTCGCTCCAGGTCGGCGTCAGACAGGCATGGCGCTCGACTTTGCTTTCATCCGAAAGCATCTCGATCCAACTCATGCCGTCGGGGTTGGTCCACACCGGGTTGTAGACGCGAGTGAAATACATGGCGAGTTTGCCGCGCCCCTCTTTGATGAAATGCGGCAGTAGAAAGCTCATCTCGAAAAACGCCAACGGATATTCCTTCGGGATCAGCAGTTCGTTCCAGACTTTCGCTGGCGGCGGCATCAGCGGCGGCGCCGGGATATATTTGTTGGTCGCGTTCGGCGCGGTACCGCCGGGCGTGCCGACGGCCCCGGCGAGAACGCTCAAGAATTGTAACGCGCGCGCCACCTGCCAGCCGCCCAGATTGCCCGCCGCCGTATTGCGCCACACGTGCGCCGAAAACGCCGAACCCGCTTTGGCGATTTCGTGGGCAACGCCGACGATCACCTGTGGATCGACGCCGGCTTCTTTGGCCGCGAACTCGGGCGTGTAACGCGCGTAGGTCTGCTTCAGGATCGACACGAAGGAATGAAAAGTTTGCGGCTCATCGGGAAACTCCTCGCGAAGATATTCTTCCCAGTTGACCCATCGGCGGACGAATTCCCGGTCGAAGAGATCTTCTTGCAGGAGAACGTTAGACATGGCGAGCAGAATCGCCGCTTCGCTGCCCGGCCAGGACGACAGCCAGTAGTCGGCCTTCGAAGCGGTGTTCGACAACCGCGTGTCGATGACGCAAATTTTTGTTCCCGCGCTCTTCGCTTCGATGATGCGCTGGGCGTGGGGATTAAAATAGTGGCCGGTCTCGAGGTGCGAGCTTAACAGTAAAATAAAGCGCGCGTTGGCGTGATCCGGTGAGGGCCGGTCGATGCCCGACCAAAAAGCGTAACCGGCGCGCGCCCCGGCGGAGCAGACGTTGGTGTGGCTGTTGTGACCGTCGATGCCCCAGGCATGAAAGATTCTCTGATGGTAGAGTAGCTCGTGCCCCGGCCGGCCGACGTGATACATGATTTCATTGCGGCGGTCTTCCTGGAGCGCCTTGCGAATTCTCCCGGCGATATCGTCGAGCACCTCGTCCCAACTGACGCGCTCCCACTTCCCTTCGCCGCGCTTGCCGGCACGCTTCAAAGGATAGCGAATCCGCTCCGGGTCGGTCACTTGATTGAGCGTCGCCGGCCCCTTGGCGCAATTGCGGCCGCGGCTGCCGGGATGTTCCGGATTGCCTTCGAAGCGGCGGATCTGATTCGTCTCCTTTTCCACGACGGCGACCAGGCCGCAGGCCGCTTCGCAATTGAAACAGATCGTCGGAATGATCCGGCAGTGTTTCTCAACTTTTCTCGGCCATTGCGCGGTGTCGTACTCGACCCAGTCGTCCCACTTTTCCACCGGCGGATAACTGGCGAGACCGCCGGCCTCGAGCTGCGGGGCGGCGGGGTTGAGTGGTTGTCGAGTCTCAGACATATTCGATTTCCTCTTGGTGCGTCAATTCAGTCGAAGATCCTTCACTTCGTTCAGGATGACGAGAACCTCAGTTTCATTTGCCGCGGCGCGAATAATTTTTATTCCTGTTGCACGTCTTACTACATTCTTAAGACGATCCGCTCTCGTCAGCTTAACGGCACGGATTGGCCAGCTTTGATCCAGAGGTTTTCGTATACCCATAAGCCGAAAAGCACCAAGAGAGACGCGACCATGTTTGGCAGAAGAGAGCGGGTCGGCCAAAACATCAGCACGAGCGGAACGACGACCCCCAACAGCACGGCAAAAATCCAAAACTGCTTCCAGAGCGGGCCCCTGCTCAGCAATGCAGCCGATCGCCGCTGCTCCTCGCTGCCGTGACTTAAGAACAAATCGCTGAAAATCATCGTCAGGCCGGCAAAGAGCGAAACGACCAACGCATTGCCCAGCCAGGCAAACATTTGCGCGCTCATGAATTGGAAAGGACTGATTAATTCCAATGAGCCGATGACCATGAGCAACGCGGCGCCGGCGCTAATCGATTGGATGAGCAGGTGCCAGAATAATAACGGGCTCTGCCAAAAGTCCCGGCCGCGCGCCTGCGCGAAAAGAAACGCCGAGTAACCGGCGGAAGCGATGGCAAAGAGCGCCGCCGGCCAGAAGACCAGCGGAGAGATGGCCGGCTGGCTAAGCCCCTGCGCGAGCCATACTGCGGCCAGAACGCCGTAGATCATGAGGACGTAGCCGCCCAGGGTCAGCCATGATTTCAAGTTAGGCTTGGTCAAAAGATAAAAGAATCGGCCGGGTTTCTTAAGATCGAGCACGAGCAGTGCAAAAGTAACGCCGAGAAAGAGCAAGGCGATCACCGGGCTTATGACGTGCAGCAGAGGCGCGTCGGCCTCGAAGCCGATATTTAATAACAACGCAGACAAAAGCAGTACTCCCGCAGCAATCGACTTTGCCCATAGATAGGAGGCGATTTTTTCCCCCCACGGCGTCGCATGCGGCACGTCGTAAACTTCCCGCGCCGCGCCGGGGACCGGACGATCGGGATTTTGCATTTTGAGCGCGTAGAAATCTTCGCCAGGATCTTTGTCGGCCCAAAAGTGGGTCGATTGCGGCTCCATCATCGTCGGATTCAACAGATCGCCTTCGACTCCGGTATAAAACAGTTTCGGCTTGGTCCCCTTCTCCGCTTTGCGCACGCTGGTTTTTTCCATCGCGATGCGCTTGCTGATGATGCTGTTCGAATCGTCGAGATCGCCGGACAGAATGGCTTGCGTCGGACAGACGACTTCGCAGGCGGGCTTGTAGCCCATCTCGACGCGCGACGCGTCGAAATTGCACTTGGCCGCTGTATTGCGGTCAGGATCGATGTAAAGCGCGTCGTAGGGGCAGGCCTGCATGCAGGACTTGCAGCCAATGCAGCGCTCGTGGTCGAAGTCGACGATGCCGTCGGGGCGGCGAAACAGCGCCACCGTCGGGCAGATCTCTATACACGGCGCGTCGTCGCAATGATTGCAGCGCAGAACCGCGAAGTGGCGGCGCGTGTCGGGGTAGCGGCCTTTTTCGATGTACTTGACCCAGGTGCGGTTCACGCCGACCGCGATGTTGTGTTCTTCCTTGCAGGCCACCGTGCAGGCATGGCAGCCGATACAGCGGTTCTGGTCGATGAGAAAGCCGTAGCGCATTAAAGGCCTTTCTAACTCTTCCTAGCGGGAGAAAGTAACGAAAACATATTTTGATCTTGATACCAGACAAATGCGATGAGCGTCAATCAATGGCACCGCACGGGTATTTCGATTTGGAACTTGAGATCGCGGGCTTTAGATTTTTCTGGTTGGAAACGCCGGCGGGATGATCTGCTCGACGGTTCGGCCGTTCCAATCCCGTCCAGCCCAGTTGTTCCAGGCGCGAGTCGCACCGGTTTCGGCCTGCCCGAAAAGCTCATCGTCGTCGATGCGCGTCGACCTGCCGTTTTCGATCACCACCTCGCCGTCAACCACGACCGTTTCGACATCCGCGCCGCTGCCGTATTCCACCAAAGCGTTGATGGGATCGCGCACCGGACCGTAGCGCGTCGTACGCAGGTTAATAATGACCAGATCAGCTTTGGCGCCCGGTGCGATTTTGCCGAGATCGTCCCGGCCCAGCGCTCTCGCGCCGCCGATCGTGGCGGCGTTGTAAATATCCGCCGGACGCGCCCCGGAAGCATCCTTATCGACGAGCCGAGAAATCAGTGAGGCGTAGCGCATCTCCGCAACGATATCGAGAGGATAGGTGTCGGTGCCTAAACCGATTCTTACACCGGCAGCGAGATATTGATCGAAGGATTCCATGGCGAAAGCCATTTTGGCGCATTTGAGCGGACAGTGGCCAACGGTCGCGCCGGATTGCGCCAGCAATTTTAGCTCCTCGCCGCGCGGGTAATCGACGCGCGAATGACCGCCGGTGATGGCCATATGGCCGATGGTCGTGCGCGGCCCGAGAATCCCGCTTTCCGCAAGATACTCGACCACGGGCTTGCGATAGGTGTTGAGAATTTGCAGAAACTCACGAAAATTTCCACCGGCGTGAATGTGAATCGGCACGTCGAGCTCTTTCGCCGCCGCAACCGACTCGCGTAACAGCGATGGCTCGCAGGTTTCCGCCTGCGCCGGATTCAATATCCCCTGCACGCGGCCGTTGTGCGCGCCGTGGTATTGCTTGATGAATTCTACGGCTCGCTTAAGTCCCGGACGGCCTTTGTCATCCCGTTCTTCGTAATAATGACGGCCTTGCGCATCGGTAAAAATATCGTGGCTGCGATACGGCGGGCTGAAGTAAACCCTGCCGCCCAACTGGCCGACAATCGCCACGTAATCGTCCATGGCGCCGGGCCCGCCGCCCGGATCGAGCACGGTGGTCGAACCGTTGCGCAGCGCGCTATAGAGTGCGTACTTTCTGCCCAGGGCCACCGCCGGCGCCGGCGGCGTCTCCACTTTCTCTTTCAGCGGCGCGCCGAAGACGAACCAGTTAGCGGCCAGGTAGTCTTTCTTGGTGACGTCGCCGAGCAGATAGTCGCCGACGTTGAGCTGCGAGTGCACGTGAAGGTTGACGAAGCCGGGACAAACGATTTTTCCCGAGGCGCCGATGACTTTGTCCGCTGGTTGAGATTTGTCGGTGCCGACGGACTTGATCGCGTCGCCGTCGATCAACACCGAACCGTTGGGAATAAGTTCATGGCCGGCGCCAGACCAACCCACGACGGTGCCACCGTCGATGCGAATCTTCACGAGGGTTTCCCTTTTCTAAAGCGTAAGACCGGCCGCTTGTTTAACCCTCGCCGCGCTGGACGATCTCTTCAACCGGCTTCAGGCGCACGTCGAGGAGCGCAGACTGACCCGCCGAGATGGCTTTGAGACCGCGCTCGACGGCCTTGCGCACTTCGCCGGGCTCTTCAACTCTTTCGCCATAGCCGTCGAAGGCCTTTACGATTGTCGAATATTCCGGACACGGCACGATATGCAGGCCGGAAAAGTTATTCGTTTTGACCGCCCAGCCATCGGGGTAATATCTCGGAATCCCAGACTTTTGAGAGAGATAGCCTTGGTTGTTAAACATGATCGTCAAGAACGGCAGGTTGTGTTCCTGCGCTGCGCCGAACGCCGCGGGCGCGGGATCGTAATTAAACGAGCCGTCGCCGATCAGGCAAATCACCGGACGCTTGGGATTGGCGGCTTTGACCCCCAACGCGGTGGCCAAACCCGTCCCCAAGCCGCCGATACAGCCGGCGAAAAACGATCCGGGCTTCAACTGGTCGAGGTAACGGTGCACCGCCAGGCGGTGCGTGATGGTTTCCTCCACCACCATGGCGTCAGCGGGCAGCACCTGGCTGATCTCATGCGCCACCCAGCGGGTATCCATCGGCTTCTGCTTGGCGAGCGCCTGCGCCTCCTCGCGCCATTGTTTTCGGCGCGCATCGTTTTTGGCCTTTAGTTCCTCGGCGCGGCGGCGGCGCGACGCATCGCCTTTAGACACCCGCTTTTTGAGCGCGGCGAGCAAGTGCTCCAACGAGGATTCAATTTCTCCCGCCAGGCAAAGATCCGTCTGGTAACCATAATAAGGAAGCTCCGCCCTGTGCGGATTCTCATCGAGCATCGCGACTTTCGCCCCCTGGGAAGGCGTGACCGACGCCGGATACCACGGTGCGATCACGGCGAGGAGAAAAATCACGTCGCTCCCTTTTAAGACTTCCTTGGGATCGTAGCCGCAATGGAGCGGATGGGTGCGCGGAATGTTGATCGCTCCCGTGCTGCGGGTTTCGACCACCGGACAGCCGAGCAACTCAGCGATCTCCACCAGACATTCGACGGCCTTTATGGTTCTGCCGGCGTCCTCTGCGATGATCACCGGATAATTCGCCCCCGCCAGCATGTCGGCCAGCTCTTCGATTCCTTTCGGATCCGCGGTGGCGAGCGGCGCCGCGCCGAGGTCCGACGGAACGTCCTTGGTCATCGTGTCGAACAGATGCTCCATCGCCAACGAAACGAATACCGGGCCGCGCGGACCGGCCATGGCCAGCCGGCAGGCCCGCTGAATCGTTGCGGGAAGAATCGATTTCGTGTTGACGCCGAAGCTCCATTTTACCGTGTGATCGACGAGTTTCGCCGGCCCGCCCATGTCGCCGAGATGGCTTCCCCATTGGCCGCCGACATCCGGCCCCTCGTCTTCGCCGAAGCCGATCGACTCGCCGGCAAAGACGACCATCGGAACCTGCTCGTGCAAAGCGCCGCGCATCGCCATGGTCGCGTGCAGCGCGCCGACGGTGGTGTGAATCATCACGGCGGGCAGTTTGCCAGTCGCCTTGGCGTAGCCGCTCGCCATGCCGACGGCGATTTCCTCATGGCGCGTGCTCATATAAATGGGCATACCTTCCACGCCTGGCTCCGCCAGCGCTTCCCACACCGGCGACCATTCCGATCCGGGCGAAGCGAAAATCCGCTCGACGCCCATTTTGCCCAACACGCGCAGAAGGGTTTGCGCCCCGGTTAATCCCTTGGTTTGAATCATGTTAACTCCTAACTAGATTTAGAATTCTTTCTTTATAATTCAGTATCGACAGCTCGAAGTACCTCTGCCCCCCGTCATTCCGAGGAGCTAAAAGCGACGAGGAATCTGGTTCTCCCTAGCGCCGACTCTAACCTAGATTCCTCGCGTTGCTCGGAATGACAATGCTACTAAATATTGTAGAACCGTTTCGCGTTGTTCAGCAGCAGATCCTTCTTCACGTCCAGCGAAAGGTCCTCGCGATTCCAGAGAATCGTCGCGGATTCCGGCCAGCTCATGTCCCAGTGCGGGTAGTCCGACGCGTACATCACCGTCTTGGAGCCGATCTCGCCAACGACGTAGCTGATCATTTTCTCTTCCGGCTCGCAGCCATAGTAGCTGTTCTCGCTGAATAGATATTCGCTCGGCTTCTTCTTGCACAGCGGCGCTTCTACCTTGCCGCGCTTCTCCCATTCCTCGTCCATCCGCTCCGCCCAGTACGGCAGCCAGCCGCAGCCGACTTCGAGGTAGCCGATCCTTAACTTGGGAAACAGCTCCGGTATTCCGCCGAAAATCATCGCGGTGAGCTGTCGCAGAATCGGAAACGGATGTCCGGTCGTGTGCAGACAGATAAACTGATCGAAGATTTCACTGCCGGGCTCGTCGCCGCCGAAGGCATGGATCGTAATCGGCGTGTTGAGCCGCTGCGCTTCCTCATAGATCGGATAGAACTCAGGACTTCCTAGATTCTTTCTGTGCGCCTGCGCGACCAGCATGCCGCCGCACAAGCCGAGTTTCGTAACCGCGCGGTTCAATTCCTTCGCCGCCTCCGCCGGGTTACTCACCGGCAGATTCGCCACCGCTTTAAGGCGCGGCGAAGCCTTGCAGTAGTTGGCAATGAAATCGTTATACGCCCGACAAAGCGCGGTCTGGAATTGCGGGTCGCGAACCCGGCCGACGCCGAGGCCGCTGGTGGGAAACATCACGGCGGTGTCGATCTGTTGGGTGTCCATGGCGGACAGGCGCTCTTCCACTTTGCCGCCGGACTGGCCCAGCGTACCGCCGAGATTGCGGTCGTAATGCTCGCTGGGAATAAACGATGCGCGCTGATTACGATAAGGCTCCGGCAAATAAGGCCGGATATCGTCGTCGAAATCCCGCGCATGGGCGTCGGAGTCCAATACTTTTATCGTGTCACGTAGTTCCATCTTCTCACCTCTGTATTCTTAAAGTTAACATGACGGCGTCAATTCGCCGCCGGAAGATGACCCATATCACGATTGAACACCGCGCGCGAGTTCGCCCAGGTGGAATTTCGATGGGGGTAATCGTTGGACCAGTCGATGGTGGCAGCCCCTTTTTCCATAGATCCGGAATTTCGATGAGGTGAGAGCCGGATAAGATAATAGTTCGTTCCGTCATTTCTCGGTCGGCTATTTTTTCGCCCACAACTGATCGAAGAATCCGCTTTTCTCCATCGCGTCCAGGTAGCGCGTGTCGACCAATTCCTGCGGCTTGATTTTCTTGGCCCGCGCGTCGGTCTGCGCCACTTCGTCAAGAATCGCTTGCAAGGATTCCATTTTGATGGCCAGCCTGGGCTCCAATGCCTGGATCTCCGAGTTGTACCCGGCATCCAAAACTCGACGGTCCGTCAGGCGCAACTGCTTGCCAAGTACCTTGTAGACAAACTCTCGGTCGGTGTGCAAAATCTTTGCGGCTTCGGCCATCGCGCGCATGAAGTGGCCGATGACCTGTGGTCTTTTGGCGATAACCGAGCGGCGCGTTACGAAGGACGCGGCCGTATAGGGGATCTTGAGATCCGGACCGTAAACCACGTAGTGAAAACCTTGTGCGATGGCTTGCGCATCGTTGGGCGCGGTCAGGCAAGCGACCTCGACACCGCCGCTAACAAGAGCAATGAGCGATTCAGGATCGCCGCCGGTCTGCAGGAAGGTAAAATCCCGTCCCGGCTCCAGATTGACGCGCCGCAGCGCCTGAATCGTAAAATAGTGCGAATTGCTGCCGATTCGGGTGACGGCGATTTTCTTTCCCTTGAGGTCCTCGGGCTTTTTGATGGCGCCGCCGGCAACGATGGTCTGCGTCATGAAATTTTTCACGCTGCCGATAAAAACCAGTTCCGTCGCCCCCTGCAGGTAGCCGCGGACGTAGCCGACGCCACCGGTCAGTGTCATTTCGGCATCGCCTCCGAGGAGCGCCGCCGTGACCAACCCCGACGATACGAGATAGACCAACTGAAAATCGAGATCGTATTTTTTAAATAGGCCGGCTTCCTGCGCAATCCACGGCATCGATTGGGACATGACTCGCGATGAGTGGATGCCGATGAGTTTATCGGCTCCCGATACGGAGAGTGGCGCAAAGAACGATAGAATCGTTAGTATCCCAAGTAAGCCTTTGATCATAAGTCGCCTTGCGCTCGTTCGGTTGCCGTTGAATCGCTGCTCCTTGCCGGCTATTTCTTCGCCCATAGCTGATCGAAAAAGCCGCTCTTTTCCATTTCATCGACATAGCGCGTGTCGACCAATTCCTGCGGTTTCACTTTTTTCGCCCGTGCATCCGTCACCGCGATTTCATCGAGAATCGCCTGCAACGCCTCGTTCTTAATTACCATGCGCGGCTCCAGCGCCTTGATTTCCGCGTTATACGCGGAATCGAGAATGGACCTGTCGGTAACCCGCAAATACTTTCCCAGTACTTTGTAAACGAATTCCCTATCCGTATGCATGATCTTGGCTGCCTCCGCCATCGCGCGCATGAATTGGCCGATCACCTGCGGGCGCTTGGCGATGACAGAACGCTTGGTAACGAAGGCGGTTGCCGAATAGGGAATCTTCAAGTCAGGACCATAGATGAGATACTGGAAGCCGTTAGCAATTGCCATGGCGTCGCCCGGCGGAGTCAACGTGGCGGCATCGACTTGACCGCTAACGAGAGCGGCTACCGCTTCCGGGTCGCCCCCGCTTTGCATAAAACTGTAATCGCGATTGGGTTCCATGCCAAACCGCCTGAACGCCTGGATAGTGAAATAGTGGGTGTTGCCGCCGATCCGGCTGACTGCGATCCTTTTTCCTTTGAGATCTTCCGGCCTCTTAAACGCCTTTCCCGCCAGCAGACTCTGGGTCATTACGTTCTTGACACCGGCTACAAAAACCACATCGGTGGAGCCGCGCACGTAAGCGATCACGTTGCCGATTCCCCCGGTCAAGGTCATCTCCGTATCGCCGCTCAGCAACGCGGCGGTCACGATTGAGGAAGAGGCGATGAAAACCAGCTGAAAGTCCAGGTTGTGTTTTTTGAACAGCCCTGCTTCTTGCGCCATCCACGGCAGCGACTGGGACATGACGCGCGCGGAGTGGACACCGATTAGTTTTTCGGCTCCAGACGCGGTGAACGGCGAGAACAACGACAGGAGCGTTGCTATTGCGAGCAAGTATTTCATCATGGGTTGACCCTTCCTTCTTTCGGTGTTCATTTTTTTGCCCAGAGCTGATCGAAAAATCCGCCCTTTTCCATCTCGTCGAGATAACGGCTGTCGACCATCTCCTGCGGCTTGATTTTTTTGGCCCGCGCATCGGTCGGCGCGAGTTCATCGAGCGTCGCCTGTAACGATTCCATTTTAATGACCAGCCGCGGCTCCAAGGCCTTGATCTCGGCGTTGTACGCCGAATCGAGGACGCTTCGATCGGCAATGCGCAAATACTTGCCCAGTACTTTGTAAACGAATTCCCGATCCGTGTGCATGAGCTTGGCGGTCTCCGCCATGGCCCGCATGAAGTTGCCGATCACCTGGGGCCGCTTGGCCATCACCGAGCGCTTGGTGACGAATGCGGTGGCGGCGTAGGGAATTTTTAAGTCGGGGCCATAAACGATGTAATGGTACCCGCGCGCCACCGCCAAGGCGTCGAGCGGCGGCGTCAGCGTGGCGACATCGATGGAACCGGCCGATAGCGCCGCGAAGGTCTCGGGATCACCGCCCGTCTGGATGAACGTCACATCCTTGGTCGCGTCCATGCCGAAACGACGCAACGCCTGGATCGTGAAGTAATGGGAGTTGCCGCCGATGCGGCTGACTCCGACTCTCTTGCCTTTGACGTCCTCGGCTCTTTTGATGGCGCCGCCGGCGACGATGGTCTGGGTCATTACATTTTTTATGCCGCCGACGAAAGCCACGTCGGTGGAGCCGCGCACGAAGGCTGCGACGTTGCCGATGGCGCCGGTCACGGTCATTTCCGCGTCTCCGCCGAGCAACGCGGCGGTGACGATGCTGGATGAGGAAATAAAAACAAGATTGAAGTCGATGTTGTATTTTTTGAAAAGCCCAGCTTCCTGCGCCATCCAAGGCAGGGACTGGGACATGACCCGGGCCGAGTGGACGCCGATGAGTTTATCGGGAGCCACAGCGCCATGACCGATCCCACCCGACGTTCCCACCGCCGCAACCAAGACCGCCGCGAGGATTGCTCGCTCAATTATTTTCATTTGGGTTTCTCCTAAGCTGAAATAACATTAGCGCTGTCCGTAAAGTTCCTTGATAAATCCACTATCTTCTAACTCCTTAACGAAGCGATTGTCAAAGAACTCCTTGGGGTCAGCGGCGGCGGCCTTGGGATGATCGGCGACCGACAGTACGGCCCGGATATTGTCCTCCGTGATATACGGCAGGCGCGGAAAGACTCCAAGAAACGACTGATAGGCCTCGTCGATGATCGCCGCATCGTTGGTCGCCAGAAAACGGGCGAGCGCTCGCTTGGACAACCCGGCATCATCGTTGGCGGCTTTGAGGGCCGCGAGAAAGGCGCGCAGAAACGCCTTGATGCGCTCGGGCTGCTGACGGGTGAGCGCGCGGCGCGTGACCACCCCGTTATGAACGTAGGGCAGATTCAAAGACGCGATGTTAAGGACCTCTTTGAACCCGAGACGCCGCGCCGCCAGAGTCGTCGGCGAGGATATCACGCCCGCCGAAACGATGCCCCGCTCCAGGGCCGCCAGGACCTCACGTACGCCGCCGAGATAAAGAAACTTCACATCCTGCCCCGCCTGAAGGTTGTTATGGCGCAACAGAGCCACCGCGGCGTGATCCGATGAAGCTCCTTTGGTCATCACACCAATAATTTTTCCCTTCAGGCTCGCGACATCCTTTACCTCCGGTCGCGCGTAGAGCGAAAATCCATAGGTCGGCACCACCATCGCGATGTAGATGAGATCCGCACCGCTCAAGATCCCGTTGATCACCGCGCCGCCGGTGGTGGCCATGTCGATATCCCCGGCCACCAGGGTCTGCGTCAGCCGCGCGCCGCCGGAAATATAAATATTTTGCAGCTCGAAGCCGTATTTCTGATCAAACCGCGCCTCCGACATTATCCACAGCGGCAACTGGGCGCCGCTCGGCTGCGGGAAGCCGACCCGAACCCTGAACGGCGCCGCAGCGGCATAGACCGGCTCGCCCACTGACGCAATAATCGCCAGCGCCAAACCATGCACGATAAAAAACTGTCTCAAGGGGCGTCGCATCAATTTGTACATTTGCGCTCCTATTTTTTTGTAACGATCCGGCGAGTTGGTGAAAAACTCGACTTTTCCGCTGTATTTTTCCACCGCTACTTCCGCCCGTAAAGCTCTTGCACGAAACCACTTTCTTCCAATTCCTTCAAGAACCGGTTGTCAAAAAAGTCCCCAGGGTTGGCGCCCGCCGCTTTCGGATGATCCGACACCGCCAAGACCGACTTGATATAGTCCTCGGCGACGTAGGGTACTCGCGGAAAAACACCGCGGAACGTTTGATAAGCCTCGTCTAGAATCGCGGCGTCCTTCGTCACCAGGTAGCGGGCCAGCGCACGCTTGCTGGTTTCGGCGTCTTCGTTGGCGATCTTGATGGCTGCGATATAGGCGCGCAAATAGCTCCTGATCCGCTCCGGCTGCTGGCGCGCAAAAGAGCGCCGCGTCGCGACTCCGCTGTGGATGTAGGGCAGCCCCAGAGTGGCGATATTCACCAGTTCTTTTTGGCCCAGGCGTCGAGCAATCAAGGTGGTCGGAGCCGACAGCACGCCGGCGGCAACGATGCCGCGGTCAATGGCCGCCACTACTTCGCGCACGCCGCCGAGGTAAACAAACTTGACATCCTTGCCCGGTTGCAGGTTGTGACGCTGTAGCAAAGCGATGACCGCGTGCTCCGACGACGACCCCTTGCTCATGATGCCCACGACTTTTCCCTGCAAGTCTTTGATGTCTTTAACTTCGGCGCGCCCATAGAGAGAAAAACCGTAGGTCGGAACGCCCACGGCGATCGCTACCAAATCGCCGCCGGCCAGGACCGTATGGACGACCGCGCCACCGACGCTGGCGAGATCGATATCGCCCGCGATCATGGATTGATTGATCCTGGCTGCGCCGGAGAGAAAAATATTTTGCACCGGAACGCCGTATTTCTGATCCAGCCTGGCTTCGCTGACAAGCCAGAGGGGCAGCAACGCGCCGCTGGGTTGCGGATAGGCGACGCGAAGCGCAACCGCCGCCCTCGCCGGGCAGATTGGAAAACTGATCAAGAACTCCGCCGGGAGAAAAAACAAAACCAGGAAAAAAAACTTCTTTCGAATGTTTCGCTTCACTCCTTACTCCTTTCCCACTTACGCCCAACAGTTCACCAATCGGCTACGACCCGAATCGTTCTTTCCAGCGCGGAATAGCCAGTGGATTCACCACCGTGTCGGGAAATTTGCCGTCAAGAATCGCCAGAATGCTCTGCGCCGCCAGCCGCTGCCCGGCGTCCTGGGAGCCCGGATTGGTACCGATGATATGGGGCGTCATGATGAGCTTGGTTGGGTCAACTGCGCGGAGCGGGTTTTCGAGCGGCGTCGGTTCTACGTCAAACACGTCCAAAGCCGCGCCGGCGATAATTTTTTCCTTCAACGCCTTGATCAGATCCGCTTCCTTGATCGCCGGGCCGCGCGAGGTGTTGATGATGAACGCCGTCGACTTCATCAGCTTCAGCTCGCGCAGGCCGATCATGCCGCGTGTTTCTTTCGTCAAGACGACGTGCAGCGTAACCGCATCGGATTCCCGCAGTAATTCGTCCAGCGCGACCATCTTGATCCCCAGCGGCGCGACGGTTTCCTGCGTGACATAGGGATCGTAACCGAGGAACTTCATGTCCCAGGATCCGAGGCGTTTGGCGACGTTGCGCCCGATGCGGCCGACACCGATAATGCCAACGGTCTTTCCAACCATCAACGAGCCGCGATTCTGCGCCTCCCTCCACCCGTTGGCACGCATAAACGCTTCGTTGAGCTTCAGACGCTTGAACAGCGCCACCATGAAACCGACGGTAGCCTCCGCCACGCCCAGGTAGTTCTCCGGCGTTGGACTGTTGCAGCAGAGGATGCCCATCTCGGTAGCGGCCTCGACATCGACCGTTTCAATGCCGATGCTCGACTTCACCACCGCCTGAAGGTT
>Ga0209726_10006078_pt1 | contig 14247 bp, 13 predicted proteins | sample Subgrocontami54m_FD_187453 | JGI IMG/M metagenome (GOLD analysis project Ga0209726, IMG submission 187453) | Subsurface groundwater microbial communities from S. Glens Falls, New York, USA - GMW46 contaminated, 5.4 m (SPAdes) (version 3) | ecosystem: Environmental > Aquatic > Deep subsurface >... | reverse complement strand
GTTTGAAATACGCCTCGATCCGCCGGAGCTCGGCCGCATTCATGTGCGGCTCGATTTCGATCATGACGGCAACGTCACCTCGCGGCTTGTCGTTGACCGCTCCGAGACGCTCGATCTGCTGCGCCGCGATGCGCCGAACCTGGAACGCGCCTTTCAGCAAGCGGGATTGAAGACATCCGATAACGGCTTGCAGTTCTCGCTGCGCGACCAGTCCTTTTCCGGCCGCGACAACGGCGCCCAAACGCAGCCCATGGCGCGGCTTGTCGTGCCGGAGGACAAGCTTGTCGCCATCAACCCGCAACGCAACCATACGCGCCTCGCCGGTCTTCGCGGCGGCGTCGATATCCGCGTCTGAGGAAACATCATGGCCAGCCTCATTTCCGCAACCCTGCCGCCGGTCGCATCGTCTTCGTCGCCGCTTGGCGCCGCCGCCTCGGGAAATTCCGGCGGCATCGCCAGCAACTTCACCGCCTTCCTGCAATTGCTGACGACGCAGCTCAAGAACCAGAACCCGCTCGATCCGCTCGACACCAATCAATTTACCCAGCAACTCGTGCAATTCGCGCAAGTCGAGCAGCAACTGAAATCCAATGACCAGCTCGCCGCTCTGGTCGCGCTGCAAAAGACAACGCAATCCACCGCGGCGCTCGACTATGTCGGCAAGAGCGTCGTGGTTGATGGCGCCACCGCGCAGCTCGCGGACAACAAAGCGACGTGGAGTTTTTCGGCGCCGCGGCCCGCCTCTGCGACCGTCAACATCAAGGATGCGTCCGGGCAAGTCGCATACACCGGCAAATACGCGGTCAATGCCGGACAGCAGGATTTTGTCTGGGACGGCCGCGGCGTGGACGGAACGCCGTGGCCCAATGGCAGCTACACGATGTCGATTACAGCGACCGACGCCAATGGCCAGCCCGTGGCGATTTCGACCGAAGTGCAGGGCGTCGTCGATTCTGCCGACCTGACCCAGGACCCGCCCACTCTTTCAGTCGGCGGCCTCAACTTCGGCCTCAACAAGATTAAGCGGGTGGTTCGCAGCCTTTGATGCTGCTGAGCGGCCTATTCGTGCATGAAACGTAAAGAAATGGGCGGCGGGGAACTTGTTGGCCTGAAAACCCAATCCCGCGCGAAAGACGTAAAGACGCAAAGAGCGCGGAAAAGCCCGTTAAATACCGCGAAATCCCTCCGCTAAAAAACGTACGGTAATCTTTTCCCAATTGATCTCGGGGCTTAGGCAATTTTTAAGCCGCGGCTGTTAGGTTTTGCCTCTGTAATTGGTGAGTTCATGAGTATGTCAATGACAGAGCCCCATCGCCCGAGGGTGAAGTACGTCATCGGGCCCGATGGCAGCCCGCTGACGATAGCGGATTTGCCCGCCCCTGGGACGAAGCGCTGGGTCATCCGCCGCAAGGCCGAGGTGGTCGCGGCCGTGCGCGGCGGCCTGCTCTCGCTTGAGGAAGCTTGCGACCGCTACACTCTGACGGTCGAAGAGTTCCTCTCCTGGCAGTATTCGATCGACCAGCACGGCCTTGCCGGCCTGCGCACCACGCGCATCCAGCAATATCGGCCATAAGACCTCTCTCCGTTTAGAAGCCTGCCCTCCTTCACGCACTTTTGTGCGGCTCCCTGCGCTGCTTGAAGCGCCTATTCCTACATAATCCTGCGTCGCGTTAACCGGGCGGTAACCATGCACCGGGCAATTCTTGCCGGGTAGCGATCTCGCGCTACCGATTCCAGGCAGGAGAGCCGTGCAAGGCTTCGCCGACTTCATCAAATCGCTAGGTGCGTCGCGGATCGCGGCCATGGGCGCGGTCACGGTCGCTCTCGTGGGGTTCTTCGCCTTCGTGATCATGCGGGTGACTGCCCCGCAGATGACGCCCCTTTTCACCGATCTCGCCTTTGACGATTCCTCCTCCATCGTGAAGGACCTGGAACGCCAGGGCATCCAATATGAGCTGCGCAACGAGGGCGCCATCGTCATGGTGCCGAAGGAATTGGTCGCGCGCCTGCGCATGAAGCTCGCGGAATCCGGCCTGCCCAAGGGCGGCGGCATCGGCTACGAGATTTTCGACAAGACCGACGCGCTCGGCGCCACCAGCTTCGTGCAGAACATCAATCATTTACGCGCGCTGGAAGGAGAATTGGCGCGCACCATCCGCGCCATCGACCGCGTGCAGGCGGCACGCGTGCATCTCGTGCTGCCGGACCGGCCGCTATTCTCGCGCGACAAGAACGAACCCACCGCCTCGATTGTCCTCAAAGTGCGCGGCACGCTGGAAGCCCAGCAGGTGAGAGCCATCCGCCACCTCGTCGCCACCGCCGTCAACGGCTTGAAGCCGGAACGCGTGTCGATCGTCGACGAAGCCGGCCGGCTGCTCGCCGACGGCGCCGCCAGCGATGAGGCCGGCGGGGCCGGCGCCGACGAGCGCAAGGCCGCGTTCGAGCGCCGGATGCGCGAGCAGGTCGAAGCCATCGTATCCTCGGTGGTCGGCCCCGGCCGCACGCGCGTGCAGCTCACCGCCGATTTCGACCTCAACCGCGTCACCCAGACGTCGGACCGCTTCGATCCGGAAGGCCGCGTCGTGCGCTCCAGCCAGATCCGCGAAGAAACCGCTTCCGCCGACGGCGGTGGAGGCCAGGTCTCGGTCAGCAATGAACTGCCCGGCGGTCAAAAGCCGGCAGAGGCTGCCGGCGCGCGTGACCAGAACCGCAAGTCGGAGGAAATCGTCAATTACGAGATTTCCCGCACCACTAAAACTGAAGTGATTGAATCCGGGCGCGTCAACCGCATTTCCGTCGCCGTGCTGGTCGATGGCACCTATGCCAAAAACGACAAGGGCGAAGTGGCCTATCAGCCGCGGGCCAAGGAAGAGATGGACCGCATTTCCGCGCTGGTGCGCTCCGCCATCGGTTTTGACCAGAAGCGCGGCGACCAGATCGAGGTCGTCAACCTGCGCTTCGCAGAAGCGCCGGCAAACGCTATTCCCGAGCCCGAGGGCTGGATGCCCACCTTCCAATTCACCAAGGAAGACATCCTGCGCGGGGCGGAGCTTCTGGTCATGGCGCTGCTCGGGCTCATCGTCCTGCTGCTGGTGGTGCGGCCGCTGGTGCGCCGCATGCTTTCCTCCGATCAGCCCGCTGCTCAGACTCCCGTCGCAATGTTAGCCGCCGCCGTATCTGGAGCTGCCGCTGCGGACGGCCCGCTGCCCGCCGAGGTTCAGGCCGCCATCGCCGCGGTCAATACCGAAGAGCTGAAGGCCGCGCCGAACCATACCGCTAAGATGATCGACATCGCTCAGGTACAGGGACAGGTCCACGCCCAATCGGTGCAGAAGGTCGGCGAACTGGCCGACAAGAATCCGAACGAAACCGTCTCCATCATCCGTCAATGGCTGCACGACAGCGCCGCATAACAGCAGAAAATCATGGCAGCAGCATCCGCACAGAAATCCGGTAACGACATCGCTTCGCTGGTGGCGACACTGGCGAGCCGTCAGCCGCAAAAACCGACGGCGCGACAGCTCAGCGGGGCGGAACGGGCGGCGATATTGATGCTGGCGCTGGGCGAGCAATACGGCGGTAAAATCTGGAACATGCTCGACGACGACGAACTGCGTGAATTGTCGATCGTAATGTCCACCATCGGCACCGTGGAAGCTTCCTCGGTTGAAAATCTGCTGCTGGAATTCGTCTCCCGCATGTCCGCCTCCGGCGCGCTGATGGGCAATTACGATTCCACCGAGCGCCTGCTGCAGCAATATCTGCCGCCCGAACGCGTCGGCGGCATTATGGACGAAATTCGCGGGCCGGCCGGCCGCAACATGTGGGAAAAGCTCTCCAACGTGCAGGAAGAGGTGCTGGCCAACTACCTGAAGAACGAATACCCGCAGACCATCGCCGTCGTTCTATCCAAGCTCAAGCCGGAACACGCCGCGCGCGTGCTTGCCATACTTCCGGAGGAACTGTCTCTCGACGTGGTCAACCGCATGCTGAAGATGGAAGCGGTGCAGAAGGAAGTGATCGAGCGCGTGGAGCAGACGCTGCGCACTGAATTCATGTCCAACCTCTCGCAGACGCGCCGCCGCGACGCACATGAGGTGATGGCGGAAATCTTCAACAATTTCGACCGGCAGACGGAAACGCGCTTCCTTACCGCGCTGGAAGAGGACAATCGCGACGCGGCCGAGCGCATCAAAGCGCTGATGTTCACCTTCGACGATCTGGTCAAGCTCGACACCGGATCGGCGCAGACGCTGATGCGCCACATCGACAAGGACAAGCTCGGCATCGCGCTGAAGGGCGCGTCGGAGGCCGTGCGGCAATTCTTCCTCAGCAACATGTCCACCCGCGCCGCCAAAATGCTGGTGGACGACATGCAGGCCATGGGTCCGGTACGGCTGCGCGACGTTGATGAGGCCCAGGCGGCGCTGGTCAATCTCGCCAAGGATCTCGCCGCCAAGGGTGAAATCATGATCACCAAGAGTCGCGGCGACGAGGAGCTGGTCTACTGATGGCCGCCGCAGCAAAATATCTCTTCGATATGGATTTCAGCGGTGGCACCGAAGCTATGTCGGGCACGGAGCTTACGGCCAAGCTCGCCGAAGCCGAGGCGAGAGGCCATCGCAAAGGTTTTGCCGAAGCGCAGGCGCAGGAATCGGCTGAGACCAGCCGACTTGCTGCCGCGGCGCTTGAGCACCTCGCGATCGCTTTCGACCGGCTCAGCCAGACCTTGCACGGGGTTGAAGCAAAGCTTGAGGCCGAAGCCGTCGAGGTCGCAGTAGCCGTCGGCTGCAAGCTGGCGCCTGCCTTGATCGCGCGCGAGCCGTTTGCGGAAATCGCCGCCCTTTCCACCGAATGCTTTCGCCAGCTCGTCGCCGCGCCGCATGTCGTCGTGAGCGTCAATGACGCGCTCTACGAAGCCGCCCGGCAAAAGCTTGACGAAGTCGCCCGCTCCAGCGGCTTTGAGGGACGCCTCGTTATTATGGCGGAGCCCGAAATTCCGCCGGGCGACTGCCGGATCGAATGGGCCGACGGCGGCCTCAATCGAGACAGCACGGCGGCGGAAGCCGCCATCGCGGCGGCGGTCGATCGCTATGTCACCGCGCGCTGCGGCGCCACTACTCCCCACGACAATCCTGGAAGGTTATCGCCATGAGTGACACCGAAGCCCAAGTGCCGCTTCCCGACCTGGAGAAGACCGGCCCTGTGGAACAATTCGCCGAGAGCGCCGAAGTCGCTGCCGGGGGCGAGCAGGATTCGATAACCCGCGGTGCCTCGGATCTTGAGGCGGTGTTCGACGTCCCCGTGCAGGTATCGGCCGTGCTCGGCCGCTCACGCATGGATGTCGGCGCGCTGCTCAAGCTCGGACCCGGCGCCGTGCTGGAACTCGACCGCAAGGTCGGCGAGGCCATCGATATCTACGTCAACAACCGTCTTGTCGCGCGCGGCGAGGTCGTACTGGTGGAAGACAAGCTCGGCGTGACCATGACGGAAATCATCAAGGCGGAACGTAACTAGCGAATAGCGAATGGTGAATAGAGAATAGAACCAGTGACCTGCACTATTCGCTACTCACTATTCGCCATTCGCTTCTGAAGACAAGAAGGACCACTCCCATGCGCCTCCTGATCGTCGGCACCCTGCGGGGACAGCTCACGCTCGCCACCAAAATGGCGATGGACAAGGGCGCATCCGTCACCCACGCCGAGAATATCGAGCAGGCCATGGCCGTGGTCCGCTCCGGCCGCGGCGCCGACCTGATGATGGTCGAAGTGGCGCTTGATATCCGGGACCTGGTGCAGCGGCTCGAGGCCGAACATATCCATGTGCCGATCGTGGCCTGCGGCGTGGACAATAACGCCCGCGCCGCGGTCGCTGCGATCCATGCCGGCGCGAAAGAATACATCCCGCTGCCGCCCGATCCGGAGTTGATTGCCGCGGTGCTGGCTGCCGTCGCCGACGACAGCCGGGAGATGATTTACCGCGACGAAGCCATGGCGCGCGTGGTCAAGCTGGCGCAGCAGGTCGCCACGTCCGACGCCTCGGTGCTCATCACCGGAGAGTCCGGCACTGGCAAGGAAGTACTGGCCCGCTACCTGCACAGCCGCTCCAACCGCTCCAAAAAGCCTTTCATCTCCATCAACTGCGCGGCGATCCCGGAGAGTCTTCTGGAGTCCGAATTGTTCGGTCATGAGAAGGGTGCGTTTACCGGGGCTATCGCCCGCCGGATCGGAAAATTCGAGGAAGCCACCGGAGGCACGCTGCTGCTCGACGAGATTTCCGAGATGGACGGGCGGCTGCAAGCGAAACTGCTGCGCGCCATTCAGGAACGCGTGATCGACCGCGTCGGCGGCACCAAGCCGGTAGCGGTGGACATTCGCATTGTCGCAACATCAAACCGCGACCTTGCCGAAGCGGTGCGCGAGGGCAAATTCCGCGAGGACCTCCTCTTCCGCCTCAACGTGGTCAACCTGAAAATTCCGCCGCTGCGCGAGCGCCCGGCCGACATCGTCGAGCTCGCGCAATATTTCATCAAGAAATACGCGGCGGCCAATAGCGTGCCACTGCGATCGCTCTCAGCCGAGGCGCGGCATGCGCTCGTCGCCAATCGCTGGCCGGGCAATGTGCGCGAGCTGGAAAATACCTTGCATCGCGCGGTGCTGCTCGCCGTCGGCGAAGAAATCGGCGTCGACGGCCTGCTGACGCCCGACGGCGCGCGCATCGATCAGTCGCGCACCCCGGCGGTCGCGCATGCGGCGCTCGCGGCCGAGCAGGTCACGCGCAATCTCGTGGGCCGCACCGTGGCCGAGGTCGAGCGCGACCTGATCCTGGAGACGCTCAAGCATTGCTTCGGCAACCGCACCCATGCGGCCAATATCCTGGGCATCTCGATCCGCACGTTGCGCAACAAGCTCAACGAATATGCCGCCGACGGCACGCCCGTGCCGCCTCCCGGCAACGGCGAGTTGCGCGGCGCGGCTTAGTAAAAAACGCGCTACTTCTTCGTCATGGCCGGGCTTGTCCCGGCCATCTCACTTAGATGAGCAATGCGCCCCTGAACGGGATCGTAGGGACAAGCCCGGCGACGACGAGGTAATCGAATTTCAGATAACCTACTATCTTGTCATCGCCCGGATATGGCATAGCGGCTAATTCGGGGATTCTTTTGGGAGGAAATTATGCGCCATCTATTTGCTATCGTCGCCGCGCTCGTGCTCGTGCTCGTGCTCGTGCTCGGCACAACCGCCGCCTTTGCCGCCAATCCAGTCGGCACCTACAAGGTTGAAGGAACTAATCCCGGCAGCGGCTCAAAATACAGCGGCACCGCGACGGTGGAGAAAACCGGAGAGACCTATCGCGTAGTCTGGGTGGTCGACGGCACGCGCTATATCGGAACCGGCATCGGCAACAGGGATTTCATCGCGGTATCCTACAAATCCGGCAACGACACCGGACTTGCACTCTACGGCGAGGACGGCGGCAACTGGGCCGGCGTTTGGACTTATGCCGGTGGCCGCCAGGTCGGCGCCGAAATCTGGAAGCGGCAATAGCTATCCGCATCTTTCATGGGGAACTGCGACGGGGCCCTGGCGTTATCCAGTCCCGTTCGCAGGTGTCCCGTGTCTCTGGTTCAACTCGATCCTCCCGTTCCGTTGATGACGCCGAAGGGCGAGGCGTTGGCGCATTTCGTCATCGATTACGGCGCGGAATTCGATTTGCTTTGGGTCTGTTTCCAACAGGACACCGGGGAGTGCTGGACTTGGAACAACCAGCACGTGCGCGGCCCGAAGAATATTACCATGGACCGCACCAATGTCTCTGCCTTCCCGGCCGCCGCGGCCCCGGCAAAGCCCATGCGGAAGGCATAAGTGCGCGACCTTCTAACAAGCCCAGCCTGACACCGCTCAACCCCTCCGCGTTAACCACCTGCTAACCATAAACCGGGCAAATATTGCCGGGGAGCACTCGCTTACCGGCGAGTCGGGGGACTCACTTGGACGCCGCCGTACTTCCTTCCATCCGGCCTAGCGGGCCGCCGGCTGCGCGGCCTTCCGTTGGCGCGCGCGACCGGCAACGAAGGGGCGGGACCGCCACGATGAGCGACATAACGGCAGGACCGGCGGCAGGCGGCGGTATGGGGCTGCCGAGTTTCGGCGACCTCGGCAACATGCTCAAGCGTGGCGATCTCGCGCTCGCCGTCGGCGTGTTGACGATCCTCGTCGTTCTCATCCTGCCGCTGCCGCCGCTGCTGCTCGATCTCTGCCTTGCCCTCTCGATCATCATCGCGGTGCTGATCCTGATGACGGCGCTGTTCATCCATACGCCGTTGGAATTCTCGTCCTTCCCCACCGTGCTGCTGATCGCGACCATGATGCGGCTCGCACTCAATCTCGCCTCCACGCGCCTTATCCTCGCGCATGGTCACGAGGGCACGGACGCCGCCGGCCACGTCATCCAGGCCTTCGGCAATTTCGTAATGAGCGGCAATTTCGTCATCGGCATCATCGTCTTCACGATCCTGGTCATCGTGAATTTCGTCGTCATCACCAAGGGCTCCGGCCGCATCGCGGAAGTGGCCGCGCGCTTTCACCTCGACGCCCTGCCCGGCAAGCAGATGGCGATCGACGCCGACCTCTCCGCCGGCATGATCGACGAGCAGGAGGCGCGGCGGCGGCGCAAGACGCTTGAAGACGAAGGCGGCTTCTTCGGCGCCATGGATGGCGCCTCGAAATTCGTGCGCGGCGACGCCATCGCCGGTTTGCTCGTGGTCTTCATCAACGTCATTGGCGGCATGGTCATCGGCATCGTGCAGCAGGGCCTGAGCTTCGCAGAAGCCGCGCATACTTATACCCTGCTCACGGTCGGCGACGGCCTGGTCACGCAGGTCCCCGCGCTGATCGTTTCCACCGCCGCGGGCTTGCTCGTTTCCAAGGCCGGGATTTCCGGCTCCGCCGACAAGGCGCTACTGGCGCAGCTCTCCGGCTATCCGAAGGCGCTCGGCATGTCGGGCGCGGTGATGGCCGTGATGTCGCTATTGCCGGGCATTCCCATGATCCCCTTCCTGGCATTGGGTGCGGGCGCGGGGGCTCTCGCGCTCATCTTCGACAAACGGCAGATCAAACAGGCCGCGGCGGACGCCAAGAAAGCGCAGGCCGCGACGCAGGTCGCGCCGAGCGAAGAACCGATCTCCGCCTCGCTGAAGATCGACGACCTGAAGATCGAGCTCGGCTACGCCCTGCTGCCGCTGGTCAATTCGCCGGACGGCACCGACCGGCTGACCGAGCAGATCAAGGCGCTGCGCCGTTCGCTCGCGGTGGAGATGGGCTTTGTGATGCCGGCCGTGCGCATCCTCGACAACGTGCAGCTCGAGCCAAACACCTATGTCATCAAGATCAAGGAAGTGGAGGCCGGCAATGGGCGCATCTGGCCTGGCCAATACATGGTCATGGACCCGTCGGGCGGACAGGTGAATTTCCCCGGCATCCATACCACCGAGCCGACCTTCGGCCTGCCCGCGACCTGGGTGGATGCTTCGCTGAAGGAAGAGGCGTCGCTGAAAAGCCTCACGGTGGTGGACGCCGCCACCGTGCTTTCGACGCATCTGACGGAAATGCTCAAGAGCAACGTCTCCGAGTTGCTGTCCTACTCGGAGGTGCAGAAACTCATCAAGGACTTGCCCAAGGAGCAGGGCGAACTCATCAAGGACATCGTGCCCGCGCAGATCAGCATGTCCGGCATCCAGCGTGTGCTGCAATTGCTGCTGGCGGAGCGGGTGTCGATCCGCGATCTCGCTACCATTCTGGAAGGCGTGGCCGATGCGCTCGCGTTTACCCGCAACCCCGCCGGTATTGCCGAGCATGTGCGGGCGCGGCTGGCGCGGCAGATCTGCGCGCAGCATGCCTCGCCCGCGGGCTATCTGCCGCTCGTTTCGCTCACGGCCAAATGGGAGCAGAGCTTCGCCGAATCTATCGTCGGCCAGGGCGAGGAGCGCAGCCTCGCGATGCAACCCTCAAAGCTGACCGAGTTCATCAATCTCGTGCGCGAGCGTTTCGAGGAGGCCGCGCGCGCGGGCGAGGCCCCCGTGCTGGTGACGTCGGCCGGCATCCGGCCCTACGTGCGCGGTATTGTCGAACGCTTCCGGGCGCAGACGCCCGTGATCTCGCAAAGCGAAATCCACCCGCGGGCGAGGCTGAAGACCGTGGGGAATATCTAAGCCCGCCCGGCGCGTAGGACCATCTTTCCCGTCAAATCAACGTCCTGTGAAGCGGAACTTCCGTCCTCTCTCCACGTTACATCCTCGTCATTCCAGTAACCGAACGCGATGCCGCTCCGAAAAGGGCGGAGGTGAGAAGTTTTGCTCGGATTTACGACCATGAACTATTCCATTTACAGCGCCGACCGCCTTACCCACCTCAAGATCGTGGTGGTGGCCTTAATCGGCGCATTGCTGGTCGCCGGTGTGGGCATTGCCGCCCGCGATACGGCGCCCAATCCCGACGTGACCCTGGCCCGCAGCTATGGTCCGGTCATCAAGGCCGGCCAGCCGGTGGTCCTGGGCGCGCGGGAATTGCCCACTATTCGCTAATTTTGAAGATTGAGAACTTCTTCCACTTCGTGCGCCTCATACGGCGCGCGAATTTCTTTATGCACCAACCAAGCCGGGATGCCCTGCCTCAACGATGAAGGACTTTCGCGTGACAACCGGGGCACCCGGCGTGCTGACTTTTTGCACGGCGCGGAAGTCCGCCTGCCAGCGTTTCGGCGTGACGGCATGGCGCGTATAACCCCGCTCATCTCCCAGAAATTTGAGCCGCGGATTGTCACGAAAGATCGCGTCCTGATTTTTCAGCGTCTGCTTTCCGTCGCCGCCCGAGGATATCGAGGTGGCAAGGAACTCGACGCCCAGGCAGGGGTCCTGCCCATCCCGCGCGATCTCGAGCGCTAGGGCTTTGTGCGAGTCACCGGTCAGAACGACGGGATTGGCGGCACGCGCGTCGCTCAGAATATCGAGCACCCGCCGCCGGCCCGCGCTCGCGCCATCCCAGGTGTCCATGCGAAACTGCGGCCCCGCCCCGTGATGTCCGGGAAAGGATCGCCAATCCAGCTGCGAGAATAGCACCTGCTGCGCGAGGATCTGCCACGTTCCCTTGGCGGCGCGCAGCGTTTCCTCGAGCCAACGCTCCTGCGCTTCCCCGAGCATCGTGCGGCCCGGTGCGGCCGCTTCCTGGCAACTGGCGAAAGGTTCGCCGCAGGTTTGATATGAGCGATATTGCCGCGTATCGAGCATCGCCACCTCTGCGAGATTGCCGATGCGGAACGAGCGATAGGCGGAAATATTCGGCCCATGCGGAAGCAGCGCGCGGCGAACCGGCATGTGCTCGTACCAGGCCTGAAAGGCCGCGGCCCGGCGGGACAGAAAAACAGCGCCGGCGGTTTTCTTCGAGTCTCTGTCCGCCGCCCAGTTGTTGGCTACTTCATGATCGTCGAAGCTCGACAGAAAGGCGCAGGCAGCGTGCGCTGCCTGCAAATCGGGATCGCTTTTGTAAAGCGCGTAGCGGCGGCGGTAGTCCGAAAGCGTCAGGCAGCGCCCGAAATCCGGCGGCATCACGCGCGGATGCGGACGGCCATGGTTGTCCGCCACGGAAACCGCCGCTTCATAGATATAGTCGCCATAGTGAATGACAAAATCGAAAGCCTCTTCCGCGATCCGGCGCCAGGCGGTGTAATAGCCCGCCTCCCATTGCTGGCACCCGGCCGACGCAAACCGAAGCTGCGACACCGGCGCTCCCGGCGCAGGCAAAGTGCGCGCCCGGCCGGTGGCGCTTTCGGTCCCCGCTGCACGAAAGCGGTAGAAATAGACCCGCCCGGGCTCAAGGCCTTCGACCTCGACGTGCACGGAATGCGCGGCTTCCGCGGACGCCGATACCGTGCCGGAACGCGCGACGCGCTGAATATTCTCGTCCGTCGAAACTTCCCAGGTGACGTCCACGGCGGCGGGCGTCAGGCCGCCAAGCGGCGCGAGGGGCTCGGGCGCAAGCCGCGTCCAGATGACAAAGCCGTCCGGGCCGGGGTCCCCGGCCGCGACGCCAAGCGAAAAAGGAAATGATTTGATCTGCGCATGCGCCGGAATGGCGCGCAGCAAAGGCCATGCCCCTGCCCCGAGCGCGCCCTTGAGCAGGGTCCGGCGGTCAAGCGCCGAGGAGCGCCGATTGAATCGCATCGTCATCGTCCTCAGGTGCGCCTTCCAGCCGGCACCCAGCAGATGCGAAAGAATACAGCTTTGGTCTTAGGTGTGCGAGATCAGGCCGGCGACGGGCTGGCGCGGCTGCGCATGAGGCCGATGGCGTCGAGCTCGGTGCGCTCCTGCGCCTCTTCGGCGGCGCGTTCGCGCATCTGGTCGCGCTCGTCCAGCTGCTCCACCTTCTTCAATTCCTCGAAGGCGTCGGCCAGCGCGTCCTTGGCGGCGTCGAGCTGCACTTTCAACTCGTCGGCGGAACGCTTGATGTTTTCCCGGCGCTGGATGGCGGCCTTGGCATAGGTGGGATAGGCGTAATGCCCGGGATCGCTGATGCCCGCCCGATCCTGCTCGGTCTTGATCTCGCGATCGAGATCGCCGGCCATGCGGTCGAAGTCGGCGATCATGCTTTCGATCTGCGCGACCTTGCGGCGCTTTTCGTCGACCTGAAATTTCTTCAGGCGAATAAGTGTGTCACGGGACTTCATCGACTCTTACTCCCCGAAGTCGCGACCGTGCCGGCAGGCCGGTACTGGGCCTGCCGTGCAAACGGGTCCGTAGAAATACAACCCCCCCATTGTGGTCCGATAACGTTAGTTTTGTGTTTCCAAGGCCGCGAGTGCCCCGCTTCCGAAGTTCGTGATACATCGCAGCAGCCTCCGGTACGAACTTCGGAAGCAAAAGGGGCACTAGCAACTCTATGATTCTAGTGCCGCTTTTTCGATTTGAAGTTCCTAACCGAGCTTGCCGCGGGTGGTGTAGGAACTTCAAATCGGCGGCACTAGGATTTGCTCCAGGCGTTGATAACCCTCGGCCAAACCCGTTGCTTCTTCCTTACCTTGGGCCAGGAACGCCTCCAGCGGGCGGTGCAGCTTGATGGCCTCGTCCACCTCGGCGCTGGAGCCGGGCCGGTAGGCGCCGAGCCGGATCAGCTCCTCCATGTCGGCATAGGTGGCCATGACCTGGCGGGCGCGGCCAAGGACCGGAAGGTAGGCCGGGTCGGCGGCGCGCGGCATGGTGCGGGAGACCGACTTCAGCACATTGATGGCCGGGTAGCGCCCGCGCTCGGCAATCGCGCGCTCCATCACGATATGACCGTCAAGGATGCCGCGCACCGCGTCGGCAATCGGCTCGTTGAGATCGTCGCCATCGACCAGCACGCTGAAGATGCCGGTGATGGTGCCGGCCTCGGTGCCGGGACCGGCGCGTTCGAGCAGCCGCGGCAATTCGGTGAAGACGGTCGGGGTATAGCCCTTGGCGGTGGGCGGCTCGCCGGCGGAAAGGCCGATCTCGCGCTGGGCCATGGCGAAGCGGGTGACGGAATCCATCAGCACCAGCACGTCTTTGGCCTCGTCGCGGAAATATTCGGCGATGGCGAGCGTGAGATAAGCCGCCTGCCGCCGCATCAAAGCGGGCTCATCGGAGGTGGAGACGACGACCACGGAGCGCGCCAAACCCGCTTCGCCGAGATCGTCCTGGAGGAATTCCTGCACCTCGCGGCCGCGCTCGCCGACCAGGCCGATCACCGAAACGTCGGCGGAAACATTGCGCGCCAGCATCGACAGCAGCACCGACTTGCCGACGCCGGAGCCGGAGAAAATGCCCATGCGCTGCCCGCGGCAGCAGGTGACGAAGGTGTTGAGCACACGCACCCCGAGATCGAGCGGCGCGCCGACCCGCCGGCGGGCATGGGCCGGCGGCGGCGAGTTGCGGAAAGGATAAGGCGAGTGGCCGGCGGGCAGCGGGCCCTTGCCGTCGATCGGCTCGCCCATGGCATTGACCACGCGGCCGAGCCAGCCTTCCGACGGCCGCACGGACCCGGCGACCGAGGTGACGATGGCGCGGCAGCCGCGCCGGACACCTTCCAGCGCGGCGAAGGGCATCAGCAAGGCATTGGGCCCGGAGAAGCCGACGACCTCGCAAGGTATGCTCCTACCGGCGCCGGTCTCGATGATCACGCGGGCGCCCACCGACATGGCGTGGATCGGGCCGGCAACCTCCACCATCAGCCC
>Ga0209726_10006077_pt1 | contig 14248 bp, 8 predicted proteins | sample Subgrocontami54m_FD_187453 | JGI IMG/M metagenome (GOLD analysis project Ga0209726, IMG submission 187453) | Subsurface groundwater microbial communities from S. Glens Falls, New York, USA - GMW46 contaminated, 5.4 m (SPAdes) (version 3) | ecosystem: Environmental > Aquatic > Deep subsurface >... | reverse complement strand
TCCGATCTCGACGTGAAGCGCAGCCGGACCAGCTCTGCCGTCGCCTCGTAATGACGCGCAATTTCATCGATCGAGTCGCCGCCGAATTTCTCCAGGAACGCGTCGGCGAGCACGAATGCGACCATCGCTTCGCCGACCACGGCCGCGGCCGGGACCGCGCAGACGTCGCTGCGCTCGATCGCGGCCGGCGCGTCGGTGAGCGTGATTAAATCGACGGAGCGCAGTGGCTTCATCAGCGTTGCGATCGGTTTCATGAAGCCGCTGACTCGGACGTCCTCGCCGTTGGTCACGCCGCCCTCGAGGCCCCCGGCGCGGTTGGTCGGCCGTTGCGGCGCGTGTGCACCGGATTCAGGCGGCAGGATTTCGTCGTGCACGCGCGACCCGGGCCGAAAAGCCACCTCCGGCCCGATGCCGATGCCGACCGCCTTGATCGCGTGGATGCACATCACCGCCTGCGCCAGGCGCCCATCGAGCTTGCGATCCCACTGCACGTACGAGCCGAGGCCGGGCGGGACGCCCGTGGCAATTACCTCGAAGGCACCACCGACGGTGTCGCCTGCTTCGCGCGCGGCGTCGATGAACGCCATCATCTGCTGCTGGAGGGAGGTGTCCGCGCACCGCAGCGGTGCGTCGTCTTCAATGGCCTGCGCCTCATCGAATGAGACCGTCCGAGTCGCGGGAAGCACGACGTCGCCGATCGCCGACACGTGGCTCGCGATACGAACGCCGAATTGTCCGAGAAGTTGACGCGCCAGCGACCCGGCGGCGACGCGTGAAGCCGTCTCCCGCGCGCTGGCCCGCTCGAGCACGTCGCGGATATCCTCATGGCCGTATTTGATCGCCCCGGCCAGATCCGCGTGACCTGGACGCGGACGCGTCACATCCGCGCGCTTTGCCCCTGATGCTGTGTCCGGCATCTCGCGCTCGACGTACATCGTCTGCTGCCAGTTGACCCAGTCGCGGTTTCGAATGAGGAGCGCGACTGGCGCGCCGGTGGTCCGGCCGTGGCGGACGCCGGCCAGAATTTCGGCGCGGTCGCTTTCAATTGCCATCCGACGCCCGCGGCCGTACCCGCCCTGACGCCGGCGCAACTGGGCATCGAGCGCATCCACGTCGAGATCGAGCCCGGCGGGCATGCCATCGACGGTAATCACGAGCGCCTGGCCGTGCGATTCGCCGGCGCTGAGAAATCGCAGCATTGAGCAGAAATTGTATACAGATCCTGTACAATCCGCGCGATCGCCCGGAGCGGATGCCGCTTGGTGCCGGCGTCAGGCTGTGTGTTACTCGACCGATCCAGTTCGTAAGGAGAGTAGGGAATGAGCGTCATCACACTGAGGGTGAACGGCGGTGCACACACCGTTGATATCGACCCCTCGACTCCGCTGCTCTACATTCTGCGCAATGATCTCGGCCTGCAGGGTCCGCGGTTTGGTTGCGGACTTGGCCAGTGCGGGGCGTGCACAGTGATCATCAACGGCGCGGCGGTTCGGTCGTGCATCACGCCGACGTCCAGCGTGAAAGGCGAGATCACGACGCTCGAAGGCATCGCCAAAGACGGCGTGCTGCACCCGCTGCAGCAGGCGTGGATAGACGAGCAGGTCCCGCAATGCGGCTTCTGCCAGAACGGGCAGATCATGACGGCCAAGGCGCTCCTGGACAAGAATCCGAATCCGACCGACGCGCAGATCCGCGAGGGGATGGCTCGGACACTGTGCCGCTGCATGACGTACTACCGCGTCCAGGCCGCCATCAAGCGCGTGGCGGAGAAATCGGGAAAGGGCGTGACTGCATGACACCCTTCACGAAGATTCCCACACACATCGAAGATCTGCTGGAGCTGCGAAACGGGGCGACCTCGCGCCGCGACTTCCTGAAGACCTCGGGGATGCTCGTCGTCAGCTTCAGCGCCGCGGCGGTCGCGGCTCCGTTCGTCGCGGGCGTGAGGGCCCAGGCTGCGGGGCTGTATCCCGACCCCAACTTCCGACAGCTCGATTCGTGGATCGTCATTCATCAGGACAACACCGCGACCTTCTACGTCGGTAAGACGGACTGCGGACAGGGGACCGGCACCGCCTTCCGGCAGATGATGTCCGATGAACTGGACATCGCATACAAGAGCACCACCTGCATCATGGGCAGCACCGACGTCACCGTCGACCAGGGCGGGTCGGGCGGTTCAGATGCGATTCAGACCGATGGCTGGCCCATGCGCCGCGTGGCGGCCGAGGCTCGGCGGGTGCTGCTGGAGATGGCGTCGGCGCGGTTCGCCGTGCCTGTCGACCAGCTTGCTGTCAGCGACGCCGTGATCACTGTCAAAGTGGATCCCTCGAAGAGGGTCACGTACGGAGAACTGATCGGGGGAAGGAGATTCAACGTCGTCCTGACGGGCAACGACATCAATGCGACCACCGGCCTGGCAAAGGTGAAGGCGGTACAAGATCTCAAGATCGTCGGCCTGTCGCCGCAGCGCTATGACATTCCTCCCAAGGTGGACGGCTCACTGAAGTGGGCCGTGGACGTGAAGCTTCCCGGCATGGTTCACGCGCGCAACGTGAAGCCGCCCGTGGCCGGGGCGAAGCTGGTCAGCATCGATGAATCTTCCGTTCGAGGCATACCTGGATTCATCAAGGTGGTGAACAAGGGCAATTACGTCGCAGTGCTCTGCGAGCGGGAAGAACAGGCGATCGCGGCGTCCAGACAGCTCAAGGTCAACTGGCAGAAGCCGGCGACACCACCGTTCCCGACATCGGAGAACCTGTTCAGCTACATGCGCAGCGCGAAGCCCACGTCGAGCCAGGCGCCGAACGTGGTCGGGAGCCCCGACGCGGCGCTGGCAGGCGCGGCGAAGGTCGTCGAGGCCGAATACGACGTCCCGTTCCAGGGGCACACCGCCTTCGCTCCGGCCCATGCCACGGCCGATCCGTCGAACGGGCAAATGACGATCTATTCCAATGACATGAAGTCCTACGGTCTGCGGAACGGTGTCGCACAGTTTCTTGGGATGCCACGGGAACAGGTGCGCGTCGTCTGGATGGAGGGCCCGCAGGGGTACGGCCGTACGGCCGCGGATGACGCCGGCTTCGAGGCCGCGTACCTGGCCAAAGAGATCGGCCGGCCGGTTCGCATCCAGTGGATGCGGCAGGAGGAAACGGCGTGGGACACCAAGGGCCCGGCATTTACGTTCAAGATGCGCGGAGCCCTGGATGCGCAGGGCAATCTCACCGCGTTGGAGTACAACGCTCAGTCTGCGGACTACTACCACCTCGGATACAACGAGGTCGAGACCGTACTGATCGCCCAGCTCATGGGAACGAGGCGCGCCACGCCTGCCGCCGGGAGCGCAGCCACGCCTTCGGACATGTACGTCATTCCGAACAAGCGCACCGCCACACAGGTCGTGAGCCTGCCTCTCGTGTGGGAAACGCCGCTTCGCACCGGAAACCTGCGCGATCCCAACGGTCCACAGTCAACGTTCGCCGCCGAATCGTTCATCGACGAAATGGCGGTCGCGGCGAAGGCTGACCCGGTCGCGTTCCGCATGAAACTCCTGACGGCCAGCACCGCGGATGACAACGGGTTCAAGCGGGCGCGATCCATCGCCGTGATCAAGGCGGCGGCGGAGGCGTATGGGTGGGACACTCGTTCGTCGCCGCGAGCTGTCGGCACCGGAAACATTCTTACAGGGCGGGGCATCGCCTACACCTACCGCGGCCAAACCGTCGTCGCGGAGATTGCCGAGGTCGAGGTGAATCGGAGAACCGGTCACGTGTGGGTGAAGCGGCTTGTCTGCGCGCACGACTGCGGGCTGGTCATCAACCCCGAGGGACTGCGTCGCACCATCGAGGGCGGGATGCTCCATTCACTCAGCCGCGCGCTCCACGAGGAAGTACAGTTCGACACCGAAAAGGTCACGAGCGTGAATTGGATCTCACATCCCTCCCTCACGCACCTCGACACGCCGGCCAGGATCGACGTCGTGCTGGTGAATGGAGATCCCAATCCGAACCGGCCTGATCTTCCGCACTATGGAGCGGGTGAGACATCCTGCAAACCGATGATCGCGGCGGTCGCGAATGCCATCTACGATGCGACCGGCGTTCGTCTGCGTCGAATTCCATTCCGAGACGCGCGCGTGCTCGCCGCGCTCAAAGGTGCAGGCGTCTAACGACGGAAGACGTCTTTACTCCCGATACATGGCCGCTGCGTCACCCTCTGACGCCGCGGCTTTGTTATTCGTGGTTGTGTGCCTAGTTCATCAGGAGCGGTTCGTCTTGGAGCACCCGGATTGACGGACTCAGAGAAACCAGTGCGTGTCGCGGTGGTCGGCGGCGGTTGTGCGGCGCTGACGACGGCCTTCGAGCTCACCCGCCCGGAGCATATGGGTCGGTACGAGGTCACCGTCTATCAGATGGGATGGCGGCTTGGCGGGAAAGGTGCGTCAGGACGTGGTGTCGCCGACCGGGTCGAGGAGCACGGGCTCCACCTGTGGATGGGTTTCTACGAGAACGCATTTCGGCTGATGCGGGAGTGCTACGCCGAGCGGCAGGAGGCATTTCCGAACTGTCGGTTCGCCGATTGGCGCGATGCGTTCAAGCCGGCGCCAGATGTCGGTGTGGCGGATCGCACCGCCGAGGGATGGGAGTTCTGGCTCTCGCACTTCCCCCCCGGGCAGGGAGAGCCGGGTGATCCCACACGCAGCGGTAGTCCCTTCACGGTCCTCGGCTATCTCCGCCAGTCGGTGATGCTCATCGGTGAGTTGCTGCGCTCTGCGGGTGCGATGGAGTCCAGCCCCGGCGCCGCAGGTCGTGCGCGTACGGCAACGCAGGATCGTTCCGCTGTATCCGGCCCGGAAGCGCTGGCGGCGGCGGCGGATTCACTGCTGCGATACGGTCAGCTCGCGACGACCGCCGCGATTCTCGAGGCCAGCGAGATCCTGCGTGAGGCGATCGACCTATTCTTCCCGCAGATGTTTTTTCCCGGGGGCGCCGCGGTGCCGACACAGCTCATCGAGGGGCTGGCGGCCGCCGCGCAATGCCAGCTCGAGCGCCTCGTCGCGGGCGATCGCGAGTTGCGGCGGGTCTGGCAGGTGATTGACCTGATCCTCGCGATTCTCCGTGGCGCGACGCGCAGCGGGCTGGCGTTCGATCCGCGGGGATTCGATGCGATCAACGACTACGAATGGCGTGAATGGCTCCGGTTGAACGGCGCGTCGGAGCAATCGCTCGACTCGGGGTTCATGCGAGGGATCTACGATCTCGCCTTCGCATTCGAGGATGGTGACGTGAAGCGCCCGCGCCTGGCGGCGGGCGTCGCGCTGCGTGGCGCCATGCGCATGTTCTTCACGTATCGTGGCGCGCTGTTCTGGCGCATGAGTGGCGGCATGGGCGACACTGTCTTTGCCCCCCTGTTCCAGGTACTGAGACAACGTGGTGTGCGCTTCGAGTTTTTTCACCGGCTGCGAAATGTGGGACTCTCGCCGCACAACGCGAACGAGCCCTCGTGTGTGCGCGCACTCGAGTTCGACGTGCAGGCGCGGATCAAAGGCGGCGGCGAATACCAGCCGCTTGTCGACATACATGGCGTCCCGAGCTGGCCGTCACGTCCAGACTACCGGCAACTCGCGAATGGTCCCACCCTGGCACGTGAAGATCGCGCCTTCGAAGCGATCTGGGAAACGCGTCGCGCTGGTCGCAAAACGCTTCGTGTGACGGACGACTTCGATTTCGTGGTGCTGGGCGTGAGCGTCGGCGCCCTTCCCGACGTGGCGCGTGAGTTGATCGAGCGAGAGCCACGTTGGCGCGACATGGTCCGCTATGTCAAGACAGTGCCTACGCAGGCCTTCCAGATCTGGATGCGGAAGGACGTGCGCGAACTCGGTTGGCCGCACCCTCCGGTGAACCTGTCGGGTTTCGTGGAGCCGTTCGACACGTGGGCGGACATGAGCCATCTCATTCCGGAGGAAAGCTGGAGCGATCCAGTGAGGGCCATCGCCTATTTCTGCAGCGTCCTGCCCGACGCCGCAGTGGATGGGGCTGTCACCGAGCGGTTCCAGCAGGAACAGCGGGAGCAGGTGCGCGCCAGCGCGATTCGTTTCCTCGACCGCGACGTCGGAACACTGTGGCCCAAGGCCACGCGCGGGGGTGGAGGCTTTTGCTGGGACCTGCTCGCGTCGGAGGATCGTGGCAAAAAGGCGAAAATGCACGGTTCCGGCGAACGCCGGTTCGACACTCAATACTGGGCAGCAAGCGTCAATCCCACGGACCGTTACGTGCTGTCCCTGCCCGGCAGCATGGGTTATCGTTTATCCCCTCTGGAAATAACATTCGACAACCTGACCATTGCGGGTGATTGGACCGCGACGGGTCTCGACAGCGGCTGTATCGAGTCCGCGGTGATGTCGGGACTTCTGGCGGCGCATGCGATCTCACGGCGGCCGGCTCTCGAGGACATCGTTGGGTACGATCATCCTTAGGATCAACAGGTGTGGGGCGCTCGATGATCCGGGGCCAGTGGTGACACACGGTAGATAGCGACACCGACAATTCATGAGCGCTTCTCGCCCTCGAATCAGACGCGTGCCACTCGAAAGGACCGGTCCGATCCGCAATCCCGTAGTGTCGGCGGCGCGCCCGGCGCTGGGATTTGGCTTGCCGTTCGATCCAAGGGAGGGTCTGCGTACGGCGGAGCGATTGGCCGCAGTCTCCAACGCCGCGGTGCAGGGAGCGGTGGAGTGCGGCGTCAAGACAGCGTATACGGTGATCGACGAGTACATGCGGCGCGGCCGAGAGGCTGCGAGCCGCCATCGGGAACACCCGAACTGGAGAGGTGATATGAACGACAACCGGTACAGCTACAGCAATCCGAATACGGCGTGGGGTCCGATGGGACCGTTCATCGCGCCGTGGATGCAGGCGATGCAGGCGTGGATGTGCGCCATGTCCGCGTTTGTTCCAGGAGCGGTGCCACAGAACCCCTGGGGTCAGTGCGCGACGTCGCCTGCGGTGTCGGTGAAGGTGTTCTCACGATATCCCACCGAGATCTCCGCGTATGTTGACCCTGGTGCGGACGCAATGCACCTCACCGCTGACGCGCTCAGCACAGATCGAGCCGACGTGCGGCCGTTTGGCGGCGCCGTCATCACGTCTGAGTGCGGGCACGTGCGTGTAAGCGTCACGGTTCCCGACGATCAGCCGGCTGGGCGGTATAGGGCGGCAATCAAAGATGCGGCCGGATGTAGGCGCGGCGAGCTGACGGTGGAGATCTCGAAGTTAGAGACGCCACCAAGCGGCAGGACGGTATAGACCGCCGCACTCACATGGTCGCGCCCGACGGGAATCTGGTTTCGTCGGTGTTACGAGAGTATGGCGATGCCACCCGGGCGTCGCTGTTCGACTACCTGCCGACGACGGAGCCGCGCCGCTACCTCTACGACCTGGTGGGGGATTACCCCCGACGCGGGGGACGCGCCTTCAGGCCGAGCCTGTGCATCGCCACCGCGCGTGCGTTCGGCACCCCCCTCGAGATGGCCCTGCGAACGGCTGTCTCGATTGAGCTGATCCACAATGCGATGCTCATCCACGATGACATCGAGGATGAGAGCGAGCAGCGACGCGGGAAGCCGACCATGCATGTCAACGAGGGTGTGCCAATCGCCATCAACGTGGGCGACATGCTTTCGCTGCTGGCAATGCGGCCGCTGCTCGACAACCGCCACATGTTGGGCCCGGACCTGTCGCTCCGGATTCTCGAAGAAACAGAACGCATGGCGCGCGAGTCCGCCGAAGGGCAGGCCCTCGAGCTCGGCTGGCGGCGCGACAACGTGATCGACGTGGCGGAGGCGGACTACCTCCTCATGGTCCTCAAGAAAACCTGTTGGCTGGCGACGATTCACCCCAGCCGGATGGGCTCCCTCATCGGTGCGCGCGGGGCGGTCGACCTCGATCGCTGCATTCGCTTCGGGTTCTTTCTGGGCGCGGCTTTTCAGATCCAAGATGATCTGCTCAACCTCGAGGGTGACTCTACCGCCTACGGGAAGGAGCTTGGCGGCGACATCCGCGAGGGGAAACGCACGCTCATGCTCATCCACCTGTTGGAAAAGGCGACCGATGCCGAGCGCAATCGTCTTCGGTCCATGCTGAGCCAACCGCGCGACGCGCGCTCGGATGGTGACGTGGCGTGGGTGATCGAGCGCATGGATGCCCACGGCTCCATCGACTACGCCCGGCAGGTCGCACACGGGCTCGCCGGTGCCGCGCGACACGAGTTCACGGGCTTGTATGGGCACCTTCCGGACTCCCGGGACAAGCGTTTCATCGAAGCCTTGCCCGCGTGGGTCATCGAGCGGAACTAACCGATGAGATCGCGCCAATGACGCCTGAAGAATTCACGAAAAATCTGCCGCTGTTCGCGAACGACACGGCGGACACCAAGCCGCCCTTTCAGTTCAAGAGCCTCTCAGTGCGGCTATTCCCGCTGCGGGCGAGCCTCGATGCGCTGCAGCAGGTGTGCAACGGCTATCTGAACTTCGTGCCGCTGGAGGTTGGCCGATTCCGCGCCGTGGTGCCGTATGCATATCTGGCGCTGCTCGACTACGGTCAGATCTCCGAGATGGAGAAAGAGAGCAGCATCGGATGGTTCGCGCAAACGGAAGTGTACTTCGGCGTACCCGTTGAGTGGTACCAGGTTGTCAATGGAAAGTGGGTCTTCCGCGACTGGGCGGTGATTACCCCTTTCATTTATGTGGACGATGATTTTTCGGTCCCGCTGGGTCGCACGGTGTTTGGGTTCCCCAAAACCCTGGCGCACGTGACGAAAGCGGCCAGCGACTGGCTGCGAGACCCCTTCGCACCGGTTACCCTCGCACGTGTCAAGACACTGGTCTTCCCGGAGCTGTACAAGGGAATGCCCTTGAAGTCCAGGGTCTTTCTCGAAGTCGAGCGCGACGCGCCGATGTCGAACTTCCGGATACCCGTCGATCCGATGAGCCCGATCGCGCCATGGGCCATCGCGTCGAAATTCGCGGAGGCCATGAGCGGCTTCGCCCGGGACGCGATGTCGATCTCGCAGTCGATGAGGATGTTCAACCCGAACCCGTGGGGGGATCCGATCATCGGCGCCGAGATGCTGAATCGGGTGATGCCCGCCTTCGCGCCGGGCGGAAAGGGCTTCACGCTCAACTCCCTGAACCTCAAGCAGTTTCGGAGCTCGAGTGATCCGGACAGGATTAGTTATCAAGCACTGACGAACGGGCCCATGCAGATGACGGCGTTCAACGGCGCCGGCCCTCTTGGCGAAGAGCGCACCGCTCTCGGTGATGTGACTGGCGGCTACACCATCAAGCTGCACGAATATGCATCCCTTCCTATTGCGCGGATTCTGGGTCTCGAAGTTCATCGGCGATGGCAAGGACGTGGCGTCGCCGTGGTCGCGCTCAAGCCGGTGATGCCGTTTTGGGCCAACCTCAACGTGAAGTATCTGGAGGGCACGAACCTGGCCTGGCGGACCCGCGACGGGATCTGGTACGGAGGCAACGGCGAGCCTCTAGGCGACAGTGAATCTGATCGCGGCGGTGTCAGAGTGAGCGGGGGCGGCAGTGGCTATCCGTCGAAGAAGCGGGCAACAGACAAGTCCCGTTGGCCACGATTCAATACCACGGTGACTTCCGCCGCTGATGACGCAATCGCCGGTCCATTCGAGTTCAAGGGCGCCACCATCCGTGTGCTCCCGCTGCTTGCCAGGCAAGAGCGGTTGCAGACGTTTGTTGACAGGTCGATCAACGAGGCGCTCCGCGATCCGGTGCGCTATCCGGATGGGTCGAAGAAACGCCACAAGCTGACGGTATGGTCTCGCGCTGACAGTCGGTATGCCTACGTCTACATGACGGCGTCGAGCCTAGGTACGGTGACCTCGAGGACCAATAACGTTGGCGATTGGGCAAACTATGAGTTGTCGTTTCTGATTCCCGTGAAGTGGCAGTACGAAAAGGAGCCGAATACAAATAATTGGGTCGTTGAGGGGGTAGGTCTGGTGCCGGCGTGCATTTTCGTGGATACGACCACTGCGGCAGTCTCGCGCACCGAGGTGCTGGGCATTCCGACGCTCCGCGCCGAGTTCGTAAAGCCCCAGAGTGTCTGGTTGCAGGAGGGAGAAACAGACCTCAGTGCGAAACAGACTTTGCTTCGCGTAGAAACCGAAGTCTTCACAGCGCTCCGCGCGGGGCAGCAGGCGGCGATGTATCCGCTGGTGGAGATCAGCGAACGCGACTTCGCCGGTATCGGCGAGCCGACCTCCCTGGTAAACCCCGAAGACTGGGCGAACATCCTGACGGGTGAGCTGAACGGCAAGAACACCGTCAAACGCGAACGTTGGATGGACCTCAAGATCGCGCGTGCTCTTGCCCTCGAACTGCTCGGCAATCGAAGCCTTACCGCCATTGACCCGACTGATGACCGGATGCCCGTCTCGTTGTACACGCTTAAACAGTTCCGCGACGTCGCGGACCCGGGCAAGGCGTGTTATCAGTCGCTGATGCGCGTGCCTCTCATGTTCGACGAGATCTTCGACGTGCGGGAAATCGAGGAAACCCTTCGGGTACGTATTCACGAGTTCCCCAGCCTCAAGATCGTGGAGACCCTGGGAATCGAGGCGAAGACCGTCCATGAAGGGGGTGCCGGCATCGTTTACGGGACGCAGGCGATTCGCCCCTTCTGCATCCGTGCGACCCTCCATGAGCAGCTCGGCGAGCGGCTGCTCTGGCGTGCGGGGAAGGCCGTGTGGGAGCTCGAGGACGATGTGGATTCGTTTCTAAGCAGTGAGAAGGGACAAATCGAGGTTGATCTAAAGGCCGAACGAGCGATGGAACAGGGCGACCCGAGCAAGATGAGGTCGACGATGAACCAGGCGGCCCAGCGCCGAACGAAGAAGCAAGAACAGAAGCCAACCGAACTCGATCACATCGAGAAGGAACACCGGTCAAAAGGTGCCTCTGAGGTACTGTCCGCAGGGGCAAGGGTAACACCGGGAAGCACCGCAGCAGACCTGAAGATCGCAGCAGGCCTAAGGAGAGCCGTGAGGGTGCGCGAGGAGAAGTTGCTGGGCGAGTCGCCCCGATTCAGCAGGTTCACCGATGACGAGTTGGAGAGAGTGCGGACATTGAGGAATTCGTCGAAAAAGGGAGTTCTGACGCAAGAGGAACAGGAAGAGTTGAAGACCCTCGAGAGAAGAATAGACCTCGTGACAGACCTCCTCACAAAGGAGGACCGGGACAAGTTGCGTGAATTGATGGAGAAAGACAAAGAGTTGAGGAGGCGGGAGAAAACAAGGGCGCCCCATAAGAAATCGAGGAACCCGTCGAAGGAACGAGAGGCCGTGGACCGGCAGATATCGACCCTGCAGGCCGTAATAGCTTTGCTGGAGGAGCGGCAAGAATGGCAATTGCAACAGGGAATAGAAAAGTCGGACGCGCAACGCGCTCTGGAGGTAGTTGATCCTCAGACGGTGATCGAGTCGATCCTCTCGCGTGAGTGGGGCAGAGCCGACGAGCAGGCTCGGTGGCGTCAGGGCTTGCAGGAGCTTCGGAAGGCCCGCGACACGAGGCTCGGCGGCGGATCTACTCCGTTCGCGACGTTCCATCTCGCGGCGAATTCGACCAAGGAGGAGATCGAAACGGCCCTCGACGACGCGCGCGCTGACTTCGCCACCATAGAGCGAAAGTTGTACGAGAGCGTCCGCTACGATCAGGAGAAACGTCTTGGCTGGAGCATGCGTGCCGAGGCCGTCGATCGAATGATCGATCAGATGGAAATATTCACGAAATATCGACTCGAGATGGACTCTCACTTCGATATCTTGGCGGCGTGGAGCATTGCACCAACGATCCTGGACCCCCTGGCTTCTACGCGAGGGGGCCGGCGAACCCGGCGAGGCCGCCGCGCGCCGCACAATAAGTGGGTCTACGGCCCAGCGCGACTGGCGGAGGCGATGACAGCAGCTACGAAGCTCGTGGACGTCATGATACGGATCGCGCAGACCCCGGTCATAGGTCATCCGTCGAAGGACGATGACCCCCGCGTGCTGGCTGACTGGAGTCGACTCTGCCAGCTCCTGGGAATGGTTAAACGTAAGGTAAGCGGCCGCTACCTCGACAAAGAAATGCTGGACGGGCGGACCACAAAGGTTTTGGAGCTTCTGGGCGAGCAGACGGTCGAAAAGCTCTGGCTGATTGACCTGATTCGAGAGGCGGTGGAGCTCGCAGGCAGATACTGCGAAGTGCAGCGCGATGCCTTGCTCAACAAGCTCTCGAAGGCTTACCAGAAGCCTGACTTCTGCATCAGGCGTGATTCAGTAGGTCCCGCCGCGCGCGACAAGTACTTTTCGATACGGGATTCCTGGGATGAGAACTGGTATGGTGGCGGCGCGTCTGGCGACAAAAAGGATTAGGAGCCGCTGACAGGAGCGCTTCATGGCTCACGTACCGTTCGAGCCGTCGATCGCGGGATCGCAGGCCCCGCCCCCATACGACTGCACCGGCGTGAAAGCGTTCGGGTTTCCGCTCCTGGCGGACGCGCAGCCGCTCCAGGACCTCTGCGACCAATTCCTCGGCATCGCGCCCCTGAGCGCGGGCATCTCTTTCGAACCGATACTGGTCGCACCGAACACCTGCGCCGTGGTGATGCAGGCACTCGACTACGAGTCGCTGAAGGCGATGACACCGCCCTGGGATGATCTTGGGGGAGCCCCGCAGCGGGAGCTCCTCTTCGCCGTCCCGGTCATACAGAAGCAGGATGGCATATGGGAATCCTAGGTTAGCCAATCGCTGCCGTGGCCTTCCCGAACCTTCTGATTTACGGCGCCACGGGATACACCGGCCGCCTGATTGTCCAGCGGGCGCTGGCCCGAGGGCTGAGACCGGTCATCGCGGGGCGCGATCAACATGCGATCGCATCGATGGCTGCGGCCTGCGGCCTCGAGTGGAGGACCGCCCGTGTGGATCAACCTGCGTGTCTGCGCTCGATGACCGCCTCCGCCACAGTGCTCCTGAATGCTGCAGGACCGTTCTCAACGACGTCTGCTCCGCTCATTGATGCCTGCGTTGCGACAGGAACCCACTATTTGGACATCACCGGCGAAGCGGGGACCATCGAGGCAACTGTGCGCTGGCACGACGCTGGCGCGCGTCGTGGCGTGATGCTCATGCCCGGAGTCGGGTTTGAAGTCGTCGCGTCCGATTGCCTCGCGGCCCACGTGGCACGACGGCTCCCCGGCGCCAGGGCGTTGAAACTTGGATTCGACAAGTCGCAAGCGACGTCGCGTGGCTCCCTGAAGACGAGCGTCGAGATGAGTGGTCAAGGCGTGCTCGTGCGGCGCCAGGGTAAGCTCGTAAGCGTTCCGCCGGGCTCTCTCGCGTACCATTTCGACTACGGGCATGGTCCGCAGATTAGTCTCGCGGTGAGCCTGGGAGACGCTTCGTCGGCCTTCTTCAGTACCGGTATTCCGGACGTCGAAACGTACTTGCGCGCGACGCTCCCCGTGTGGGGCGCCGTTACCGCCAGCCGGTATTGGGGTTGGCTGCTGTCCACACCCCCCTGGCAGGCGTTCCTGAAGGCGCAGATGGACTGCCTCGCTCCCGACCCTTCGCCGCAGGCGAGAGGCGCGGGCTGGGCCACGCTCGTCGCCGAGGCAAGAGACGCGAGTGGCCGGTGCGCACGTTCGCGACTGCAGACGGGGGACGTGTACTCGTTCACGGCACTGAGCGCCGTTGGCGTCGCGGAACGGACTCTCGCCGGTGAATTGAAGCCGGGCTTTCAGACACCTTCTCGCGTGTACGGACCAGACTTCGTGCTGTCGTTCGACGGTGTCTCGCGGGAGGATCTTTGACGACGGAGCAGCGGGACATGATTCCACGACCGCCGACGTACAGCACGGCCCGGCTCGACTCGCTGGTCTGTCCGGTGCTGGTCGATTCCCGGGAGCTTCAATCATGCCTGCCGACGCGTGCCCGGCTGTCGTTGCCCCGCCTTCCCCAGGTTCCGGAGGGGCGTCATCCCATCATCGTCGAGATCTGGCGTGTGCAAGATGGCTTGATCGAGGTTGCCGGACTCACGGCGCACAGGTTGTGGGAGCTGACGGGTGGTGCCGCCGGCTTCGGATTTGGCGGGAGCGCCGGTGCGGCGCTTGGCGCCGGGATTGGCGCCGCGGCCGGCGCGGCGAACGGGGGTGCGCTTGGGACGTGGCTGGGCCCGTTGGG
>Ga0209726_10006073_pt1 | contig 14254 bp, 11 predicted proteins | sample Subgrocontami54m_FD_187453 | JGI IMG/M metagenome (GOLD analysis project Ga0209726, IMG submission 187453) | Subsurface groundwater microbial communities from S. Glens Falls, New York, USA - GMW46 contaminated, 5.4 m (SPAdes) (version 3) | ecosystem: Environmental > Aquatic > Deep subsurface >... | reverse complement strand
AAAGGGACGCGGCGACGATGGTCCAGTTGTCGTCCCATAACGGGTGCCTTGTGGGGTGAAGCCGCTCGACCGCGGTTGCAGCGAGGGCTCCCGCTGCCGCGATCCAGTACGTCTGATAGAGGCTGGCGGCGCCGAGACACACGGCCAGCATCGCCGCCGAGGGCCAGGGATTGCTCTCGCGCCCGCTCAGAATGCGAGCTCGGACGAGGCCGGCCGCGTTGTCCCCCCAGGCCATGAAGGCGATAGGTACAAACGCCAGCCATCGGTCACCCAGAAGGCCCCACCCGACCGCGATGCTCGCTGCCCCGGCCACCGGGTATGCGACCTCGCCCCAACGCTGGCTCGATGCCGGTCCCGAGACGCCGCGGAGTTGATCGCGGAAGCGCAGCCGAAGCGCCGCGACCAGGACGGCGACGGCTCCCGTCAGAGCGATTGCTGTCCACACGTCCAGCCACAACACGGCGAGCAGGTAGGCCTCTCCGCCGAGGACGGCAGCGACCCGGCGGGAGACCGAAGCGCTCGCTCCACGGTCGCACAGGAGGTTCGCCGCTAGCAGGCTCAGGACGGCCAGAGTACCAATACCGACCGCGATCAGCATCTGAGTAGTCATGGGTTCCTCAACTCCCGGAGACTGGAGTCAGTCGGTGTCGTCGTACCCCAATGATTCGTCCAGGGGCGCTACCCGGCCTGTAGATGTCCTCGCCATCCCCCGTATGGGATTGAGCCTCGTGCAACCGAGCGGACGCGTTCTGATCCTCGGCCCCCTGGGATTCCCAGACTGACCCCGTCCGTCGTAGCCTCGAACCAAGTGCCACAGTTCGCAGGTGATTGGTGAGATCCCGAGAGCAGTACTCGTTGGGGGCCTGAGAAATCTTCATTCCTTCCTCCTTCGATTTCACAAGGCACTGTGCCAGGCGGTGGCTGTCAGCGGGCGGTCAGCAGGTTGTCAAAGGCTCTCAAGTTCGTTGGTAGCGCGTGTCCCGAAGGAGCGGGTCTGCGGTCAGGTCGGGGGATGTGACGGCGGATCACGCCTCTGGCCTCCGGAACAGCTATTCCTGCTAAATCAACCAAGATCGGCGAAGAGGACGGGATTTGAACCCGCAACCTCCGGCGTGACAAGCCGGAGCGCTGCCAATTACGCCACCTCTCCAGAAGGGCTAGCTCCGCCGGATTTATCAACTTCCTGCGGCCGGGATCAGTCCGTGTCATCGATCACTTTCGTGATCACCTGTGCGCTTGGGCGCAATGCCGTCAACCTTGCAAGGACCTCTTCGCGACCGCTCAGGGTCACCGTGCCTGAGCCATGTACGACCCCAACCCAGTGCAGCCCATGGGTGGACAACCGCTCGTGCCGTACGAATCGCACGATGTCGCTGGCGTGGATCACGACGGTGCGCGTGATACTGGTGAAATTGATCTCGCCAGATCGCCAGATGCGAATCTCGTAGGGGTCATCGAGTAGCTTGACAGCGAGGAAAAGGCAGATGGGAGCCAGCCATATCCCGAAAAGGATGGCTCCGCCGGTGTGAAAGATGATGCCGGGCGCGATCACGATGGCGAGTGCGATGGTTGTCCCTAAGAGTCGCCCGGCGCGGCTCCCGAACTTATAGACCTCCTCCCCGGTCTGTGTAGCGGCTTCCACCTGGCCCGAGCGGGCGGCCCCGGTCTGATCCTCCGCGGCCGAGGCCGTCCGCGCCACGTCCGGTCGTAGCAGCCCAGACTTCAGGAACGCTGTTCGTAATTGGTTGGAGAGATCCCAAGAGCTGTGTTTGTTGGCGGCTTGGGAGACTTTCATTCTTTCCTCCTTCAATTCCACAAGGCACTGTGCCAGTCGGTGGCTGTCAGAGGGCGGTCAGCAGGATGTCAAAGGCTTTCAAATTCGTGGTTGGTGCGGAACCTGGAGGGAGAAGCTGCGTCTCCGGTCAGTTCAGCGATGTCGTGGCGTATCGCGGCTATAGTCTCTGCACCGGATCTCGAAACTGAACCCAGGGAGGCGACATGACCGTCATGCCCGCTGACGTCTCCATCCTCGAAGAGTTTCCGGTCAAGACCGACGGGGGCGAAGAACGCATCGTGGTGCGCTTTTCAACGCCGTTTGGCGTTGCGGGAACGGTATTCCTTACGGACGGCTATGACGAAACGAGCTACGACATCGCCGAAGCCCATCCGATTCCAGCTCCTGCAGGCAACGAGGCCGGCGAAAACGAAATGCTGGTTCAGGTAGGAACGAACGTCGGCGAATTCGAAGTGGTCGGATGGATCAACATGCTCTACGGGGAGGAAGACGAGCCCCCGTATGGGTGCTCCGTCTTCAGCAAGGGTTTCATGTTTGATGTCCAGGAAGAAGAGATCGGACGACCGATAGGTGAGCTAGGGAGTTGGTTGCAGCTCCGGGTACGCGACTTCACCTTCTGGATGGGTGAGCAACAATCCCTCTACTCCCCTTCCTGAATGACTAGCCTACCAGGCTGATGCTCACACGGCTGTCAACAGCTCGCAGCTTTGGCGGCTGCGGCCATGTGTGACGCCGGGCCAGCCATCAAGGCCCAGGCTGGAGAAGCGTACGGGGTGACACTCCGTCGCCCGAGGGTCGCTGAATCGCCAGGGTGTGAGCACGGCCTGCGGCGACAATCGTGACTTCCCCAGGGACGCCGACCTGCGCCGGCGTCCGTTGGTCGTTGATTGTGCCGTCGCCTAATTGGCCCGCGCTATTCGCTCCCCAAGCCCAGGCTGTACCGCCGGCGGTGATAGCAAGGCTATGGTGATCACCGGCCGCAACGGCAACAACCCCTGTAAGGCCCGCAACTTGGGCCGGCCTCTGGCCTGGATCGGACGCCCCGGTGCCCAGTTGGCCGAAGGAATTTTCGCCCCAAGCCCACAGGTTTCCCTCCGCCGTAACAGCGAGGCAGTGGCTGGCCCCCACTGCAATGGCCACGACCTCACTCACTCCGCTCACGCGCGTCGGTGTGCTGCGCCAGGTCGCCTGGCCCTGCGCATCGACCAACCCACACGCGAATCCCCAGCCCCAGATCGTGCCATCCGACCGCACGGCTACACTCGAGTCGCCCCCGGCTGCAACGGCGATGATTTCGCGGAGGTTGAAGACCCGCACGGGGTTCCGTCGTTCATCGAGCGTGCCGTCACCCAGGTTTCCGTACCTGTTTTCGCCCCAGGCCCAGACCTTACCGTCGTCCCCCAGCGCGAGACTGTGCGCTCGTCCTGCCGCGATCGCAATAATCCCGCGAAGCCCAGGAACTTGCACAGGGGTGGTGCGCTCCGCGGTGTTGCCAACCCCGAGCTGACCGTGTTTGTTCCGCCCCCAGGCCCAAACACTGCCTTCACTCTTGAGGGCGAGACTGTAGGCTCTCCCCGCGGCGACGGCGGTCACGTCACCGAGAGGTTTGACCTGAACGGGGGCAGGTGTTGGTGGGATCCTCATCCTGATGGCTTCCAGTCCTGTTGACGAAGGGTAGAGCTCGAGGACTGTGCCAAGGCCCAGCTGGCCATATGAGTCGTCTCCCCAGGCCCAGACCGTGCCGTCTGCGTCAAGAGCCAGACTATGATCATCACCAGCCGAAACGGCAACGCTGCCCTTGAGTCCACTCACCGCTGTCGGCGTCCGGTCCTGCTCCTCGGCCCCGTCCCCGAGCTGCCCGTAGCTGTTGACTCCCCAGGAGGCGACCCGTCGGTCGGCCGTGAGCGCGAGGCTGTAACCGAAGCCCGCGGCGCAGGCACGAACGCCGCTCAATCCCTTGACGGGTGTTGGAGTCCGTTGCAGATTGGTGGTGCTGTCCGCTAATTCACCAAAGGCGCTGCTACCCCAGGCCAACAGCTTGCCATCTTTCTGGAGCGCAAGACTGTGGCACCTCCCAGCGGCAACGGCAACAATCCCGCTGAGGCCTGAGACCTGGACCGGAGTCGCGCGCGGCTCGCTGGTCCCGTCGCCCAGTTGACCAAAGTCGTTCAGTCCCGAGGCCCACACGGTGCCGTCGGCGCAGAGCGCGAGGCTATGGCTGGGTCCCACCGCGATCCCGGCTACCTCACGCAACGGGATGATCTGAACCGGCTCCTTGCGCAATAGCGTCGTTCCGTCCCCCAGTTGGCCGTACTCGTTCGACCCCCAGGACCACACAGTCCCGTCGTCGCGGACGGCGAGGCTGTGTGAGTTGCCGGCTGCGATGGCGATGATCCCATCGAGGCCGTGGATGCGAACGGCAACCAGCTCGCTTCCGCCGCTTCCTGGTGAGTCGGCGCCGTTGTCGCCCCAACTCCAAACCGAGCCATCCGCACGGAGAGCGAGGCTTTGGTCGGCGCCGGCGGCCGTGGCAATGACCTCTTCGAGCCCAGACACTCGCACCGGGGTGATGTGGTACGTGGCCCGGTCAACGTGCCACTGGCCAAGGCTCCCCCACGACCAGACGGAGCCATCATCTCGCACGGCGAGACTGGCATCGCCGCCGGCCGCGATCGCGACCACCCCTGTGAGGCCGCTGACCTGTACCGGCCAGGGCCGTCTCATATCAAATGCGTCGTCATCAGCGCCCCGAGTGCCATCGCCCACCTGCCCACGGGCATTCCGTCCCCAGGCCCACACGATGCCATCCGCCTTGAGCGCCAGCGCGTGGTCTGATCCAGCCGCGATCGCGACGATCTCGCTCATGCCGGCCGCGTGGACGATCGCGGGACGGACGATCCCGAGTTGGCTTGAGGAGTTATCGCCCCAGGCGTAGAGGTCGCCCGGTACGTGGGTGTCCATAGGACGCCTCGGCCCAGTCGGTTGTGCGACGGGGACTTGGGCAGCGGTCTTCACGAACTTGTCAAAGTGGGCCTTCGAAAGAAACCGGTGAAGCATGATCTTGTCCGTTCAACTTGAATGGGTAAGAATCAGGTGAGAGAGTCGGGCGTGATCGCATCAGGACGCTGGGCAAGTGCTCGCTCGCGCAGGATGAGCTCCGCTGCGATCGCACGGATTCCCTCCAACCGACGGCGGTGGAGGGTGCTCTCGCTGATGGAGTGGCGCACCATGATGTGTTTCGTTGCCATTCCCAGGGTGTACTCCTCGCGTAGAACGTGGTAATGGAGAGACTGGTCCGTTGCATCGGCGTCACCGGCTCGGAGGCGCTCGATGGCGCCGACGAGCAGCTCACGCAGGGCGTGGGACTGGTCCAGCGGGGTCGCCCCAGAACCCTCCGGAGCACCCCAGCCAAGACGGACGGACTGCAGGGTTAAGGGCAGGCGGGTTGCCAGCTCGCAGCTGGCCAGGGTCGCTGGCTTGTTCAGTCGCTGGAGCGCCGTCTTGACCATTTCGTCGAGAGCCGGTTGCTCGGCAAGCCCAACCGGGTACTCCGTTGGTGGCATCGGAGCAACGGGTTGAAGGCGCGTTTCCGGGGCGGTTATCGAGGTCGGCGGCGAGCTTTCAAGGGTTTCAACGATGGCATTGTTCGCGGCGGCGAGGTTCTCGACCCACAACCGCAGCCGTTCAACCAGTCTGGTGTCAAGGCTTTCCTGCAGCCTCTCGATGAGCGTAGCCTCGGCATTGACGACCCGCTGCAAGCAGGTGGCGATTGCCGTATCCTGGCGGACGCGGATCTGACGAAGACGCTCCAGGGATGCCGGATCGGGAGCTCCCTCGTTGCTTCTGTCGTGTGTCGATAGGTACCGTCGCAAGTCATCACGCTGCGCAAGAAGCTGCGTGAGGGCTGGACTGATCTCCTCGTCGAGCTTCACAACGGCATTCGCGACCACCAGATCCCACTCCGGCCGTATCTCGACCGAGATCTGCCGCGCTCCGAGCAACCGCGCGATCTCGCGGCGAGCCGCCCGAAACCGTGCCAGCTCGGGCGGGCTAGGGGGCCACAGGGCGACCACGCCAACACATGCCACATAGAATCCGATACCCACTAGCAGTACCGTGAGTGCCCGCCCAGATAGGGCACCCGCCGCGGGGAGACCAGCCAGCAGCGCCGCCAGGACGACGCTGCAACCCAGCAGCGTCAACCCGATAGGGTGGCTGATCCCCCGGCGCCAGCTCAAATCATCACCCGCCTCGGGTGGTCGTTCGCATCAACGATGTGTTAGAGCCTCCTAGAAATAAACGCTGAAGAGCTTTACGACGGTATCCAGGTCTTCCACCGTCGTACCGATGAAACTCGACGCTGTGGCTTCGGCGATCACGCGTCCGGCCTCGAGATCGGCGCGGTCGCCGATCCCAATGAAATACACGGCGACTGGATGTTGAGTCTGCACCGCAAGCCCGACACCAAGGAGGTCCCCTCTGGCGACCATCTCGTCATCGACATCTTGGCACGCACCCTCGGGCCCCAGAGCCGAACACGATGCGATGGGCCGCCCCGCTCGGGATACCATTTGCACGAGGCTCTCGAGAGATGCGCCCGCGTCGGCCGGGCTGCCTGCCAGGACCACCACACCACGAATTGCTCGGGGCTCCGCGGGGGCGGCGTCGGCCATTGCTACCGCTGAGGCAACCGCCTGGTAGAGGGCATTGCCTTCGCTCGTTCGCAGGCGCCGGACGGTATCCGAGAGCTCCGATCGATTGCTGACTATTGGAGCCGGGCCCAGCCGCTCGCCGCCTGCCCGTCCCTCGCTGTTTGCGGGAGACGAAGTAATCAGTCCCACGAGGTTCCGACGATACATGGTGTCGGCTGCTCGAATAATTGCATCCCGCGCCCCGTTGAGCTTCTCCCCGGCCATCGATGGCGAGGTATCTACGACGAACACCATCACCCCGGCGTTTTTCACGTCGCCCCATGACTCGACGATGCGTCGCGCGACCGATGGGTCCATCAAGGTGGGGTCGATGGGCGCCGCCCGCGGCTCTCTGGGATCGACTCCATATTGACCGCATATCGGGCATCGGAGGGCGATAGACGTTGACGGTCGGAAGCCGTCCTTCATGAAGGTATTCTGCTGGGCGTCCTCTCGAAGATAGTCGATCCATCGGTTCGCCGCCTCCGCCTGCTCCTCCGTGACCCAGCTGGATTGAACCACCGCGGCCGTATGCGTATGAGCTGTGGAGCCCTCACTCGGATAGAGCATCACCAAGGGGCGCTCGATGGGCCCGGCGGGCTTCTTGCGACCGTAGATCCGTTCGAGGCCGGGGTCGGTCCCCACGACCTTCCCCTCGTAGAGCTTGACCAGGTCGTCTTCCGAGATGAAGAAAAAGTGGCCGTATCGCGGACCGCTGTAGATCTCGTCCATCAGAATCAGTGTGTCAGGGACGTAGTGTCGAACGGATCGCTGGAGACCTCGAATGTATTCCGAGACCGGCTGGCCGAGCACATCCCCTTCCGTGAGCTGGTGGGCGGGCTTGCCGGCAGCCAGGGTGTACAGACTGAAGAGGACGCTGCGGCCGGTGCTGGAGAGGTTGGGGTCCGTAAATGTCAGGAGGGGTTCGTTCCCCCACTCGGCGCGTGCGCAGGGCCGGCTGCCCCAGCCCGCGGGATCCAGGGCCAACGCGACTACATCTTTGTAGCCGACCTTCTGGTCCGGCCAGCCCAAGCATTCCGCCATCTCCCGATATGTCGCAATGCCGATCCACGTGGTCACGAGGCTCCTCGTGCTCGGTACGTCGATGACCGTGCGGGCTACGGCGCGGTTGATCTCGTAGAGCCAGTGTTCAGCCGCCGGCGTGATAACGGTGGGATCGGGCAGGCTCCGGTTGATTGGGACACCGGTTTGGCTACGCCTGACAACTTCCTGCCGAATGATCCCCGAGTTCACGAGGTACGGCTCGACTTCGATTCGGCTCCCCGAGCGGGTGTGATACCCAGCGGAGTTAAAGCGCGCGGCAAAGGCGGGAAGAAGCACCGGATCCATCACATGTCCATTGGCCCAATGGACAACGCGGACCGTTGGCGCCGGCGCCGGCGCGACACCCAGGAACAAAGCCGTGCAAACGACCCAGCCGGCCGCGATGGCCGCCAGCAGGGAGCGGCGTGTGAGGTCGGGATTGGCGGGCAGTCTCCGACGCACCTAGTTCATCCTGCGAGAGTAGCTATATCATGATCGCCAAGTCGCGCCCTGGCCCGAAGTCCCCCAAGGCTGCCGAGTACTACACCAGGCTCGGCTCACGGTGCAATCACCTAGCGAACAAAGCACGAATCATCCCTCCACGTACGCGATCGCCCAGCTTGGCAGGCCCAGCGACCTTCCGCCAGCGCGTAGGCGCGTGGTCGCGGCTTGTACGCTCCAACCTCATCCACGCTCAGAATGGCGGCGAATTCGCCGTCGACCCATTTTTCTCTGCGACCGTTCTGAGCATGAGCGAGGTGCCGTGGGAGAGGACCGCGAGCGTGAATCGCTCGCGGAGGACCCGCAACGTGTCTGGCACCTCGGGAAACATATGAAGCTCTAGGTACTGCTGCCGAATCTCGGCCTGTTCTTCCGATGAGCAGCGCAGCTTCATCTGTCGGCAGGCATCGCCGATCGCTGCGTCGGCGATCTGCCACAGGTCCCGATAGCGGCCCGTGATCACGCACCAGCGAGTATGACGGAGCAGTTTCACGCGCCAGAGGGCGTTGAACTCGGCACCATGCCCGGGAAATATCCGCTCGCACACGGGGATCGCCGACCGTAGATCGAAGAGCGTGCCGTAGGCATCGAAGATCACGGCCTTGGGATTCACAGCTCACCATCCGGCGCCAAGCGCGCCGATTATAGCCAGGCCGCTATGCGGTGCGCGGCGGCGATGGATCGGGTACTCTATGCCCCGTTAGCGAGCAAAGCATCGTTTGGGGGTTGCCGATATGGCAGACGTGCTCGTCCGAGTAGGAATCTGTGGGCTGGGTGTGGCCGCACGGCAGGTCCGAAGCAGCATCGACCGAACCGAGGGCGCCCGGCTTACGGCTGTTTGCGACGTGCGTCCTCAAGAGGTGTCGCAATGGTGCGACCGGTACGACCTCGAGGGCTTCACGGACATCAACGAGCTGGTGAAGAGCAACTCGGTCGACGCCGTCTGGGTGGCCACGCCCAACAACCTCCATGCCGAGCACACCGTCCTCGCCGCGAGCCACGGCAAGCACGTCATCTGCGAGAAGCCGATGGCGATCTCGATCGAGCAGGCCACCCGCATGGTGGACGCCATCGAGAGCAACGGCGTGAAATACATCCAGGGCCACAGCCGCATCCATCGACCGTACGTCCACAAGATGGGTGACGTCCTCGCCAGCGGACGTCTTGGCCGCGTCATTCACATCAATAGCTGGATGTACAACGACTGGATGCAGCGTCCCTGGGAGATCCACTCGGTTGACGAGAACCTCGGCGGCGGTGTGGTCTTCCGCCAGGGACCGCACCAGATGGACGTCGTGCGTTACCTCGCCGGCGGCCTGGTGCGCAGCGTTCGCGGCACCTCGGGCTACTGGCACCCGCACTACAAGGTGCCAGGCGATTACCATGCGTTCCTCGACTTCGAGGATGGCCCGACCGCGATGATCAGCTTCACCGGATACGGGAACTTCGACATCCGCGAGCTGACCTGGAACATCGGCGAGGGCGGAGGTCGCGCGTCCGACGAGACCGTTCTCGGCCCACGGCCCCGGTCCCACGGGGACATCCCAGCTTCGGACTTCTATGCTCTCGACCAGTACTCATTGGATGGGTTCGACCGGCGCGACCAGGAAGTCCGCAAGCAAGACTTCTTCGGCCTCATCGTCGTGAGCTGCGAGAATGGCGACATCCGCCAGTCTCCGGACGGCCTCTACGTCTACACGGAGAAGGGCCGCGAGGAAGTGCTGATGTCCGAAGAAGAGCTCCGCGCCGGCGAGATCCAGGCGCTAGTGGACGCCGTCAAGCAGGACGGCCCAGGCTTCCCCGACGTGCGCTGGGGCCGCGCCACCCTCGAAGCCTGCATCGGCATGAAGGAGTCGGGCCAGCAGCGCAAGGAGATCATGATGGAACACCAGGTCCCATCACCCCTGCGCCCCGCCCTCCAAAAGCTCGGCGGCCCCGCCCCCAGGACTGCACCGGCGTAGGGGGTGGAGGGTGGGGGTTAGAGGTTGAGCACGTCCCGCGACCCCCAACCCCAGCCCCCAAAACCCAACCCCTACCGAAGCTCCCACTCGTGGACGTTCCAGGTTGGGGAGCTATCCGGCGATGTGACCTGAGGGCCACGAAGCGCCGAAACGTGCGCTGTGATCCCTGGGTTGAAGTTGATCGCCAGGGCGGGCAGCTCGTCGCTGAAGATCCGCACCATTTCCGCGATCTGGCGGATGCGTTCGCTGCGATCGAGCGTCGTGTTGAACTGATCGACGAGGCGGTCGTACTCCGCGTTCGACCACGAGCCGCGGTTCGTTCCATTCCACCGGTTCTCGGGCCGGGGCGTGCCGGCCGTGCCCAAGTTGGGCAGCGAATTCTCGCCGAGCGGTCCGCCGGTTGTGAACATCGCGACGAATAGCGCTCGAACCTGTGAGTCTTGCGCCTGGGCCGATGGCAACACCGCTTCCTGGATGTCGAAGCCTGCTCGACGCCACACGCTTGCCATGATGGCCTGTTCGGATTCGTTCTGCGCGTTCTGAATGACCTTCAACTCGGGCGAGAAGCGGCCCTCGGAACCGACGAAGAAGCCGTCTGACGCCTTCGTGTAGCCCGCGTCGTTCATAAGCTGCTCGCTCCGTCGAGGGTCGTACGGATACTTGTTCGTCGCGCGGTCGACTTGGGCGTAGTAGTCCACCGTCGGCGGAATAACCGAGTCAGAATTGATTCCTTCACCCTCGTAGATCCCGTCGTTGATCGCCTGCTTATCCACCGCGCTGGCGATCGCCTTGCGAACGTTCACATCCATGAGTCCGCGTGCGTTGGGACTCACTCGTTCGGGGTGGATCTGCATCTGGGTGTAGCGCCAGAGCCCAGGCATTACGAGGACCGATCCACCCTGGTTACCGGCCCAGTTCTGTCGGATGATCACCGCCTGCTGGAAGTAGACGGCGTCGTCCGCCAGTAGCTGCACGTTGCCTGAAAGCAGGTTGGCCAGCGCCGTATTGGCGTCGTTGGTAAAGATGAGCTTGATGCGCTCGATCTTCGGCCGGCCGAGCGCGTGACCGGCGAAGGCCGACGCATCGATATAAGCCCCTGGTTCCCAGTGTTCGACCTTGTAGGGTCCGAGCCCCACGTACTCCGAGGTCCAGAACGGCTGAGCCACGAAGGCATCCGAAGCGTTGTTCTGTAGCGCATTCTCGAGGACGTGGCGCGGGAGTGGCGGCATGTCGCCAAGAGCCAAAGCTCCCGCCCGGGGATACGGCCGCTTCCAATGAATGATCGCCGTCTGGGCGTCGGGCGTCGCGACCTCGTCGATGAGGCCCTGTGGCGCCGTTGATGCCGTGCCGAAGTCCGGATTCGTGTACACGCGCCAGGCGAAGGCGATGTCGTCGGACGTGAGTGGCTTCCCGTCGTGCCAGGTTAGGTTCGGACGAAGCCGATACGTCGTCTCCATGCGGCCGTCCGGAAGCACCTTCCACGAGTCGGTGTTGAGCTCTGGGAGCGCCTCGGCAAGGTACGGCCGGTTGAGACCACGATCGTCCACAAGCGTGAATCCCGCGTTGAACAGGCGAACTGTGGAGCCAAGGGTCAGCCCGGCCTGCAGCAGCGGCTTGCCAGCGATGAACGCCGGCTCCACCCGTACCGCCGCGCTCAGCGTCTTCCCGCGCTCTTGCGTCCGTGAAGGAGCCTGAGCGTCCGCGCCGCCGGTCGTGGGTGGCCGCTGCGGAGAACAGGCCACGAAGAGCGTTGTTATGAGAAGTAGACATGTGATCGGCCAGGAACGCGATTTCACTCGATGACTCCAAGCGTGATTGTCCAGCTCAACGATAGCATGGGGGATATACTCGCATCACGCGCGCCCACGTTGCGGGACTACGCTCTTGGGCGACTGTCATGTTCAAGCGAGACGGAGGATGCCATGCTGACGAAGGAAGAGAACGAGCTATTGACGCGCGTGGGTCCCGGTACCCCGTGTGGGGAGCTGATGCGGCGCTATTGGCAGCCCGTTGCTATGGCGAGCGAGCTGACCGACGAACGACCGAAGCGTCGCGTAAAGATCCTTGGCGAGGAGCTAGTCCTGTTCCGGGACCTGAAGGGCGGTTACGGCTTGGTCGGCGAGCATTGCTCGCACCGCGGTACGTCGCTGTACTACGGGTTCCTCGAAAATGAGGGCATCCGTTGCGCTTACCACGGTTGGCTGTACGACGCCAACGGTCACTGCGTGGAGCAGCCCTTCGAGCCTGCCCAGTCGATGATGAAACACACGCTGCGCCACCCGGCCTACCCAGTGGAGGAGTTGGCCGGCATGCTCTTTGCGTACATGGGACCGCCTGAGCAGAAGCCTTTGCTGCCGCGCTGGGACGTCCTCGCCTGGTCCGACGGGATCCGACAGCTCCGCCGCCAGCAGACCCTTTCGTGCAACTGGCTCCAGGCGGAGGAGAACTCTGCCGACGTGACTCACACCTACTTTCTCCACGGCCACACCATGATGAGCAAGGGCCTTCGCGGCGGCGAGTACTACTATCGCCCGATCGAGCGGTTCGGGTTCCAGCCGTTCGAGTGGGGCCTGCTGAAGAGTTGGCACTACAACGACGGCGGCACCGAGTTCGGCGAGGAGCGCGGCGGCGGCAACCCGCTGATCTTCCCCAACATGCTCCGCGTCCGCGAGGGGCCGTGGCACGCGATCCATTGGCGCGTTCCCGTGGACGACGTGACCACGGAGGTGTTCTGGGCCGGCTTCCTCCGTCGCGAAGACTTGAATAGGGCGCGGGATCTTCCCGATCGTGACCGCGAGGGAGACGTGTCTCTGGTCGGCCCGAATGGCGAGTACACGATGGACTCGTTCCCCAGCCAGGACACGATGGCGTGGGAGACGCAGGGCTCGATCTTCAATCGCGATCAGGAGCATCTCGGCGCATCGGACCACGGTGTTGCGATCTTCCGGGACATGGTGAAGACGAATATCGAGCGCGTCGAGCGTGGCGAGGACCCTATGGCCCTGGTGCGCGATGCCGCGAAGAACCAGATCATCGAGGTTCCCGAATGGGTCTCCGAGGCGCAAGGCGAGAGCTTGCCCGACGCGGCCGGCACCGTCCCGACCTTCACGTCGATGGATCAGGTATTCGACGGCCGGCATGAGATGTTCGAGGTGCCTTTTGGCACGGCTCGGCCTCGATGACGGAAGACTTCATTCACAAGCATGATGCTGAGGGGGTTCACCAGCACGGAAAAGGAACGGGAGAGAGCCACAGCCACTATCGTGAGAGCTTCTTGGAGCACGGCCACTTTCACGAAGAGGACCTCGTTGCCCTCATGGGCGAGGACACGACGATCGACGCGGTCTCGACCGCGGCGCTCAACCCCGGCTGGATGGTCCTCAACAGCGTCGGCATCGACATCGGCTCCTCTACGTCGCACCTGACCTTCGCGCGCCTTTTTCTGGAGCGCCAGGGCATGGAGATGTCGAGCCGGTTCGTCACCGTCCGTCGGGACGTGCTCTACCGCTCGCCGATCCTCCTCACGCCGTACATCGATATCGAAACGATCGATGCCGAGGCCCTATTCAAGTTCGCCCTCGACAGCTACCGCGAGGCGCAGGCCGAGCCCTTTGAGATCCACACGGGCGCCGTGATCTGCACCGGCGAGGCTGTGCGAAAGAAGAACGCCGAGGCGATCACCCGCGAGTTCTCTCAGATGGGTGGCAAGTTCGTCTGTGCCACGGCTGGGCCTCGTCTGGAGGCCATCCTGGCGGCGAACGGATCGGGATCCGTCGCCCGATCACGCGACGGCAAGACCGTGATGAACATCGACATGGGCGGCGGCACCAGCAAGATCACGATTACCAAGGACGGAACGATCCTCGAGACGGGCGCCATCAACGTCGGCGCTCGGCTCATGGCGTGGGACCAACGACCGGGCACGCTCAACCGGATCGAGGAGGCCGGCCGCCGCATCGCGGAGTCGGTGGGCATTCATCCGCAAGTAGGTCAGGTCCTTACCTCAGATGAGAAGCGCCGGTTCGCCGCCGCTCTCGTCGAGCAGCTCTTGCTCTTCGTCCGTCGCCAGCCCCCGACCGAGCTGACAAAGACCCTGTACATCACGGGCCCGCTCGAGTTCAGCGGCAAGGTGGACGAGATCATCTTCTCCGGCGGTGTCAGCGAGTATATCTACGGTCAGGAGCGCCAAGACTATGGCGACTTCGGGCCCGAGCTGGCCGACGAGATGCGCCGGCGCATCGGAGAGCTGCCCGCCCCTGTCG
>Ga0209726_10006071_pt1 | contig 14259 bp, 15 predicted proteins | sample Subgrocontami54m_FD_187453 | JGI IMG/M metagenome (GOLD analysis project Ga0209726, IMG submission 187453) | Subsurface groundwater microbial communities from S. Glens Falls, New York, USA - GMW46 contaminated, 5.4 m (SPAdes) (version 3) | ecosystem: Environmental > Aquatic > Deep subsurface >... | reverse complement strand
AAACCGCTTACGCGGCCTGAGCAACCGGAGCATAGTTGTCGTTTGCAACTATTGCTTTGGCCCGATAACGGCGGAACCATGCCGAGCAAAAGAGCACCCTTTACGCCCTCGTCGATCCTAGTTCGCCCCCGCCGAAGCCCACCCGTGGGCTTGGGTTTTGGTGGAGGCGCCGGGTACTGCCCCCGGGTCCGAAAGGTTTATTACGGAGTCCGTTTATCGCCATAGCCGGCTTGCGCTGGCATTCCCAATATAGGCGCGGAAAGTTTAGGAAAAAAGAGCGCCCGACATTCTAGGAATTTAGTCCAAGGACCAAGGCCGCACATCAGGACTGCGCCTAGGGCAATGTCATTTTGTCGAATTGTGTTGCCGCGCATGCGGCGATAAATCATCGCACGATGCCGGAAATGACAGAGAACGCCCCGCCGCTGCAAGTTCCCACCCTTTGGAATCTCTTCATCAGCTTCGTGACCATCTCGGTGCTGGGGTTCGGCGGCACCCTGGCATGGGCGCGAAGGATGGCGGTGGATGAACGCCGCTGGATGAGCGCGACCGAGTTCAACGAAGTCTTCGCGCTTTGTCAGTTTCTACCGGGCCCTAATGTAGCGAATTTCGCCGTCGTCTTCGGTGCGCGGATGCGCGGGGTGCCGGGTGCGATCTGCGCCGCGGGCGGCCTGATTGTTCCGTCTCTCATCCTCATGATCGTGCTCGGCGCGCTTTACGCGCGATATGGACAGATCGAAGCCTTGCAGCGCGTGCTTGCCGGGGTGAGCACCGCGGCAGCCGGGTTGATCTTTGGAACTACCGCGCGGATGGCACAGCCGCTGCTTCAATTAAAGCAATGGCAGGGGCCGGCGGTTGCGCTGGCGGTGCTGGTCGCCGTCGGCGTACTGCGGATTCCACTCTGGTGGGCGCTTATCACCCTGATCCCTCTTGCCATCGCTGTTGCCTGGAGACGGGCGCCATGAAGCTCGATGCCGGCACGTTGTTGGCGATTGCCGCACATTTCAGCTTGCTGTCGCTGCTTGCAGTCGGCGGCGGCAATGCGACCGTGCCGGAAATGCACCGCCACGCGGTCGAGGTCGCCCATTGGATGACCGACCGGCAGTTCGCTGACATATTTGCGATTGCTCAGGCCGCACCCGGGCCGAACTTCCTCATCAGTACGCTGATTGGCTACCAGGTCGCGGGGATCTCTGGCGCGATGGTGGCGACTCTTGGAATGTGCGGGCCGAGCTCGGTGCTCGCTTATTATGCCAGCAATACCTGGGAGCGATTCAAATACGCGCGTTGGCGGATCGCCACGCAGAACGGATTAATTCCGGTTTCGGTCGGCCTCATCGGCGCCAGTGGTGTCATCGTGGCGCAGGCTGCCGACCATAGTGTCTTGGCTTATGCCGTAACGGCGGTAACTGCCGTCATTACTTACGCCACGCGGCTGAACCCAGTGTGGTTGTTCGCGGGGGCGGGTCTACTGGGTCTCGCGGGGCTGGTTTAAAGCGCTTCTATCGGCCTTTTCAGCCCAGTGGGCCGTGCATACTTTTGTATCTGTCGCCTCGGGCGACGCGCCGCTAATCTTGAGCCTGGGCTCGAGTCGCCCGGAGACTGAAGTCCCATGCGCCAGTATCAGGAATTGATGGAGCATATCCTCGCCGACGGCGCGGAAAAGCACGACCGCACGGGCACGGGGACGCTGTCGGTGTTCGGCCATCAGATGCGCTTCGATCTTGCGCAGGGCTTCCCCATGGTCACCACCAAGAAGCTGCATCTGAAGTCCATCATCTATGAGCTGCTGTGGTTTCTGCGCGGCGACACCAACATCAAATATCTCAACGATCACGGCGTGAGAATCTGGGACGAATGGGCCGACGAGCGCGGCGAGCTTGGGCCGGTCTACGGCAAGCAATGGCGCTCATGGCCGGCGGCGGATGGCGCCACCATCGACCAGATCGCCAACGTGGTGGCGGCGATCAAGCGCAATCCGGATTCCCGCCGGCTCATCGTCAGTGCCTGGAATCCGGCGGAAGTGGACAAGATGGCACTGCCGCCGTGCCACTGTCTTTTCCAGTTTTACGTGGCGAAGGGACGGCTCTCGTGTCAGCTCTATCAGCGCTCGGCGGACGTGTTTCTCGGCGTGCCGTTTAACATCGCGTCCTATGCGCTGCTCACCCTGATGATGGCGCAGGTGACGGATTTGCAGCCGGGAGACTTCGTGCACACCTTCGGCGACGCTCACCTTTATCTCAATCATCTCGAACAAGCGCGACTGCAGCTTTCCCGCCCGCCGCGTAACCTGCCGGTGATGAAAATCAATCCGGCGGTGAAGGATCTGTTCGCCTTCAACTATGAGGACTTCGTGCTTGAAGGCTACGACCCGCATCCGCACATCAAGGCCCAGGTGGCGGTGTGAACCAAACTGCGAGTCAGCGGGAAGCGCGGTCTGTTCCCCTCGTTTTGATCGCAGCGGTCGCTGAGAACGGCGTGATCGGGCGCAACGGCGGGCTTCCGTGGCGGCTGAAATCGGACATGCAGCATTTCCGCAAACTGACCCTCGGCCGGCCGGTGGTGATGGGGCGAAAAACGTTCGAGTCGATCGGCAAGCCGTTGAAGGACCGCACCAACATCGTTATCAGCCGCGATCCCGGCTATGCGGCGCCGGGCATTGTGGCGGCGTCCAGCCTGGAAGCGGCACTTGCCGCAGCCGCGGACGACGCACGGCGCCGTTCCGCCGACGCCATCGCAGTCATCGGCGGCGCGGGGATTTTCCGCGACAGCATGCCCGTCGCCGACCGGCTGGAAATCACGGTCGTTCACGCCTCGCCGGAAGGCGACACATTTTTCCCCCCGATCGATGCGAAAGCCTGGCGGGAGACCGGCCGTCTGCGTCATCCAGCCGCGCCGCAGGATGACGCGGACATCAGTTTCGTTACGTATGAACGGCGCCGGCCCGCGTGAACGTGCGTTGTAACGTTCGGACGCCTCCCCTATAACCTCAGGAATATGGCCGGGCGTGGCGCCCGCGCGAGGAGACTTTTTCATGCCGTGGAGTAATCAGGGCGGTGGCCCTTGGGGTTCCGGATCGAAGGGGCCCTGGGGATCGGGCCCTCAGTCGTCGGGCCCGACGCCTCCGGATCTTGAAGATTGGCTGCGCCGCGGCCAGGACAAGCTGCGCACCCTGCTGCCGGGGGGTAATCTTGGCGGCCGGGGATTTGCGGTTATCGCCGCCATCGCGATGATCGTCTGGGGTCTGTCCGGCTTCTTTCGCGTGGAGCCCGACGAGCTTGGTGTCGTGTTGCGCTTCGGCCAGCAAGTGCGGGAAGTGCAGCCCGGGTTGAACTACCACCTTCCATATCCTGTCGAGATTGCGATCACGCCGAAGGCATTGCGGGTAAACAAGATCGACATCGGCATGCGCACCCCCGATGAAACGCGCCGCGGCCTCACCACCCTTCGCGACGTCCCCGAGGAAAGCCTGATGCTCACCGGCGACGAGAACATCGTGGACGTGGACTTCGCCGTTTTGTGGCGCGTGAAGCCGGGTGGCGTGGGCGAGTATCTCTTCAACATCCAGAATCCCGAAGGCACGGTCAAAGCGGTGGCGGAAAGCGCTATGCGTGAAGTGATCGGCCGGTCGACCATTCAACCGGTCCTTACCGGCGCCCGGCAGGTTACCGAAACTGCCGTGCAGGAACTAATGCAGCGGACGCTCGACCATTACGGCGCCGGCATCTTGGTCCAGCAGGTGCAGATGCAGAAGGTTGATCCTCCTGCCCAGGTGATTGACGCCTTCCGCGACGTACAGGCGGCACGGTCCGATCTCGAGCGCGCGCAGAACGAGGCGCAAACCTATGCCAACCGGGTGGTCCCCGAGGCGCGCGGCAAGGCCGCGCAAATCCTCCAGGCGGCGGAAGCCTATCGGGAGCAGACCGTCGCCGAAGCCACCGGCCAGACCGCGCGCTTCCTGAAAATCTACGACGAATACAAAAAGGCGCCACTGGTCACGCGCGAACGCATGTATCTGGAGACCATGGAGCGGGTGCTCGGCGGCACCGACAAAATCATCATCGACGGGCAAGGACCGGGCGTCGTGCCGTATCTGCCTCTGAACGAGCTGAAACGCTCGCAGCCGGGAGGCAACCCATGAGGTTTGGGGCCATCGGAGGTGTTTTGATCGTTGTGGCGCTGGCTGCGCTCATCGTCGGGTATAGTTCGCTCTACACGGTTTACCAGACGCAACAGGCGTTGGTGGTGCGGCTGGGCCAGCCCGTTCGCGTCATGTCGGAGCCCGGCCTGCACCTGAAGGCGCCGTTCATCGACACCGTCATCACCATCGACAAACGGATTTTGGACCTGGAGGCGCCGGCGCAGGAGCTAATCGCATCCGACCAAAAGCGGCTCGTCGTGGATGCCTTTGCCCGCTACCGGATCGTCGACGTTCTGAAATTCTACCAGACACTCGGCTCCATTGGTGGCGCCAATTCGCAGCTTGCGATTCTGCTGAACTCGGCATTGCGTCGCGTGCTCGGCGAGGTGACGTTTACCGACGTCGTGCGCGACAGCCGCGCGGAACTGATGGCTCGCATTCGCGAGCAACTCGATCGTGAAGCCGGCCAGTTCGGCATCTCGGTGGTAGACGTGCGTATTCGCCGCGCCGACTTGCCCGACCAGAACAGCCAGGCCGTCTATCAGCGGATGCAGACCGAGCGGCAACGCGAAGCGGCGGAATTCCGCGCCCAGGGTCAACAGCGTTCCCAGGAAATTCGCGCAAAAGCGGACCGCGAAGTCACCGTTCTCCTGGCCGATGCCACCTCCACGGCCGAGCAAACCCGCGGTGAGGGCGACGCCACGCGCAATAAGATATTCGCCGACGCTTACGGTCGCGATCCGGATTTCTTTTCCTTCTACCGTTCCATGCAAGCCTATGAGCATTCATTTCAGCACAATGACACGCGCCTGCTGTTGAGGCCCGATTCTGAATTTTTCCGCTTTTTTGTCGACCCGGCCGGCAAGTCCGGCTCAAGTGCCGAACGGCGGGCCGCGCAGCCGCCGGTTGCGCCTGCACCAGCCGCCCCAGGTTCGCGATGACGAGGAAAGCGCAGCGACGCTAACGGTCTGCCACCATGTCCGATTTCATCGTCGCGCTCGGCTTGGTTTTCGTCATCGAAGGATTGATATTTTCCGCCTTTCCGGCGACCGCTAAACGGGCGATGGCGGCGGTTATGGATAGCTCCGATGGCCCCTTGCGGATCGTGGGAATCGTCTCCGCGGTGGTGGGAATCGTGCTGATTTGGCTGGTTCGCGGCTGAATTCATCTATTTTGCCTATTCCGTGCTCCTGGCGCCGTTTTTGCGGCATAATACCGTGGTTTTTGGGCTGCTAACGTGGCAGCCGCGTGAGGGGTTATGGACCGGCACGGTCTCGGATAAAATCCGTCTGGGGAGAATGACTTCAATGTTTCGTTTTGCCGCCGGCATCGTCAGACAGGTTGGGCGTGCCGCCATTGCCGCGATCGCATCCGCAGCTGTTGCGCTGCCGCTGTTGCTTACCCCCGCTGCAGCGCGGGGCCCCGAGGCGATTTCAGACGTTGCCGAGAAGGTCATCGATGCGGTGGTCAACATTTCGACTTCTCAGGCGATCGATGCAAAAGCCAACCCGGCCCCGCAACTTCCGCCAGGCTCGCCCTTCGAGGATCTCTTTGACGATTTCTTCAAGAACCGCCGCGGCCAGGGCGATCAGAATCCGCAGCGGGGGCCCCGGCGGGTAAATTCGCTCGGCTCCGGCTTCATCATCGATCCATCCGGCATCGTCGTCACCAACAATCACGTCGTCGCCGACGCTGACGAGGTGCACGTCATTCTCAATGACGGTACGAGGCTGAAGGCGGAAGTCGTGGGACGCGATCAGAAAATCGATCTGGCGGTGCTCAGGGTGAAATCGGACAAACCGCTGAAGGCCGTGTCGTTCGGCGATTCGGACAAGTTGAAACTGGGCGAATGGGTGATCGCGATCGGAAACCCGTTCATGCTCGGCGGAACGGTAACCGCGGGCATCGTGTCGGCGCGCAACCGCGACATCAATTCCGGTCCCTATGACAATTATATCCAGACCGATGCCTCGATTAACCGCGGCAATTCCGGCGGCCCGCTGTTCAATCTCGACGGCGAGGTGATCGGCGTGAACACCGCGATCATTTCACCTTCCGGCGGCTCCATCGGCATCGGCTTTGCGCTGCCGTCGAAAACCGTCGTTTCCGTCATCGATCAGTTGCGGCAATTCGGCGAAACGCGGCGCGGCTGGCTTGGCGTGAAGATCCAGCCGGTGACTGAGGACATCGGCGAAGCGCTCAATATCAAGCCGGCGCGCGGCGCGCTGATTGCTGGGCTCGATGAAAAGGGGCCGGCCAAGGCGGCGGGCCTCGAACCGGGCGATGTGATCGTCAAGTTTGATGGCAAAGACGTGAAAGAAATGCGCGACCTTACGCGCCAGGTGGCGGATACACCGGTGGATAAGGATGTCGAGGTTGTCCTCATCCGTAAAGGCAAGGAAGAGAAGAAAACGGTGAAGATCGGCCGCCTGCTGGACAGCGACAAGCAGGTGGCGTCGGCGAAGCCGGACACGCCCGTGGAGGACAAGCCCACGGTCAAGAAGACGCTTGGCCTGGATGTCGCGAGCATCAACGATGACCTGCGCCGGCGCTACAAGATCAAGGACACAGTCAAAGGCGCCGTCATCACCGCCATCGAGCCAAATTCCGCCGCGGCGGACAAGCAACTCAAGCCGGGCGAAACCATCGTCGAGGTTTCGCAAACGTCGGTCGTGAGCGCCTCCGATGTGGAGCAGCGCGTCTTGCAGTTAAAGAAAGATGGCCGCAGGTCCGTGCTGTTGCTGGTCGCCAGCGCTGAGGGCGAAACGCGCTACGTCGTGTTAAGCCTGCAATAGGCCGTTCGGTCTCAATCGAGAACGTGACTCACCATGCCATCGGCGAGCTTGGGCTCGAACCAGGTGGATTTCGGCGGCATGACTTCATTGGCATCCGCCACCGCCATCAGGTCCACCATTTGCGTCGGGTAGAGCGCGAAGGCCGCCGCCATCTCGCCGGATGATACGCGCCGCTCAAGCTCGCCCAGCCCGCGGGCGCCGCCGACGAAATCGATGCGCTTGTCCTTGCGCTGATCGGCGATACCGAACAGCGGCTCGATCACATGCTTTGTCAGCAATGTGATCGGCAGGCGGCCGATGGGATCGTTGGCGGGAATAAGGTCCGGCCGGATCGTCAGCCGATGCCATTTACCGGCGACATACATGCCGAATTCACCCGACGCAGCCGGGCGAACCGGCTGCTCCGATGGCGCGACGGAAAAATTTTTGCGCAACTCGGCCAAAAGCTGGTCCGCGCTGCGGCCGTTCAAATCCCGCAACAGGCGATTGTAATCCAGGATCGTCATCTGCCGGTGCGGAAACAGCACCGCCAGGAAATGCTGGTGCGATCCCTCGGCGCCGCGCGCCGCGGCGATGCGGGAAGCCGCCGCCGAGCGGTGATGCCCGTCGGCAATATAGACCGCCGGCATGGCATCGAAGGCGCGGGTGAGGCGGCCGACGGTGTCGTCGTCGTCGATCATCCACATCTCGTGACGGACACCATCGTCGGCGGTGACATTTACGTCGGGCACGCGCTTGGCTGCGTCGGCTAAAATGGAATCGATCTCGGGCGCGGTGCGATAGGCGATCATCACGGGTCCGGTCTGCGCGTTCACCGCCTCGATCTGGCGGACGCGGTCGTCCTCCTTCACCGGCGTGGTGAATTCATGCTTGCGGATTCGATTGGTATTGTAGTCGGCGACGGACGCTACGGCAGCAAGGCCGGTCTGCTGGCGGTCGCGCCAAGTCAGCCGGTAAACGTAATAGCTCGGCTTGGCCTCGCGGATCAGGATGCCGGCTGCCACCATGCGTGCGAGATTCTCCGCCGCCTTGGCGTAGACGCTTCGATCATAGGGATCGACGCCGGGATCGAGATCGATCTCCGGCTTGGAGATATGCAGAAAACTCCACGGCTTGCCTTTGGCGCGCTCGCGCGCCTCCGCGCTGGAGAGCACGTCATAGGGCGGCGCGAGAACGTCAGCCGCTCGGCCGGGCGCGGGACGCAGGGCGCGAAAGGGTTTGATGAGCGTCAACAAAGCTCTCCTGGGCAGTGCATGGCGAGATGGATTGATTTCGTTTAGGTGCCGTAGTCTAGCTCATGCATGAGCAGACCTGAGGCCATTCTTATTGCAGGCCCGACCGCGAGCGGCAAGTCGGCGTTGGCGCTTGAACTGGCTGCCAAAACTGGCGGTGTCATCGTCAATGCGGATTCGATGCAGGTTTATCGCGACCTGCGCGTCGTCACGGCGCGGCCGACGGTCGAGGAAGAACAGAGAGCGCCGCACCGGCTCTATGGCCATGTGGATGCGGCGGAGAATTATTCGGTCGGGCGTTGGTGCGTTGATGCGCAAGCTGCGCTGGCCGAAATCCAAAAGGTGGGCAGGGTGCCGATCGTAGTCGGGGGCACGGGTCTTTATTTCAAGGCGCTGACGCAGGGCCTGGCCGCTGTGCCGCCGATTCCAGCGGACGTCCGCACGGCGGTGCGTGAACGGCTGAAGAGCGAGGGCATTGCCTCGCTCTTTGCGGAATTACAGCAGCGCGATCCGGCTGCGGCAAAGCGTTTGATGCCCGGCGACCGTTCGCGCGTCGCCCGCGCGCTGGAAGTCATCATGGCGACGGGCCGCTCGCTGTCCGACTGGCACCGCGAAGGAATGCCGGCAGTTCTGGACGCACACAAGACCTTGAAGGTTTTTCTGGCGACCGAACGCACGGAGCTTTACCGGCGTATCGATGCGCGCTTCGACGGCATGCTCGCCAGGGGCGCGCTGGATGAAGTGACGAAGCTTGCGGCCCGCGGCCTTGATCCCGCCCTGCCGGCGATGAAGGCGCACGGCGTGCCTTGGCTGATCCGGCATCTGCGCGGCGAAATCGGGCTGGATGAGGCGGCGGAGGGCGGCAAGCGCGACACCCGGCGCTATACCAAGCGGCAGGAAACCTGGTTTCGCCACCAGCTGCCGGACTGGCATTGGAAGCGGCCGGACGAGGTTTTGGCTGAAATCGGCGCTATTAGCGGATTTTGACGCTTGACCGGTCCGGCGGGAGTGCCATATAAGGCACGCAACGAAATGATCTCTGAGATCGGTAATGCGCAACTTTATTACTTTAACGGTCGTACTTAGAGGGCGTACCGCGCCGGGTGGCTAAGTCACCCGCGAAGGCCGGTGCGCGGAAAACAGGGGCTTAGACGCCCCTTTTTGATTCCTGCGGTTCTTCACCTCTCCCCGCGTGCGGGGAGAGGTCGGATCGCGGAGCGATCCGGGTGAGGGGGCCTCTCCGCGAGTCTGAGCGTTTGGAGACGCCCCTTCACCCTGACCCTCTCCCCGCACGCGGGGAGAGGGAGATTGGGCGCTGTGCGAAGTGAAAAAGATCGCTGGAGTCTGAAATGACGAAGGAAATGACGGGCGCCGAAATGGTGATCGAGGCGCTGGCCGACCAGGGGGTGAAGCACATCTTCGGCTACCCCGGCGGAGCCGTGCTGCCGATCTATGACGAGCTCTTCAAACAGAAGAAGGTCGAGCACATCCTCGTCCGTCACGAGCAGGGCGCGGTGCATGCGGCCGAGGGTTATTCGCGCTCGACCGGCAAGGTCGGCTGCGTGCTGGTGACGTCAGGCCCCGGCGCGACCAATGCGGTCACCGGCCTGACCGACGCCTTGATGGATTCCATTCCAATCGTCTGCATCACCGGGCAGGTTCCGACGCATTTGATCGGCAACGACGCCTTCCAGGAATGCGACACCGTCGGCATCACGCGGCCCTGCACCAAGCACAATTATCTCGTGAAGAACGTGGACGATCTCGCGCGCATTCTGCACGAAGCATTTTACATCGCGGCGAACGGCCGGCCCGGACCCGTGGTGGTCGATATTCCGAAGGACATTCAGTTCGCCAAGGGCACGTATGAGCCGCCGAAGAACGTCGAGCACAAGACCTATCGGCCAAGGCTGAAGGGCGATCCCGAAAAGATCAAGCAGGCCGTCGAGATGATGGCAAAGGCCAAACGACCGCTGTTCTACACCGGCGGCGGCGTCATCAATTCCGGCAAGCACGCAAGCGATCTTTTGCGTGAGCTGGTGAGACTCACGGGATTTCCAATCACGTCCACGCTGATGGGCCTTGGCGCCTATCCCGCGTCCGATCCGCAATGGCTCGGGATGCTCGGGATGCATGGCACCTATGAGGCAAACTGGTCGATGCACGATTGCGACGTGATGATCTGCATCGGCGCGCGTTTCGACGACCGCATTACCGGCCGGGTGGACGCTTTCTCGCCCGGCTCGAAGAAGATCCATGTCGATATCGACGCATCCTCCATCAACAAGAACGTCAAGGTGGACATCGGCATTGTCGGCGATTGTGCACATGTGCTCGACGAAATGCTGCGGCTGTGGCGGGCTAGCTCCGCCCGGCCCGACAAGAAGTCATTGGAGGACTGGTGGAAGCAGATCGACAAATGGCGAGCACGCAAGAGCCTCGCCTACCGGAGCTCCAAGGACATCATCAAGCCGCAATACGCCATCCAGCGGCTCTATGAGCTGACCAAGGACAAGGACGTCTACATCACCACGGAAGTGGGCCAGCACCAGATGTGGGCGGCGCAGTTTTTCAAATTCGAGGACCCGCGGCGCTGGATGACCTCCGGTGGTCTCGGCACCATGGGCTATGGTCTGCCCTCCGCCGTCGGCGTGCAGGTGGCGCATCCGAATTCACTGGTGATCGATATTGCCGGCGAGGCTTCGGTGCTGATGACCATGCAGGAAATGTCGACGGCGGCGCAGTTCAACCTGCCGATCAAGATTTTCATCATCAACAACCAATACATGGGCATGGTGCGCCAGTGGCAGGAATTGCTGCACGGCGGCCGCTATTCTCAAAGCTACAGTGAGGCGTTGCCGGATTTCGTCAAGCTGGCGGAGGCCTATCGCGGCGTCGGCATTCGCTGCCAGAAGCCAGGCGAGCTTGATGACGCCATCCGCGAAATGATCAACGTCGACAAGCCGGTAATCTTCGATTGTGTGGTGGACCCGAAAGAGAACTGCTTCCCGATGATCCCCTCGGGCCGGCCGCACAACGAGATGATCCTGGGCGATTCAGGCGAGAGCGTTGACGACGCGATCACCGAAGAAGGCAAGATGTTGGTGTAATCTCGAACCGCCCTCATCCTGAGGAGCCCGCGCAGCGGGCGTCTCGAAGGACGGGGGCGGCCTACATCCTTCGAGACGCATTGCTTCGCAATGCTCCTCAGGATGAGGATCAATTCATGAGCGAGAACAGAGTTAGACAATGAACACTGCCGCAACTTCCCACTATCCCGCCGCTCCGGCGAAGCAGAATGTTGAAACGCATACCTTGTCGGTTCTCGTGGACAACGAGCCGGGCGTGCTGGCGCGCGTCATCGGCCTGTTCTCGGGCCGCGGCTACAACATCGACTCACTCACGGTGTCGGAGACCGAGCACCAGAAGCACGTCTCGCGCATCACCATCGTCACGCGCGGCACGCCCATGGTCATCGAGCAGATCAAGCACCAGCTTGAACGCCTGATACCGATCCATCGCGTGATTGACGTCACCCTGGCAGGTCCGTCGATCGAGCACGAGCTGGCCATGATCAAGGTGCGCGGCACCGGCGATCAGCGCGCCGAGGCGCTGCGCATCGCCAACGACTTCGACGCGCGCGTGGTGGACGACACCACGCAAAGTTTCATCTTCGAGGTAACCGGCTCGACCGAAAAGATCGAGCGCTGTATCGCGCAACTGCTGCCGTTCGGCCTGATCGAGGTCTCGCGCAGCGGTATCGTGGCGATCACGCGCGGAGCGGAGGAGATGTAATCGGCTTCCGCAGGGCTTGTGCAAGCGGCGCATAGAATTTAGAAGCACGACAGCAAAATCAGCAGCCAAATTAGAGGCGAGTAGGGGACCAAACCATGCGTGTTTATTACGACCGGGATGCCGACATAAACCTCATCAAGGGCAAGAAAGTCGCCATCATCGGCTATGGCAGCCAGGGCCATGCCCATGCGCTCAACCTGCGGGATTCCGGGGTCAAGGACATCGCGGTGGCGCTGCGCAAAGGCTCTGCCGGCGTGAAGAAGGCCGAAGGCGAAAAGCTTCAGGTCATGGAAGTGGCGGAAGCCGCCAAATGGGCGGACGTGATGATGATGCTCACGCCCGACGAATTGCAGTCGGAGATCTACCGCGACCATCTGCACAACCAGATGAAGAAGGGCGCGGCCCTGATGTTCGCCCACGGCTTGAACATCCATTTCAACCTGATCGAGCCGCGCGCCGATCTCGACGTGATGATGATCGCGCCAAAAGGCCCCGGCCACACCGTCCGCGCGGAATATCAGCGCGGCGCCGGCGTGCCGGTGCTGATGGCGGTACATAAGGATGTCTCCGGCAATGCGCATGATCTCACGCTGTCCTACGGATCGGCGATCGGCGGCGGGCGCGCGGGCATTATCGAAACCACCTTCCGCGAGGAATGCGAAACCGATCTCTTCGGCGAGCAGTCGGTGCTCTGCGGCGGCCTGGTCGAGCTGATGAAGGCCGGCTACGAGACGCTGGTCGAAGCCGGGTACGCGCCGGAGATGGCTTATTTCGAGTGCGTGCACGAGGTGAAGCTAATCGTCGACCTCATCTACGAGGGCGGCATCGCCAACATGAATTACTCCGTCTCCAACACGGCGGAATACGGCGAATACGTTTCCGGCCCGCGCGTCGTCAACGAGCAGACCAAGGCGGAGATGAAGCGTATCCTCAGCGACATCCAGACCGGCACTTTCACGCGTAACTGGATGCTGGAGAACCGCGTCAACCAGACCTCATTCAAGGCGATGCGCGCCAAGATGGCGTCGCATCCGATCGAGCAGGTCGGCGAGAAGCTGCGCGGCATGATGCCGTGGATCAAGCAACGGGCCCTGGTGGATCGCAGCCGGAACTGACCTGTGCGCGTCATGGCCGGGCTTGTCCCGGCCATCTCGATAAGGGGGCGCTGCTCACCTAAGCGGGATGCCCGGCATAAAGCCGGGCATGACGAAGAGGCTGCCAGACGGCACGCGCGACAATGACAGACATTTCCGTCGTGCCCATCGACCGCTTGGAACTTTCGTTTTCCTCGTGGAAATGGCCTTTCGCCGAGAAAAGAAGGCAGGATATCGACACGCATTTTGCGGCGCTACGGGAGAAAACACCGGAGCTGTGGAACGGCCGCGTATTGATGCTGCGTGACTTCGCCATCACGAGCGGCACTTTTCGCGGCCGCTTTTTTGAAAAGGACTTCGCCAGTTTCATTGCGTGGCGCGACTGGGGTTTCCCGGACCCCACAGTAAAGAACTGCTTTGCCATGGGCGCGCTGCGGGGTTCCGACGGCGGTTTTATCCTCGGCCTGATGGCGCCGCACACGGCAAATGCCGATAAAATCTATTTCCCGGCGGGAACGCCTGATCCGGACGATATCGTGGGGGAAACGGTCGATCTGGCCGGAAGCGTCACACGCGAGGTGCTTGAGGAAACCGGCCTCACCGCGAGCGATTTTGCCGCTGAGTCGGGCTGGATCGTTGTGCTGGCCGGCGCGCGCATTGCGCTGATGAAGATTCTCAATGCGCCGGTTCCTGCCGCCGGCCTGCGTATTCGCATCCTCGATCATCTTGCGCGCGAAGATCAGCCGGAGCTTGCCGGCATCCATGTCGCGCATGGGCCCGGCGATCTCGACCCCCGCATGCCGCCTTTCGTGACAGCATTTCTGTCCTATATTTGGAGACAGGGGCGGGAGCGTTAGCGTGCTAACGCTCTTGCGACCGTGCTGGGTTTTCCGTAGAAAAGGCTGGTCTGGATGCCGGGGTTAACGCGCGGTTTACCAACTTCCGCGACCCTAGAGGTCCTGTGACGAGGGTTTGAGCATGTCGATGCGCCGCGATAATCGCGCGATCGGACGGGCGGCCGAAGGGCCGAAGCCCGGTGCTGCCCTCATTCTCGCTGGGCTCCTGCTCCTTATCAGCCCCTGAGGGCCGGCTGGGCGTTCGCGCCTGGGCACTCAGGGGAAGCGAGCGCGGCCAGCAAAAGTGGCATCCGGTTTTGCGTCCGGCCGCGCGAGAATCTCAAAAATCCCGCGACCCAGACGATA
>Ga0209726_10006066_pt1 | contig 14269 bp, 20 predicted proteins | sample Subgrocontami54m_FD_187453 | JGI IMG/M metagenome (GOLD analysis project Ga0209726, IMG submission 187453) | Subsurface groundwater microbial communities from S. Glens Falls, New York, USA - GMW46 contaminated, 5.4 m (SPAdes) (version 3) | ecosystem: Environmental > Aquatic > Deep subsurface >... | reverse complement strand
TCACCTGGACATCCCAAGAAAGGAAATCACGCCTTCTCCCGCAAAGGAACAGGGATGAGGAACACGTAATTCCAACAGGAGGCCCCAACTTTGGGCATTTTTTACCCACTAAAAAACGCGAAGAGCCATAGTTTGTTTGTGCTTCAATGGGTCCACGGCCGCGCGGCCGTGGTGATGCCGGGCTATCATTTAGACGAATACGGAAATTGTGTCGCTTCAATGGGTCCACGGCCGCGCGGCCGTGGTGATGTGAAACACGTACATCTAAAACCCGTGCAAATAAAGCTTCAATGGGTCCACGGCCGCGCGGCCGTGGTGATGCGAGCTATGACGTAGTCTTGCATGCACATGGCTCGCTTCAATGGGTCCACGGCCGCGCGGCCGTGGTGATGTTTGGATATCAATTCACACTACCCGGCAATGATGATGCTTCAATGGGTCCACGGCCGCGCGGCCGTGGTGATGGGGCTGGCCCCCTGGGCACACGCCAGGCGGTATTCGATGCTTCAATGGGTCCACGGCCGCGCGGCCGTGGTGATGCGTCCCTACTGACATGATTCCACGAATTTTTTGCGCTTCAATGGGTCCACGGCCGCGCGGCCGTGGTGATGATCAAGTTGTCAGACAGGACTTGGAGTTCAGAAGAGCTTCAATGGGTCCACGGCCGCGCGGCCGTGGTGATGTTCGTCCAGCGTCGCCATACCTGTTGCCCGCGACTTGCTTCAATGGGTCCACGGCCGCGCGGCCGTGGTGATGCCGCATGTACGGGATTACCTCTGGATAAACGCTGAAAGCTTCAATGGGTCCACGGCCGCGCGGCCGTGGTGATGCTCTCTGCCGCGATGATCTGTTCAGCTTCGCGGAATTCGGCTTCAATGGGTCCACGGCCGCGCGGCCGTGGTGATGCCAAGCGGCTCGTGTGAGACGCCGTCGTGAGTGACGCTTCAATGGGTCCACGGCCGCGCGGCCGTGGTGATGCCCGATCATGCGACCGAAGAAAAATCCCCATAGCTGTGCTTCAATGGGTCCACGGCCGCGCGGCCGTGGTGATGCAGAATGAGCCAAGCCAGAAATCGGCGAACGATTCTCGCTTCAATGGGTCCACGGCCGCGCGGCCGTGGTGATGGGGGCGCTGGCCGTGTGGAACAACTTGCCCATGTCGCTCGCTTCAATGGGTCCACGGCCGCGCGGCCGTGGTGATGAACAGCCGTCGATGTACACGAGCGCCAGGTCATCGAGGCTTCAATGGGTCCACGGCCGCGCGGCCGTGGTGATGGCACGCCATCTGTGTGCTGGCCAATCAGTTTGGCCCAGCTTCAATGGGTCCACGGCCGCGCGGCCGTGGTGATGGTTTCGCTGCCGACGAGCATCCCCGCCCAGCCCCAGGTGCTTCAATGGGTCCACGGCCGCGCGGCCGTGGTGATGGCGGCGGAGATCGTCACCAAAAACGGGCACGGCGGGCTTCAATGGGTCCACGGTCCGAGGACCGTGGTGATGGGCTTAACCTTTTTTTCAGGAGCAAGGACATGCCAGGCTTCAATGGGTCCACGGTCCGAGGACCGTGGTGATGGAGGCAGAGCCAATCGGCCGCGATGTCGGCGACCCAAGCTTCAATGGGTCCACGGTCCGAGGACCGTGGTGATGGCGGCTCCGCTGCCGCACACGCTTTCATTTGTTTGAGGCTTCAATGGGTCCACGGTCCGAGGACCGTGGTGATGTTGCCGGTGCCCGTGGCACCCATCATCACGAATCTGGCTTCAATGGGTCCACGGTCCGAGGACCGTGGTGATGGCGATCTTCGCCGAGCTGTTCCCGCAGAAGTTTGGTTGCTTCAATGGGTCCACGGTCCGAGGACCGTGGTGATGTCGGCAAAAGACTGTACAACGATCTGCGCTGGCGTGTAGCTTCAATGGGTCCACGGTCCGAGGACCGTGGTGATGACAGACATATCACCCTTTTTAACAATATAGCCCTCAGAGCTTCAATGGGTCCACGGTCCGAGGACCGTGGTGATGCTGGAGTGGTTGTCGCTCCGCCCATTCCATCAGAGCGCTTCAATGGGTCCACGGTCCGAGGACCGTGGTGATGGCATGCGCAGCCAGCACTGCTGCCACGTCAACGACGCTTCAATGGGTCCACGGTCCGAGGACCGTGGTGATGTGGAAAGTTCAGGTCGCTTTTTCTCATGAAGTCTGCGCTTCAATGGGTCCACGGTCCGAGGACCGTGGTGATGGTCGGCGCGCCGTTACGCACCCATGGCACATACTTTTGCTTCAATGGGTCCACGGTCCGAGGACCGTGGTGATGCACGAACTCCGGCTTGATGCCAGCGGTCTGCGGGAGCTTCAATGGGTCCACGGTCCGAGGACCGTGGTGATGGCCTACAATCAACTCTGCCATGGCAAACGACAAACGCTTCAATGGGTCCACGGTCCGAGGACCGTGGTGATGGGAGCGCAACGAGGCCATTGCAGCCGAGCCGGAGCCGCTTCAATGGGTCCACGGTCCGAGGACCGTGGTGATGGCCGCGTTTGTGCCGCGTCATTGCCGTGACCCAGCCGGCTTCAATGGGTCCACGGTCCGAGGACCGTGGTGATGTCCAGGTTCGATATCACGATCAGCGGCAAGCCGCTCCGCTTCAATGGGTCCACGGTCCGAGGACCGTGGTGATGAACAATCTCGGACTTGTGAATCCGTTGGCAGACAAGCTTCAATGGGTCCACGGTCCGAGGACCGTGGTGATGGTTCCATCGCCGCGGATCGTGATGCCCAATTGATCGGCTTCAATGGGTCCACGGTCCGAGGACCGTGGTGATGAACTGTACGGCGGCAAACTATCGCCGGAATCGTTGTGGCTTCAATGGGTCCACGGTCCGAGGACCGTGGTGATGTTGCCTATTGGCAGGCCAAAGGTTAAAGCTTGTCCCAGCTTCAATGGGTCCACGGTCCGAGGACCGTGGTGATGCAGGGCAATCGACGAGTGGCGACGACAAGTGACAGTTGAGCTTCAATGGGTCCACGGTCCGAGGACCGTGGTGATGAGCGCAAGTTAGCTGATGCTAGGATAATCTTTAAGGCTTCAATGGGTCCACGGTCCGAGGACCGTGGTGATGGGTGCAACGCCACCAACAGCATCATTGATGTTGCCGCTTCAATGGGTCCACGGTCCGAGGACCGTGGTGATGGTCGCCGCTTCCGCGCAAACCCTTTTCAACTCGGTTGCGGCTTCAATGGGTCCACGGTCCGAGGACCGTGGTGATGGTCAAGTTGGATTTTGAACCGGAAGTCACTGCCGATGCTTCAATGGGTCCACGGTCCGAGGACCGTGGTGATGTGGCATCGTGAGTTTGGCGACAGACAGCGATGGCGGCTTCAATGGGTCCACGGTCCGAGGACCGTGGTGATGCAGGATCGCAGCCTACTTGTGCAATGCCGGCGAAGGCTTCAATGGGTCCACGGTCCGAGGACCGTGGTGATGCCGTGCCGCAGTCCGTGATCTTGGCGAACACCACTCGTGCTTCAATGGGTCCACGGTCCGAGGACCGTGGTGATGGTCGATTTCTTGCTTCGGGATCTGAAGGTAGCGCTGCTTCAATGGGTCCACGGTCCGAGGACCGTGGTGATGATCTTGAGCGCGTAGCCGCGCGGATCACGGTTCAGGCTTCAATGGGTCCACGGTCCGAGGACCGTGGTGATGGCGGACCTGGAGCGCGGGCTTGACCCAATGGTGGCGGCTTCAATGGGTCCACGGTCCGAGGACCGTGGTGATGGTTTGGACTTACTATGGGCCAGCAGAAAGCCGATACGCGCTTCAATGGGTCCACGGTCCGAGGACCGTGGTGATGGACGATGGTGAGTTGACGTTCGCGCTTGAAGTCGATGCTTCAATGGGTCCACGGTCCGAGGACCGTGGTGATGAGGCTGAGTTTCGCTGTTTGCACTGCGATTACTCCATGCTTCAATGGGTCCACGGTCCGAGGACCGTGGTGATGTTGGCTTGCCGTTCGTAAGCCGTCGCCAGTCGTCTTCACGCTTCAATGGGTCCACGGTCCGAGGACCGTGGTGATGAAGGCGCGCGGCAAGTGCCTGAATTACTTGGAGCGGCTTCAATGGGTCCACGGTCCGAGGACCGTGGTGATGCTTGGATAAGGGCGAGTTCGAGGTGTACGTGACAGTGGCTTCAATGGGTCCACGGTCCGAGGACCGTGGTGATGCCTGAAATCAACATACATCGGCATAGACGCAGCTCGCTTCAATGGGTCCACGGTCCGAGGACCGTGGTGATGGGCAACAGCAACGCGCTTGCATCGAGGCTGAAGTGCTTCAATGGGTCCACGGTCCGAGGACCGTGGTGATGTGACCGCCATTCCCTTGACAATCACCTTTTCGTAATGCTTCAATGGGTCCACGGTCCGAGGACCGTGGTGATGGGCAGACCGCCTATTGACACGCCCGCGACTGTCTGCTGCTTCAATGGGTCCACGGTCCGAGGACCGTGGTGATGTTGATTTTTGCCAAGACACCACCGCCGCCCGAACAGCTTCAATGGGTCCACGGTCCGAGGACCGTGGTGATGTCGCTCTGTACGATCTCGCGTCCGCAGTTGCCAACGCTTCAATGGGTCCACGGTCCGAGGACCGTGGTGATGATGACCAATTTCGCCCACATGATCCCGCTGTACACGCTTCAATGGGTCCACGGTCCGAGGACCGTGGTGATGCAAACAGCGCTGGATTGCCTTATCGGACTCATTTAGCTTCAATGGGTCCACGGTCCGAGGACCGTGGTGATGATAGCACTTGCGCTGTCACGGTGGCGTTGTCGCCGTAGCTTCAATGGGTCCACGGTCCGAGGACCGTGGTGATGGATTGGGGACAGATGGGTAGCCTCGATCCGATACGCACGCTTCAATGGGTCCACGGTCCGAGGACCGTGGTGATGGTGGTACAAGCCGTATTTGGTCGATAAAGTCGAGATTGCTTCAATGGGTCCACGGTCCGAGGACCGTGGTGATGTGGCCTGCAACTCGTCGCGCTCGCGTTGGGCATCAACGCTTCAATGGGTCCACGGTCCGAGGACCGTGGTGATGACTAAGCGTGATCGCAGCGTTTGCACTTTCTTCCCAGCTTCAATGGGTCCACGGTCCGAGGACCGTGGTGATGTTGGACCGGCCCGGTCGCCGCGAAGTCGAGCCGAAGCTTCAATGGGTCCACGGTCCGAGGACCGTGGTGATGGTAAAGTTTCTACTGTTCGGGGGGGAACAGTAGAACCGCTTCAATGGGTCCACGGTCCGAGGACCGTGGTGATGGTCAACCGCGAATACCTGTACGCCGAAGTGATGGAACTGCTTCAATGGGTCCACGGTCCGAGGACCGTGGTGATGTGGCGCCGCCCTGGCAAGCAAACGCTCCGAGGTAGTCCAGGCTTCAATGGGTCCACGGTCCGAGGACCGTGGTGATGATCTTCACACGCTGGGGCAAGATTCTCAAGGCGGCGCGGCTTCAATGGGTCCACGGTCCGAGGACCGTGGTGATGGTCGTCTGCCTGGACGCCTTCGAGTTCCTGGCGAAGTGGCTTCAATGGGTCCACGGTCCGAGGACCGTGGTGATGGTCGAAGATGATCTGGCCAGGATGGCGGCGAGTGGCTTCAATGGGTCCACGGTCCGAGGACCGTGGTGATGGGTGCAGGCGGTGGGCCAGGGCGCGGACCCAGTGGGGCTTCAATGGGTCCACGGTCCGAGGACCGTGGTGATGCCTCGGCGTTGCAAGGCTTGAAATAATCGGCAGTTGAGTGCTGCCTTGCGAGAGGGTGAGTGACATTGGTGTGTCACTCGACTCATGCTGATTGCGTTCATGACGTAACCTCGCATTGCTATTGGCCTTGGATTCCGCGAGAGGCTGGTTCACGGTGGAAGGCGCGATAACTCCAGGTTTTCAAAGAACTTTCGGCTTCAGTGAAGCCGGCGGGCGATTTCAACACCTGCTCGCTCGCGGGTCAGTATATGACAAAAAATCAGGGCATGGCGGCCTCCTTGTCTTGCTCGGGGACGAACAGGCCCAGGCCGAAGTGGCAGGAATGGCCCAGGCAAATCGGTCCCTGCACGGGCTCGGCGAAGATGATGCGGAAAGTGCCGCTTGGGCGCCGGCCGCCGTCATCGTCGTGTTTGCGTCGAAAGCGTTGGAATTGGATCGGCCGCAGACGAAGCCGGCTGATTCCGTCGAGCGGCACAATGTCCACGATTGCGGGCAGGTCGGGGCGGCGCTGGCGAAGACGTTCCAATTCCTGATGAAGCACGCGCCCGACAAACGCTTGCGGCGTGGCCAGGTCTTCGGGCCGATCGCGTTTTTGGCCGCGCAGCTTGGGATAACGAGTGACCACGAACGGCGTCGCCGACACCCACGTTTTGGAGGATGCCAATACCGGCGCCCGCAGATTGTCCGCTCTGCCCAAGCCGACGAGCAGCAACCGCAGCGGCTCGCCTTCGCCGAGCCGCACGTCGCGGAGACGATCGAGGGCGCGCACCTCCTCGGCCGTGAATCCTTGCTCCGCCACGACGGTAATATGATCGAGTCGGCCGTCGTCGTCCTCATCGGCCGGCAGATAGAAAGCATGCCGATGGCCCCGCAACGGTTGTGTCTCCGCGTCCTTGCCGGCAAAGGTTGGCGAGTAGAAGCGTTCCTGATACGGCTTGTGCGCGGCGCCGTATTTGTCCTTGTGCATGAGCCGCTGGTAGTGGCCCATGAGGGCGAAGCGGATGGATTCGGCGAGGGGGAGGGTGTGGGTAATGAGAGGTAGCGGCTGGCGTCCACAATTGGCATCGATAGTGAAGCGAGCCACCGTGAAACCGCGCGCAGATAATGACTCCTGACGACGAACGATTGTCGTGGGCACAAAACAATCCGCCACCCAGTCATCGCTTAAACGTTTAGATGCCGGTGCTTCGCTAAATTGTTGTAATTGCATGTCGGCGGTCTCCAATATGCGATTTAGCACAAAGCAACATTCTGCTCCAGAAAACATCGCGGCGGAGCCAATATCCTTGCGCCCCACTTTTTGTCAATTGAACTCAGGCAGTCAGTGTCCTAGCTCTCTTGCACCGGTGCCATGATTCCAAGACCGAGGAAGCGACCATCCCCAATCACCAGAGGTCCTGTGATCGGCTCCCTGAACGTGATCTCAACGTGCCAGAGGCGCTCCTTTGCAAAACGCGTTCCCGGCGCAAAGGCCTCTACCCGCTCACCGTTTGACTCAAACGGCTCGCGCTGCACGCGGATTGATTCAGCCCAGGTGCGGATTTGTGCAAAGCGCAAGGCTTCTACGACTGCCGCGGCCGCGCGTGCTTGTTCGGCGGCGCGCTCTGAGCCATTCTTTGCCTCTGCCTGCAGCCGTTGTGGATCGATCCGGCGCCTTCTCGATGGCTCTGACAATGCTACGGGGGTTACGGTGCGCCACATAAGCGATTTGCTTTTCCCAACGCCATAGTGGGACAGCATGCTCTCGTCTTCTGTCGGCGTGACAATTAAGTCCAGAATCTCGCCTGTCTCTGGATCGGCCAATTCGAGTCCGGAAAATGCCCAATGCACATCATCAGCACGAAGTAAACATCCGGCAGGAACCTCGACGACCACTCGGCGGATGCCGCGATCAACGTTGTGATGCCCGATGGAGGGCAAGGGGACGATCTTTACACGTAAGGAAGTTGGTCCATTGTCAGCCCCGTCAGCCTTGCGCCCTACTAAGACCTGTTCGATCTCCGAATTCCGGTCGGGTAAAGCAACCCGAAGTCGTTCGGCGGCTCCATCGCGAAGGCCAAGGACTAGCCTGGATGCCCCTGCCATGGGCCACACAGCGAGCGAAGCTTCGCTGGTGCTCTTACGAAGTTCATAGACACGCCGTAAAGGCGGGCTCTCGTAAGCGATCTGCGCAAAGCGAGGTTTTGGTGATTGCGAGAAGAGCTGCTTGGTTGCTTTGCCCTGTCCCTCTGCCTTGAATCGTTGGCTGCACGCGGCATATCGGTCCTTGAGGCTTCTCAGAGATCCAGGTTGAGGACACGCGAGCGTCCAACCGCCCCCGCCTTGCGATGGGCGATATACAAGTCCCGGATAATTCGATAGGAGGTCCTCGACTTTTTCAGTGTCGAGCACCTCGCCCCACGCCCACGCCAGATCGACGCCGCGTCCAAACTGATATAGCCGTTCTGCAATAACGCAGATCGCTTGCGCATTGCTTTTCTCATCATCGTCAAATGCCCATGCGTACAAAAAGGGAATGTCTGCGTCGAACAGACGCGGCCTGATCATTTTCTGAGTGCGGATTTCACCGATGCGTCGCGGGTCTCCGCCCGCTGTATCGAGGTCGTTGTTCGGCACGAAATTCTTGACTGTTTGACCATTCCGCATCGAGGGCGATGCGATAACCGGGAAACCACGTTTCTCTAGCCATTCGAGCGCGTTCGACTCCTCCGGACCTAGCGTTCCGCCCAGGCCAGCCCCGGCCACGAGCGCCTGAAAGAGCCGCGCGGGCGATGGTGGCCAGTCGCCCGTACCGTGGTAGCGCCCCTCATGGATGCGTACGGTGATGAGAACAGAACGCGTCATTTATCACTCTCCTCGGCAGGTGCTTCGTCGTCTTTCTTCGCGAGCAGCTTTTTGGCCTCCGCGAGACTGAATTCATACTCAACGATTGCCGGCCATTTCGGCCTGAAAAGCTTGGCAGCGGCGGACGCGTAAGTCTGTATCAGCGTTCGCGCTCCCTCCGATTCCAGGTTCACCGGCGTCGGGTCGCCACGTCGCGGCACCGAATGCCATACATCCGCACCAGCATAGCGAAGGTTGCAGCCTTCTCGCAGGAATAAGTCGATCTCCGCAGTCGCTGCGAGCAGGGAGAGGCCCAAAAGGTACTTGCGGATAAGCTTCGTCTCGTCGTCGTTTTTCCCCCGGAGGCCGCGCAACGCGACAAGATTAACGGTCACCTCGCGCTCGATACGGTCCTTGGCCAACACCCCTCCAAGAACTCGGGCCTCGGGATTTGGAGCACCATCGAGGTATTTCGGAATTTTCGTCTTGGCCTTGAAGACCGCCGGGGCGTCTGCGAGTCCCTTCTCGGAAAGCTTCTTCTTCTGCTTCGTGGCTTCTTTGGTGAGTTCAGCCTGCTGATCCTCGTTGAGAGCCTTCCAGACCGAATTGAACTGGGCTGCGGCATGGAGCGGCTCCACGTCCCACGCCCGAATGATCGCCCGCACTAGACGCGGACGTTTTTCGCCGGTGCCACCGCGGGAGTCCCATACTCCGAACACCAGCGATGTTGGCACCAGAGTGCATAGCAGCCCCGCATTGCCAGATTGCCTGAGGGCCTCGAATGCCTTCGACACGTCACCGACCAGAAGAGGCGAAGACTGCACAACGGCATCCGCACTGCGATGTGCCAACTCGAGAATTGAGCGTTTTTCTTTCCGCGGATTTTTGCATTCTGTGGCTTTGCGTTTCTTCGGGTCTGCGGTTTTCTTGCAAACATCACATTCACCACAGGCTTCGGAATGCAAGACGATCTCAATCTGGGGCACGAGCCAGTCCTCCCGTTTCATGCCGGCAGGGGCCTTGAAGATGGGCTCCATTCGATTCGCCTGCGACCCGACACTGTCGATCAGGGCGACCTTGGTCCCGTTCGAAAGCTTGTCGATGTTGTAGCCGATGTCAGCGTAGGTAGGCGGATAGATGATGGCCTGTTCCCCGTCATTTGCTTCTACCGGCAGGAGCCTTTGCTTCAGATGTAGGGCGACGGGGCCCTTCTCATCAGTGGCCCATTGGTCGAGGAGTTCGTTGGTCACCTTCGTGATCTCCCGCGACTCCGCAGGCTGTTTCGATGCAGCGGTCATTGATTAGTCTCCTCATTTGCAAATGTGACGACTTTGTTCTTGCCCGACAGGGCGAGAGTGAATCGGAATCTTCTAATTGGAATTGCCATGTTGGCACATGCAAGTGCCGGGCGTGTCAGAATGGGTGGCACCAAATGCCCCCAAACACTGTAGCGAATCTGCCGCGTTTCATATTCGTGCGGTCGCGCATGTTCTAAGCCCAACGCTGCGAGAAGTTCCACGACAGGCGATGCCGCAATTCCATGGTGCTTATGTTTGTTCGGCGAATAACCGGCATCGAGAGCCGTCCATCCGCCGCGAGGATCGAAATTAAAGCTCCCGCCCATAAGAGTAAGAACGTCAAAAGGTTTCTTGATCAGATCGTCTTGCTGCTCGACCCAAAGGTTAATGACGCCTCGAGTCTTTATGTCACCGATAGCCTGTTTTTTCTTAGGTTTTTCCCGCGTCCCATGCAACATTGCGCACGCAATGCCATAGGCGGAGCGATTCCCCGCGTACAACTTGAAATCATAGCGGCTCGAACCGTCGGCCCAGTGAGTTAGATTCACGCAATGTGCTTCATTCGTTTTCATTTGAACGGGCAGCGCCGTTCGATCGCCCTCGCGATTCGGGTACGATTCGGACAAGCTCAGATTTCTAGACAATGTTGTTTCATCTTCATCTTCGCTATCTGTGGAACTTTTCTTGTTTTGGTTTTGCGCCGAATCTGTGTAGCCGATTGGCGCGCAACGGATCACCTCAGCTTCGGTGAGGAACTTCAGTACCACCGCAAATGGGTTCTCAACACCGCTCGCCTTTAGGCGGAAGTGAGTTTGGGCGTTGTTCTGCCAATCGAACCCGCATTCGGCCTCTCCGAGGAGTACTTCGGCAGCTTCCAAGAAGCCCATACACGCGAAAACCTGTCCGGGATTGAACAAGTCAACCGGGATAGATGACTCTGCCATCATTCCACCTCCTTTGCAGCGGTAGAATCTACGTCGTCGTTGTCGCGCGAAGCCTGTTGGTCTACGGCGCGCAGCAGCGATTCCCACCAGGCAAGCCCCCAAGGCCCCCATCGCTTTTGGAGTCTTGCGAAGCGTAATGCGACGTCCCGTGCGCGCTCTTCAAGGGCGGAGGGCGGCGAGTCCTCGCAGCCTTTGATCCCGATAACGGGGCGCGCGAATCCATGATGGGCGGCAATCATGTGAAGCGCGAGATCCTTGAGTTCAGGAGCAAGGTTTTGAAAGCTCGCATCCTTTTCAACGACCGCAAGCGATCCGAATTCGTGGCGATAGCCATCGAGCAAAGCGACCTTAAGCGGGCCAAGAGTTTTCGCATACACGCCATCGTTTGGCGCGTTGAAAGCCCGCTGCCAGCGCTTCGCTTTCTTGCCCTCGTCGTGAAGGCGAGCAGCAATCGCGAGCATTTCTGTGTACTCATTGGTTAAGGCTAGACGCTTTGAGAGTTCACGAGCTCGACATTCCGCCCATTGCTGATGCGTGTCAAGCAACTGTGGATGACCCGCGGAACGGTCGTCTTCCGTGGCGGCGTCGTTGAGCCATTTTTCAACGATCAGCCAACGGCTGGGCTCGCCATCATCGGACTGCTCGGTAGGGAATCGGAGGCGCTGTCGCCAGCGACGTTTATCTTCGGGGACCTGCTCGGTATTGGCATCGGCTACTCGCACTCGGAACCGAACCGATGGTTCATTGTCGGTGGTTATGAGCCACGGCGCGCCATCGTCGACGGTGCGAGGCGGATCCTTTGTCGCGTTATTCAATAGCCCGTCCTGCAGGCCCGCAATACGGGCATCAATGACGAGTGTGGCTCCAGCAAGGATTTGGTCCAACTCGTCCTTTCTTTTTTTGTTGACCTTCTTGTCGTCACTCTCGAAAACGAAGTTCTCAAGCGAGAGGCCAATACGAAATTCTCCGACGGCCGAGCGGCTAACGCGCACGTCCCCGGCGGCGCTAAGTGCAACGGCCGCCACGTCGCCCTTTCCAAGGCGAGGACTCTTGTCGCTCTCCCCTTCTGCGTGGGCGGCCGATGCTTGACTATGCGAGACGTTAATTAGGGCCTTCGCACGAGCCGTGAGCCAATTGACGACACGGAACGTATCTGTTTCCAGCACTTCACTGGCATGCGGCGGAGCGGCCTCGAAGAATGCCACGATCTCCTTGTCTTTGGCTGGGTTTCCGCGAGTACGCACCGGCATATGTTTTCGCCAAACGACGGCCGTCTGCGGCGGGTCGTTCTCAATCCAGCCTCGTATCCAGGGACCGATCTCCGGTCGTCCGGTGTGCTCCTTGAGTGAGGTCATTGACCAAGCATCGACGAGGGCCCGCGACAGCGCAGGTCGAAGCGGCGCAGGTGTGGTCGCGGCATCGAGCATCGCCTGTAGATTCACATCCTTTTCTGCTTTCAGCCTCATTTCGCGAATCGCTCCGGGGCTCGCGTCTTTCGAGTGGTCCTTCTCGGGTAAGCAATCAATTGGCTTTACCAAGACGCGGGCCGCATTGACCGCCGTCGCCTGGGCAACAATCGCCTTGGCCTCTTTCTCATCTCGTTCGTTCGGCGTCTTTTTCAGTGCATCCTGAACTGCTTTTCCGGGTTTCGGCTCCGGCTCCACGATTACGATCACGTTGGCGTCACCATCGCCGCGCCGATTTACGCGGCCCAGCCGCTGCACCATGCGCTCCCAAGCAACGAGATCGCAGACCATATGATCCGCGTCTAGGTCGACACCCACCTCGCCTGCCGAGGTTGCAAAAACGAAGGTGGGTTGGGCCGGCTTTTCGTTGGTGCCTGCGAGAAAGCCATGGCTTCTTAACCAGTCTGCCAACCCTTCGCGTTCAAAGACTCGCCGGCCACCGACAAACAGTTGCGTGTGGATTTCCACGGGAGCAACTCCTTCTTTCTTGTTCCCGTTCGCGAGATTTTCGATTGCTGCTTTCGCCGCGGTTGCATCCTCGCGCTTGTCGCAGAAGATGATTATCCGTACCGGAGCCGCGCCGTTGTTGGTGAGCTTCCACGCCTCTTCCGCCAGAGCGTCGGCCAACCTCTTTTGATCATCGAGTCGGATCATCGCGAGCCGCTTCGAAGCATCTAGTCGCTGTCTCACCTTGGGATGCTTGAGATCCGCATCAGTCAAGCCAAATGCCCTATTCGTTCGCGTTCGTCCGGTAGCCGATAGCGATAGAAGCTTGAAGTGCGGGACGATCCCGTGAAGTGTCGGTTCTCCGGGACCGAAAGCGCCTACACCCTCGGCGACCGTCTCGAGGAGCATTTCGAAAGGTGGAACAAGATGGGCCTCGTCCAGCACCACAAGCGTATCCGCCCCAAGCAAACCAGCGTGGTATGGCCGCATCTTTCGCGAAGTGCCGTAACCCTCGAAAAGGAGCCGAGAGCCGATCATGTCGACGGTCCCAACGATGATGGCAGGGGAGGCCGGGTCTTCGAGCCACTGCTTGTTGTCGACGTGTTGACCACGAAGGGTCGAGATCGGCAGCGAACGTGCTCCCACGCCCAGCGCCTGCTTGAATTCTGGGTCGCGGTCGACACAGTCGCGAAGCTTCTCCGCGATGTGCGTCGCCTGGTCGACCACCGCACGCCGGTCCACAACGTACACCAACCGACGGGGCAACGCCGCGCCTTGTGCTCGGGCGACGAGCCAAATCGCCATGACGGCGGTCTTACCCAGCCCCGTCGGGATATCGAGCGAACGTTCGATGGTCCCATTCGCGAAGCGAGCCATCAGTTCGCGCTGCCAGGGAAACGGGGCGTTTCCGGTCAAAGCAAGGAAAACTTGATCGAAGACCATTCCATCACTCCTTCCCTTACCCATCCTATTATAAAGAAGTTGACTGTCCACAATCACGCTGTAGAATCACTGCACACCACGGTTCGCCGACCGTGGACCCATTGAAGCTTTCTAAGAGGCTGGGTTTGCTCTGTAGAGAGCCCGTCACCACGGTCCTCGGACCGTGGACCCATTGCTTTCGCTGCGGCGGGAGATGCTTGTTTTGCGTTGTCCGGCCTTGGTGCCATCGACCAATTGAACCGGCCAGCGGCTTTCGTGGCCGTCGATGGACATGGCGATTTCGGCTTCGGTTGGAGGATGGTAGATCGGTGTTTCCAGAACCAGAAAATTCGGGCCGAACTGCGCGATCGGCAAGACAGAGCCGCTGACGTGCAGCTGCATGCAAACACCGGCAGAGTGACCGTGATTGCTCAAGGATTCCGCTTCCATGGGTAGAAATGACCTCAACCAGAGGGCCATCGATTACGCGTAACCTCTCAATACCTCTGGGTCGCGCGCAGTCCCAGCGTCAGAGCGAGATGGAATTCCTTCTCCTGATCTCCGTGCCACCCATGGAGTCAGGCTGGCACGGCCGCGACAATTGGGGCTTGGTTCT
>Ga0209726_10006063_pt1 | contig 14275 bp, 10 predicted proteins | sample Subgrocontami54m_FD_187453 | JGI IMG/M metagenome (GOLD analysis project Ga0209726, IMG submission 187453) | Subsurface groundwater microbial communities from S. Glens Falls, New York, USA - GMW46 contaminated, 5.4 m (SPAdes) (version 3) | ecosystem: Environmental > Aquatic > Deep subsurface >... | reverse complement strand
CGGACGCTCGCGGCGCGTCGTGACCGGCCGTTGCCCTGGCCGATACTGCTGGCCGCCGAACGGCGGACGCGGCGCCATTCCGGGGCGCTGCCCGGGCATCCCGGGTCGTGGCGGAGCGCCAGGTGTCTGCGTCCGCACCGGCTGCGAGGGCAGTGGTCGCGGTCCGCCCAGCATGCTAGGCGTCGTCGGACGTGGCGGCGGCGGATACGCCGGACGCGGCCCGCCGGGTGCCCCGGGCCGCGCTCCGCCTTGCGTCGCGGGCCGCGCAGCCGCGGTCGTTGCAGGCTTTGCAGTGGCCGGCGTTGCAGCGGGTGGGTGCAGCATCCGCTGCTGTGATACCGCCGGACGCTTTGCCGGCGTCAGCGGCCGCGCAGGCTGCGGGGGCCGCCCTGGTTCCTCGATGCGGAGACGCAGCGTCGGCGGCACCATGCGCGGTAGCGCAGGCGCGCCGGGCGAGGCTGCAGACGTCGGGGCCACGTCTTCGCTCGTCGCAGGCACAGCCGCGAGCGGTACCGGCTCCGGCTCTTGCTCGACGAGGGGCTCGGCCCGTGGCTCTTCAACGACCGGCGGCGGAGGGAACTCTTCGACCGACACCTCTGCAACGGGAGCCTCGATCAGCGGAGCTTCCTCGGCGGGCGGGTGCGCCGGCCTGATCGTCTTGATCAGGCGCGGTGGACCAAGCACCGGTGCCGTCGGCTTCGGCGGCTCGGTCTTCTTCGGCGCAGTGGCTTTCTTCGCGCCGCCCTTGGGGGGCGGTGCGGTTTCGGCGAACATGTCGCCACCCGGAAGCGAGATATTCCGATGGCGCGCCACGCGTTCCACGAACGATCGCGCGACGACCTCTTCGATCGTGCTCGACGCGCTCTTCAGCTCGATGGCGTGGTCGCGCTTGAGCAGCGCGAGCACTTCCTGGCTGGTGGAACCGAGAAGCTCGGCGACTTTGTAAATCCTGACTGTTGCCAACTGAATCCCTTCGATTAAACCTGCTCGTCCGCCTTGGCGGGCTCAGTGATTTCGCTTGGTTCGCCCGCTTCGGCGGATAGGTCCGCGTTCGTGCCCTCGGTCGCTTCGCCAGAGCCGGCCGCTTCCGCCTGCGCGCCCTCGCCAACTTCGCTCCGCTCGAGCGCTTCGGCGGACCGGTCGGCGGCATCGCCCTCGTCACCGGACGGCGGTGTGTCGGGGAACAGCGCGTCCATCTGCGCGGCGGCGTCGCCCTCGCCGATCTCGAGCGCGCCGAACTGAGCCTCGACCTCGCGACGCTTCTCCTCCTCGCTCTTGATGTCGATGCGCCACCCGGTCAGCTTCGCTGCCAGCCGGACGTTCTGACCCTTCTTACCGATCGCCAGCGAGAGCTGCTTGTCTTCGACGACGACCTCCATCACCCGTTCCTTGTCGTCGACGATTGAGACACGCTGCACCTTCGCGGGGCTGAGCGCGTTGGTCACGAAGAGAATCGGGTCCTCGGACCATTCGACGATATCGATCTTCTCGCCGCGCAGCTCGCGGATGATCGCCTGGACACGCGTGCCCTTCATGCCGACGCAGGCGCCGACCGGGTCGACGTCGCGCTCGCGCGAGTAGACGGCGACCTTCGCGCGATCGCCCGCTTCGCGCACGGCGCCGCGGATCATCACGGTGCCGTCGTAGATCTCCGGCACTTCCTGCTCGAACAGCTTGATCAGCAGGGCGGGGTCGGTTCGCGACAGGACGATTTGCGGCCCCTTCGCACTGCGGTTGACACCCTTGATGACGGTGCGGACGCGCTCGCCCGGCGTGTAGCTTTCCGCGCGCGACTGCTCCTTGCGGGGCAGGACTGCCTCCACGCGCCCGATTTCGACGATCAGGTCACCGCTCTCGAAGCGTTTCACGGTGCTGTTGATCACCTCGCCGATGCGCTGGTTGTACTCGGCAAAGATGTTCTCCCGCTCCGCCTCGCGGACCTTCTGGAAGATCACCTGCTTGGCCGTCTGCGCGGCGATGCGTCCGAGCACGTCGGTCCGCTTCGGAAACTCGATCTCCATGTCGACTTCGGCCTCTTCGCCGTAGAGATCCTGAGCCTCCTTGAGCGAGATCTGTGTCGAAGCATCCTCAACGCTCTCGACGATGTGCTTGATCGCGAACAGGTCGACCTGGCCGGTCTCCTGGTTGAAGCGTGTCTTGAGGTTCTCGTTCGTCTTGTAGTACTTGCGGGATGCCGTCAGGACGGCATCTTCGATGGCAGTGACGATGGTCTCGGCCTCGATGCCCTTTTCCTTGGCCAGCGCCTCGATCGTCTGCATCAACGGGTTCTGCATAGTTGTTGTTCCCACAACCTTCACTTGCGCAAGCCACGGAGGCACGGAATCACCGAGACATTGAAGCTCCGTGTCTTCGTGTCTCCCGACTTCGCCGAGGCTTCGTCGGGCAAGCCGTGGTCCGTCTCAAAATTCAACCTCCAGCCTACCGCGCGTGATCAACCGCATCGGCAGCCGGTGCACTCGTCCTTTCGGACCCTCGAGCAGCACGGCGTTCTCTTCCACACCGCGCAGCCGTCCTTCAAACGCCTTCTGGTTGTCGACCGCTTCGCTGACGACGACTTTGGCGAGGCGACCCGTAAACCGACGGTAATCCTCCGCGCCGCGCAACGGCCGGTCGAGCCCCGGGGACGAGACTTCCAACGTGTAGGTGAATGGCAACGGATCCTCGACGTCGAGAATCGTTCCCATCTCGCGGCTCACCTCCGCGCAGTCCTCGATGCTGACGCTTTCCTCGGGCGTGGCCGCTGGTCCCGGCCGGTCGATGAAGACGCGAATCACCTGGCCGCCAGGCTCGCGACGGCTCACGATGTCCCACACTTCCAACCCGCGCGATCGGGCCACGCGATCCGCAATCGCCCGAACTTGCTCCAACGGCTGCATCGTTTGCAGGCGGACCTGCCCGCCTTTGCCCTCGGGCTTCGGCGCGCCTTCACGTCGGCCCAAATAAAAAAAGTGGGCACGCGCCCACTTGGAGACTTTCTCCGCGTAGTGACCCTTGAGAATATCACACGGAAATAGTTACGGACAACGGCCGTCTTCGCGTCTTACGCTTCGGCGAGCCTCGCTGAGCGGTCCGCCTTGCCAGCGCTGATTTGTCGGGTCGCCAAGCCACCCGACGTGACGGAGGTGGGGCGAGCGAGCAGATCGTACTCGCGGCTGCCTACGATTTCGGCCTGGATGAACGCTCCGGCCGCGAATTCCGAGGGATCGCAATCAGTCAGATAGACCATCGGATCGATATCCGGCGCCTGCCCCTCGAGTCGCGCCCGAAGGACGAGGTCATGCTCCGATGAAGGGCCGTCAACCAGCAGCCGCACCTGCGAACCAACCCGTAAGTGCTGAGCTCTCGAGACGATCCGCTTCTGAAGGCTCATCAGGCGTGACCGCCGCTGACGCTTGAGCTTAGCCGGCACATCGTCCGGCAGACCATGAGCAGAGGTGCCTTCCTCGTGGGAGTACGTAAAGACGCCAACGTGATCGAACCCGACGCTGCTCACGAAGTCCATGAGCTCAGCAAAATCCGCGTCAGTCTCACCAGGGAATCCCGCGATGAACGTCGTGCGCAGGGCGACGTTTGGAACGCGCGCGCGGACGCGATCCAGCAGACGCTCGTAGGTCGCGCGGGTCCCCGGGCGCTTCATCCGCCTCAGGACGGCGTCGGAGGCGTGCTGTAGCGGCAGGTCTACGTAGTTGCAGACCTTGTCGCTCTCCGCCATCGCGTCGAGCACGTCGTCGCCAATGGTCGTCGGATAGAGATAGAGCATTCTGATCCACTCGAGGCCGTAAATGGTGTTGAGCTCGCGCAGGAGACGTGCGAGCGCGCCGCGTTCGCCTCGATCGACGCCGTAGAAGCTCGTGTCCTGCGAGATGAGCAGCAGTTCCTTCACCCCTCGTTCGGCCAGTGCCCGCGCTTCGCGCACGATCGACTCGGCCGGACGGCTGCGGTAGTGGCCGCGGAGGGTCGGGATGATGCAGAAGGCGCACTTGTAGTCGCAGCCTTCGGCAATCTTCACGTAGGCGTAGTGACGTGGCGTCGCCAGGAGACGGGGCGTCTCGGCGTCATAAATGTACGTGGGTAGGGATCGGGGATCAGGGATCTGGGATCGGGGGTTCACTGGTTCCCCATTTGCCCGGAGCAGCGGAATCAGAGTTTTTGATCCCTGATCCCAGATCCCTGATCCCAAGGCGTTGACGATGTCTGGGACCTCGCCCGTGCCCAGGACGGCATCGATCTCTGGAATCTGCGCGCGCAACTCGTCGCGATAACGTTCCGCCATGCATCCGGTGACGACGAGGCGCTGACATTTGCCGTTCTTCTTGAGCTCGGCCATCTCGAGGATCGTGTCGATGGATTCCTGCTTGGCCCTGTCGATGAACGCGCAGGTGTTGACGACCAGCACGTCGGCGTCCGCCGCGTCGCGCGTCAGCTCATGGCCCGCCTGCTGGGCGAGCCCGAGCATCACCTCTGAGTCGACGAGGTTCTTCGGGCAGCCAAGAGAGATCATTCCTATCTTCATTCGTTGCAACTTTCACCGAGACGGGCCACGGAAAGAGCCTCCGTGACCCCGTGTCTCCGTGGCTTGTCTCAGTGTATGACGCTACGGATACAACCGATAGAGCATGCGCGGGTACGGAATGGTCTCGCGCACGTGTTCGAGCTTGCAGATCCACGACACGCATCGTTCGATGCCCATGCCGAAGCCGCCGTGAGGCACGGTGCCATATCGACGCAGATCGAGGTACCACTCGAACGCTTCCTGCGGCAGATCGTGCTCCTTGATGCGTTTCAGGAGGAGATCGAGGTCATCGAGGCGCTGGCCCCCGCCGATGATCTCGCCGTAGCCTTCAGGGGCGAGCACATCAACGCATAACGCCTTGTCGGGCTGCTGCGGATCCGGCTTCATGTAGAACGCCTTCACGCTTGCCGGGTAGTGCGTGACGGCGACCGGCCGATCGAAATGTTCCGAGAGGACCGTTTCGTCGGTTCCACCGAGGTCGGTCCCGTACTCGAACGGTTGTCCCTTTTCGCGCAGGATCGTCGCCGCCTCGTCGTATGTGATCCTCGGAAATGGCGCCGTCACGCGTTCCAGTTTTGAGGTGTCACGCTCGAGGATCTGCAGCTCGGCCTTGCGCGTGTCGAGCACCCGAGCGACGACGCTCGAGATGAGCCCTTCGGCGAGCGTGATGATGTCGTTCAGATCGGCGTACGCCACTTCGGGCTCGACCATCCAGAACTCGGTGAGATGGCGGCGCGTCTTCGACTTCTCTGCGCGGAAAGTCGGCCCGAAGCAGTACACCTTGCCGAGCGCCATCGCGTTGGCTTCGTTGTACAGCTGGCCACTCTGCGTCAGGTATGCCGTCGTGTCCTCGAAGTACTGCACAGGGAACAGCGTCGTCGTTCCCTCGCATGCCGCCGGCGTGAAGATCGGTGTGTCGCACAGGATGAAGCCGCGGCTGTTGAAGAAGTCACGAACCGCGTTGATCACCTCGTGGCGGACGCGGAGGATGGCAGCCTGCCGCTCCGTGCGAATCCACAGATGCCGGCGATCGAGCAGGTAATCGACGCCATGCTCCTTTGGGGTGATCGGGTAGTCGTGCGACTCGCCGTACACCTCGAAGCCGGAGACGTCGATCTCGTAACCGCCCTTGGCGCGCTTGTCGGCCCGGACGGTCCCGGTGACCGAGAGCGACGTCTCCTGGCCGAGATGATCCGCGCGCGTGAACGTATCGTCGCCCACCGCCGCCTTCGACATCACCGCCTGGATGAATCCCGTGCCGTCACGGACGATCAGGAAATGGAGCTTCCCGCTCGACCGGCGGTTGTGCAGCCAGCCATGGAGAGTGACCTCCCGACCGTCGTACGTGGCGATGTCCTGTATGTAAGCCCGCATGAAAATCCCAAAGCCCAAATCCCAAAACCCAAGTCCCAATCGGTCTTGGGAGTTGGGAGCGGGAGGTTGGGAATCGCCTAGAAGGTCACAAACATCTTCTCCAACCGTTCACGCGCGCTCGCAGTTCGTTTCAACACGTCGATCGGATCGCCTGAATTGGCGACCTCGAACATCAGTACGCCGTCGTAACCGATTTTCTGCGTCTCCATCATGGCCGCGTCCCAGTCGATGTGCCCCGTGAAGGGTACGCGATGATCGTCCCGCCTGCCATCATTGTCATGGACGTGCGTGGTCCACAAATGGCCCGCCACCGTTTCGATCGCCTCGCCAAGATCGCCCATCAGGTTCGCGTGGCCGTAGTCGAGACAGACGCCGACGTCGAGCCCCTCGAGTTCATCCTCGATCACGCGGCAGATCGTGGACGCGCTCGAGAGCGCGTTCGGCATCACTTCGAGGGCTACGCGCACATTCACCTCGCTTGCCAGGGAGACGATCTCTTCCACGCTGCGCCGCGCGGCATCCGGCTGGTTGTCACCAGATGGCGTCGTCTGTCCGTTTGGAACGCCAAGGTGCACGACGAGGTATTTGTACGGGACCTTTGCCGCCACCTTCAACGCTGCGTGCGCCTCCGCGACTGCCGCTTTCCGGCGCGTTTCATCCCCAGACGCGATCGAAAACGATCCGACCCACTTGCCGTCCCGGATCGCGTCAACGATGGGCGCGTGCATCGAATGGAACTCGAGGCGCAGATCGGCGAGCCACTCCGCGAGCTCGTCCGTCGCGCGAGGATCCCGATAATCGAAATGCGAACGCGTGGCGAACACCTCGACCGCCTCGAACCCGTGGCCGGCCACGTCGGCAAGCTGTTCGCGGTTCAGCCGCGTTTCATGGAACAGATGGGTGGAGACGCCAAAGCGCTGGTCGGCCAAACCTCGATTCTAACAGGCCTCAACAGGGTGGGGCGGGCCTTTAGACCCGCCCCAGTGCCTATCGCCATTCGTCGAGGTGTTCGGCGAACAGCTCGCGCAGGCGCGCGAAGCGTGGATATCGCAGCAGGTTAGCGCGCGCCGAGTTCAGCGTTCGCGGAATGTACTGGATATACACCGGGTTGTGGCGGGAAGTGGTCTGGAAGCCGAACGTCCCAAGCGCCTTCAGATTGCGCTGCAGTGCCATCAGATCGAAGCGCCGGCGGAACTCCTCCTGGCTGGTCGCCGAGCTGGAGACACCTGGCCGCCCGCTCCGCAGCGCCAGGAAGAAGGCGATCAGCTCGTCGACCTGCGGCTCGGTGAAGTCGACGTACGAATCGCGCAGGAGCGACACCAGGTCGTAGGTGTCTGGGCCCATGCGCGCATCCTGGAAGTCGATGATGTAGAGGCTCCCATCGTGGAGCATCAGGTTTCGGCTGTGATAGTCGCGGTGACACAGCACCCGCGGCTCGGACGACAGCTCTCCGGCAATCGACGCGTATTCCGCCGCCAGCGCCTCACGGGCGGCGGCGCTGATATGCGCGCCGCGATAGGCCTCCAGGAAGTGCTTCGTGAAGAACTGCAGCTCCCACGTCAGCTTCTCAACGTCAAAGGCAATACCGTACGACATGTAGTCGGGCGAGGCGAGCTCGGCTCCCCGCCTCTGCAGCGTCTCGATGAAGGTGACGGCCTGCCGGTACAACGCCGCGTGCTGGGCCGGCGACGCTGCCCCGAGGTGTGCCTGCAGCGTCACGTCGCCAAGGTCCTGCAGCGCGATGATGCCGAGATGATCCGAGTGCCCGAGGATGCGAGGGACCGGCACCGGCATCGCGCCGAACAACCGCGCGACGTTGACGAACGGCAGCGCGGCGAAATCGATCGGTCCCGGATGAACGGCCAGCACCTGCGGCGGTTCGTCGCGTATCAAGACGCGGAAATAGCGGCGGTCGGACGCGTCGCCGGTCAGCGGAACGACCTTGGGGCCTCGGGTGCTCAAGCCCGCTGAGGCGAGGAACGCGTCAATGCGCCTCCGATCGTCGTTGCCGTCAGTACTTCGGCGATTCATTTACAGGGAGCCTACGGCAAGTGCGCCCACGAGTCGCTCACCGCCCGTCAACGCCCCGTTGGCGATGCGAATCGTCGCGTTCTCGCATGACAATCCGGCGGGTACGCGAACGCCGTCGGTGACGATGCAGCGACGAAGCCGTGCATTCGCCTCGACCTGAACATCGTCCCACAGAATGCTGTCCTCGATGCGCGCGTCGCTGGCAATCTGCGTGCGCGCGCCGATGAACCGGGATTCGGGATTCGGGATTCGGGATTCGGAATCCCGAGTCCCGAGAAGCAGGGATGTGCTGAGGTAATCTCCGGGCGTCCCGATGTCGAAGAATTCCGCCGACGTCACGAACGCGCGAACGCTGCCGCGCCGCGCCGCGATGAGCGCGGGATAGCGTTCGGCGACCGACTCGGACGGTACGTTGTCAGGGAGCGACACGAACGCCTCGGCGTCCGCCACCTGCACACCAACGAAGTGGTAAGTCTGCTCAGCGGAGCGGACCTTCGACCCCTCGACGTTGCTTTGGGTCACCCTGCGCCTGTCGAAGGGCGAGGTCGGCGACAGTCGTCTCGTGAATCCGGTCACCGTACCGTCCGACTCCACGACGACCCCGCCATACTTCTCGGGCTCCGCGTTCGGCACCACCGCCATCGTCACGAGCGCGCCGGATTGCCGGTGATCCGCGGCGAGCGCCCCGACGTCGACGTTCGTGAGCGTGTCTCCGTTCACGATCAGAAACGGTGAGGCGGCGAGCAATGGAAGCGCGCGGCGCGGACCGCCGGCCGAGCCGAGCACCGGAACTTCCCACGAGTAGCGAACCCGCACGCCGTCGGCGCCGTCGCCGAGGATGCCAGTGATGGTGTGTGCCAGGTGGTGAAGGTTGAGCACCGCGTCGGTGACGCCGCCCGCGGCGAGCCGGCGCAGGATGTGCCGTATCAGCGGATCGCCGGCGACGGGAAGAGCCGCCTTGGCGCGAACCAGAGAGAGCGGACGGAGGCGGGTAGCCAGACCCGCGGTCAGCACGAGCGCCGGAATCATTCCGCGCTGAACACCATGTTCGGGCCGGTCAGACCGAACTCCTCGCGATGCTTGATGAAGAGCCCGCGATAGGAGTCGAGAACGAAATCGCTCGGCGAACGCCCGAGCGCCACCGTCATCGCGAGGATGCCCTGCTCGCCCCCTTCGATTTCGATGAACGTGCCGACTGGCGTCTCGTCGATCGCAATCGTCACGTCTTCGGCCGCGTATTCCTCTCGGTACTTCTCGTAGCGAAACCACACGTGGAGCCCGAGCTCTTCGAGCACGCGTTGTACCACCTCGCCATCGCCGATCACCGTTTCGTACTCGTCGCGGATCTTCATCGAGCCCGGGAGGACCGGGCCCTTGAACGTCAGCAGGCTCTTGCCTGATTCTGCCCGGATACGCAGAACGCAGCGCCGCCGGCGGAGCGATTCATCTTCGGTGTCGAGCAGCGCGTCTTCCTGAAGACGGCGAGAGCGGAGCGGCGTGGCGCCGGCCGACTTGATTGCGGATCGTGCTTCATCTGGGGTGGCGAACCGGAGTTTGACTTCGCGCTCGATCATCAACGTCACGTCGGCCTCCCGCGAGGCGTAGTTTGTATCACAAAAAAGAAAGGCCGACCTGATGAAGGTCGGCCTGTGCGAATGCAGGGGAGGGCGGGTCTTCAGACCCGCCCTCCTTCGCTATTCCTTGGTGACGACGACCGCGGTGTCCTGCCCGTTGCGCACGACCCGCAGAATCGCCGTGCCGCCGGACGGGATCCGGCCCAGCTCGCGGCTCGCGTCCGCGACGTTGCCAATCGGCGCGCGTCCGACGCGCGTGATGAGGTCGCCGGCCATGATTCCCGCGCGCGCCGCAGGGCTGCCAGGCTCGACGTCCACGACGACCGCGCCCTTTGCCGCGTCATCGAGACGCAGCCGACGCTGCACGTCGGGTGTGATGTTGCTCAACGACATGCCGAACCCGCTGCTCGCTTCCTGCTGCGGCTCGGCGCCGCCGCGGCCGCCGGTGTTGCGGGCTGCCTGCTCCGCATCGAGGTCGAGCTCGCCGACCCTGACGTTCAGCGTCCTCTCTTCCTTGTCTCTGATCACCTTCACCGGGACAGTGGTATTCGGCGTGGTGGAGACGACCATCGCTACCAGCGAGTCGCGGTCCTTCACCGGCTTGCTGTTGAACTGGACGATCACGTCGCCAGGTTCGAGACCGGCCTTCGCCGCCGGTCCGCCGGGCGCAACCGAGGCCACCAGCGCGCCCTGGCGGCTCTTCATGCCGAACGTTTCAAGAGCGTTCTGCGGGATGACCCCGATCGACACCCCAATCATGCCGCGCGTGATCTTTCCACCACGCAGCTGCGGGAGCAGCTCGCGCACCGTGTTGATTGGAATCGCGAAGCCGATGCCGATGTTGCCCGCCTGCCGCGCATCCGTGTAGATCGCCGAATTGATGCCGATGACTTCGCCCCGGATGTTCAGGAGCGGTCCGCCGGAGTTGCCTGGATTGATGGCCGCGTCGGTCTGCAGCACCTGCGTGCTCCGGCCTTCAGTGGTCGGGAACGGACGCTCGAGGGCGCTGATGACGCCAACGCTGACGGTGTGCGCCAGGCCGAACGGATTCCCGATCGCCATGACCCAGTCACCGGGCTGCATCTGGCTGGAGTCGCCGAACTTGATTTCCGGCAACGCATGATTCGGCTTCTCCGTCAGCTCGATCAGGGCGCTGTCGGTGAGCGGATCGCGTCCGATGACGCGAGCGGCGTATTCCTGGTCGGCCTCTTCGCCGAAAAGCGAGACCTCAATCTTGGTCGCGCCTTCGACAACGTGGTTGTTGGTCAGGATGAAGCCGGCCTTGTCGATGATGAAGCCGGTACCGGCCGCCTGCACGACCTGCTCGCGCGGCCGCTGCCGCTGAGGCGCCTGATCGCCCTGACCGAAGAACCGGTCGAAGAGATCGCCGGGCTGACCGCCGCCGCCGCCAAAAAATTCCGTGAGATCCTGCGTGCGCTGCCGCGACTCGGTCCGGATGTTCACGACGGCCGGTGTCACGGCCTTCGCGACGTCGCGGAACGTGGTGGCGGTGATCCCGCCCGTGATCGGTGCGCTGTTGTACGGCGGAGCCGCCATCGTCTGGGCGGACGACTCGGGAGACAGGTCAAGGCGTGACGCGATGACCATCCCGACCGCAAGCGACGCAATCGCGATCAGCAATGCATAAAACAGTGTGGTTTTGCGATTCGACATTTCTAAATCCTCGTTGACCAGTCTCTGACGCGATTCTATCGTGCTGGTCTCTCAAGACTTTACGAATTGATGTTTGACGAAATTGTGAAAACTTGCGTGCGTATGCCTCAGGTTCCCAAGGTCACCAGTTCCATCTGCCGCGGCCCGGTCACGATCGCGTCCCGATCACCGCGAAAGACGTTGATTTCCGTACGTACCCCGAAGGTGTCGAAATACAGGCCGGGCTCAACCGTGAATCCTGCGCCCGGGAGAATCCGCCGATCGTCGTGCGTCTCGTAGTCATCCATGTGCACGCCATTTCCGTGCACGCTCTCGCCAAGGCTGTGGCCGGTACGGTGCAGGATGTGGTCGCCGTAGCCCGACCGCTCGAGCACGTTCCGCGCGGCGCGATCAACCTCCCAGCCGTGCAGCTCACGACCGGTCGTCGCGGCTTCCTTCACGAGCGCGACAGCGGCGTCCCGCGCGCGCACAATCGCGTCGAATGCCTGCGCCGGCTCGTCAGGAACACAAGCCCCTGTAAATCCGACCCACGTAATGTCAGCAAACACCGCGCCCGGCTCTGCGATCTTGCCCCAGAGGTCGAGCAGCAGCACTTGGTCCGCGGAGATCCCCGCGGCGCGATCGGCCGACGGCAGATAGTGCGGGTCCCCGGCGTTCGCGGCCACAGCCACGACGGGAGCCGAATCGGTCACGAGCCCTTCTTGTTCGAACCAGTGCACCATCTGCTGCTGCAGGTCGTATTCAGTGATCCGTTCGCTGCGGCTGACCGCGCGGCGCGCTGCCTCGAACGCGCGATCCTTGATCCGATAGAGCGCCTCGGACGCGCGCTGATGCGTGGTGAGCTGCGCCGGTGACCAGGCCGCCTCAAACCGCTGCACGAGATCGCCCGACGAGACGATGTCAACGCCGCGCAACCTGATCATTTCCGCCGTCCCCGCGTCGATGCGGGACAGATACGGAATCGCGCAATCTCGCGAGTACTCCATCGCCACGCGACGGACGCCCTTCAACAACCCTGTCAGGCCTGCGTCGAGCTGATCCCGGCCGGCGTAAATCGTCTTGTCGCCGGGCAGCGCATCCAGGTTGTGCTTCTCGATCGCATGGACCAGCGCGCGCGGTGCACCGGACGATGGAATCAGGTAGTACCACCGCCGTGTGGTCATGTGCGCGCCGTTTGACAGTCCCGCCAGCCGCGCCGCGATCGGGTTCGAGCCGTGGAAATCGTAAAGAAGCCAGCCGTCCAGGCCCTCCGCACGCAGGGTTTCCTGGATCGCGGCCACGTCGAGTGGCATGACGTCTGAGTATACGGCGGTGGCTATGCTCAAAATCCCAAACCCCAGATCCCAATCACCAAATCCTAACCTGTACCCTCACTTCCAACGCCGCAGCCCTTTGGGATTTGGAGCGTGGGATTTGGGATTTGGGATTTCCCTTTTGTTATCGGTATGACGCGGTATTCCGTTCAATGGTTTGGGGGCCATAATGGCGCTATGTTTCGCAGGATTTCGTGTTCCCTGATGGGTGCGGCGCTCCTGGCGCCTTCACTGCTGGCGTTGCAGGGGCCGCCGCCCGCTCCGTTGCCGGACCCGGGCACTGAAGCCGTGCCGCAGGCGGCCCAGCCGCCGCTCACGTTCCGTGTCGAAGCGAACTTCGTCGAGGTCGACGCGTTCGTCAGCGACACGACAGGCAACCCGGTCACGGATCTGCGCGCCACCGATTTCCAGTTGTTCGAGGACGGCAAGCCGCAGAAGGTGAGCGCGTTCTCCTATGTGAACATCCCGGTTGCCCGTCCGGAGCGTCCGCTGTTCTCCGCCGCTGCAATCGAGCCCGATGTGCAGACCAATATCGGGATCGATGGACGCATTTACTTGTTCGTTCTCGACGATCTGCACGTCGATCCCACCCGCGCCTTCCGCGTCAGGGAGTCGCTGCATCGCTTTTTCGAGCGGAACTTCGGTGTCAACGATCTCGCCGCGGTCGTGTTCACCGGCGGACGTACGGCGGACGCACAGGATTTCACGAACAGTCCGCGGCTCCTGCTCGCGGCCGTGGACAAGTTCAGCGGGAACAAACTGCGATCGGCAACACTCGAACGCCTCAACGAGTTCAACCGTCTGCAGAGCGGCGGTCTGCGCCGGTCCGGAAGCCCGATCGATGATCCGGCCGCGATGGAGCGCGGTCGAAACGCGCGTAATACCATGCAGTCGCTGCAGAAGCTGTCGGACTTCATGGCAGGCGTGCACGGCCGTCGCAAGGCGATGGTTCTGATCAGCGAAGGCATCGATTACGACATCTACAACCTGTTCGACAACAACTCGCTCGGGTCCGACATCGTGGACGCCACGCGAGACGCGATTGCCGCCGCTACGCGGGCCAATGTCAGCATCTATGCGGTTGACCCACGCGGCCTCGCCGCGCCAGGCGCGGAACTGATCGAAACATCAAGTGTCGCCGTCGACGATCCGAGTTTCGGCGTGGGTATTTCATCGTCGCTCGACGAGCTGCGCCGCTCGCAAGACAGCCTGCGGTCGCTGGCCGAGGAAACCGGCGGCTTTGCGGTCACCAACCAGAATGACTTCAGTAACGCGTTCGATCGCCTGGTCCGCGACAACAGCAGTTACTACATGCTCGGCTACTACCCCGCGAACGACAGGCGGGATGGGAAGTTCCGCAAGATCGAGGTCCGCTTGACGCGGCCCGGCCTCATGGTAAGGGCGCGGCGAGGTTACGTCGCGCCGCGCGGACGCGCTGCGGCACCGGCTGCCCGAGTTGCCGGCGATCCGCGCGAGGATGCGCTCAAATCAGCGGTTGAAAGTCCGCTGGCGATGAGTGGCATTCCGATGCGGCTCTTCGCGGCGCCTTATAAGGGCACGCCGCCGAACGCGGCCGTGGCCATCGCGGTGGAGCTTGGCGTCGGCGGCTTCAAGTTCGTGCAGGAGAACCGCACCTTCAATGACAAGCTCGATGTCGTCGTGAGGGTCATCGACAGCGACGCGAAGGTGCGCGTGAACGAGAAGGCGACGCTCGACCTGACGTTGCTGCCGGATACGTACGCCCGCGCGCAGGCGCGCGGCTTCCGCGTCACGTC
>Ga0209726_10006054_pt1 | contig 14287 bp, 13 predicted proteins | sample Subgrocontami54m_FD_187453 | JGI IMG/M metagenome (GOLD analysis project Ga0209726, IMG submission 187453) | Subsurface groundwater microbial communities from S. Glens Falls, New York, USA - GMW46 contaminated, 5.4 m (SPAdes) (version 3) | ecosystem: Environmental > Aquatic > Deep subsurface >... | reverse complement strand
ATCCAGCGCTGCTCGTGCCTCATTCGATGCACGGGTGCTTGCGACGAGCACGGCATCCTGCAGGCAGCAGAGCGTGAGCGCATGCCCCTGATCCGCCAGGGAACCGGCGAGGGCAAGTGCCCGCTGCCCGGCTGGGGTTTCCGGCGAGCTGCTCAGGGCCAGGAGGATGGCGGCCACGGGATCCTCAGAAGAGCAGTGTCTTGTCGCAGCCGGCCATAGCGGAGGCGATCTCGCCAGCCGCCGCCGGATGCACGCCGGGAAGCAGCTCGCCGGCCGACAGCCCGCGCGCATCGAGGGAGTCCTGGTCCACGAGCACCCGCACTCGCTCCTCGCCCGTTTCCAGGATCCCGCCGAGCGCCTCCGACAGCGAGAGCCACCCGCCGGGGAGCGGCGCCTGTCCCGGCAGCGCCGTGTAGACGCCATCTCCCATGAAGGCGAGCACGACCTCCCAGCCCTTCCCGAGCGCCCCCCCGGCATGGCGGATCGCCTCCGCAGGCTGGAGCGAGCCATACGGGGCATGATCGAGCACGAGGCACAGGAGCCGCGGCACGAGGCGCGCCCTATCGCCCGAAGGTGAGCACGGCGTGGCTCTCCCCAAGAAGCGCCATGAGGCGCGAGAGACTTCCGATCGTCGCCCCCGCCAGCAGATCCTCCTCGGCGATTCCCCTGAATCGCAGGCAGGACCCTCAGAGGTGGACGTCGCCCCCGCGGGAGAGAAAGGCGGCGGCGGCCGCGCCCACGTCGAAGACGCCGGCGGTCTTCTGCTCTTTCACGAAGCCGGAGACCCCATCGCCGGTGGCGAAGATGGTCGCCCGGTGGCCGGCCCCCAGCGCCGCGCTCGCGAGCGTCAGCGCGCTGGATGCGGCCTGGCCCGAGTAGGGGCCGGCGGCCAGGACGAACGTCAGGAGGCGTTGCATCCCGTCACCTTGCCTTCCGGCTCCGCCGGGCTCCGGCGCCGGCCGCCCGGACGAGCCGCCGGCCCTCGGTGATCTGCTCGAAGAGCACCTCGCGCATGATGTCGAAGGCGCGGAGGATCTTCGGGTTGGCGATCCGGTAGTGGATGGTGGCGCCCTCCCGCCGGGTGAGAACGACGCCGCGCTGGCGGAGGATGGCCAAGTGCTGGGAGAGGTTCGACATGCTGGTCCCCACGCGCCGGGCCAGGTCCGCCACGGCGATTTCTTGCTCCCTGAGCGCGTTGAGGACCTTCAGCCGCGTGGGATTCGCCAGGATCTGGCAGACGCTCGCGTGCAGCACGTAGATCTGATCGTCCGTGGAGGTCATAGATTCCTCAATTCCGTAGTAAAGGATATTCGAAAGTTAGAAGCAAGCGAAAAGTTTCGGACGCCAACGGGCACCCGAGACGTCGGCCCCCCAGCGGGAGAGCGCCTAAGTAACGCGGAAGGTCAAACGGGCGTCTCGAAACGGGCGGAGGGACCCGTCCATCGGAGGTCCCGCCGGGCTCAGGGCGGTAGTACACGATCTCGGCGTGAACTGAACAGGCCCCGCGCGGTGTCAGCCCGCCAGCATGTCGCGGATCGCCGCGGCGATCTCCGTCGGGCCGGGCAGCACCGCGGCCTCGAGCGGCGGCGAGAAGGGCACCGGCACGCCGGGATTGCCGAGGCGGCGCGGGGCTGTCCGGAGCGCCCCGAAGGCGCGTTCCGTCACCAGCGCGATGACCTCGGCCTGGATGCCGCACGTGAGATAGGCCTCGTCCACCACGAGCAGGCGACCCGTCTTCCGCACCGAGTCGACGATGGTCTCGCCGTCCAGCGGCACGAGCGTGCGCGGGTCGACGACCTCGACGGAGACGCCTTCCGCCGCCAGCGCCTCGGCCGCGGCCAGCGCGTGGTGCAGCATGATGAGAGACGCCACGACCGTGACGTCAGTGCCTTCCCGCCGCACCGCCGCGCGGCCGAAGGGGATCAGGTAGCCGGGGCGCCTGAACTCGGGCGGCACCGGCCAGCGCGTGCGGTAGAGCATCTTGTGCTCGAAGAAGAGCACGGGGTTGTCGTCGCGGATGGCCGACAGCATCAGGCCCTTGGCGTCCGCGGAGGTCGCCGGCAGCGCGACCTTGATCCCCGGGACGTGGGCGAACCACGAGTAGAGCGCCTGGGAATGCTGCGACCCCGCGCCCTGGCCGCCGCCGCACGGCAGCCGGATGACGAGCGGGACCTTGACCTGTCCGCCGGTGAGGTAGCGCAGCATGGCGGCCTGATGGGTGAGCTGGTCGACGGCGACGGAGAGGAAGTCGCCGAACTGGAACTCGACGATGGGGCGCATGCCCCCGATCGCGGCGCCCACCGCCGCGCCCACGACGGCCACCTCCGAGCAGGGCGTGTCGCGGACCCGCTCGGTGCCGAACTCGGCGGCGAGGCCGGTGGTGACGCCGTAGGGCGGGGCGCCCGCGATGTCCTCGCCCATCTGGAAGACCGTCGGGTCGCGCCGCATCTCCTCGCGCATGGCCTCGTTGATCGCGCCGCGGAAGCTCGGCCACTCACGTTCCTCGGGGCGCACCGGGCCGCCCGATCTGAACAGCCGCCGGTCGAACGCGCTCACATGCGCCTCATGCCCAGAGATCCTCGAAGGCCTCGCGGGGATCGGGGAACGGGCTCTGCCGCGCGAACTCGACGGCGGCCGCGGTCTCGCGGTCGGCCTCGGCCTCCATCCCCGCGTACGCCTCCGCGGTGAGGAGCCCCTCGGCCAGCAGTCGCGCGCGGAAGCGCGCGATCGGGCACTGCTCCCACGCCGCCGCGATCTCCTCCGGGGCGCGATAGGCCTGCGGATCGTGGGCGAGGTGGCCGCCGAGACGGACCGTCCGCGCCTCGACAAGCGTCGCGCCCCCGCCCGCGCGCGCCCGGGCCACGGCCGCCGCGACGGCGTCGCGCACGGCGAGCGGATCGTTGCCGTCAACCACGACGCCGGGCAGGCCGTACCCCGTGGCACGGATGGCAATCGATTCCGCCTTCACGGCGGCGGCCACGGGCTGCGTGATGCAGTAGCCGTTGTTCTCGCAGAGGAGAATGAGCGGCAGCGTCCACATGGCGGCCAGGTTGGCGCTCTCGTGGACCGCGCCCTCGTTGGACGCCCCGTCGCCGAAGAAGGCCACGCTCACGCGATCGGTGCCCCGGAGCTTCTGCGCCAGCGCCATCCCGGCCGCCACCGGCACCTGGGCGGCGACGATGCCCCCCATGCCGATGACGCCGCGGCTCACGTCGGTCACGTGGTAGGACTTGCCCTTGTTGTAGCCGGTGCGCCGGCAGTAGAGCTCGGCCATGATCCGCTTCGGGTCGAGCCCCCGGGCGACCTGGGGCGCCTGGCCGCGATGGGTGGTGAACACGTAATCGCCCGGCTCGAGCGCCGCGCACGCGCCGGCGGACACGGCCTCCTGCCCCGTGGAGAGCGCCGGCGGGATGCCGCCGATCTCCTCGCGGAAGTACGCCTCCGCCCACGCCGTCTCCAGGCGGCGGATCAGGAGCATCGTCCGCAGCAGCCCGAGTGTCTCCTCCGCGCTCAACCGGTCAGGGTTCAATCCGGCGCACCTCCGAGGGCTCTCCGGTGGAGCCCTTGTCGAGACCGGCGGCCTTGAGGAGCGGGCTGTCGGCGCCGGCGCCGAACATGGCGGGGCCCCGCGCCAAGAGCCCCCCGTCCACCACGATCGTTTCGCCGGTGATGAAGCCTGCGTCCGATGACGCCAGGAAGAGCGCGACACCGGCGATGTCTGCCGGACGGCCGGCGTCCGGCCAGGGCAGCTTCTCGAGGATCACCCGCTCGGCAGCGGCCACGTTGCCCTTGTGGAACAGGTCGGTCAGCAGCGGGCCTGGGGCGATGGCGTTGACGCGGATCCGGTGCGGCGCCAGCTCGACGGCCACGCTCCGCGTCAGGTTGATGACCGCCGCCTTCGCGGCCGAGTAGCAGTGCGCCCCGCCGCCGCCCGTGAAGCCGGCGATCGAGGCGGTCGAGATGATCGAGCCGCCCTGCCCCTGCGCCTTCATGGCGCGCGCGCCGTGCTTCATGCCCAGGAAGACGCCCCGGAGCAGCACGGCCAGCGTGTAGTCCCACTCATCGACCCGCGTCTCGGTGATCGGACCGAAGGCGCCGCCGATCCCGGCGTTGTTGAAGACGCAGTCCAGGCGCCCGAACGCATCGACCGCGCACCGGACCATCGCCTCGACGTCCCCCTCGCGGGCGACGTCGGTCCTCACGAAGCGGATGGCATCCCGCTGTCCCTTCTCCGCCGCGACCTTCAGCACGGCCTCGGCACCGGGCACGTTCAGGTCGGCCACGACCACGCGCGCGCCCTCGTCGAGGAAGCGCAGCACGGTGTCGCGGCCGATGCCGTTGGCACCCCCGGTGATCACCGCGACCCTGCCGTCGAGTCTTCCCATTTTCGACGACGGTATCATAGCCGCTCGGGCGGGGACGAGGAACGGCCTGGCTCCCCGCGGAATTCCCGGGCGGGCGGCACCGGCACGGTCGAGCCTGTGGTAGCGTAGGGACACTTTATGAGTCCGCCCATGCTCCTCGCCGGCCGGGTGGCGCTGGTCACCGGTGCCGCCCGCGGAATCGGGCGCGTTACCGCGCTTGTGCTCGCCGAGGAAGGCGCGGACGTGGCGGTGGCCGACGTGCTGAGCGAGGTCGAGGCCGTCGCGGCCGAGGTGCGGGCGCGCGGCCGCCGCGCCGCCGTCGCGGTCTTCGACATCGCGGATGACGAGGCGGTGCGCGCCGGGGTCGCGCGGCTGCGCGAGGCCCTGGGCCCTCCCGGCATCCTCGTCAACAATGCCGGCATCGTCGCCAATGTCGCGCCGGTCGCGCGGATGACCGCGGCCGCGTGGCACCGGGAGGTGGACGTGAATCTCTCCGGCGCCTTTCACATGATCCAGGCGACGATCGGTGACATGGTGGCATCCGGCTGGGGGCGTATCGTCAACGTGTCCTCGATCGGGGGCACGGGCGGGCTCCACCATCAGGCGGCCTATGCCGCCAGCAAGGCAGGGCTTCTCGGCCTCACCAAGACGGTGGCGCTCGAGCATGGCCGCCACGGCGTCACCTGCAATGCCGTGCTGCCCGGGCTCATCGCCACCGAGAACGTCAGCGCCATGCCCGCCGAGATCCGCGAAGCGGCGGCGAGTGCCGCGCCCGCACGACGGCTGGGAGAGCCCGCCGAGGTCGCCTATCTCATCGCGTTCCTCGCCTCTGACCGCGCCGGCTTCATCAACGGCGCGGAGATTCCCATCGACGGGGGACTGCTGCTCAACACGCTCTCGCTCGCCAGCCGGCGCGAGGTGCGCGACGCGCGCGACATGGGGGGGACGCCGTGAGCGACGCCGCCGGCGTCCCCGCGCCCCCCAGCGCGCCCCAAGGCCGCGAGACCGACTCCGGCCTCCCGCTGCGGCCAGTCTACGGACCCGCCGACGCTCCCGCCGGGGAGTACGCGGAGCGCCTCGGCGACCCCGGGGCGTACCCCTTTACGCGAGGGCGGCGCCCGGCCGGGGCGGACGGCGGCTGGATTCAGCGCGAGCTGTCCGGTGAAGGCGACTCGGGGCGCTCCAATGACCAGTTCCGCTACCTCATCGCCCACGGCGCCACCGGCCTCGATGTCATCGGCGACACGCCGACCATGGCGTGGATGGATCCCGACCACCCCGTGGCGGCGCCGGCCGTCGGCACCCAGGGCGTGTCGCTGTGCTGCCTCCAGGACTGGCTCGATCTCTACGACGGCCTGCCGCTCGATCGGCTCACGCTCTCGCATTCCGTTCCCGCGGCGTTCGCGGTGGCCGGCCTTTACCTCACCGCCCGGCGGCGCGGCGTGGACCCCGCCCTCCTGCGCGGCTCCGTCGTGCAGGCGCCCTTCTACTGCGAGGACTGCGGCTACGCCACGCACATGCCGTTCGAGCTGCGCGTGCGCCTCGCCGTCGACTCCATCGAGTTCGCCAGCCGCGCCATGCCCCGTTTCCATGCCTTCCTCGAGGACACCTACTACATCAGCGACGGAGGGCTCGACGCCGTCGAAGAGATGGCGCTCGGCTTCGTCGAGATCCGTCATCTCGTGCGGGAGCTGGTCCGCCGCCAGGTTCCGGTCGACCGCTTCGCCCCGCGCATTGCCATCCTCGTCAACTTCCGCATGGACTTTTTCGAGGAGATCGCAAAGATCCGCGCCGCCCGCCGGCTGTACGCGCGGATGATGCGGGAGGAGTTCGGGGCGGCCGACCCGCGCGCGTGGGCCGTGAACATCGCCGCGCACACCTCGGGGCTCACGCTCACCGCCCAGCAACCGGTCAACAACGTGGTGCGCGGCGCCACCCAGGCGCTCGGACTGGTCCTCGCGGGCGTGCAGGGGATCGAGGTCTCCACGTTCGACGAGGCCTTCCGGACGCCGAGCCCGGAGGCGCATCTGGTCGCCCTCCGCACCCAGCAGGTGATCGCGCTGGAGACCGGGGTCACGCGCGTGGCCGACCCGCTCGGCGGCTCGTGGTACCTGGAATCGCTCACCGCCCAGCTCGAGCACCGCATGCGCGAGATGATCGAGCGCATCGAGGCCATGGGTCCGCCCGAAGGGCTCTGCGACGGCAAGTGGTTCCGCGCCCTGTTCCTCGACGCCATGGAGCGGCGGGCGCATCAGTTGAACGCCGGGCGCCTCGTCCAGGTGGGCGTGAACGCCCAGCAGATGCCCGAGGCCGAGGACACGCTCCTGCGGGACGTCACCGAGCGGAAGATCGCCCCGGCCGCGCCGCGTATCGAGCGGCTGCGCGCGCTCAGGCGCGAGCGGGACGCGGGCCTGGTGGCGACCGCTCTCCGCGCCGTGTGCGGGGCGGCGGAGGACCGCACCACCCACCTGATGCCGCCGCTCATCGCCGCGACCGAGGCGGGCGCCACCATCGGCGAGATGGCGGGCGCCCTCCGCGCGGGCTACGGCCGGCCGCCCGATCCATTCGGGCTGGTGTCGCTGCCGTGGTGAGCGTCGGCCGCATCCTCATCGGCACGCTCGGCCTCGACCAGCACGAGGTAGGCGCGGTGACGGTGGCGCGCCTGCTGCGGGATGCGGGCTTCGAGGTGGTCTACACCGGCCGCTTCAACCTGCCGCCGGGCCTCGTCAAGACGGCGGGGGAGGAGAGCGTCGACGTGATCGGGCTGTCGTGCCACTCGTGGGAGTACCTCCATTACACAGACGAGCTGCTCGCGGGCCTCGCTGCGGCCGGCCTCGCCATTCCCGTCGTGCTCGGCGGCTCGGTGATCACCGCCGCCGACCGGGCGACGCTCCTGGCCAAGGGGGTGGCGGCGGCGTTCGGCCCGGGCGCCCTGCCGGAGGACATGATCGCGACCATGCGACGCCTCGTATCGGCCGGCGTCGCTCCACCGCCCTGACGGGAGACCCGCATGGACTTCGAGACCATCCTCTACGACACCGACGGCCCCATCGCGTTCATCACCCTCAACCGGCCGGAGCGGCTCAACACCATCGTGCCGCCCATGCCCGACGAGTTCGAGGCCGCCATCCACGCCGCGGCGGCTGATCCCGACGTGAAGGTCGTCGTCGTCCAGGGCGCCGGGCGCGCCTTCTGCGCAGGCTACGACTTCAGCGGGGGCTTCCGCCACTGGGACTCGCAGATCAGCACCGACGGCCGGTGGGACCCCGGCAAGGACTTCGTCTTCGCCGCCTTCCCGCAGTTCGCGCCCACCCAGAAGTTCATGAGCATGTGGCGCTGTCCCAAGCCCGTGATCGCGCAAGTGCACGGCTGGTGCGTGGGGGGCGGCTCCGACACCGCGCTCTGCGCCGACCTCGTGATCGCCAGCGAGGACGCGCGCATCGGCACACCGTACGCCCGCATGTGGGGATGCTACCTGTCCGGCATGTGGCTGTACCGCCTGGGCCTCACCCGCGCCAAGGAGTACGCGCTGACCGGGAAGCCCCTGTCCGGCAAGGCGGCGGCCGAGATCGGCCTGATCAACACGGCCGTGCCGTTCGCCCGGCTCCAGGAGGAAGTGCGGCGCACCGCGCTACAGCTCGCCTCGATTCCGCTGTCGCAGCTCTCGGCCATGAAGCTCATCGTGAACCACGCGTGGGAGCAGATGGGCCTCTCCAGCACCCAGACCCTCGGCCCCATCCTCGACGGTCTCATGCGCAACACGCCGGACGCTCTTCGGTTCATCGAGCTCGCCGCGCGCGAGGGGGTCGGCGCGGTCATCGCCGAGCGGGACGGACCGTTCGCCGACTACAGTCAGGGGCCCCCGGAAGAGCAACCCGATCCCACGCACGTGATTCATCCCCCGCGCCGCTGAGGGCTCTGCCGCTACCTCCTCCGCCCCCCGCTCGCCCAGGACCACCTCCGCCTCCGCGCCGATGGACGCCTCCTCGTCACGCTGAAGACGGTGTGGGAGTCAGCGACATAATGCCCCACCTCGCTATGTCATTGAATTGTTGAAGGTCAGCTGGTTCGCCGTTGCCGTTCGCGGAAGAGGCTGCCCGCGGCGGACGGCGTCGACGGCGTGGCGCACGACCTCCGTCTCCAGATCGTCCACGCGAATCGACCACGGCGCATACCGCACGGGTTGGGTTGCTGGCAGCGATCCCCGCTTGACCATGTGCCGAACCGCAGACTTGGTCATGCCGAGCCGCGTCGCGGCTTCATCGAGGGTCAGGAGCTTGGGGTGGTCGGCCGCAGGATCGAACACGGGGATCCCATGATTGTTCCGCAGGGCCGTCACCCGGCCCTGGATCCAGCTGTTGCCGGCCCCCGTGCGGTAGCCGAGCCGATTGAGCACGCGCGCAATCTCAGCGTCCGGCAGGCGGCGCGCGAGCGCCCGCGCGACGTCCACGACCGCCTGGTCGGTGCACCATCGGTGCTGGCCGGTGCGATTGCGCGACACGACGAGCCGTGTGTGCGTGCCGCCCTTCCAGTGCATGATCAGCTCGACCTGAGGGCTCGGCTCCGGCACGGAGGTGGCGATGATCTCCTCCACGAGCAGCCGGACGATGCGCGTCTTCGTGCGCGCATCCGTCGCCGCGTGCGTCCAGACCCGAGGAAACTCTTCCGCGAGCGCGAGCAGCGTGGCCCGGTCCGGCGCGGGGTGGTGCGCACTCGCCGCGCTGACCGTGCTGAGCCGCTGCTCGAGGTCGCGCACCCGTTCGAGGGCCGCATTCCAGCGCTCCTCCAGTGTCCCGGCCACCAGGCGATGCTCCGGCTCCACCGCGTCATACTGTCGCCGAGCCCGCCCGGCCTCGTAGCGCGCATCCTGCAGCTCGAGCTCGAGCGCCCGCCAGGCGCCCGCGTGGGCCGCTGTCCCCGCGGTGGCCGTCGCGAGCGCCGCCTCGATCGCGCCCGGAGCCAGGACGCGGAGGATCTCACGTTCGATCGCCTCGTCGATCCGCCAGCCCCCGAACCCCTTACAGCGCGACCCTCCGTGGTTGCTCGCCGCCCCCGTGCAGTGGTACCGCGGCACGGTGCTCGGGGACCCGCTGTAGGTAACGTGCAGCCGTCGCCCGCAGTGGCCACAGCGCAGGAGCCCGGCCACCAGACTGGATCCTTCGCGTGCGGGCCCTCGCGTCATGCCTCCCGTCCGCTGCGCGTTGTCCGCGATGCGCTGTTGGTTGCGCTCGTACACCTCCCACGCCATATACGGCTCGTGATGATCGCGGAACAGCGCAATCCACTCCTCCCGCTGCCGCCGGTAGCCCCGGCTCTTGCGGGGCACGCCGTCGACGACGGTCGTGCGGGTCGTCGTGCGGCCGAACGCATAGGCCCCCGCATAGGCGGGATTGCGCAGGATGTTGAGGACCGTGTTGTAGACGGGGACCCGCCACGTCAGCCGCGCCCCCGACGCTGGATCACGGTCGTTGGCGGGCAGGGCGATCCCCGCGGAGCGGAACCACCGGAGGGTCCGGTGGACGCTGCCGAGCTCGATGAACTTCTCGAAGACCAGCCCGACGGCGTGCTGGACGCGCCCGTCGGGATGCTTCTCTACCCGGCCCTCGCGCGTCCGCACGTAGCCGGCGGGGAGCCCGATGATGAGCTCGCCCCGGCGCGCCGTGGCCAGGAGGGCTTCCCAGGCCCGCTGGCGGAGCCAGCCCAGCTCGGCCTCACTCATCGTGCCCTTGAGCCCGAGCAGCAGCCGGTCGTTGAGGTGCCGAGGGTCGTAGACGCCCTCGGCATCGATGATCAGCGTCCCCATCAGCCCGCACAGATCCAGCAGCTGGTACCAGTCGCGGTTGTTCCGCGCCAGGCGCGAGACCTCCAGGGCCAGGACGGCGCCGGCCCGCCCCAGACTCACTTCGGCCACCAGGCGCTGGAAGCCGGGGCGCCCGGCCGCCGTCGCTCCGGACTTGCCCAGATCCTCATCGATCACGACCACGTCCGTCCAGCCCAAGCCCCGTGCGTACTCGGCTAACCCATACTGGCGGCGCCGGCTCTCCTGATGATCGCGCACCTGCGCCAGCGTGGATTGCCGGACGTACACCAAGGCCGTGCGCCCCACATGCTCGGGCCGAATCTTCTCGCTACTCATCGGTCCGGGCCTCGGCCCGCGGTGTCGCGGCGCGCTCGAGCAGTGCCCGCAGCTCGGTGACCAGGGGCGCGCGCACCTCGGCCGGCAGATGGGTCCACCGCATCGTGTCCGTCCACTCCAGGGACAGCTGTTGTTCGGGGGGTCGCGTCCGTCGTGGCATCGGGTCGAGCCTCCTCATGTGTGAGAGTGGTCTCGGGTCCGATTGTCCGGTGGACGGGCGGTCGAGCGCGCAGAAAGGCGCCGAGCTCTGTCAACGCATCGGCGGAGACCTCAGGCTGGTCGACCAGATCGAAGCGACCACAGCAGTCGGGCGACGTCATCCACTCCGGCACGAGGCCCCAGGTTCCGTCCGGCAACAGGCACGAGTAGGCTCGGCCACCCGCGGGCAGGTGCTGCTGCCCCTTGACGCTCAGGCTCTGCCCGACGAGCGGATGCCAGCGGTAGTAGATCGTGACGAATCGCGAAAACTGCGCAGTATGTGACGGCTCTCTGGCGCGATGGCACCTCGCATCTGCTCTTCGAGCCGATCGAGTTCTCGGAGAAGCTCGCGGCCATCATCCCCACGACCACATCACACTACACCTGGTGAGAACCTCCCGCCGGAGCGGGTGAGCGTCACCCTGCCGGTTCATCCCTTCCACGGGATGGCGCTGGCGGTGATGCGGATGGAGCGGGATCACCAGGGCCGGCGCTACGTGATCGTCGAGCATCCCCACGGCGGACAGCTGCGCCTGCCGCTGGACTGGACGGATCGAGCGGCTCCCGCCCCACCCCCCCAGCTCAACGGCCGGGACGTCCGCCTCGCCATCCGGGGCCTGCGGGCGCTGGCCGCGGCCGTCGGGGTCGCCCGCTCCAGAAAACTTGACCTTTCCGAGGTGGGTCCGGCACCGTCGTCACAAGCTGAAGACGCGAGCCCCCGGTCCGCTCGCTCCACCGGTCGCGTGGGCCGCGCTGTCGGCCGCCGTGCAGCGCGACCTGCTCGGCGCGTGGGCGTCTCTCCTACGCAAGACCCTTCGGCCACGCGTGGAGGGCCATGATGAGCGACAAGATCCGAGCGACCCATCTCGATCGGCGCGCCGTGGTGTATCTGCGGCAGTCGGACCCCAGGCAGGTACGCGAGCATCGTGAGTCCACCGCCCGGCAGTACGCGTTGCGCGAGCAGGCCGTGGCCTTGGGGTGGCCGGCTGAGCGGGTGGCGGTCATCGACGAAGATCTGGGCCAGAGCGGCGCCAGCGCCCAGTGGCGGCGCGGGTTCCAGGGGCTGGCCGAGGACGTGGCCCATGCCCGGGTGGGCGCCATCTTCAGCCTGGAAGTCGCGCGGCTGGCCCGCTCCTCGGCCGATTGGCACCGCCTGCTCGAGCTCTGCGGGTTGGCGGATGTCGTACTCATCGACGAGCAGAGCGTGTATACGCCGCGGGACTTCAACGATCGGTTGCTGCTCGGTCTCAAGGGCACGATGAGTGAGGCGGAGCTGTACTGGATGCGGCTGCGGCTGGACGGGGCCAAGCGCAACAAGGCGCGACGCGGCGAGCTCTACTTCCTGCCCGCCCCCGGCTACGCGTGGGATGCGGACACGTTGCGCTTTCGCTTCGATCCCGACGAACAGGTTCAGCGGGCCATCCGCCTGCTCTTCGAGCGCTTCCGCCTGGACGGCAGCGCCTATGGGGTCGCCCGGTATTTCACGCGCCACGGCCTGCCCCTGCCGGCGCGCGATGTGCGCACCCGCGAGTTGCGCTGGGGACCGCCCCGCCAGACCCTGCTGGACCGGATCCTTCATAACCCCATCTATGCCGGCGCCTACGTCTACGGCCGGCATGAGGAACGCATGGGCCTGGTCGATGGGCAGGTGCGCCAGCGGTGCACGCGGAGGATTCCCCAGGAGGCCTGGCCTATCTGCCTCCGGGACCACCATCCGGCGTACATTAGCTGGGACGACTTCATGGCCAATCAGCAGAAGCTCCATGAGAATCGACGGGGGGCCGCCGGCGCCGTGGATCAACGGGGCGCGGCGCGCGACGGCGAAGCCCTGCTCCAGGGGCTGGTCCTGTGCGGGCGGTGCGGGCGCCGGATGGACACGCTGTACTGCGGCAACGAGCGCCGGCCGGTGTATCAGTGCTGTCAGCTGCCCGGCGGCGCCTTCTGCTGGAGCGTGCCGGCCCGCGCTATCGACCGAGCGGTGGCGGGGCTGTTTCTGGACTGCATCACGCCGCCCGAGATCGAGTTGGCGCTGGCCGTTGTCCACGAGGCCGACCGGCAGGGGAGCGAGGTCGATCGGCAATGGACGTTGCGGCTGGAGCGGGCCCGGTACGACGCGCGGCTGGCGGAACGGCGCTACAAGGCCATCGACCCCGACCACCGGGTTGTGGCACGCACGCTCGAACGCGAGTGGAACGACACGCTCACTGCCCTGGAGCACCTCGAGCGCGAGTACCACGACGTGCGGCGGCGTGAGAGGATCGAGCTCTCCGATGACGACCGCGCCCGGATCGTGGCGCTGGCCACGGACCTCCCGGCGGTCTGGCACGCGACAACGACCACGCATGCCGAGCGGAAGAATCTGCTGCGGATGGTGGTCCGCGACGTCACGGTGAGTCCCATCGAGGTGCCGGCCCGTGCGGTGCGGGTGCACGTGCTCTGGCAGACCGGGGCGGTGAGCGACTTCACGCTCCCGCGCACGGACAAGTACACGGCGCAGGCGACGCCGGTGGCCACGATTGCACTGCTCCGCGAGCTGTACCTGGTGCACAAGCAGAGCGACGCGGAGATCGCCGCGGAACTCAATCGCCGGGGGCTCATGACGGGCCGGAATCGGCCGTGGGCGGTGCCGACGGTGCGGCGTGCGCGCTATGACATCGGGTGCTATCGGCCCTCGCCGAAAGCGCGGCGGCCACCGGACCGCAACGCCGATGGCCTCCTCTCCCTGCATGCCGTCGCGGCCCGTGTGGGCGTCAAGCCTGGGGTGATTCGCTACTGGACGCACGCAGGCGTGCTCGAGCCGGTGGCCCCCGGCCGTCGGGGGCGACCACACTGGTTCACGCTCGACGACGCGACGCTCGCGCGGCTGCGGGCCGCGGCCGAACAGTGGGCTGGCCGCCGCGCGGGGGCCACCGGGGGCACGAACAAGGAGATCGCCGTGACTCCAGAGGCAGACTCAATCATACAGGCCGCTCCGCCGCGGCCGCCCACGCCCGTCCGTCGTCGGGCGACGAAGAAGAAGCCGTAGGGGGAACTCGTCGGGCATGCGCTCGTAGGCGCCGCTCGCACACTTTGGTATCGGAGGAGGGGCATTATGAAGCTGTCGTCCCCCGCCCCGCGGTCAACCTGGTTTTGTATCACGGCGTTCTCGCCCCACATGCGCGGTGGCGCGCGCACGTCGTCTGTTACGGCCGCCCGGCCCCTGACGTCCATGCGCGCGAACGCGAGCCCAGCCCGCTCGCCGCCGGCACCCCGGGCGCGTGGACCTGGGCCGCCCTGATGCGCCGCGTGCTCGCTCTCGATGTCCTCGCCTGCCCGCGCTGTGGCGGCCGGCTGCGGCGCATCGCCACGGTGGACGACCCGGCCGTGGTGGGCACGATCCTCGCGCACCTGGGCCTGCTCCACCCCGCGGACTCTCCGGGACCGGCCCCGCCCTCGGCCGCCCTGCGCCCTGCTGCCCCCTCCCGTCAGTAAGCCGTCCCAGTCTCGGTGTCGGACTCTGCCCCTGACGACCGTCGCGTGACTCCCCCGCGGTCGCCGGCGCACGATCGCCGTTGATGACTGCCCTGGCTGGGGGATCGATGATGCGGTC
>Ga0209726_10006053_pt1 | contig 14290 bp, 13 predicted proteins | sample Subgrocontami54m_FD_187453 | JGI IMG/M metagenome (GOLD analysis project Ga0209726, IMG submission 187453) | Subsurface groundwater microbial communities from S. Glens Falls, New York, USA - GMW46 contaminated, 5.4 m (SPAdes) (version 3) | ecosystem: Environmental > Aquatic > Deep subsurface >... | reverse complement strand
CCAGATATTCTGCCAGCTTCTCGTTGATGATGGTTTCGACCAGGCCCTTCATGTCGGGATTGTTTAGGCGAGCCTTGGTCTGCCCCTCAAATTGGGGATTGGGAAGCTTCACGCTGATGACAGCGGTTAGCCCCTCGCGGATGTCGTCGCCGGTCAGCGTCGCCTTCAAGTTCTTAAGCAAGTCGTGTGATGTCGCGTAGCTGTTAATCGTCCTGGTCAGAGCTGAGCGGAATCCGATCAGATGTGCGCCGCCGTCATGGGTGTTGATGTTGTTGGCAAAGGAGAATACCGTCTCGCTGTAGCCGTCGTTATACTGGATGGCCACTTCGACGACGGTCGCATCGCGTTGGGCTTCGATGTAAATCGGTTTAGGGTGAAGAACGGCCTTGTTCTCGTTGAGCAGCTCAACGAACGACCTGATTCCCCCCGTATAGTAGAACTCCCGCACATCGTTAATCCGCTCGTCGGCTAGCCGAATGCGTAGACCTTTATTGAGAAACGCCAGCTCGCGTAGGCGATTGCTGAGGGTGTCCAGGCTAAACGTCCGGTCTTCGAAGATTTCATGGTCGGGAACGAACGTCACGCGGGTTCCGGTCCTCCGAGCCTTGCCAACCTCTTCAAGGTCGCCCGTCGGCTTACCGCGCTCATATTGTTGCAGATATCGCTTGCCGCCGCGCCAGATTTCGACCTCGAGCCGCTCCGCGAGCGCATTCACCACGGAGAGGCCGACGCCATGCAAGCCGCCCGACACCTTATACGCCGAATTGTCAAACTTGCCTCCAGCGTGAAGGGTGGTCATCACCACCTCCAGGGCTGGTCGGCCGGTCTGCTCGTGGATATCGATCGGGATGCCGCGCCCGTTATCTACGACGGTGACGCTGTTGTCGGAATGAACTGTGACCTCCACCTGATCGCAGTATCCAACGAGCGCCTCGTCCACGCTGTTGTCTACAACTTCGTACACCAGGTGATGGAGCCCATCGAGCCCGGTGCTGCCGATGTACATCGCGGGGCGCTTCCGCACAGCCTCGAGGCCCTCGAGGACCCTGATTTGGGCGGCATCGTAGGCCTCGGCCTGGTCGGCGACGTCCATATTTCGACCCTCAGGTTCTCTGCTCATACTCCCCTTATTGTCCACTGGTAGCTACTCAGGTGTTTAGGCTGAAGGTTCTAAATTGTCTCGCAAGGCACGAATCGAGCCATTCAAAATCTTTTCGGGTTTTGTATGATCACGCATGACTTACCCCTAAAAGCCTTCAGCCTTCAGTCTATCTGTCTTGTGGTTACGTCCACTTAACGTTAGATCCTCATCGGCATAATCACGCAGGTGTAGCGCTTGTCGTCCTTGCCAGCAAACAGTGCCGGGCTGAGCGGGTCCTGCAACCGGATCGTCGCCTGCTCGGTTGTCAGTACGCCCAGGAAGTCCAGGATGTACCGTGCGTTGAACCCTACGCTCATCTCTTCATGTTGATACTCGACTTCGAGGCGTTCTCGCGCCTCTCCAAGGTCGAGGTTCACGCAGCTGAGCAGGAGCTTCCCGGGGGTGAGCTTCATTGTTGTGGGAAGGGCGCGCTCACCCAGGACGGTGGAGGTCCGGCGAAGCCCGGCCAAAAACGCCTCACGATTTACTGTGACCTCTTTAGTTGCGTTTGCGGGGACAACCTGTTCGTAGTTAGGAAACTGTCCCTCAATGAGGCGCGCATCAATCAGGGTGTCGTCGGTCTGGAGGAGGAGGTGGTTCTCTGAAATCTCAATTGTGATCTCGCCGGGTTCTTCTCGCAACAGTTTGAGCGTCTCGGCCGCGGCCTTCCGTGGGATAATTGCTTCCATTGGGCTACCGTCTTTTATCACGTCACAGTCTATGGTGGTCATGGCGAGCCGATGACCGTCGGTGGCCACCATCCGGATATCGGTTGGCGTCACGCGAAAAAGGATCCCGTTCAAGGTATAGCGGGTTTGGTCGGAGGAAACCGCGAATAGCGTCCGTCGAATCATGTCGCGGAATAGGTGGCGATCAAGAATAATCCCTTTCTGTTTAGGTTCGCGTATTGATGGAAAGTCGTCCCTCGATAGACCTTTTATTCTAAATTCTGAGCTTCCACATGTAATGGTTGCTGTCAGGTCCACATCGACTGTCAGGTCCACAGATGTTGCGGGAAGCTCGCGAACGATTTCATATAGTTTTCTAGCTGAAAGCGCAATTGACCCCTCCTTCAACACCTGCCCCGGCACTCGTTTCCGTACCCCAACATCCAGATCTGTTCCAAATACCGAGAGGTATGGAGGGGAGGTCTCGATAAGGAGATGTGAGAGGATGGGAAGGCTTCGTTTGGTTTCTACAACAGCCTGGATCGGCCCAACACCGTTGAGTAGATCGTCACGCAACACCTTAATGTGCATGTACCCCTCACCTCTTCAAAAGTGTTATATGACTATTCTTTAAATTTACGTAAAAAGATTATAAAGATCGGAGTAGTAATAGGGCTTCTGGAAATGTGGATGAACCGCCCGAACCCCGAATTCTCACGCCCTTCAAAGGCCAACCCCATGGCGAGCGTTGTGGATAAACCATACAATTACTAGGGGCGTCAACAGGCATCCACAGGCTAACCCAAGAAAACGACAGCTTGTTAACACCGCCCACTTACACACACCTTGTCCACACCTGTTGAAAACTTCTATAGCTTTAAATGTCAACACTTAGCCAAAATTTCTATCAAAGGGAGCAAAGGGAAGATAGCGATAGTCAACACCGTCGCTTCCGCCCGCTATTTGGACTTGACAGCAGGGACGGCGCAGGCTATATTGACGTTTGTTTTCATCAGCAACAGAGGAGCAAACCGTACTGTTCAATGGGGGCTCGACATGAAACGGACATACCAACCCAACAAAAGTAAGCGAAAACGAACGCACGGTTTCCTTGCTCGAATGAGCACCCCAAACGGCCGGAAGGTCATCAGCCGAAGAAGGGCAAAAGGCCGAAAAAGGCTCACCGTGTAATCTTGCCATACGCTTCCACCAAGCGCTGCCACCCCAATCATTCTCAAGCGCAAGAGATCAATCGGAGAGATGCGAAAAACGGAATTAGGACGTGCAGCCCGACTAAGAAGGGCTTGTAATAGTGGTTATTTTACTCTCTACGCAGGGTTTCCGTCAACTAAAAAACAAGAGCTCAGGCTAGCTTTTGGGGCACGTGCAGGCAAGGCAACAGTTCGGAATAAGGCAAAACGCATGGCGCGTGAGACATTTCGGCTGAATCGTCACCAGTTTCCCGTGGGCATTGAAATTCTGATTAGCGCTAAAAAGGGCATTGGTGTTCTTAGCCGACGCGACATGAGACTTCAGGTCCTCGACCTCTTTAAACATGCGTGCAGACTCTCACCCCCTAGGTCCTCCGAAGCGGTTCGGCCGAATGACACCAGCGAGCGTTGCTAAGGGGATTCTGCTGGCGTACAAAAAGATAGTGTCGCCGCTACTTCCCCAGTCTTGTAGGTTCTACCCTTCTTGTGCCGATTATGCCCACGAGGCGATAGGCAGGTACGGACTGGCGCGGGGCCTGCTTCTCGCCGCGCAGCGTCTCGCCCGATGTCACCCGTGGTGCCAGGGTGGGTACGATCCGGTGAAATAGACGGCGGCCCTTTTGGGCTTACAGCTTCGAGAATAGGAGTTACATGTCGACACAGGTACGGGCGCTGTTGGCGGTCGCTCTTGCGACCCTGATTCTTTTTGGCGGGCAGTACCTCCTGCCGCGAACTCCTGAGGAGTCGCCATCTCCGGCGAGTGAGAACGCGGCAGTAAAACCCTCCACGTCTCCATCAGGCGAAGCCTCTTCTCCCTTAGACCGACTTCACAGGCGGGAAGCCCCGCCCATGGCGCCGGAGCGAGAAGTAATCGTGGAGACGGATATTGTGAGGGCCGTCTTAACGTCGCGGGGTGGGGCGTTGAAGAGTTGGCGGCTCAAGCCATACCCGGCCGCTGATGGGCAGGGGGTGGACCTCGTAGCGCCCCAACAGGAAGACCTGCCGGGCCCGCTTTTAGTGTCCAGCGGGAGCTCGGAAGAGCCGGCACCGCTGGACTTCGACATCGATAAAGCACAACTCAGCCTTCGCTCGTCGTCCGAGACCGGATCGATTACCTTCTCTTCGCGCGGAAGCGGGCCCCTTCAACTCTCCAAGCGCCTGACATTCAAGGGCAACAGCTACCGCGTTGAGGTTGAGCTCTCCTGGAAAAACGCCGGCAAGAAGCCGATGACCATTGCACCGGAACTCACGTGGGGCCCAGGATTCTATAGCGACGTTAGCGATCAGCGCTCGCAGGCGCTATCGTCCACCAGTTGGGTAGATGGTCGACGCGTGAAGGACGATCTTGGAAGTCTCCAAGGCGGCGCCACCCATAGCGGGCAGGTGTCGTGGACAGCCCTTCAGAATCTCTACTTCGCCGCAGCGCTCTTGCCTGGGGACAAAGGGAGCGTGGCGACGGTGCACAAAGGGCCACAGGAGCAACCGATTATTGCTCTCGTCACTCCAGCCCAGAGCCTTCAACCGGGAGAGGAGCTGATCCAGCGCTTCGCCCTCTATGGTGGGCCGAAGGATGTCGACCATCTGAAGGCCGCCGGGTCGGATCTGAGCAAGCTCTTGGACCTTGGGTGGTTTGATGCGCTCGCCCGCCCTGCGCTTCACCTCCTGCGCTTCCTGCATCGCCTTAGCGGCAACTACGGCGTCGCCATTATCCTGGTCGCCCTGCTGCAGAAGATTGTCCTCCATCCCCTTACCGCAAAAAGCCTCCGGTCGATGCAAGCGATGAAGGCCCTACAACCGAAGATCGCCGCCATCACGGAGCGGAACAAAAACAATCCACAGAAGAAGCAGCAGGAGACAATGGGGCTGTATAAGAAGCACGGGATCAACCCCCTGGGCGGGTGCCTCCCCATGCTCGTTCAAATCCCCATCTTCGTCGCCCTGTACAACGCCCTCTCGAGCTCAGTGGAGATGTGGCGGGCCCACTTCCTCTGGATCAAGGACCTCTCACAACCGGACGCCCTCTTCACCTTTAACGCCTGGGGCTTGCAACACTACCCATTTAACCTCCTGGCGCTTTTCATGGGCGCCAGCATGTTCTTCCAGCAAAAGATGTCCCCTAACGTGGGCGATCCGCAGCAGGCGAAGCTCATGCTCTATATGATGCCGGTCATGTTCACCTTCATGTTTTGGAGCTTCCCCTCAGGGCTTGTGCTGTATTGGATTGTGAACAATGTCCTCCAGATGGGTCAACAGCACTGGCTGCAGAAGCAAGGAAGGCCCGCGCTCAGTGGGCCGGAGGCGACCTAACGGGGGGGGTGTGCCTTGCCAGAGCAGGCGGCCCAACAGAGCGTTGCTTGTCGCAGTGAGTTGCTGCGCCGGGGGCTCGGCCGGATCGGGATTCGACTGACGCCGGCACAGGACGAGGCGTTTGGCGTGTACTTGTCGGAGTTGCGACGGTGGGCCTCGCAAATGAACCTGACCGGGCTGAGGTCTGAGGAAGCCATCATCCGCGAGGGGTTCCTGCGCTCTTTTAGCTACAGGGTGGCCTTCGAGCCCTTACCGTTGATGAAGGCCATAGACGTTGGATCGGGCGCGGGATTCCCGGGCCTGGTCCTTAAGATAGGCTACCCCGCGATCGACATGCTGCTGCTCGAGCCCAGGCGCAAGCGAGCCACCTTTCTGCGCTCCACCATTCGACGACTGGGGCTTACCGGGGTTCGCTGTATTCAGGCGAGGGTCGAGGAGCTGCATGGGGATGCCGAGCATCAGGGCAGGTATACGCTCGCCTTCGCGCGGGCAGTTGGTCCGGTTCCGGATGTGGCGCGCATGGTGGAGCCACTTCTGACGCGTGGTGGGCGGCTGGTCCTGCAGACGGGGCAAAGGACGCGCGACTCGCTTCCGTCCGCGCTCCCGCGACTCGCTGCATTAGGAATGAGGGCGGAGGAGCGCGAGGCCCCTGCCCCCGATGTGGGGTTTCCACCAACCCGGCTGCTCATCCTGGATAGATCGCCCTCCCTGGCCCCCTAATGTTTCACGTGAAACCCCTCTCGGCCCGCCGCGTTGTTTCTGTCGCCGGCTATGGTACCCTTTCCGATTAAGTTCAGTAGAGAGAGCAGCGATGCGCATCATTGCCATTGCGAATCAAAAGGGCGGGGTCGGTAAGACCACAACAGCCGTGAACCTGGCCGCCTCTTTCGCGGTCGAGGAGCAGCGGACGCTCCTCCTCGACCTCGACCCGCAGGGCAACGCCACGAGCGCATTAGGGATCGCACGCGGGGCCACGCCAGCCGCCTATGACCTGCTCATGGGGGGGGCGAGTATCGCTGAGGTGGTGCGGCCGACCTTGGCCACCGGGCTGGACCTGGTCCCGGCTGGGGACCGCCTCATCGGGGCGGAGGTAGAGCTGGCCTTAAGCCCGCATCGGGAAGCTCGCCTGAAGGATGCGCTGGGCGCCGGGGTGGAAGAGTATGCCTACGTTTTGATCGACTGCCCACCCTCCCTTGGCCTCCTGACCGTCAATGCCCTGGCAGCCGCCCACTCAGTCCTTATCCCGCTTCAATGTGAATACTACGCTCTGGAGGGTTTGGCCAGGATCATGGAGGCGATCGCCCTCTGTCGCGTGAGATTGAACCCCGGCCTTCAGGTCGAGGGGATCGTCCTGACCATGTATGACATGAGACTGAATATTTGCGAGCAGGTGGAACAGGAGGTGCGGCGTCACTTTCCTCACGCAGTCCTCAGAACGGTGATTCCCCGAAACGTGCGATTGAGCGAGGCGCCCAGCTTCGGGAAACCGGTCATCCTGTATGACAGCCGCTCGGCCGGGGCCGAGAGCTACCTCCGCTTAGCCAAGGAGATCATCGATGGCGCAACGCAGAGCCCTCGGTAGAGGGCTGGAGACACTGATCCCCGGAGATGATCCCTCTGGGGCGATACAGGTTCGGATCGAGGAGATCGCGACGGGCTCACTCCAGCCCCGCCGCTCTATGAACGATGCCAAGCTCAATGAATTAGCAGCGTCCATTAAGACCCATGGGGTGCTCTTACCCATCCTCCTTCGTCGAGAGGGCGGTCGATTGGAGGTGGTGGCAGGGGAGCGACGCCTTAGAGCAGCGCGGATAGCAGGACTTGACTCGGTCCCGGCCTTGGTGAAAGAGCTCTCCAGCAGCCAGGCGCTGGAGGTGGCGTTAGTAGAGAACCTGCAGCGGGAGGACCTGAACCCGATCGAGCAGGCCGAGGCATACTTGAGGCTCCAGGACGAGTTTGGGCTGACCCAGGAAGAGGTGGCTCGTCGGGTGGGTCGGGATCGCTCCTCAGTGGCGAACGCGCTACGGCTGCTCAAGCTCCCAAACCAGGTCCAGGCCGACCTGGTTGAGGGTGTCCTATCGGAAGGGCACGCCCGGGCCCTGCTGGGGCTGGAGCGGGGAGCCGATCAGATCAGGGCGCGCGATGAGGTAATCCGTCGGGGTCTGTCCGTGCGCGCCACCGAAGCGCTGGTCCGGCGGCTGAAACCGGCTGGCAGCCGGGAGCGTCGTCCCCCGGTGAGCGAGCCGGCGATCCGGGCAGCGGAAGATGCCCTTCGGCAGGCGCTCGGGACCAAGGTTCAAATCTGCAAAAAGGGGGCGGGCGGCATGATCGAGGTGGAGTTTTACTCGATGGAGGACCTCGATAGAATCTATGAGCGGATCTGTGGGCACGGCTGAGCGATGGGTGTTGCACGTGAAACATCGCAGAGGCGGGTTTGCGTAACCGGGTGGCGAGCGCGCTGGTCTTCCCACTGGAAGATCGGAAGTGGCTGTCGAAGATCGTGGTTGGCGGCAGCGTTGGACTTCTCCTGGAGGTCCTCTTTGTGTCCCTTGGCTTCCTGTTTACCCGGGAATTCGCCATTGCGGGGTCCCTGCTGGCGCAGGCGACCAACTTCCCCGCGCTCGGCTTTGTGTTGCTGGTCTTTCAAGGCGCCCTGACAGCCCCCCAGGCAGACTCGATGCCGTCGTGGAGGCACTGGTCGGCCCTGTGTCTGAAGGGGCTTCTGCTGTTTATGCTCGGCATGGCTTACGAGATCATTCCCCTTCTTTTCATCGTCTCCGGCTTTGGCCTTTTGGCGCGAGGGGGTGTAGCGCTAGGTCTTGGCCTCGTCCTGATGCTGCTCGGAATGCTCACCGGGATCACGGCCGGGTTCTTTCTTCCGATGGGCATTGCGCGCTACCTGGAGGAGCGCCGGCTGGAGGCGGCCCTTCACCCGGTGGCGATCTGGTCCCGGATCCGAAAAGTGCTCGCCGAGTACGCGGCAGCGTATCTGCTGAGCATCGGCTCGCTTATTGCGGCCGGGCTCATCGGAACCGTCCCGGCTCTGGGGGCTTTGCTGTGGCCGTTTCTGACGTTCTATCTCTTGGTGGTAGGCGCCCGCCTTTTTGGAGGGATCTGCTCAGAGGCTGGATAAGAGGTATCCCGGCCGTACTGCATGGGCGCGGGCGACGCAGGTTGCCAGGGCGCTGTCCGCTTCACCCTCCTGGCGCATCACGGATGTCACTACTCCCAGGGGCTATGCCCTTTGACGCCGCCGGGCAGCGCATGGTACTGTCGGTCGTACAGCATTCACTAACGATCCGCCAACGCAGTAGTAAGGGGAGGGGGCCATGTTTTCGAGGCGAGCGAAAGCACCCCAGGATTTTGGGGAGATTCGAGCGTTTCTAGGCGAGGGAACCAGTTTCAGCGGGACCTTGCGGTTCGAAGGGACGGTCCGGCTTGATGGGCAGTTCGAGGGCGATGTTTCTGGAGGCGATCTGCTCATTATTGGCGAGGCAGCGACTGTCCGGGCGGACATCAAGGTCGGCTCGCTTGTCGTGGGCGGGCGGGCGGAAGGAAATATCGTGGCGAGAAAGCGGGTGGAGATCCTGCCGACAGCCCAGGTGTCCGGTACCATCAAAACGTCAAGCCTGGTCGTTTGCGACGGAGCGGTTCTCAACGCCAGTTGTGAGATGCGGCGGGAAGAGGCAAAGGTCGTGCACTTAAGCCAGAAGCGGGGAGACGAGGCTCAGAGCATCGGGCCACGCTGAAAAACCTAGGGTATAGCGTATAGGGTATAGGGAAGGGAAGCCCTGCTCCACCCTAAACCCTAACCCCTATACCCTGTTTTTGGGGAACCGATGGGCATCTACCTTGACTATAATGCCACTACCCCGATGCGGCCAGAGGTACTGGACGCGATGAAGCCGTATTTCGATTCGCGCTTTGGCAATGCCAGCTCGACCCACAGCCGGGGCAGGGAGGCCAAGCGGGCCCTGGAAGAGGCGCGCGAGGCCATCGCGTCAGCGCTTGGGGCGCGGGAGAAGGAGAGCGTTGTCTTTGTGTCGGGGGGAACGGAGGCGGACAATCTAGCCGTCAAGGGTGCTGCCTGGGCCGCCCGGGAGCGGGGCCGACACATCGTGACCTCGGCGGTAGAGCACCGAGCGGTGATCAGCGCCTGCCAAGCCCTTGAGCAGCAGGGGTTCGAGGTTACCTACTTGCCGGTCGACGGGGAGGGGCTGATCGATCCGGAGATGGCCAAGGGGAGCCTCCGGACCGATACAACGGTAATCTCCTTGATGCGCGCCAACAACGAGACCGGGGTCATCTTTCCGATTTCCGAGATCGGGCAGTTCGCGCGCGAGCGCGGAATCGTCTTTCACGCAGACGCCGTCCAGGCGTTCGGTCGCCTGCCGGTCGATGTCGAAGCCCAGGGGGTAACTCTGCTTACCCTGTCAGGCCACAAGATCTACGGGCCGAAGGGGATCGGGGTCCTGTACGTCCGCCCAGGGACAAGGATCGTCCCCCAAATGCATGGGGGGGAGCAAGAACGAGGCTTCAGGGCCGGGACAGCGAATGTGGCGGCGGCCGTTGGCATGGCCTGCGCAGCAACGCTCGCGATCGAATCGATGCAGACCGAGCGCCACCGCCTGAGGACGCTCAGAGATCGCCTTGAGGCGGGCATCCTGCATCGGATCGCGGGGACGCGGCGGAATGGCGATCGGGATCGGCGGTTGCCCAACACCTCCAACGTCTCGTTTCGGGGGGTTCGGGAGGATTCACTGATGGTTGCGCTGGACCTGGAAGGGGTCGAGGTCTCCGCGGGCGCCGCCTGCGCCTCCGGTTCCCTTGAGCCGTCGCACGTGCTGCACGCGATGGGCCGAAGGCCTGAGATCGACGGCGGCGGGATTCGGTTTTCCTTGGGTGCCGGAACGACGGAGGCCGAGATCCAGAGCGTCCTTGACCTCCTGCCGGGGGTTGTGGAGCGGATCCGCGATGCAGCGGACCCCGCACATCGTGAGCTGGCCCAGGCATCCCAAGCGAGAAGCCATCTTCGTGAGCCGTAAGAGGCGAGTCGTCGTAGCGATGAGCGGCGGGGTTGACAGTGCCGTGGCTGCCGCCCTCCTCATGGAGCAAGGGTGTGAGGTTGTCGGGATCAGCCTGAAGCTTTTGCCTGGGGGGGCGGAGAGTGGCTTGGAGCGGGTCGATCGCTGCTGCTCCGTCAAGGATGTAGAGGACGCAAGGCTCGTGGCCGCGCAGCTCGGAATCCCCTATTACGTATTGAATTATGAGCGGCAGTTTCAGCGCGAGGTGATCCAGGAGTTTACGGCAGCCTATCTGGGGGGCCTGACGCCGAATCCCTGCGTACGATGTAATGGGCTGCTGAAGTTTGGCTCTCTGCTCCGGCAGGCGATTGGACTTGGGGCCGAGTGCTTGGCGACTGGACATTATGCGCGGGTCGAGCGGGAGCACAAGAGCGGTCGTTACCTGCTGCGCCGCGGAAGCGATCACGAGAGGGATCAGAGCTACTTCCTGTATAGCCTGACCCAAGCCCAGCTTGCCCGAATCTGCCTTCCCGTTGGGGCGATGACCAAAGAACAGGTCCGGGAACGGGCTGCCGCCCATGGGCTGAGGGTTGCCACCAAGGCCGACAGCCAGGATCTCTGCTTTGTCGGCCGGGATTACCGGACCTTCCTGCGAGAGCAGTGTGGAGAGCGCCCGATGCCGGGCCCGATTACAGACCGCGCTGGTCGGATTCTTGGGCAGCACGAGGGGCTGGCGCTCTATACCGTAGGCCAGCGGAATGGCCTGAGGATTGGAGGCGGTCCTTTTTACGTCGTCCGGCTTGACCCGCAGAGCAACGAGGTCGTGGTGGGGAGGTCGGATGAGCTGCTTCGACTGGAATTTGTGGCCGAGCAGCTTAATCTTGTGGCGTGGGATCACCTGGCCCCGGAATGCCCTGTCCTGGTGAAGGTTCGCTCCCGCCAGACCGCGATGCCGGCCACAATCTTACCCCTCAGCGATGGCCGGATACGGGTCCGATGGCAGCAGGCCCAGCCCGCTCCTGCGCCAGGCCAGGCGGCAGTGTTCTATGATGCGTCGGAGCCCGATCTGCTCGTGGGTGGCGCCACTATTGCGGCAGCCCAGGAGGCCCAGTGAGCGGCGATGACGGTGGGTACCTGCTACCGTCCGCCGCGCTGCTTTGCAGGCGTGAGCATAGGACCCCGGTCGCGGCTAAAAAGGCTTGACAAGTCATGACCCATCGGGCACACTAAGCAATCTTTGCGCTTTTCAGAGCTGCCAGGTCCGGTTCAAGGGATCCGGCAGCGCTCTTTTGCTGGTGGTATGAACGAGCGGGAGCAGTTTGTCCGAGGCGCGCTGCTGAGCGCGCTGGGTCTCGTCGTGGCTGGGCTCATCGGTTTTGGGCTCTTCAGAATGTGGGACTGGGCTTTGGGCCTTGCCACCGGCGCCCTCGTAAGCCTGTTGAGCTTCAGGCTTATCGTGCTATCGGTCATCCGTTTCACGGAGCGTCCCGCGTCTCGGTCGCGTGGTCAGTGGATCTGGTGGGCTCGATCTCTTTTGAGACTCCTCGGAGTCGCCATCATCCTCCTCCTCGTGATCATCTACCTGCCTGTGAATCTGGTTGGGGTGGCGCTGGGTCTCCTCGCGGTCCAGCTCGGGATGGGCGGGTATCTCGTTGTGCGTTCGTCGTTTTCGCAAAGCAGCAATGCCGGGACGGAGGATCGGAAGCTATGACGAAGAATCGCATCCGACTTATCGCAGTGGCGGTCTGCTTTCTCGGCCTGGCGCTCTTCGCGGCCTTCCCTGCCATGGCCGCGGAGGAGGCCCATGGATCGGAGCAGCCCGGGATCATCAACCTGAACAAGACGTTGATTATTCAGGTTGTGAACTTTCTCATTTTGATCGTCGTGCTGTCCAAGTTCTTGTTCAAGCCGCTCACTCAGTTTCTGGCGACGCGGGCCGATGGCATCAGGCGTTCCTTGGAGGAGGCGAAGACAGCCAGAGAGGCCGCAGCCCAGACGCAGAAAGAGTACGAAGCACAGATTCTCGCCACTCGGCGAGAGGCGGCCGCGATGCGAGAGTCGGCGATTCGTGAGGTGGAGGAGGAACGGCAGCGGCTGCTCAAGGTGTCGCGTGAAGAGGCCGCCCGCCTCGTCACCGAGGCCAAGGCGCAGATCGAGCAGGAAGTGAAAAGGGCCAAGATCGAGCTTCGCGAGGAGGTGGTGGGCCTCTCGCTGGGGATCGCGGAGCGCCTCATTGCCCGTAGCCTCACCGCCGATGATCATCGCCGCCTGGCCGAACAGGTAGCGGCGGAGATCGGGGCTGGCCGGTGAGGGCTGGCGGCCTCTCCAGGCGGTACGCGAAGGCGCTGGTGGACGTCGCAGCCGAGCAGCAGGTGCTGGAGGCGGTTGGGCGCGATCTCCATACGGTTGCGGAGACCATGAAGCGGACTCGTGAGGCCGCCACCTTCTTTGCGAGCCCCGCCATCCCGCTGACCGATAAACGGCGCGTCCTGCAAGCGATCGCAGGGGGGATAGGCGTAAAGCCGCTCAGCGCCAAATTTCTGAATCTGGTCCTGGAGAAGAGACGGTTCCCGTACCTCGGAGAGATCGCCCTCGCCTATGAGGAGCTGACCGACGAGCGGCTGGGCCGCGGGAAAGCCACGGTGACCTCGGCGGTGCCGCTGTCTGAGCCGATCCTTCACGGGCTCAAGGAGCGCCTGCGGCTAGCGGCAGGGAAAGAGATCTATCTGGAGGCGCGGGTTGATCCCGCCATCGTGGGCGGATTTGTTGCACAGATCGGCAGTACGATCTACGATGGGTCCCTGAGGACGCAACTGAAAAAGGTGCGCGAGCGCTTACTGAAGAACGAGCACCACTGACCCTGAAGGGATAGCGGAATGGCGCAGATTAAAGCAGAAGAGATTAGCGAAATTATCAAGCAACAACTGGCCGGGTACGAGGCGCTTGTTGATGTGGCGGAGGTTGGCACCGTCATCGAGGGGGGCGACGGAATCGCTCGCATCTACGGCCTGGAGAAGGCCATGGCCGGCGAGCTTCTGGAGTTTCCGCACGAGATCTTTGGCCTGGTGCTGAATCTTGAGGAGGACAACGTCGGCGCGGTCCTGCTCGGTGAGGCCGAGGCGATCAAAGAGGGCGATCAGGTGAAAAGGACGGGCCGGATCGCCTCCGTGCCAGTGGGCGAAGCGCTGGTAGGAAGGGTGGTGAACGCCCTCGGCCAGCCGATCGACGGGAAGGGGCCGATCGACGCAAGCGAGTATCGGCCCATCGAGCGGTTAGCGCCGGGCGTGGTGGATCGCCGACCGGTCAAGGAGGCGCTCCAGACAGGCATCAAGGCGATCGATGCCATGATCCCGATCGGCCGCGGCCAGCGCGAGCTGATCATCGGCGATCGACAGACCGGCAAGACCGCAATTGCCGTTGACGCGATCATCAATCAGAAAGGCAAGGACGTCTTCTGCATCTATGTTGCCGTCGGTCAGAAGCGCTCCACAGTAGCCCAGGTGGTCAAGACGCTGGAGGAGTGCGGGGCCATGGCCTACACCATTGTCGTCGCGGCCACCGCCTCGGAGCTTGCGCCGCTCCAGTATATCGCCCCCTACGCCGGCTGTGCCATGGGCGAGTACTTCCGCGACTCGGGTCGTCACGCCCTCTGCGTCTACGACGACCTGTCCAAACATGCGCAGGCCTATCGGCAACTGTCGCTGCTGCTGCGCAGGCCGCCCGGCCGGGAGGCCTATCCGGGCGACGTCTTCTACTTGCATTCGCGCCTCCTGGAGCGAGCGGCTAAGTTGAATGACGAACTGGGCGGGGGATCGCTGACGGCGCTGCCGATCATCGAGACCCAGCTCGGCGACGTCTCGGCCTACATCCCGACCAACGTGATCTCCATCACTGATGGGCAGATCTATTTGGAAAACGACCTGTTCTTTGCCGGCATTC